>Ga0302326_10023105_pt1 | contig 12690 bp, 14 predicted proteins | sample Palsa_T0_3_FD_202264 | JGI IMG/M metagenome (GOLD analysis project Ga0302326, IMG submission 202264) | Peat permafrost microbial communities from Stordalen Mire near Abisko, Sweden - Palsa_T0_3 | ecosystem: Environmental > Terrestrial > Soil > Palsa > Peat permafrost | place: Sweden: Abisko... | reverse complement strand
CGAACGCGTCTCGTACAGCTTTTGGCCACCAATGGATTTGGGCGAAACCTTCCCGCGATCGCTCAAACCGAATCTGAGTACCAGACCATGTGGGCGAACAACGCGGCGGCGATGACCCGCTATCAGGTGGCGTCGTCCCAGGCATCCACCCTGCCGCAGTTGACGTCGCCGACCTCGACGACCAACCCGTCTTCGCTGAAAACGCAAGCCAGTTCGGCGACGCCTGCGGCGACGACCTCGTCGGGGGCCACGGTCGCGGCGGCAAGCCCTGCCACCCCCTTACCCCCTGCCGGCGATCCCAACGTCGGCTTCGTCGGATTGGCAAATACCTACGCCAACCAGTTCGTCTCGTCCGGATTCCCGATCAACCTGCTCAGCTATCTGGCCCAGAGCCAGTCGGCCCAGGCCCTGCAGGGTGTGAGCAGCCAGGTCAGCCAGGGGCTTTCGGAGGGCGAGGGCGCGTTGGGCGGGGCCGCGGCAAATTTGGGTGGGGGTGCCGCCGGAGCGTTGGGGGCGCTGGGCCAGAGCGGGGGCGGTCTGGGCGCGCTGGGCGCCGCCGGCCTCGGCCAGATCAACACCTCGGCGGCACTAGGCGCCGCGGTGCCGATGGGTAATCTCTCCGCGCCGCCCAGCGCGGCGCCGTTACTGGCGACACCGGTACAGCTTGCGTCGGCGGCAACGCCGCTCGGCACGAGCGGAGCCACCGGGATGCCAATGCCGCCACTCATGCCGCCGCCGATTTCACCGGGCAGCGGCTGGCGCAAGCGCAAGGCGCAGAAGTACGAAGACATCGCGATCGGCGCCGAGCTCAAGGGCAAAGTAATGAAACCGCCGCCGTCGGCGGGATAAGCGGGATCGCCGTCAGCGACTCAGTCGCCGGGACCCGGCGGGCTGATATGCAGAGAGCCCAGACCGTGCTGGATACCTTGATCCACTTGGCTCTTGAGGTCTGCTGCGCTGTCCGGCATCCCGGTGGCCGGGTTGCAGCTACAGCTGAGGGTGCCGAACTGGCTGGGTTCGGCGCCGGCCGGCGTTGCCGTGACAACAGTCGCGGCGAGCGCGATCGCGGCGCCAAACAATAATTTCTCGATGATCAAAGATGCTCCGTTGGGGTCGATACCCCAGTATGCGGAATTTTTCAAGCTCCCGCATGTCGTGGGCAGAACGCGGCGATGCTGACGCCGACGAAGAATCCGGCGTGGTAGCCGTCCAGACCACTCTGCTGCATGATGTCGTTCGCGACGTCGCTCGATGCCCTACCGCCATCGAGTCCGTCGCAGACCTGATGACCGGCGATGACCGCGGCCTGTCCGGACGCGAAGGTAATCCCCTTGGCCTTCAGCGCATTCAAGAAGTTGGTGTCGACGGCGTCTGCATGCGCGCTCGGCGCGGCGATTTCCATCACGCTGAACGGGGCGAACACCAGGACTAGGCCGGTCAGAATTGATCGCACAGGTTTGGGCGAGCGCACGGGGGTGGTCGTCCTTTCTCATCCTGTCCGCTGAGCAGAAGCGTGAGTAGTGCTGACAGCAAGCGAAACTGCTGACATTGCGATCATCGCATGCCGCGCCCGGACTTTTGAAGCGCGCGGTCAGGTCGACGCGGGTCGGTGCGATCGTTAACCGTCTAGACATGCCCTGGGTGTTCAACGTTGGCAGGCCGGGCACCAGTACGCAACCCGCTCGCCGCTGTCGTCACGCTTGATGGGCGTGCCGCAGCGACGGCAGCTTTGGCCAGCCCGCCCGTACACCCACAGTTGGCGGCCGGCCCGCATGTCGCCGGTGGTACACCGATTCTGCCGGAAGCGGTTGGCCCACAACATGTCGCGGGCGCGGGCGACCAGTCGTTGGGGGTTGGCGATCGCGCTCACCGGCGCGGTGGCCAGGTGTCCACTGACGAAACACAATTCGTTGCAGTAGACATTGCCGATCCCGGCCATGATCCGCTGGTCCAGCAGGGCCTCGGCGATCCGCCGATCCGGGTCTGCCGTCAGGTTGGCGGCGGCAATCTTGGGATCCCAGTCCTCGCCCAGCAGATCGGGTCCCAGGTGGTCGACGACGTCGCCGTCATGGGCGCGTTCGAGTATCTCCAGCACGCCGAGATCGATGCCAACCGCGCGGATATCGCTGGCTTCCAAGATGATCCGGACCCGATGGTCGGCGCGGCTCGGCCGCGTAGTGACTCGCCAGCTGCCATCCATCTTCAGATGCGAGTGGATGCTGGCCGGTCCGACGCGAATGAACAAGTGCTTGCCTCTGCTGCACACCTCGTCGACGACGTGACCGCTCAGGTCGACGGTGGCATAGCGCGGGACCCGGACATCGCAGCGGGTCAGCGTGCGACCGACCAACGCTTTCCGCAGTGCCTCTGCGGTGCGGAAAACGGTGTCACCCTCAGGCATCGGCTACCGCAGCCGCAGTCCGCGCGGAGTCCGGGCGAATCCGGAGTCAGTCAACGCCGCAACCACCGTCGACGAGACTTGCGGCGCCAACACCGGCGCGCTGTTGATGCGCTCGATGAGGATGGAGTTGACCCGCCCGCCTGAAACCAGGTCGGCGAGTGCGACGGCCGCAGCGTGGTTGGCTTCGGAGTTGTCGTCGGCGAAGCTCAGCAAAGTCCTCCCGCCGCGCTCGAGGAACCACACCAGTTCGCCGTCGACCAGCACGACGAGCGCTCCGGCCTTACGGCCCGGCCGGGCCCCGCTGTCGCCGTCCGGTGAGCGTGACGGCCAGGCCAGCGCCGCGCCGTAGGGGTTCGCCGGGTCGGCGGCGGCCAGCACCATTGCCCGGTACTCGGGCCGTTCGGGGTCCACACCGTCGAGGTAGCTGCGCAGCCGGTCGACCGTGGACGCGACCGCGAACTGGGCGCCGCCCAACGACTCCACGAAATAGCCGCGCTGACAGCGGCCGGCATCCTCGAAAGCGGTCAGCACCTTGTAGAGGCTGGCAAACCCGCCCGGCACCCCTTCGGCGGTCACCGCGCCCCTGGTCAGCACGCCGTGCCGGCTCAGCAGCAGTTCTGCCTGGTGATGGGCCCGCACGGTGGAATCCGGTTCGGCTGTCGGCAGCGCCGACCAGCGGCCGGCCACCGTCGGATCGGCGGCCCGCGACTGCGCGTGCGCGACGCTGTAGCGGCTCAGGCGCGGCGGGCGCCTGCCGCGTCCCTGCCGATGGGCCGGAGCTGATCGCTTACGCGCGCCCGGGCCGCCCGACAGCATCGCGCGCACTGGCGCGAACGTGTCGCCGGTGACCCATCCGCCCCAAATCAATTCCCGCAGAGCCGCTTTGAGCTCGGCTTCGCCGATTCCGTCATGGCCGAGCTGTCGAAAGAAGAACGCGCCGCCGCCGGCCAGTATGTCCAAGATCGCGCGATGAGTCGCGGTGAACTCGATCTCCGATCCGGCAGCCAGGGTCAGCGGCGCGGAATCTGCGGTGTGGAATGTCACCCAGCCGTCGCTGCCGGAGATCGTGCCCGACCCTGACCACATCACCTCGCCGGAGGCCAGCAGTTCGTCGAGCATCGCGGGGGAGTAGTCGCGCAGCCGCGGCGCCAGCACCAGCGATTCGACCGCCGACGCCGGTAGTGGGACGCCGGCGAGCTGATCGATGACGGCCGCCAGACCGTCCACGCCGGAGTTGGCGGCCGACCCGTGGCCGGCGCCCACGCCATGCCAGGCAGGCAGGAAACGCGCGTAGGCGCTGGTGCTGACCGGCTCGACTTGGGCGCGCAGCGCCGCCAGCGATCTGCGTCGCAGGATCCGCAGCACGTCGGCGTCACACCACTGTTCACCGGTCGCCTCGGTGGAGAACTCGCCGCGGACCAGTCGCCCGTCGGCGGCCAACCGGCCCAGCACGTCGGCGGCGACGCGCAGCCCGAGCCCGAACCGGGCGGCGACGTCGGCTGTGGTGAACGGGGCGTGGGTACGGGCAAATCGGCCCAGCAGTTCGCCGAGCGGATCGGCGACGGTCTCGGTGAAGCTGGCCGGAACGCCGACCGGCACGGCAACCCCGACGCCGTCGCGCAGCCGGCCGATGTCCTCGATCGCCACCCACCAGCTGCGGCCGGCGAACGAAACCGGTAGCGCACGCTTGGCGGCGAACAACGCTTCCAGCCAGCCACCGACGTCAGCGCCGCCGGCGCGTTCGGCGACCTCGTCGGTGGTCAGCGGGCCAAGCAGCCGCAGCAGATCGGCGACCGCTTCGGCGTCGCGGGCCGCCCGATCTGGCGAGAGGTGCTGCAACTGCCGGCCGGTGCCCGCGACGATGTCGGGATCCAGCAGTTCGCGCAGCTCGACTCGGCCGAGCAACTCGGCCAGCAGCGTGGGGTCCAGCGACAGCGCGGCGGCGCGGCGTTCGGCCAGCGGGCTGTCGCCCTCGTACATGAATGCCCCGACGTAGCCGAACAACAGCGACGCCGCGAACGGCGATGGCGTCGCGGTTTCGGTTTCCAGCACGCGAATCTTGCGCGCCGCGATGTCGGTCATCAGCCCGGCCAGCGTCGGCACGTCATAGACGTCCTGCAGGCACTCGCGCACCGTCTCCAACACGATCGGGAAGTCCGGGTACTTGCGGGCCACGTCGAGCAGCTGAGCGGCGCGCTGACGCTGGTGCCACAGCGGCGACCGGCGGCCGGGGTGTCGTCGCGGCAGCAACAGCGCCCGCGCGGCGCATTCCCGGAATCGCGAGGCGAACAGCGCCGAACCGCCCACCTCCGCGGTGACAATCGGGTCTATCTCATCGGCATCGAAGACGAACAGGTCAGCACCCGGCGGCGCCTCGCCGGCGTCGGGTCCGGATTCCGAAATGGTGTCTGGGAGCCGCACCACGATGCCGTCGTCCGACGCGGTCGGTTTCTCGTCGATGCCGTAGCGGTCGCGCAGCCGGCGGCTCACCGCCAGCGCCAACGGACCGTGCACCCGCAGGCCGTAAGGAGAGTGCAGGATCACCCGCCAGTCGCCCAGCTCGTCCCGAAACCGCTCGACCAGCAACGTGGTGTCGGAGGGCACGACGTTGGTGGCGGTGCGCTGGTCGTCCAGCAGCCGCCACAGGTTCTCGGTGGCGTACTCGTTGAATCCCAATTCAGCGCAACGGCTTTCGAACGCACTGCGGTCCAGCCCGGCCAGCTCACCGGTGAACTGGCCTACCGCACGGCCGAGTTCGGCGGGGCGGCCCGAAGCGTCGCCGCGCCAGAACGGAAGCCGGGCCGGCTCGCCGGGGGCCGGTATGACCAGCACACGGTCGTGGGTGATCTCGGTGATTCGCCAACTGGTGGCACCCAGCGCGATGACATCGCCGGGCCGCGATTCGTAGACCATCTCCTCGTCGAGTTCGCCTACCCGGGAGGGGGTTTCGGAGTCCGTGGCCAGGTAGACGGTGAACAGGCCGCGGTCCGGGATGGCGCCACCGGAGGTCACCGCGAGGCGCTGCGCGCCGGGTCGCGCCGTCACGGTGCCGTTGTCGCGGTCGTACACCAGCCGTGGCCGCAGTTCGGCGAATTCGGTTGACGGGTACTTGCCGGAGAGCAGATCCAGGGTGGCCTCGAATGCGCTGTGCGGCAACGTCGCAAACGGTGCACTGCGCCGTACGGTGTCGAACCAGCGGTCGACGTCCAGTGGCTCCAACGCGGCCGCGGCCACGGTGTGCTGGGCCAGGATGTCGAGCGGGTTCGTCGGCACTCGCATCGTCTCGATCTGGCCGGTGAGCATGCGCTGTACCGTCACCGCGCATCCGATCAAGTCGGTCCGGTGTTTGGGAAAGAGCACCCCCTGCGAGATCTCGCCGACCTGGTGTCCGGCCCGCCCGATGCGTTGCAGTCCGCTGGCCACCGACGGTGGTGCTTCCACCTGAATAACCAGGTCCACAGCGCCCATGTCGATGCCCAGTTCCAGGCTCGAGGTCGCAACGACCGCCTTCAGCCGCCCGGATTTCAGGTCCTCTTCGACGATGGCGCGCTGTTCCTTGCTGACCGAGCCGTGATGTGCGCGGGCCAGCAACGTTGGGGCGCCGTAGGTTTGGCCACTGCCCAGCAAGTGTGCGGGGGCGCCGCCGGCAACCTTCGGGTTGGCGTCGGACGGCAAGGGTCGATTGCCGTCGGTGTCCGTGCGTTCGGCGTGAATCTCGTTGAGCCGGGCGGTCAGTCGCTCAGCCAGCCGCCGCGAGTTGGCGAACACGATCGTCGAGTTGTGCGATTCGACGAGGTCGACCAGTCGTGCCTCGACATCGGGCCAGATGCTGTTGTTGGCCAGGTTAGCCATATCGGGGACCGGAACCTGCACGGTCAATTCGAAAGTCTTGGCCGCCGGCGGGGAGACGATGGTCGTCGGGGATGCCCCGGACAGGAACCGGGCCACTTCTTCGGGTGGACGCACGGTGGCCGACAACCCGATTCGCTGCGCCGGCGCCTGCAACATGTCGTCGAGCCGCTCCAGTGAAAGGGCAAGGTGCGCACCCCGTTTCGTACCGGCGATGGCATGCACCTCGTCAACGATCACAGTCTGCACGCCGGCCAAAGTTTGTCGCGCCGCCGACGTCAACATCAGAAACAGCGACTCCGGCGTCGTGATCAGCACATCGGGCGGGTTACTGATCAGCTGTCGACGGCGGGCCGGTGAGGTGTCGCCGGACCGTAGCCCGACAGTGATCTCCGGCGCGGACAGTCCCCGTTGCGCGGCGATCCGGGCCATCCCGGCCAGCGGTGTACGCAGGTTGCGCTCGACGTCGACGGCCAGCGCCTTCAGCGGAGACACGTAGAGCACCCTGGTGCCGGCAGACCGCTCACTGCGCGGTGCACCCGCCAGGGCGTCGATGGCCCACAGAAACGCGGCCAACGTCTTGCCGGAACCGGTCGGAGCGATGACCAGCGTGTTATGGCCGTCGGCGATCGCCGACCAGGCCTCGGCCTGCGCGGGGGTGGGCGCCGCGAACGTACCGGCGAACCAGTCGCGAGTGACGACGCTGAAGAGCGCGAGTGCGTCGTCGGGTACGGGGGTCACCCAGCCATCATGACAACGGGGTACGACAGCGCTTATTAGCGCTGGTCGGATGCCATCGGCTTGGCCAGTCGATCAGGGATGTTGTCCACCCGGATGATCGCGTCGAGCAGCGCATGAGCGCAGGCGTCGCTGAGGTGGCCCGCGTCGGTATCTGGGTGGATGATGCGTTGCCTGCACACCTCGAAGGTCATCGCCAGCCAACCGTGGATCACGATCCGCAGGTCGCGTTCGACAATGGGTTCGAGCGGACTGCCCGATCCGTCGACCTCCATGACGCGGCTCATGATGTGTTCCATCTGGCGGTCCTTGGCCTCGTCGTCGATGCCGAGTAAGACCGGATCGGAGCGGCCGAGTCCGACATATGCCGCCCACGCTGCGTGCGGGTGCTCCTGGTGGTACCGCATGTAGGCAAGGACACCGCCACGCACCTCTTCGAAGAGGTTCTGACCGGGCGTCGCCGGGATATTGGTGGTCTCGAACAGCTGATCAGCTTGCCCTTTGACGACGGCGGCAAAGAACGCCCGCTTGTCGGGGAAGTAGTGGTACATCAGCGCCCGGGATACACCGGCCCGCTCGGCGATTTCGTCGATGCGGACCTCGTCGTAGGGCCGTTGCCCGAAGACCTCCGCGCCTAATGCCAGCAACTCGGCGCGCCGATCATCCGGGGATAGCCGGCGCCGGGGCGTTCGCATAGAGCAGATGGTACTTGTCGATCCTTTGCGCAGGTCGTCAACGCTCGCGAAGCCATGCAAACTTTATATTGCCCAGGTGCTCGTCGATTCCCGATCACCACCGCGTGTTCGTCGCGAAGCCCGTAGGGTCGCTCTACCAGCATGTTCGTGACCTCAGCGAAGTAGTCGGCGGTTCGCGGTATTACTTCGGGCCATTCGCCGGGCAACACACGCTGTCCGGGATCTCACGCCCGGACAGGCCGTGTGCGCCATAGAATCGGTGAGCCATGGATGCCAGAAGCGAGCCCACCCGCCGCGGACTGAGTCAGCGCATCGGTGTGCTGGTTGACGGTTTCGAGACCGTGATTTACGCCATCGCCTTCGTACTCCTGGTCGCGGCCGCCGTGCTGGTGGTGATCGGCGGCGCAGAGGCCGTCGTGCAGGCCGCGACTCATAAGGTCAACACGCTGCAGGGTGGCGTCCTGGTCCTCGACCGAGTCTTGATGGTGCTGATCATCGCCGAGATCGCAGCGACGCTGCGCGCGGTGCTGCTCTATCACGAAATCGCCGCAGAGCCTTTCCTTTTCATCGGGCTGATTGCCTGCGTGCGACGGATTCTGATCGTGACCGCGGCATCCGAGCAGGTGCATTCCGACAAGGAACTCGACCGCCTCCTGTTCGAACTGGGCGCACTGGGACTTTTGGTCATCGGCATCGCCGCGGCGATCTTCATGATCCGGTACAGCTCTCGCCACGCAGCGCCGACGCATGTCGAGGACGGCTGAGCTCACCTCGGACACTGGTTTACCGGACTCGGGTCAACGGGTATACGCATGTGGCGCGTGTGTCCGCGCGTGATAGCGATAGAGGATCCCCGATGCAAACACAACCTCACCCCTCAACCGGCGACCGCCTTGGGCGCGAAGACAACGAAGTGCACGCCGCTGTCAGATTCGGTGTGCTCGCCGCGGTCGCGGGGCTGGCATTTCTGATCGTTGCCGCCCTGTGGGACAGCACTTGTAAGGGCGCGATGTCCATCGACACGGTGGCATGTGGGGCCCCGCAGTTGACCATCCTGGCGTTCGGCGCCCCTGTGATCCTGCTGGCCGCGGGAATCTGGGCCTTTCTGCGTACTTACCGTGTCTGGCGTGACCACGGAGTTTGGTGGGCGTGGCAGGGCGCCGGCTGGTTTTTGATGATCATGATGTTCGTCACGCTCACCATGGGCGCCCCGATTGCCGGGCCGATTCTGGCGCGCTGATCGCTCAGTGATTTCGTAGTTTGCTGATCAGCTTGTCTTTGGTCAGGCGCGAATAGCCGGACATTCCAAGCTCTTTGGTGCGTTTCTTGAGTTGTGGCATGGTCCAGTCGTCGTAGGAGCCAAAATGGCCGCTGCAGCGTTGGAAATGCGCGCAGCCTTCTCTTTGGAGTCGCCTTGCTTGCGCAGATCCCGGTAGAGCGCTTCATCCTTGATCGACGGGTTGGGCATCACGCCCTCCTTCCACTCACATCGGGTTTTAGTTGTCGCCGCGAATGGGTATCTGCTTGTGACCATGATGAGATTGGTCGGCGGAAGGACCGCCCGTCACCCGATCATGGGGGACAAGATCACGAATGCGATGAGATAGATGCCCACTGCGATCAGTACGAGGATCACCAACGTGATGACGGAGATCACCGCAATGCGCCCAATGCGGCGCGTGCGCTCGATTTCCGTCGTCTCGCTCGAATCCATGGCGCGTGGAACACCCGGCGGCGATCATGACTAACCAGCTGGAGCGCGAAGGTAATGTCGGTCAAACAATGCTGGGAGGCCCGATGACCGTTGCGGCGAAGCCCGTCAAGAACCAGCAACGCGGCGAAGGCGCGATTGAATTGCGCGTTGCGGCGAAGCTGGAGAACCTGGCGGTCTTGCGGACGTTGGTGGGGGCAGTCGGCACTTTCGAGGACCTGGATTTCGATGCGGTGGCCGATCTGCGGCTCGCGGTCGACGAGGTGTGCACCCGGTTGATTCGCTCCGCCACTCCGGATGCCACGCTGGCAATCGTGGTCGACCCGCGCGACGACGAACTGAAGGTCGAGGCGTCGACGACATGCGACAGCGACGACGTCGTGACACCAGGCAGCTTCAGTTGGCATGTGCTGACTTCGCTGACCGATGACGTTCAGACTTTTCAGGACGGCAGCGGCCCTGATGGCCATCGCGTCTTCGGTGTCACCCTGACCACCCGACGGGCGGGCTCTACCAGGTGACTCCGCGAGCTGGCGGTGGTTCGTCATCTCGTCCGAACGAATACGCCGATGTTCCCGACATGTTTCGAGAGCTGGCCGGTCTTGACGCCGAATCGTCGGACTTCCAGCGTCATCGGGACAAGATCGTCGAGCGGTGTCTGCCGCTGGCCGACCACATCGCCCGCCGCTTCGAGGGCCGCGGTGAGCCCCGCGACGACCTGGTTCAGGTGGCCCGCGTCGGACTGGTCAACGCCGTCACGCGATTTGACGTTGAGGCCGGTTCCGACTTCGTCTCCTTTGCCGTGCCCACGATCATGGGTGAGGTCCGCCGGCATTTCCGCGACAACAGCTGGTCGGTGAAAGTCCCACGGCGGCTGAAGGAACTGCACCTACGGCTTGGCGGCGCGACCGCCGATCTCTCCCAGCGGCTTGGCCGCGCACCCACCGCGAGTGAACTGGCGCGCGAGCTCGAGATGGACCGCGCCGAAGTCATCGAGGGCCTAGTGGCGGGAAGCTCGTACAACACGCTGTCCATCGACAGCGGCGGTAGCAGCAGCGGGGATGAGGAAGCCCGTGCCATCGCCGACACGCTCGGCGATGTCGACACCGGGCTGGAGCGGATCGAGAACCGCGAGGCGCTGCGACCGCTTCTGGAAGGTTTGCCGGAGCGCGAGCGAACCGTGTTGGTGCTCAGGTTCTTTGACTCGATGACGCAGACGCAGATCGCCGAGCGGGTCGGCATCTCGCAAATGCACGTCTCGCGATTGCTGGCTAAATCGCTGGCACGGTTACGGGACGAGCTGGAATAACCGGTTCGGATCCTGGTCTTCGTCGTCTGCGTCCGGCACGTCGTCTATCGACGCGACTAAGGGCAGCGTGTTGTCAGGGTCGCAGATCCGTAGCAGCCGGGAGACCGCCTTGTTAGGGACCACGGCCCAGCGCAGATTGGCACCCGCGCACTTGACGTTGATCAAGTGCAGCGCCGAAAAGCCAGCCGTGCCAAAGAATTCCAGCCGACTCAAGTCCAGCATCAGCGGCGTGCAGTGAATCATGCACAGGTCGAAGTAGTCGGCGAGCTGACTGGCATTGGATGCGTCGAGCTCACCGTGGACGGCGACTACCACACGAGACGAATCCCACTCCGCGGTGAACCGTGCGGAATGGTTCTCCCATGGAGGCGGTGGGAGTGCCGCGTCGGTTCCATGAACCGGCGAAGCAAAGTGCGGGTGCAGAGCAGACATCAAAGTGACTCCATCAGTCGACAAGCAATCTGTGGATCACGTCAAGCGGTTGGCTTCCGCGCGCGAGGAGAAACTGGGGAGTCCAGCCTTCCCCCCACGTCAATTAACGCTTCGAAGGGCGGCTGCGAACTCAACCTGTTTAAGACACTACCCCGACTACTGTGTGCCCACAACGTATGTGGATGTTTCTCAGAATTCCTGCTCAGCAGCCTGTGGTCGGTGGCTTCAGCTCGAATCATGTTTGGGCGCAACGATTGCGGCGGCAAATCGCCGAACGGACTCGGCTGCTGCGTCGGCCGCGTCGTCGTGGTCGGCACGCCCTCGGGCGGCGATCGCTCCGGTCGCCGGATCCAGCGTCACCTCGGCCAGCAGCTCACCGGTGGTGGGCTCACACACCGCCCACGAGTAGCGCGAGTCCGCGGCCCACTGGGCGTCACTGCGTGCGACGTACTCCTGATCGGTTACGCCGAGATCGGCCAGCGCGGGACGGTCGTCGATGCGGCCGTCGGCCCGCAGGCCGCGCAGATACCACTGCCCCGCGTTGATCTCGACTGGGTCCAAGTCCGGCTGCTCCTCGGGCCGCTTCGGGCCCCGCGCTACTTGATCTCGGCGAGCACCGTGCCCTGGGTGATAGCCGCCCCGGTCTCGACGGCCAATCCGGTGATCACGCCGTCCTTGTGCGCGGTGACCGGGTTCTCCATCTTCATCGCCTCCAGCACCACGACCAGGTCGCCGGTCGAGACCTCTTGCCCCTCTTCGACGGCAACCTTGACCACGGTGCCCTGCATCGGGGCGGTCACCGCGTCACCCGACGCCGCAGCGCCGCCGTGGGCGCCACGCTTGCGCGGCTTGGGCTTCTTGCGGATGACGCCGGCCGCGTCGCCACCGCCGCCGTTGGACAGCGCCAGGTCACCTGGCAGCGAGACCTCGAGCCGGCGGCCGCCGACCTCGACGACCACCTTCTGCCGCGGCAGGACTTCGTCCTCGTCGATGGGCTCACCACCGGTGAACGGTTCGACGGTGTTGTTCCACTCGGTCTCGATCCAGCGGGTGTGCACCGTGAAGCCGTTGCCGTCGCCGATGAACGCCGGGTCGGACACCACGGCGCGGTGGAACGGAATGACGGTGGCGAGTCCCTCGACGTGGAACTCGCCCAGGGCGCGGCGTGACCGCGCCAAGGCCTCCTCGCGGGTGGCGCCATACACGATGAGCTTGGCCAGCATCGAGTCGAACTGCCCGCCGATCACCGAACCGGCTTCGACGCCGGAGTCCAGCCGGACTCCGGGTCCGCTGGGCGTCTCGTACTTGGTGACCGGGCCGGGTGCCGGCAAGAAGCCGCGTCCGGCGTCCTCGCCGTTGATCCGGAACTCGATGGCGTGTCCGCGCGGGGTGGGGTCTTCGGTGATGTCGAGCGTCTCGCCGTTGGCGATCTTGAACTGCTGCAGCACCAGGTCGATGCCCGCGGTCTCCTCGGTGACCGGGTGCTCGACCTGAAGACGGGTGTTGACCTCGAGGAACGAGATCAGCCCGTCCTGGCCCACCAGGTATTCGACGG
>Ga0302326_10023104_pt1 | contig 12691 bp, 8 predicted proteins | sample Palsa_T0_3_FD_202264 | JGI IMG/M metagenome (GOLD analysis project Ga0302326, IMG submission 202264) | Peat permafrost microbial communities from Stordalen Mire near Abisko, Sweden - Palsa_T0_3 | ecosystem: Environmental > Terrestrial > Soil > Palsa > Peat permafrost | place: Sweden: Abisko... | reverse complement strand
GAGGAGCGAAACATGAAAAAAACAGTTGGAACGTGCCTGCTGCTGCTGGCCATCACTGCTTGCAGCACCAAGCGTGGTTACCTAGAGAAAGGCAACACCTTTTTTGAGCAAGGCAAGTATCAGGATGCGGCCATCAACTACCGGAAGGCCATTCAGAAAGATTCCAATTACGGGGAAGCATACTATCGGCTTGGGCTAACAGCCATTAAACAAGACAATACCGCCGAAGCCTTCGACTCGCTGTTTCGAGCGTCCCGGCTGCTCCCCAACAACATTGAACTCAAGGAGAAATTCGCTGGAGTCTGCCTGGAAGCGTATCTGAAAGATCCCAAGCGGCCCCAAAAGCTCTACCAGCAGGTTCAGCAATTGGCTTCCGAGCTGCTCTCCCAGAATCCCAATTCCTTTGAAGGCCTGCGGCTCAAAGGATATTTGGCGCATGAAGACCGCAAGCCCCAGGATGCCATTTCCTACTTCCAGAAGGCACTCCAAGTGCGGCCGTGGAATGGGCAAGTGAGCACGGCATTGTTTCAGACTTTCTTGGAAAATGGGCGCTACGCGGAAGCCGAAAAAATCGCGCTGGAACTGATCGCGCGAGAGAAAACTTATGGCCCGGCTTACGACGTTTTATACACCTTCTACTTCGATGCCAACCGCGTCGCCGACGCCGAGAATATCGCGAAACTCAAGGTGGCCAACAATCCGACACGAGCCGGCTACATCGTGCAATTGGCCGGCCACTACGCGCGTGTGCACAAGCCGGCGGAAGAGAAGGCGGCGCTGCAGAAGTTATTGGACGATCCCAAGAACTTCCCTGACGCGCTGCTTCGAATCGGTGACTTCTACCTCGCGGAAAAGGACTACCCGGAGGCCATTCGCTCTTACCAGGCGGCTGAGCAGACCAATCCAAAAGACAAGGTCGGACTCGAAAAGAGAGCCTTGGTCGCCATGCTCGCGGCATCCAAGTACGATGACGCCACGAGCCTGGTCAACCAGATCCTCAAGGAGGACCCCAAGGATGAGATCGCATTGCGCCTGCGCGCGGACTTGCTGATAAATACTCACAAGCCCGAGAACGCCGCGGCAGCGTTGCAGATTCTGCAAAATCTGCTGAACAGCCATCCCAACGAGCCGGATGCGGCTCTGCGGCTCAATTTGGGGCGGGCTTATGTTCTGAAAGGCGATCTGAACGCGGCCCGCGCGGAGTTCGAAGAAGCCCTCCGGGTGCGGAAGGACTTCGCCGAGGCGCAGTATGAACTGGGCAAACTGGATCTCGTACATCACCGGCCCACCGATGCGCTCCAGGCGGCCAACGCGGCCGTGGCGCTGCGGCCATCCGATCGGCGCGCCCGGCTTTTGCAAGCCTGGAGCCTCGCGAGCAGCGGCGAGCCCGCCAAAGCTCGCGTCATTCTGGATCAATTGATGAAGGAGTCGCCCAACGATACCGAGGTGCGTCTGCAGCTTGGGTTTCTCTCGCTGCAGCAAGCCAACTATCATGAGGCCATCGATATACTGGACGAGCTTCGCGATAGCGGCAATCCCAGCGTCGTTACGAGTCTGGCGTCCGCCTATGTGGGACTGCGGCAGTACGACAAAGCTCTGGTGGTTCTGGGCGACGGCTTGAAGAAATCGCCAGGTTCCGCCATAATTCGCGAGCAAATCGCCGAGACTACGGCGCTGACGGGAAACTCGGACCTTGCGATAACGCAGTTCCAACAGTTGATCGCCCAGGATCCGAAATCGGCGCGTTTGCGGTTCCGGCTGGCTGAGCTGTACCAGGCCAAAGGTCAACCGAAAAACGCGCTCCCGCTCTATCAGCAAGCGCACGATTTGGCGCCGGACCAGGCGACACCGGCGTTGGCTCTCGCCGACGCCTTAGCCGCAGCGGGGCGAACCGACGAAGCCCGTACGCTGTACCATCAGATTGTCACGTCTCACCCCGCCAATCCGGCCGTCCTGAATAACGCGGCTTACTTCCTGAGTGAAAACGGGGGCGACTTGAATGAGGCGCTGCGGCTCATCGAAAAGGCCCTGGAGAAAGTGCCCGGGCAGCCAGGCTTTTCCGATACGCTTGGCTACGTTTACCTCAAGAAAGGACAGCGTGACGACGCCATTCGAACCTTCGGCGATCTGGTCCGGAGATACCCTACGTTTGCAATTTTTCACTACCACATGGGTTTGGCATTGTATGAGAAGGGCGACCAGGTTGCGGCCAAGAAGGAGCTCGAGAAGGCCATGGCCGACCATCCCGGGTCGAGCATAAAGCCCCGCATCATGGAGCTTCTCGGCAAAATCAGCTAGGCGGCGACTCCGAGAAAACCCGCCGGGGCCAAGGCCGGACGTGTTTCAGCGGACCGCATCTGGCGAGACGGGCGTCCCGCTGGGTGACCCGTCGGGCGATCCCTTTGACAACCCCGCCTCCAGCGCGGCCAGCCGGTCTTCGAGCGAGCGAATTTGCTCGGCCTGCCTCTGATTCTCCGCCGCCTGCTTCTGCAGCTCGTTCAGCAGCATGGGAGCGAGCCACTGATATTTAACCGACGACGGCCGGCCAGTCTTGTCGTATCCCACCATTTCCGGATAGAGCTTGGCGACTTCCTCCGCGATCAGGCCGTACTGCAACGAGTGCGAGCCATCGTCGAATTGCGGCTTGTAGAAGAAGGTGACCGGGCGCAATTGGAGCAAGTTGCTGCTGCTGTCTCCCATATCGGCGATCTCTTCCTTGAACCGGACTGAGGACGGGGCGACGCCGCAATTGGTTCCAAGCAACCCGGTGGAGTCGATGCACACCGGCGAGTTCGTCATATTCGGCGTTCCTCCGTAAATGCCCGCGATGTAGGTTCCGCCGGTCTGAGCGCTGCCGATCTGGATAGTGCCAGTGGTCTCGGAGGACTGCGTTCCGATCTGGATGCTGCCGCTGACGTCGCTTGAGGTACCCGAGCTGCCTATGTAGATGCTGTCGCTGTTGCCAACCGGAGCGTTGAAGGCCGCAAGATACCCGAGCGCGATGTTGTTGCTCCCGCTAGTGTTGTTCTCGAGCGCCGTGTAGCCAATGGCCGTGTTCTGACCCCCGCCAATGTTGTCCTGCAGCGCGAAGGCGCCGGCGGCCGTATTGTAGGCCCCGTTGGTATTACTCGCCAAGGCGGTGACGCCGCTGGCCGTGTTGAACATCCCGGAGGTGTTACTGGCAAGCGCGTTGTATCCGCTGGCCGTGTTGGCGGTCCCGGAGGTGTTAGTGGTCAGCGCGAAGGCACCGGTGGCCGTATTGTCGGCGCCGCCGTCGTTGTCGGCGAGTGACGCCAGCCCGATGGCGGTATTGTCGTTCACGTCGGTAGGCGCGGCAAAGAAACCGTTCATATCAATGACCACGTCAATGGTCGCCGGACCGTCGTCATAAACGCTCACCCCGCCCGAGGGCGTGCCTGCCGGAACAATGGCCGCGTTGTTCACAATTAAACCTTGCCCATCGTTCAACGTCGCGACGAAGGGTTGTGTCGCGCCGGCCGGCCAGAGCGTGACATAGCCGACCACGCCCCCGGAGTGGGGGACCACCGTGAGGTTGAGCGAGTAAGCCTCGGCGATGGGAGGAATCACGCCGCAGGGGGCTGGCGCCGTGGTGTCGGTCTGGCTAGCGGACTGCACCGGGAAGGTCGCGGTTCCCCCTCCTGCAATGGACGGCCCCGAAAAAGGACTGTCCCCCATAAATCCGGCGGCGGCGCCCCGGGTATCCACCAGGCGGCAAGGCGTCACCGCCACGAAAATGAGCGCGTCCCTGGACACGGCGGTAGGGGAAAACTGGAGCTGTGGCGTCGGTTTCGCGATGGCGTTTCTCTCGGCTAGGTTGGGGCGCCAATACAGTGGAGTCGCCCAGTTCTTTAGTGGAACCACACTCTCCCGCGTCCTCTGAGCCGCTAGGATCATGGGAAGAAAAACCAGAATGGAAACCGCACGGCCTGAGTATTTCGAGTAAATCACTGGACCTCCTACCACCGATAAAGACTTCCATTTAGATCATACACTCCGGGGTCGTCAGGCAATCTACCCTAGTTTCAGTTTTAAAGACCTTAGTCGGCGCATTGGGAGCCCCAGCGGGCTAGGGCCCATGAGCGTAATCCGTCACCCGGGTGACAGCAACCACGCGGCGCACGTTTCTTAACGTGCTGTGCGGGGTGCCGACGCGGCACGCAGCAGTGCGTACGCCACGTCGGATGGCAATATTATTTCCGGACAAGCCCTTAGTCCGAGCGGCGTCGAGGGAGCAACGGGCGCGGGAATTGACCGTCCCTAAAAACGAAACGCAGGCCTGGGGTTCCAGGCCTGCGTGAAAAACAACGGAGAAGAAAAAAGTGCGTTAAGCGCGAGCGCTTTGGAATTTCTTCCTGAAAGCGAAACCGGCCACGAGGCCGAGCCCGAGCAAGAATGACAGCGCGCGGGGCTCCGGAACCGGCGAGGACGAGAAAACATCCGCGACGTTCGAAAGGTTGGCTCCTGCGCCGGACAGCGCTATGTCCTTCGTCACTGAGAGGGTGCCAGTCGCGCTGAAGATCGTGTCTGAAATGGAACTGAACGGAGAGATGTCTCCAGTGTTGACTCCCCAAGTTTGGGTACACGGATACACTATTCCGCTACAGCCGCCCTCGGTAACGGTGACGCTCGATCCAGAAGGGCCCGTAGCCGTGGACTGGACGATGCCCGCATCAGTGATGTTCGCGGCGCCGCCCCCGACGGACACGTCAAAGGTAATGGTGTCGTCTAGAGTTCCGGAGGCGAGAGGCCCCCAAACTGCGTTGAAGTCAACGCCAAGGTCATTCGGGAATGCGCTGATAGTGGAACTCGCCCCCGGCGTGCCGCTTGGGCCGACCCCACCAACGTCGATGGCCGTGGCGGGAAGACCGCCAATTCCGTTATCTAGGAGACCGAAGTTGAAGAAAGTATCGCCCCCAACCGTACAACCTGTGGCCCCTAGGGCAATGTAGGTCGCCAGGGTTCCTGGCGCACATGGTGCGGCTGCCAACGTGAACATAGATATCACTATTGAGCAAGCCGAAAGAAGAACTATCCGATTTAATTTGTGAGTCACTCACAACCTCCTAAAATATCCGATGACTTCAACTCGCTAAAGTTGAAACCTTCACAATCTTAAGGTGAATCCTGAGCGATTGCAAGGCCTCTCGCCCAGGAAATGTACTAGTACGAACAAGACCTACCCCTTGAATCTGAGTAGCTTACAGCAACTGACCAGAGGCAATCGCTGCGTTTTGTAAGACAAATAACCATTCTACTGTACGTTAGCTTGCAACGAGCCCGAAGTCCCGACGCTATTGCTGACGGTGGCCGTCACCGAGGCGATGCTATCGATCAGCGCTTGGCCGGCTTTGACGGTCCCTGTTAGAGTGAATGGCATCGTAATTGCGAATTGTCCCCCAAACGATACAGACGCAGCACTGGCGAACCACGCCGTGGAAACCTGGCTCAGATCGATCGTGAGTTGGGACGTCCCAATGTTGAATCCACTCGCCGGATTAAAGGTTACGTTCAACGAAGTTAGGCTGCGCGTGGTCGAGTAGCCGGTCAGCACCAGCGCAAAACTGTCGGCGGACTCATCGGCAATCGCCGCGCTCTCCAAGACTGGCGCCGCTGAAGGAATCGTGAATTGAAGCGTGGTGGGCGAAGATGGCGTCACATTCACCCCGCCAGCCGTTGAGAACGTTGGCGTCAACGTCACCGTCTCGGCCACTGTTCCGGTTTGCACCGGAAGCTCGGATCCTTGCCCCGCGAAGTTGGCGCTGGTGCTGTTGGCGGGGATGGTGAAATCCACTGTACGGCCGCCGGTTGCAAATTGGACGGCCGGATCGGTGCCGAAGGTTCCCTCCGTAGTAAGCGTGAGCGTTCCCGTAAGATCCAACGAGTATCCTTTTGACAATGTCAGGCTGATGTTGGACTGCGAGGCCGACGTTGCGTTCCCGCTGGGACCTGCAATCGTGTAGGACGGCAGCGCCGGCGGCGCCGTTCCGGAGCCGACCAACGGGATCGAGGTCGTATCCAAAATGAGATCCCCGTCCGAGATACCTGTCACCGTTGGCGTGAAGGTGATCGTAAAGGAGAGCGTTTGGTTCGCCGCCAGAATCTTGGGAAGCGCGATAGCCGATAAGGAATAGGAACCGTTCGCGGGGCTGGGTGCGACAAGCGAAATCGTCGCGGGGAGCGAGCCCGAATTGGTGACGACAAAAATGACTTGCTCGGATTGGCCCACTTCGATGGGACTGAACACCACCGCGCCCCCGGTGGCGGGATTCACAGCGGTAGTACCGGCGCTGGATGTATAAGCGAAGGTCAGATCCGCTCCCAAGCCTTGCCCCGTCAAGTTAAAGGCTGGAGCGTTACCGACCACCAGATACCCGGTTTGGGTTCCTATCTGCGTAGGCGCAAAGGTAAGCGACACGCTGAAGCTTTCCTGAGGCGTCAAGGTCGGCGCCGAAGTGATCGGATTGGTCAGTGAAAATGGGCCCGAGGTACTAATCGAACTGATCGTGCCATTGGCGCTGCCAGTATTGGTAATCGTCAGAATCAAGCTGCTGGTGCTTCCGACATTTGCTCCGGGAAATGTAATCGTGCCCCCGGGCATGACCGTCGTGGACACTCCTTGCACCAGATATTTGTACGAAAAGGTGGATGTAATTCCGCTGCCCGTCAACGTGACCGTGGCCGTGGCCCCCCCTTGATAGGTGATCACTACTTGGGCGGTATCGGTTTCCACCGCCGTCGGAGTATAGAGCACCAGCAGCTGCAAATTACTTCCGGAACTACCTGCGGCAGCCAGCGTATAGGGCGTCAGGGGTATATCTTGTACCTTGAACGGTGATCCAGCTGCCGGAGGGGAAATGCCGATGATTGTGCCCGGGCCGCTGCCCAAATTCGTAATGTTCAGATACGCTTCCGCGGTGGTGTTGATCTGAGTGGCGGCGAAGGGAATCGTCCCGCCGGTTGGGATCTGAACGACATTCTGGTTGCTCTGCAAGATGTAGCTCAGGACAAAGCTGGGCGATTCGCCTTCCAGGCCGATCTGAATAACGTTTGCCACCGGTGAGCCGCCCGTGCCGGTCGGTTCCGTGTAGGTAACGCTGATCTCCCCGAGCGCTTCCGCTGAGTTGGTGGGCTTGAATGTGATTGTCAGCGTGAAGCTCTGGCCGGGACCGAGCACTGCCGGCAGCGCCAAAGTGGACGTTAGCGTGAACTCAGTGGAGCCGACCTGTTGGGGCAGCGTGGTAATGGTTGCCTGGGTGGTTCCGGTGTAGGTCGCTTTGACGGTGGCGGTCTGTTGCGTGCCCACCGTAGTTAGGAAGGGCAACTCGTAATCGTTCGGGATGAGGGCCGCCTGTCCGTTCTCGATGGCCAGCAGGGTGAAATCTATCGTTTGCGCCGAAGCCATGCCGGCCGCGAACACAGCCAAGAGCGCAGCCCAGACAACTCCGCGAAGGACCATCTAGCGCGCGCCCCCCAGAAGTTCCGAGCGGCGCCGCTCCGGATCAGGCATCTGAATGGCCGGAACGAAATAGGCTGCCGGCTGCGGCGTGCCTCGAAACAGCCACAGGGGCTTTGACGCCTGGGTGCGCGCGGCAACAACGAAACTGTTGCTGCCGAATTGATCCAGGCTGGTGGGCTGAAAACTGAGCGGAACGTCAGTCACGATTTGTTGGCTTTGAATGTCGAGGATTCTGAGCACGCTCGCGGCGGCCACGTATAGCAGTTGCGTGCTTTGCGAATTCTCGACCGCCTGGATGGCGACGGGAGCCGCGAGCCCTGCCAGCGAAATATTCTGATCTCCTTGATTGCTCAGGTTGACCGCGGTCACTTGGGGAACGCTGCTATCCAGCACGTACAGCGTGCCGGCGTCGCTCGAAAACGATAGAGCGATGGGCTTCGCAATCGGAACAAGCTTGGTGAACGTCTGCCCGTCCGAGCTTTGGTACACGGCGCCGGCATCTCCCTCCACAGCGGTGACTCCAGCGGCGATATGCTTGCCTAGCGCATCGGCTGCCACGGACGCGAGTACACCTCCCAGCGTCGACCCATCGACGCGCGGTCCCACTGCGGGAGCGCCGGGAAGTCCAGAAATGGTTTGCAACCAGTTTCCGGTGCTGGAATACAGGACGGCGTGCGATCCATCGCCGGACCAGGCAATTCCCTCCAGCTCGGCCTCCACGCCCGATAGCGCGCGCGTCGATAGCGCCGAAGTACCCAAACCGGAGATCAGCAGGCACTGCCCTCTTTGAAATCCGATGCCATAATTCTGGCGCGGCGCGACGGAAGCAAAATCCAGACTATCTCTCAGCGTGGGGCCAAAGGATGCGGCGCCCGGAAAACCGATTACCGCGCGCAGGCTGCGCGTCGGCGCGTCAAAAGTGTAAGCCTCCACCGGACCGGCGAGGGAGCCTTGTTGCGCGGCCAGACCGCCGCCGGAGACCAACCCAAGAACGAAAAGAAGTGCTAGCCCTACACATTTTGTCGCGGGGCGGACTCCGTTCGTGGTGGGGCGGACGCCCTCGTCCGCGCCGGAACCCCTGGTCCGGCCCCTGCGGGCGTCGGCTGCGGTCACTGCTCCGAGCAGCCGGAGGGACGACTTATCGCACGAACCCTGGAGAGAGGAGACTAGACGCATGCAGTTCACGGGGCCCCGACACTCGGCGAGCCCGGACCGATGGTGACCGTGGAGCCGCTCGAACTCTTAGATCCTCCGCGCGTGGCCAGGAACACGCCGATACCGATTGCAGCGGCAGCGCCGCCGATAACCGCCACTTTCACCCATCGATGCGACCACCAGCCGGCGGCCGTGGTCTTTTGCTTCACCTCGACAACCCGTGTGACGTTGGTCATCGTAAGAGTAGTTTCGCCAAACTGGTTGCCATAGCTGGCAGTCACATGAACCTGGAATTTGCCGGTTTGACCATTGGCCATCCAGCCGAGAGCGGCCGCTTGTCCATCGCTGTTGGTCCGAACTGTCTGCGTGGTCTTTCCGCCTGCGAAGGCCGCTCCAGGGCCACTGGCCGGAAAGCGAAACACGACTTCGGCGGTATCCACGGGACGCTCATCGCGGTCGGTGACTTGAACCACCAGCGGCGCCATGACCCTGCGCTCGAGGTCGTTCATTTCGTTGTTGCCGGCCAGCACCCGCATGTGGAGGCTCTCCTCGACCGGTAATTGCGCCAACGGCTGGGCCGGTGCGGCTTGCGCCGGTGCAGCTTGCGCTGGCGCCGCCGGAGGCGGGGTCTGGGCCGGTGCGGCTTGGGCCGGTGCGGCTTGGGCCGGTGCGGCTTGGGCCGGTGCGGCCTGCGCGGGAACCGCTGCTTGTTCGGCTGCCTGGGTTTGCGTTATGGCGAGGAGGCCGGCCAATGCGACGGGCAGGTAGCGATTGGTTAGCCCTCGAGTTCCGGAATTGGATATTAACAAAGGGTCAGTGTACCAAAGTGTTCTACTGCGCGACCAGGAAAATGATATACGGCAGCATCGGCAGCGCGATGCTGCTGAACGTTTGCCAAAACTGCCGCGTGTACGAGCGCGGAATATAGACTATGTCGCCGGGCAATAAAGGAACGTCGATCCCCTTCCCGTCAAACAGCGCCTTGGCATCGACCTCAATCACCGTGCGCCGATTCGTGGTCTCGATGGGGCGAAGAATCCGCACTCTCTCTCTCTTGGCGTCCTTACTGAATCCTCCCGATTGGCTGAGCGCTTGCATGACGGAAATCGATTCGCGTTCACCGAGTTCAATGCCGCCGATCCTGAGGACCTCACCGTTCACGTAAACGAGCTCGGCGCGGCCGACCGTTATCACGTCATAAGGCTGGAGCAGAATATTCTCCGCGGGATTAACGTTCTGACGGAGGCTCCCCAAGCTGATTTCGACGGTGCTCACCTTCTTCTCGGGATCTACGATGGCGCCTGGCAGAGGGATCGCGCCATACTCTTCGTGCCGGGTGACCGTGATGTGCCGCGACGCGTAGGGCTGCATACCGCCCACGCTGCTCAGCATTTCCGTCAAAGTGCGGTTGCCTTGCAAAGGATAAATCCCGGGGCGCATGAAGAGCCCGACAAAGTATACCGGCGCGCTGCGGAACTGAACGACGTCGACGAACACTTGGGGATCGCGGTAATATTCGCGCAGCCGCCGCACCAGGTCCACTTCCAGTTCCTGCAGGGTCATCCCGGCGGCGTGAATGCGCCCCACCAACGGCATATTGACGTTGCCGTCGCCATCGATGCGAAAGGGCTTTTGATTGATTTCATCCGCCTCCGGCGCGCGAATCAGGATCTGATCGTTCGGTCCCAATACATAGTTGGGGCGCACGGTGTCCTGCGGAAGCTGTTGCGTGGCCTGGGGAGTCTGGCCGGATTGCCCCGGATTGTTATTCCCCGCCGGCGGCTGTTGTGTCTCTGGGAGCAGCCCGGGTTCTTGTTGCGGCTGCGGCGGCGCGCCGGGCTGTTCTGGCGGCTGCTGTTGGGCGAGTACCGGCCAGGCGGCTAGTACGAACAAGAGCGGAGCGAGCCCATTCCGTGGCGCAAGCATATTTCTCTATTTTACCGGATTTGCCGGAATCGCCGCCACCAGTGTTCGCACCCCGGACATCGCCAGTGCGCGCACCGGACGGACCGGACGAACCGAATGACGGTCCACCTCGGCCGATACCGAGCGCTGTAAGAGATTGATCGATACAACCAGCCGGTGCTTTCCTTTGGTCTCCACGAGAATGCCTTCCAGGTTGGTCAGGGGGCCGCGTTCAATGAGTACCGTCTGGCCGACATTCAAGAACGGATAGGGAGTGACCAGGAGCCCGGAATCAACCATCCGCCGTACCCGCTCAATCTCGTCTTCCGGGATTGGCGCCGGAACTCTTCCAAAGCCGACCAGATCCACCACCCCGGGGACGGTCAGCACCGGCAGGCGGTCATTCGGATTGAAACGGCAGAACACGTAACCCGGGAACAAAAACTGCTCGATTTGCTTCTTGCGGTCCGACCAAATTCGCTCGCTCTTGTAGGAAGGAGCGAATTCCACGTAGCCCCGCTGCCGCAGATGCACAATGGCGGTCCGTTCCTGGTTGGAGCGAACTCGAATCGCGAACCAGTGCTGGGCCTCGCAATTCTCAATCTGCAGGGATTCGAACCGCTGAGGAAGCATGCTCTCTTAGGACAGCTTGACGGATTCCTTTGACAGTTGTCAATGTGCCCAATGCTCTAGTACTCACCGGTAGTACGAGGCTCTGCGGTGGCGCGGCAAGATATCGTCGTTTTTGCGAGCCTGACCAGCAGAAACACTACTTTTCTAGAACGTTAAACAATTTTTAGGTTGACGCGACGCCCAAGATTTGGCAAGATGCCTTTTGAGCATGGGAAAGTAGTCCTAAAACCACCACTACTTTAGTACTATTGTCGAATCGTGGAGAAACTTAAGTAATAGTAGTACCAAATGAGAATGCGTTGTTAGTACCGCAACCCAGATGGAAGAGGGTCCTAGACTACGTGCAAACCAGAGTACCAATTAGGGGGAACTCGTGATGGCCATAAACGCTCCTAGGTACTACCTTGGTGTTACCGAAGCGGAAACATGTCATACAAACTAACATCTCTGTTCTTATCAACGTTTCTTCTCTGGGCGGCCACCACGGCCCGAGGCCAAGGCACTCCCTATGGGATCCAAGTCGTTCCCAATCAGATTACACTCGGGGTTTCGCAGCAACAGCAGTTTGCGGTGCCTGGTGGGCAGCCAGTTAACTGGACGATCCTTCCGGCCGGGACCGGCACGATTACGTCAAATGGACTTTATACAGCTCCCGCCATCTTTACGAGCAGCTTCGCCTATATATATGCCCAGTCCGGTCCATACACCGGGCAGGCTCAAGTGATCCTGTCTCCAGCGGCAGCCGGCTCGGGAGCGGGGACTTCTAACGCTGGCGCCCTCTCCATTTCAGTCTCACCGTCCTTCATGTATCTGGTGGCAGGGCAATCCCAGCAATTCGTGGCGTCTGTCACCGGCAGCCCCAACCAGCAAGTCATGTGGTCGGTGGCACAGGGCATGGGTTCCATCACGAATGGACTGTACGTCGCGCCTGGTTCGGTCAGCCACGACGTACTGGTGACGATCACGGCAACCAGCCTGGCCGATTCCACCAAGAACGCTAGTGCATCCATTATGCTTGGGCCATCCACGGCATCAGTCTCGGGCGGGTCATACCCCCCGCCGACCGGGCCGAATCCGCCGACCGGGCCGTACCCCCCGCCGTACACGCCGAATCCGCCGAGCCAGGGCATAAGTGTTTCGCTAACGCCGCGAAACCCTTCCCTGTCAGCGGGCCAGTCGATGCAGTTCAACGTTCAGGTGAGCGGGACTTACGACAGCGCGGTAACTTGGTCGCTTAACCCACCAAATGTCGGCAGCGTTACCTACGGTCTTTATACCGCCCCCGGAACGGTCAGTACGGCACAAAGCATCACAATCACGGCAACTAGCGTTGAGGATGCGGCCGCGGCTGCGTCGGCAACCATCAATTTAGTGCCGTCTCCGGTCGCTCCGGCACCCCCCAGCGTCAACCCATCGTCGGCCACCGTTGCGCCTTCGAAGACCCAGCAGTTTGCCGTGAACAACTTGCCTTCCGGCGTCAGCGTAGCTTGGGGGGTTAGCCCCGCCACCGGAAACATCACG
>Ga0302326_10023103_pt1 | contig 12691 bp, 12 predicted proteins | sample Palsa_T0_3_FD_202264 | JGI IMG/M metagenome (GOLD analysis project Ga0302326, IMG submission 202264) | Peat permafrost microbial communities from Stordalen Mire near Abisko, Sweden - Palsa_T0_3 | ecosystem: Environmental > Terrestrial > Soil > Palsa > Peat permafrost | place: Sweden: Abisko... | reverse complement strand
CAGCACTCCGATGCCAGGATTGCCCTTGGCCACCAGGGCGTTCAGGTGACCGATGACCACCGGGTCGTTGTCGACGTAGGCCACCATCACCCCAGGGCGGACGGCGCGGGCCGACTCGTGGGTGTTCGGCTCCGTCGGCAGCCCGCAGCCGATGTCAATGAACTGGTCGATGCCCTGACGGGCCACCCAGCCGACCGCCCGTGACAGGAACTGGCGGTTCTCCCGCGCCATGACCGGAATCAGCGGGTTATGGGCCAACGCCTGCTCGGCCTGCGCACGGTCAGCGGGGTAGTTGTCCTTGCCGCCAAGCACGTAGTCGTAGATGCGCGCGATGCTGGGGACCGACGAGTCGAACTTCGCCACGGCTCAAATCCTAGGGCCACTAGGGGGCGCAGATGACGGTTGGCCAGGATGAGTACGGGCACTCAGGCCCGGGACGTGGTCTGAGTGCCAACTTGTTCAGGTGCTTCTTATCTCGGCGCCGTGCCCAAGCCGGACGACGCGCCGTCGCGACCACCTCTATCGGCTCGTCACCCGGCTGCTCTCGGTCGCATTGGTGCCGCTGGGCTTCATGGTCGCGCCAAACCGCGCGCGGCAGGTCGCCTGCCAGTGGGCGCTCGCGGCGCGATTCCCGGCCGAGAACCTGGACGGCCTGACCCCAGCCACGCGGGCTGCCTTCGAGGCGGCGCGAACGGAGGCCTTGTGGTGTCACGGTGAGTTGATCGGGCTGACCGACGGGTACCGCGACGCTCGGGCCCAGGCGCGGCTGTTCGCCGACGCGGTGCGCCGTACCGGCTCGCCCACGCTCGCCAGGTACTGGACGCTGCCGCCGCACCAGTCGAGCCACGTAGCCGGGACCGCTCTGGACGTACGGCCGGTCGAAGGCGCCCGGTGGCTGGAACGACACGGGTCGAGGCACCATCTGTACCGGGTGTACGACAACGAGTGGTGGCACTTCGAGTACCGGCCGGAGGGCCGGCCGTCGCGCCTGCCGCACCCGGGGGCGCCGATCACGCCGTGGGCCGTACCAGCTCGCGGCGGCGGGGCTGATGTCCGTGCCCGGCGTCGTCGAGGAGTGGATCTTCAACATCAGGTACCCGGTGGCGGTCGGGTACGTCGTCAATCTGCTGCCGACCGCCGCGTACATCCTGACGATCGTCGCGCTGCTGGCGTGCGCCCAGGGCCTGCACCGAGCCTCGCCCGCCTGGAGCGCGGTCGTCGTGGCACTGGCGCTCGGGTCCCGCCTGCTGGGCTCCGCGATGATGGCGGGAATCAGCTGGGAGCTCGGGTCGGACCACCCGGCCGCCTGGCACACGGCGCTGCTCGCGGCGGGCCTGGCCGGGCTCGCTCCAGCGGCCTGGCTCTACCGGAGGGGTGACCCGGAGGCCGTCGGCCCAGTCGGGGGCCGGGCGCGGCGGGTCCGGCTGATCGTGATCGGCGCGCTGGCCGTCCTCGTGCCCGTCCTGCTGGAGCTCCTCACCATGCAGGGGATGGCGAGCCTGCTCGGGACCACCTGGTACACCCTTTACCGGCACAAGGACGCATACGGCGACGCGATCGGCGTGGTCGCCTTGGTGGCGGTGACCGTGCTTGCGCTCATCGCCGGCCGGTGGTCGCTCGCCGGGGCCCTCACCGCCTCCGTCGCCCAGGTCGCGGCGGTGCTGCCGGTCACGGTCGCGTTCGGCGCGCTGGCCGCAGATGATCCGCTGCGCTTGCTGGCCGCGGCGTCGGGGGTCGCGCTCGGCGCGCTGGTCGCCGGCGTCCGCTGGCGCGTCCCAGTCGCAACGGCCCTCGCCGTGCTCACCGCGCTGATCCTGTTCATTGCCTACGACGCGACCACGGGGGACCCGGAGAAGTTGGCGGCCCAGCACGTTGCGGTCCCCTCGGTGCTCATCCTTGTCCTCTGCGCCGCCGTCGGAGGCGCGGTAACCGGCGCGACCGCGCCGGCACTGGCCGCCCAGGGCGCGCTGCCGGCTGTACTCGGCCCGCTGGTGGGGGTCCTCGCGGTCGGCGCCCTGCAGGCCATCCAGGCCATCCAGGCCACCCAGGTGACCGATGAGTTCCAGATCGTGTCGCAGGACGACGTGATTCCGGCGGCCATCCTGTTTCTGGTGGCCGGGCTAGCCATCAGCGGCCTCGGCCTCGCGCGGCTGCTGACCGCTCGCAACGCCGAACGTAAGCACGCCGGGCAGATCAGGCGGGAGTCGGCCGCCGCCGAGCGGGACCGGCTCGGCCGCTCCATCCACGACGGAGTGCTCCAGGTGCTGGCGCTGGTCCAGCGGGAAGGGCCGGGCCTGGGCAGGCAGGGCAACGAGCTCGCCGCGCTGGCCGGCGAGCAGGAGGTGGCGCTGCGCTCCATGTTGGCCAGCGAGGCTACCGCGGCCCGTACCGCACCCGAACGCACGGCCACGACCGCGGACCTAGTCGGGCCGCTGCGGGGGCTGGCCGCCCCGACCGTCGAGGTCGCCACCCCCGCCCAGGCCGTCGAGTTGCCGTCCGCTGTCGCGTCGGAGGTGGTCGCGGCGGTCCGGGCCGCCCTCGACAACGTCCGCAGGCACGCCGGCGCCGATGCCCGGGCCTGGATCCTCCTCGAGGAAGAGCGCGACGGCGTCCGCGTCACGGTCCGCGACGACGGCATCGGATTCCCGCCCGAGCGTCCAGCTGAGGCGGCCGAGGCGGGACGCCTGGGCATCGCCCAGTCGATGCGCGGGCGGATCGCCGACTGCGGCGGAACCACGACCATCGACAGCAGGCCGGGCCAGGGCAGCGAGGTCGAGTTCTGGATACCCCGCGCGCCGCAGGGCCGCCGGTGAACGACGATGGCCGGAATATCGCGCCGGACATCCCGGTGCGCGTGATGGTGGTAGACGACCATCCCATCTGGAGGGAAGCGGTCGCCCGAGACCTGGCCGAGGCCGGCTACGACGTGACGGCGGTGATCGGCGAAGGAGCCCAGGCGATCCGCGTCGCGCCCGCTGCCCGGCCCGATGTCGTCGTGCTCGACCTCCAGCTGCCGGATCTGCCGGGGGTGGAGGTCATTCGCCGATTGCTCGCCGCCGATCCCGCGATCCGCGTGCTGATGCTGTCGGCCAGCGGCGACCAGCAGGACGTGCTCGACGCGCTGAAGGCCGGCGCCCTCGGGTACCTGGTGAAGTCCGCCAGGCCCGCGGAGCTCATAGAAGCGGTGGCGCGCACCGCCGCGGGCGATCCGGTGTTCACGGTCGCCGCGGCGGGCCTCGTGCTTGGCGAGTACCGGCGGCTGGCCGCCGTGTCCGCCCCGCCCGCCGACACGCCCCAGCTCACCGGGCGGGAGACCGAGGTGCTGCGCCTGGTCGCCAAGGGCCTGTCGTACAAGCAGATCGCGGAGCGGCTCGTCGTATCGCACCGGACCGTGCAGAACCACGTCCAGAACTCGCTCGGCAAGCTGCATCTTCACAACCGAGTTGAACTGACCCGCTACGCCATCGAGCAGGGGCTCGACCAGGACGCCTGACCGTCCGTCATCCGGCCGCGCCGGTCAGCCAGCCGCGGAGGTCGGCGACGACCTCGGGGTCGAGGTGCTGCGCGGCCGCGAGCTCGGCCGGGCTGGACGGCCCGGTTCCGGGGAAGAAGAAGTGGTTGTCGGCCGGGTACACGCGAATCGTCACCTCCGGCCGCTGGTCGAGGCCGGCCCGCCAGCGGCTGAGGTCGTCGGCCACCGTCACCTGGTAGTCGCGGCCGCCCTGGAGGATGAGCATCGGCTGGCGCAGGCCGGCCGCGACCCCGACCGGGTCGTAGCCGCGCAGGTCGAGCCAGTACGGCGCGGGCACGCCGAACGGCAGCTCGGCGTCGGGGGTCTCCGGCGACAGGTCGGGGCTGTCGACCCTGCTCGCCTGGGCGGTCAGCGCGTCGATGCCGGGCCGGGAGGAGGCGGCGGTGGCGGGCGCGAGCGAGGCGAGGTAGCTGATCTGGCGGACCGCCGCCCACTGCAGCGGCTGGGCGCCGCCGGCCAGCAGGACCAGCCCGGCGACCGACGGCTGAGCGGCGGCGACGCGGGGCGCGACGGTGCCGCCGAGGCTGTGGCCGGCCACGAAGACGCGGGCGGGGTCGATGTCGGGGTGCGCCTGGAGCAGGGCGATGGCGGCGAGAGCGTCCGGGAGGTACTCGTCGGCCACGGTGAAGGCGCGGTTCTGGCTGACCAGGTCGGGGTGGGCGTGGGTCACCTTGTCGAAGCGCAGCACGGCGACGCCGCGACTGGCCAGGCCCCAGGCGAGGTCCCTGAGCGGCTTGCTCCGGCCGATGCTGCCGTCGCGGTCTTCCGGTCCCGAGCCGCCGAGCAGGACGAGCGCCGGGAGGAGGCCGGACAGACGCTGGCGCGGCAGGCAGAGCGCGCCCGGCACGGCCAGCGGCCCCGAGCCGAGGGTCACGTCGGTCTCATCGAACCGGCCGGGATCGGCGTAGCCGGGCGGTTCCCACGGCGCGGCCGGCTGGGCGCCGCCGGGCGGCGCGAGCTGGATCCCGGCCAGCTGGCCGTCCCTGGTCAGGTACACCGCGAGCGTCTGCGGGCCGCGCTCGAAGCTCACCGGGACCTGCACGGTGATCATCGCGCCGTCGGCCTGATCGCTGGCCGGGGCGCCGACCGCGGTCAGCTGGCCGCGTTGCGCCAGTTCGGCCTCCCAGGCCGCCCGCAGCCCGTCGGCGGTGACCATCGGCCGGAGCCCGGGGGTGAACAGCTCGCGGATCTCGTCGAACTGCCCCGTCCGGGCGAGCGCGACCACGGCCAGTGCGCGGGCCTCTGGCGTGACCGGGACCGTTTCCGGTTCGGTGGGAGTCACAGGGTCTCCTTCGTGGAACGAGGGTCTTCGGGGGCCGGCAGCAGGACGTTGTAGAGCATCCGCCGTCGTCGGCCGTCGCCGGGGGCGTTGGCGAGCCGGGGCACGCTGATGGCGGCGAGGTCGCGCTGGTAGTCGGCCAGCTCCGCGTCGGTCAGCCACATCGCCGCGACCCGGTAGCCGGCCCCGTCCCTGGCGGGATCTTCCGGCTCGGTCGCGAGGTAGCGGTCGAAGTCGCCGAGCAGTCCCGCGACGTAGGCGAGGAACGCGCTGCCGTGCTCGTCCAGGCTCATCGCGGCGACCTCGCCCGGCTGCAGCTGGGCGGCGTACAGCCGGAGCGTGTAGGTCCGCTCGGTGATGCCGCGGACGCGCCGCTCCGACACCACGTGCAGCACTCCGGCCTCGGCCAGCCGGCTGACGTGCCGGTAGACGCTGGCGGCGGGCACGTCGGGTAGTTCGGCGGCGAGCTGGCGGGTAGTAAGGGCCCGGTCGCCGAGGAACGCCTTGACGATGCGCAGCCGCACGGGGTGCAGGAGCAGGTCGGCGCTAGCCACGAGTCGAGCCTAGTCCAATTAATCCATTAATGCTAACGTTCTTAGTAATGGATCATTCGGACCGAGGAGGCTGATCGGACATGGCTGACCTGCGAATCGACGGCAACCAGCTGGTGCTGCACCTGTCCGGGGCGGAAAAGGTCGAGGGCGTGCACGGCGACCTGCGCGCGCCGCTGTCGGCCGTGCGCGGGATCGAGGTGCTCGACGACGCCCACGGTCCGGTCGGCGTCAAGGCCGGAATTAAGATCGGCACCCGCATCCCCGGCGTCATCGAGGTCGGCGTGATTGCGGGCCGCGCGATGCGTCTCTTCGCCGCCGTCCATCACAACACGCCCCGCGGGCTGCGCGTTCGCCTCGACGGGACCGACTACGACGAGTGGATCGTCGGCTGCGCCGACCCCGAGGCGGTCGCCGCCCGACTCGGCCTCCCGGTCTAACCCGGCCCACGGCCGGGCTACTCGACGGCGTCCAGCAGGCTGAGGTCGTCGGGGGAGAGGCGCAGCGCGGCCGCGGCGACGTTCTCCTCGAGGTGGGCGACGTTGCCGGTGCCGGGGATGGCGAGGACGTTCGGGGACTGGTGGAGGGTCCAGGCCAGCCGGATCTGGGCCGGGGTCGCGCCGTGGCGGCCGGCCACCGCGAGCAGCGGCCCGGGCTCCGGCGGTCGCCGTCCGCTCTGCCTGGACGGCCCCGCGACCGCGAAGAACGGCACGAACGCGATGCCCCGCTCGGCGCAGGCGCGCAGCACCGGGTCGTGCTCGCGCAGGTCGAAGCCGTAGCGGTTCTGCACGCAGACGACGGGCGCGATCGACAGCGCCTCGGTCAGCTGGTCGACGGTGACGTCGGAGACGCCGAGGTGGCGGATCAGGCCGGCCTGGCGGAGCTCGGCCAGCGCCCCGAAGTGCTCGGCGATCGACTCCTGACCGGTCCGGCGGCGCAGGTTCACCACCTCCAGGTAGTCGCGGCCGAGCTGCCGGAGGTTCTCCTCGACCTGGCCGCGCAGCTGGTCGGGGCGGGCCCAGTGCCATTCGCCCCAGCTGTCCCGGCCCGGTCCTACCTTGGTCGTGATCACCAGGTCGGCCGGGTACGGCGCGAGGGCGGTGTTGATCAGCTCGTTGGCCGAGCGCAGGGGCGAGAAGTAGAACGCGGCCGTGTCGATGTGGTTGACCCCGAGCTCGATCGCGCGGCGCAGCACCGCGATCGACTGGCCCCGGTCGCTGGGCGTGCCCTTCGCGAACGGCTGGCTGCCGGTCAGCCGCATCGCGCCGAAACCGAGCCGGTTGACGGTGAGGTCGCCGAGGCGCCAGGTGCCCGCGCCCGCCGCCGCGCTGAGTGAGTTCACCCGCGACACGCTATCCGAGTAACGCGGCGCGCCGGCCGAAGGAGGGAACGACGGGTCCGTTCGACAGGACTGCTTTTACATTGATTTTCAATCGGTCGCCAGCCGCCGCCGTACCTCGTCCCAGTCCAGCGGCACATCACCACCCGCGATCGGGAAGAACTCGAAGTGGCTCGGCCGCATCTGCGGCTGCGGCCCCTTGGTCAGCAGGCGGTGGGGGTCGGCGGCGGCGAAGCGGGACAGGCTCTGTTCGTCCTCCCAGACCGAGAACGTCCAGAACGTCTTGCCGGCCGGCTGGGCGTCGAGGGCGTAGCCGACCAGACCGGGCGCGGCCGCCAACTGGCCGCGGATCCGCATCGCGTCGAGCAGGAATCCGGGGACGCTGCGGTGGGCGCGCAGCGGCAGCCGCGAGGCCATCGCCGCGTACCGGCGCGCGGGGTCGACCGCCTGAAATTCCTTCCACGGCAGCGCGGGCATCTCAGTTCGCCTCCGAGGGGTTGGGTGCGACGGCTAGGGCTGGTAGGAGCCGGGCTCCCAGGCCCGGGTGGCGACGCCGACCGCGTTCCAGGCGTTGATCATGACGATGAGGCTGATCAGGGCCGCGATCTCCAGCTCGCTGTACTCGGCGGCGAGGGCGGCGTAGGCCTCGTCAGGGACGTGCGTCTCGGCCAGCATCGTCACCGTCTCGGTGAAGGCAAGCGCCGCCCGCTCGCGGTCGGTGAAGAACGGCGTCTCCCGCCAGGCCGGCAGCGCGTAGATCCGCTGCTCGGTCTCGCCGATCGCGCGCGCGTCCTTGGTGTGCATGTCGATGCAGTAGGCGCAGCCGTTGATTTGGGAGGCGCGGATCCTGACGAGCTCCCGGACCCGGGGGTCGATGCCCGCGAGGTCGAGCTCCTTGGTCGCCGCCCGGTCCAGCTGGATCAGCGCGCGGAGAAACCCCGGCGCGCGGCTCCCGAATGGGAGTCGGCCGGTGGTCCGCCGGATATCGTCGGTCGTAGTCACGTGAGTGACGCTAACGGTTCAAAGCGGCCCGGAGTAAGGTCCAATTCTATGTCGGAAACGTGGGCCAATGGCCTCGAGCTGCACCTGGACGTGTCCGGAACGCGGGTGCGCGCGAGGCTGGAGGCCGCGCTCCGCGACGCGATCAGGTCCGGCCGCCTGGCCGAGGGCGCCCGGCTGCCGTCCTCCCGGACGCTGGCGGCCGACCTCGGCGTCGCCCGTAACACCGTCGCCGAGGTCTACACCCAGCTGACCGCCGAGGGCTGGCTCACCGCCCGCCTCGGGTCGGGCACCGCCGTCGCGCCGCTGCGCGGCCCGGCCCTGGACCCCGGTCCCGAGGCGGAGGCGGCGGCCGCGCATCCCCGCCACGACCTATGGCCGGGGGAGCCCGACCTGTCCGCGTTCCCGCGCGGCGAGTGGCTGACGGCGGCGCGCAAGGCGATCGCCGACGCTCCCGACGCGGTGTTCGGCTACGGGAACCCGCGCGGCCTCCCGGCCCTGCGCGGCGCGCTGGCGGAGTACCTCACCCGCACCCGCGGCGTGGTCGCCGCGCCCGGCGGCGAGAACGTCGTGATCTGCTCTGGGTTCGCGCACGGGGTGGAGGTGGTGAGCCGGGCGCTGCGCGCGGCCGGCGCGAGCACGGTGGCGGTGGAGGAGTACGGCCACCCGGGGCACCGCGACATCATCACCCGCCAGGGGCTGCGCGCGCCGCTGCTCACGCTTGACGACCGCGGCGCCCGCGTCGACGCGGCCGCCGACGCCGACGCGGTCGTGCTCACCCCCGCCCACCAGTTCCCGCTCGGCATGACGCTGGCGCCGGACCGCCGCCGGTCGTTCGCGGAGTGGGACGGGATCGTGATCGAGGACGACTACGACGGCGAGTTCCGCTATGACCGGCAGCCGGTCGGCGCCATGCAGGCCCTCGCCCCGGACCGCGTGATCTACGCCGGGACGGCGAGCAAGAGCCTGGCGCCGGGCCTGCGGCTGGCCTGGCTCGTCGTCCCGCCTTCGCTGCTCGACGGGGTGACCGCCTGCCTCAGCGGCGGCCCCTCGGCCCTCGACCAGCTCACTCTGGCCGAGTTCATCACCTCGGGCGCGTACGACCGGCAGATCCGCCGCGCCCGGCTGGTCTACCGGCACCGCCGCGACCGGCTGATCTCGGCCCTCGACCCGCTGGGGCTGCGGGTGGGCGGGATCGCGGCCGGCCTGCACGTGGTCGTCGACCTTCCCACCGCCGCGGACGAGCACCGGGCCGTCGCCCGGGCCGAGGGGCGCGGGCTCGCGCTGAGCGGACTCGGCTGGTATGACCTGGCCCGTAGCGGCGCCCGGGCGGGCCTGGTGATCGGCTACGCGCGGCCGCCGGAGCACGCCTACACGACGGCGATCGCCCGGCTGTGCGCGGTGCTGGCCGACCAATGAAAAACCTGGCACCATGCGAGTCATGGGCGTCAACCAGCGCGCGCAGATCCGGATGAGCGACGACGAGGTGACCGCGTTCCTGAAGCAGTCGCGGACGGCCACCGTCGCCACGATCGGACCTGGCGGATTCCCGCATCTGGTGGCCATGTGGTACGGCCTCGGCCCCGACGGGCATCTGGTGTTCGAGACCAAGGCCAAGTCGCAGAAGGTGGTCAACCTCCGCCGTGACCCGACGATCAGCTGCTCGGTCGAGGCGGGGGAGTCCTACGATCAGCTCCGCGGCGTGGCCATCGAGGGCTCGGCCGCGATCATCGACGACACCTCGGCCGAGCCGTACTGGGCGGCGGCGGTCAGCATCTTCGAGCGGTACCAAGGGCCGTACAGCGAGGAGCTGCGGCCGTTCCTTGAGCAGATGATGAACAAGCGGGTCGTGGTCGCGGTCGTCCCCGCCCGGGTCCGGTCCTGGGATCACCGCAAGCTGGGGATGGCCGCCATGCCCGTCGCCGGGTCGACCGCGCGCTACCTCTAGGCCTGCGCGGCGAGCCAGGCGAGGGCTTCCGGCGCGCTGTCGAGCACGGTGACGTGACCCGCGGCGGGGACGGCGCGCCATTGCGCCGACGGACAGCGGGCGGCGAGCCAGGCGCCGTGCGCGGGCGGCACCATCTTGTCCTGCGCCCCGTGCATGATGAGGACCGGAACACTGGCGGCGCCCGGCCGGAACCCCCACGGCCGGACCGCGGCCAGGGTGTCCTCCAGATATCCCTCGTTCCCCTGCTCCATGGCCTGGCCGGCCACGCCCGCCAGCCATGACCAGCGGCCGGCGAGGGCGGCCAGGTCGGCCTGGGTGAAGAAGGCGGCCATGTCCTCGGGCTCGGCCTGCGCCCAGTGCGCCTCGAGCGCCGCGCGCCCGCCCGCCGCCGCCCGGTTCTCCGCCGCGATCCCGGGCGACCAGCCCGCGAACCAGTCAAGCCCGTCGGCGTCGAACGGCGCCGGCGCGGACATGCTCACCGCGGCGATGACGCGCTCCGGCAGCAGCGCGGCGCAGGCCAGCGCGTGCGGGCCGCCGCCGGAATGGCCGAGCACGGCGAACCGGCCGATGCCGAGGGCGTCCGCGACCGCGGCCACGTCGGCGGCGGCGGAGGCGACGGTCCGGCCGTCGTCCGGACCCGAGCCGCCGTAACCGGGCCGGTCGTAGGAGACCCAGCCCAGGCCGTTCGCCTCGGCCGCCGCGAACAGCGGCTCGGGCGGCGAGCCGACGTTGGGCGAGCCGTGCAGCCAGAACACCGCGACCGGCGAGCCCGGGGCGCCGTCGGCGGTCGGGTCCGCCCGGGTGTCGTAGGCGTGCAAGGTGCGGCCGTCGCCGCGGCGGATGTCAGCCTCCGTGACCATGCCCGCGAGTCTACGGCCGTCGTGGCCGACTTCTTAGCAAACGATTACGTGCTCGCGAGACGGCGAACCGTTCCGGGGCCGGACCCGTATCAAGGAACGTAAAGGGAGGGAGCGCTATGAGTTATCCCGACAGCCGTTATTCAGGCGGTCGGCCGGGGACGTGGCCTGAGCATCCTTCTGGTCCGCTGCCCTCGGTGCCGCCCGCCTGGCCGGCCGCGCCCGCGGGATCCGTCCAGCCGGGCCGGCGATCGCCCCGCCTGTCGGGGCCGATCCGGCTCGGATCGGCCCCGACCGGGCCGTTCCCCGCCGCTACGGGGCCGTTTCCCGCCGCGCCGCATCCGTCCGGCCCGCTGCCGACGCAGCGCCCCGCGCCCCGGCCGGCCCCGTCGTCGGCCCGGCCGCTGCGGCCCGGTCGGGGGATCGCGCGGATGATCCTGCCGGTCCTGGTGCTGTCCCTCATCGGCCTCGGCGCGCTGGTCGTGATCGCCCTGTGGTGGCGCAGCACCCCGCGGCCGACCACCACCGGCGCCCTCATCACCGACGCGGGCGACGTGCTCGGCCTGCTCGCCGGGTACGGCTTCGTCGTCCTGGTCGCGCTGATGGCGAGGCTGCCGCCGCTGGAGAAGGGCATCGGCACCGACCGGCTCGCCCGCTGGCACGCGATGGGCGGCCGCTACGTCATCACCCTGGTCTCCGCCCACGTCCCGCTCATCGTCTGGGGCTACGCGGTCTCCGCCCACGTGAAGGTGACGAGCGAGACCGCCACGCTGCTGACGACGTACCCGGACGTGCTGATGGCGACCGTCGCCTGGTTCGTGCTGCTCGGCGTCGCCGCCTTCTCGGCCCGGGCCGCGCGCCGCCGCCTGAGGTACGAGACCTGGTATTACGCCCACCTGTACACCTACCTGGCGATCGCGCTGGCGTTCAGCCACCAGTTCGCCGACGGGCCCGCGTTCCGCTCCGACTACACGGCCCGGGTGGCCTGGTCGGCCCTCTACGCGACGGTCGCTGCGCTGATCGTCTGGTACCGGCTGATCACCCCGCTGCTCAGCGCCGCCCGGCATCAGTTCACCGTGCAGTCCGTCCGGCCGGAGGCGCCCGGGATCGTGTCGGTCTTCATCACCGGCCGCAATCTCGACCGGCTGCGGGCGGAGCCGGGGCAGTTCTTCCGGTGGCGGTTCCTCACCCGCGAGCTGTGGTGGCAGTCGCACCCCTACTCGCTGTCGGCGATGCCGTCGCCCGACCAGATGCGGATCACGGTCAAGGACAACGGCGACCACAGCGGCTCGCTGGCCGACCTAGCCCCGGGGACCCGGGTCTTCGCCGAGGGACCCTACGGCGCGTTCACGCCGGCCCTGACCGGCCGGCGGGTGCTGTTCATCGCCGGCGGGGTCGGCATCACCCCGATCCGGGCCATGTTCGCCGCGCTGCCGAGGCGGATGTCGGGCGGCATCATCCTCCTCTACCGGGCCAGCCATCCCCGCGACGTCGTCTTCAGCCGCGAGCTCAACGCGATCGCGACCGACCGGCAGGCCGCCCTGCGCTACCTGGTCGGCTCGCGCGACGAGCTCGGCTACGACCCCCTCGACACCGAGAACCTGCAGCAGGCCATCCCCGGCCTGCACCGGTACGAGGCGTACGTGTGCGGGCCGCCCGGCATGACCCAGACCGCGGTGGCCGCGCTGCGGGCGGCCGGGATCCCGTCGCGCCGCATCCACCACGAGTCGTTCGACTTCTGACCCGCCCGATCCCGCCCCGACCCCGCCCGATCCCGCCCCGACCCCGCCCGGCCCCGCCCCAGGAGGTTTCATGCGCCGCGCCATCCTGACCCTCGGCACCACCGCCGCCGGGCTCGCCGCGTTGCTTTCGTTCAAGACCCACTCGTCGGTGGCGGACGTCGCCGACCCCGCCTCCTCCCCGGCCGCGTCGTCCGCGACCGGCGCGCCCACCGCGCCGGTCACCCCGACGACGAAGCCGAAGGCGCGGATGACCGCGCCCGCCTCGCCGAAGGCGAAGGCAAGCGCGAGTGCGGGCTCAGGCTCCGGCGGCTCGACCGCGACCCGCACCATCACCGGCGCGGTCGAGACCACCATGTACGGCCCGATGCAGGTCAAGGTCACCCTCGAGGGCCAGAAGATCACCAACGTCGCCGTCGTCCAGGAGACCAACGACGGGCAGGAGAG
>Ga0302326_10023102_pt1 | contig 12692 bp, 10 predicted proteins | sample Palsa_T0_3_FD_202264 | JGI IMG/M metagenome (GOLD analysis project Ga0302326, IMG submission 202264) | Peat permafrost microbial communities from Stordalen Mire near Abisko, Sweden - Palsa_T0_3 | ecosystem: Environmental > Terrestrial > Soil > Palsa > Peat permafrost | place: Sweden: Abisko... | reverse complement strand
AGCTGATAGCCGACGGTCTGCGCTTGGCGGTCGAAGTTCGTCCCGTCGGAGAGCGAGAACGAAAAGATGTCGCCGTTATAAAAACGCAGGACGTCTTGCGCCGAGTGCGAGCCGCTCGAGAGATTGTCCAAAAGCTGGAACGGCACGTTGGGCGGACCGATCGGATGCTGCTCGTTGTAGGTTAACGAGTTGATGATGTGGTTTCCGAGCGGGGTTGAGAGCGAGGCGTTCTGCTGGTCGAACGCCTTCTCGTCGCCGGTGCCGTAGTAGTCTTGGGTGATGTTGTAGTTTGCCGAGAAATCGCTGCTCCCGAACACCTTGGCGTAGACGGCTTCGTTGAGCTGGCCTTGGAAGCGCGACGTCGAGAAGTGGTTCTGTGGCTCCGAATATTCGCCGATCGTGAACTGGATCTGCGGCACGAATTTGAAATTCGTCAGCGTAATGTGCGGCATGATCTGCAGCTCGGGGACGCGATCGTAGCCGAACGGGTTGGACGAGTAGTCCGTCTTGTCGTAGGTGAAGTTGTAGTCGGCGCCTTTGGTAAAGATGTGCGTGTTGGTTTGGATGTGGAACGTGTCGCTCGAGATTCCCGATCCTAGGAAGCGCGAGTAGGTGAGCGCGATCTGCTGTTGGATGTATTGGCTGATCGTGAGCGTGTCGATGAAGCCAAGGCTGTAGTTGTCCGACACCGTTCCTTGCATCGCGCGTTGAAACTCGAAGTTTTCGGTCGAAATGGTGCCGGTCTGGTGAATGATCGAGCCCGAGATGTTAATCGAAGGTGGAATCGGCAAGTTCGGCCCGTAGTCGCCCTGATATTGGACGCCGAACTGCGCGCGCAACCGCTTGCTGAACGTTTCGACGTCGTTGATTGCGATGTTGGTCAGTCGCTCGTTTTCGGTGTGGTCTTTGATCGTGTACGAGTCGATGGTCGTATAGCGGTGCGCGTCTTTCGCGCCGATGTACGCCGTGTAACCCAGTCCCAGGCCGCGCTTGGTGTAATACTCGACGCGGTAGTAGCCGTAGTACTGGTTGCTCGTCCCGAAACCGATCCGCAACTTGATCCAGAAACCTTCGGCCTGATCGTAGCCGATCAGAGGAAGGAAGCTCACGTTGCGGCGGGGGTCCGCAACCTCGATGAGCGGGATGATGAGCAGCGGGAGATACAGGATGGCCGTCGGGCCGAGAAAGACGACGGCCTTGCGGGCGATGAGCTTATCGCCGGGTATTACGTCGATCGTGCGCGCCTCTACGTGGTAGCCCGCATGGCCGTTCTCGCACGTCGTAAAGTTCGCGCGGTCGCCGTGCGTGACGCCGTCCGAACGCGTCACGAGCGTGTCGGCGGCGAAGTGCATCTTGCCCTGCTGCACGCCCTCGATCGACTCGCCGCTCCCCTTGAGCAAGGTTGCGTGACGGCTGGTCGTGTCGAAGATGATTTTGTCCGCGTATAAGATCGAGTCTTGTGCGCGATTGATCAGATACGTATGGCCCGTGACCGTGATCGTGTGGTCGCCGTCGTAGTGCGCCCGATCGCCCACGATCGAGCCCTCGGTGTAGAAGACGTGGACGTTGCCGATGAGGTCCGAGGGCTGGTGCTCGTCGCTCGATCCCTCGAGTTTGTCGGCGACGGTGACGACTTGGTTCGGTCCGAGGGTAGGAACCGGTGATGCGAAGGGGTTGCGGCTCGGCGACGGCCCGGGTGACGCGCCTTTGTCCGGGATCTGCGGCGGGCCGCTCGGGCGCACGATGAAGACGGGGCCCGGGCTCGCGATCGGGGTTGCGCTCGGCAACGGCAACGGCGTCAGGGTCGGCGACCCCTCGGGCATCGGCGTCGGGGGCACGAGCTCCACCGGCCCCGCCGGCGGTGCTTTCGGAATTTGCAGATACGTCGGCGTCGGCGTCGGCGCCGGCGTCTGCGACGAAGTTCCCGTCGGGCTCGTTTGGTCCGAGGGACTCGCCTGATCCGAGGGGCTTGCTTCGGGAGCGGCGCTCGCGGCTGCGGATTCGGATGCTGCGGGGGAGGGCGCAGGCGTGGCGGCCTGCGCGACCTTGAAAGATTGCGTTTGTTGCGGTATCTGCCGCACGAACGAGCCGGCGGGCGGCGGACCCGACAGCGGCAGAGCGTCGGCGAGCATCTCGTGCACGGCGGCCCACTCGGTCGTGCGTTGAGCGAAGGTCGGAGGCTTCGTGCCGCACGCGTGCTTGATCAGTGCGGCAATGCGCGGATCGACTTTCACGTCTTCGGCCAGCGCCGGCTGCGGAGCGAACCAATTCGACCCGAGCGAGATGATGACTCCGAGTGCGAGCGCGGCACGCGCGCGCCGCAAAACCCTCAGTGCTCCACTCGGCGGAACATCAACGCTCCGACTGCCCCCATGATGATGTTCGGTGCCCAGGCCGCGAGGTACGGATTCATCGCGTCGTTCTTGCCGAGTGCGGAGAACGCCGACATCATGAGGTAGTAGATGAAGAACAGCAGGATCGAAAGCGCGATCCCGAGCGCGATTCCCAGATTCTTTCCTTTGCGGCCGACTTGCGCCGCGAGCGGCAGCGCCAAGATCACCGCGATGAACGATGCGAACGGGAAGGCGAGCCGCTGCGCGAGCGTGATCTTCAGAACGTCGAGCGACTGACCGCCTTGACCGGTCGCTTGCATCGCATTGATCTGCGACTTCAACTGCTTGGAGTTGACCGCGTACGGATCGTTCGTCGTCGAGTTGACGAATTGATCGATCGTCTCGCCGAGCGGCAGCCCGATATCCATCGTCTTCTGAACGGCGTCGCCGTTCACTTCGCCGGAGGGCTTGAACTGCGTCACGCGCGCCGCGACCAAATGCAACGCCGTGCCGTTGACGGTCGCAGTCTGGGCGTTGACGACGGTTTTGAACGGGCTCGTCGTCGAGTCTTGGAAGATCATCACGTTGGTCAGCGTTTTCTTATCCGTGCTGATGTTGCCGACGTAGAACACGTTTCCGGTCGAGTCGTCCTTACGGAAGAATCCTGGGACGATCGGCAGATCTTGCGTGTGGTACACGATTTGATAGAACGAACGCGTTGAGAGATCGGTTGTGATGGGCGCGAGCGTCTCGTTGATGTAATAGGAAATGCCGAAGACCGCCAAGCCGAAGAGCAGCGGCGTCACGCAGATCCGCACGAACGTCACGCCCGAGGTGCGCAGCGCCGTCAGCTCGTTGTCGCCTGCGAGCCGGCAGAACGAGATCAGCGAAGCGAACAGGCAGGCGAACGGAAACGCGAGCGGCGTGCTCTGCGGGACGCGAAAGAGCAAGAACCGCAGCACGAGGAAGACCGGCGCGTGCGCGTTGATGATGTAGTCGGCCGCCAAGAAGAAGATGTTGACGAACCAAAACAACAGGTAGGCGCTAAAGGCGAAAAAGAACGGCGCGATCAGTTCGCGCAGGATGTACGCGTCGAGAATCGGGACGCGCCACAACGGGAGGCGCAGCGGCGCGAGCGGTGCTGCGCGGATCCCGGGAACCGTCGCCACTCGGGCTAGTTCGTCGTCGAGCGCAGCTCGGCCACCACGCGAGCGACGTAAGCGCGCGTCTCGGGGAAGGCCGGAACGCCGCGCGCGCCGTCGACGGCGCCGGGGCCCGCGTTGTACGCCGCGAGCGCGAGCGATACGTTGTGGTGGTAGCGATGGAGCAGGTCGCGCATGTAGTGGCAGCCCCCGGAGACGTTCTCGTATGGATCGAACGGATTGAGAACGCCGTACGTCGCGGCCGTATCGGGCATCAATTGCATGAGGCCTTGCGCGCCGGCGCGGCTGATCGCGGCCGGGTCGCCGTGCGACTCGACGGTGATCATCGCATCGATGAGTGCCGGCGAGAGCCCGCTGTCGCGCGCGTCCGCGAGGACGATGCGATGCAGCAGCGCCTGGTCCATCGAGTGGGGGCCGTTGGGAACCCATCCTCCGCCGCTACAGCCGCAGAGGGCGCCCAGCAATAACATAGTCGCGAGCAGTCTCACTTACTTATCGTTTTCGGCCGGAAACGGCGACCCGCCTCCGCCAGACCCTGTTCTCAAGCTGCGTCTTAACGACAAACGAACGCCGGACGTGACGCCGGGCTGTTGCGTAGGGCTTCCGGCACGGGTATAGTGGTGCAAGGTGGTCCTAGATGGGGCAAAGTGGAGGTTCTTCCCTGGCTCGCGATGTGCCGCGTTTTACGGGTCGTGCAGAGCACGCTCTTGATGATAAGGGCCGTCTCGTCGTTCCCGCGCGCTTCCGCGAGCGCCTTGGAGCCAAGTTCATCGTGACGATCGCGTTGCCGGATGCTTGCCTCGCTTTGTACCCGCTCGAGACCTGGGAAGCGTTTTGCGAACGGCTGGACGGCGCTGTCCATAAGGACGAGCAATTCCGGCGCTTCGTCCGTCACGTCTTCGCCAACACCGAAGAAGCCGCGTGCGACGGCCAGGGCCGGCTGCTCGTTCCGCCCGCGCTGCGGGCGTACGCCGGGATCGAGCGCGAGGCCGTTTCGATCGGCACCCTGACGCGCATCGAGGTCTGGGCCAAAGAACGTCTCGGCACGGCCGCCCCTTCGCCCGAAGAAGCGGCAGCATTTACCGCGGAGCTCGGGCTCTATTAATGCGCACCTGCCGGTTTTACTCACCGAAGCGGTCGACGCGCTCGCGGTCCATGCCGGCGGGACGTATGTCGACGGCACCTTCGGCGCGGGCGGTCACAGCCGCGAAATCGTCGCGCGCGGCGCGCGGGTCATCGCCTTCGATCGCGATCCTGGGGTCGCGATTCCCGCGGACCTGGAGCACGCCGTCACCCTGGTGCGCGAGAATTTCGCTTCGTTCGGCGCAGCGCTCGACGAGCTCGGCATTCCGTCGCTCGACGGAGTGCTGTTCGACGTCGGCGTCTCCTCGATGCAGCTCGATCAGCCCGAACGCGGGTTCTCGCTGCTCGCGGACGGGCCGCTCGACATGCGCATGAACGATGGGGACGGCCCAACGGCGTACGATCTGCTCGCGCGTTCGAGCGAAGCCGAGCTCGCCGACATCCTCTTCAACTACGGCGAAGAACGAGCTGCGCGGCGTATCGCGCGTGCCGTCGTCGCGGCGCGCACAAGTGGCCGTCTGCCCGCCCGTACGCTCGATCTCGCGAAGCTCGTCGCGGGTGTCGTGCACGTTAAGGGCAAGCGCGAACGGGTGCACCCGGCAACGCGCGTGTTCCAAGCGTTGCGGATCGCGGTCAACGATGAACTCGGAGCGCTCGACTCCGGGCTGGATGCCGCAATCGATCGCGTCCGCCCCGGCGGTCGCATCGCCGTCATCAGCTTTCACTCGCTCGAGGACCGCATCGTCAAGCGCCGCTTTCGCGACGACGCGCGCCTGCGGGTCCTCACCAAGAAACCACTCGTAGCCGGGGACGAAGAGCTCGAGCGCAACCCGCGTTCACGCAGTGCCAAGCTCCGCGTCGCGGAGCGCCTCCAGTGTTAGCTCGCCAAATTGCCGTCCCCGATCTTTTCAGCGACGCCGGCGCGGCGAAGCTCCGCGATCCTTCCCGGGTCCGCACTCCCGGCCCCAAGGCTGCGGGCTCGCGGGCTGGGCGGACGGCCACCGCCAATCGGCGGGCGCGCCGGAGGCACGTTCGGTATGCATATCTTGTGCGGGTCGTTGCGACGGTGGGGGTTGTTACGCTGGTCGTCGTGACGTATTTGGCGATGATGGCGAACGTGACGCGCATGAATTATGAGTTGTCGAAAAATGCGGAGGCGCAAGCCACGCTCGCGGCCGAAAGCGCGCGTCTCGACGATCAGATCGCGCGCCTCGAATCGCGCGAACGGCTTGCCGCTCTAGCCGCGAAGCTCGGCATGCACGATCCCCAGACGTTCGCCGCGGTCGTCGTGCCGCCGGTAGCGGCGCGGGCCCCCGAACCCCGCGGTATCGTCTTTCTTAGCTGGCTGAAATAAACGTGGGCCGGCGCCGGCACGACGAGGCGTCGCTGCGTGCGCAGGCGCTGCGCGTGAAGATCGTGTTCTACGTCTTCTTCGCGTTCGCGCTGTTCATCGTCGTGCGCTTTTATCTCGTGCAAGTGAAGGACGGGCCATCGCTCGCCCATCACGCGTACGAGCAACGGCTCTCCACGGTTGACTTCCCAGCCCTGCGCGGCGCGATCTTCGATCGAGACGGCAACGCGCTCGTGCGCTCCCTGCCCTCGCAGAGCGTCTACGCCACGACCGATGAGGTGCAAGATGCGCCGGGAACGGCGCGAGCGCTCGCCAAGGCGCTCGATCGCTCGTACGATGACCTGCTTGCGACCTTGCACAGCAAAGCGCCGTACGTGCAGGTCGTCCATAAGGTCACGCACGACGAAGGGGCGGCCGTGACCAAGCTCGCGCTCGCCGGGATCAGCGTGGTTCCCGAACCGACCGGCGTGCGCTTCGTGCCCTCGGGACGGCTCGCGGCATCGGTCATCGGCTTTACCGGGTTCGATGAAAACGGACTCGACGGCGTTGAGTATTCGATGGACGGCGTGTTGCGCGGCGCACCCGGCCGCATGCAGCTCGAGACCGACGAATTCGGACGCGCGCTGCCGTTCGCGCAACCCAAGGTCGTGATCGAAGCGAAGGCCGGTCACTCGATTGCGCTCACGATCGATTCGTATTTGCAATTCGAGGTACAAGGCGTCGTCGACCGTACGGTCGCTGCGTGGCATGCCGAAAGCGGTTGCGCGATCGTGCTCGATCCGCAGACGGGCGAGGTACTGGCACTGGCCAACGCCCCCAACTACGACGTGCGCGACTACGGGCGCTATCCCGCGGACGCGCGCCGCGATCGCGCGGTCATGGATGCCTACGAGCCGGGCTCAACCTTCAAGCTGATCACTGCCGCAGCCGCACTCGAAAGCGGCAAGGTTAGGGCCGGCGATCGGTTCCCCGCGCGCGACGAGCTGGTGGTCGGCGGCCGCACGATACACAATGCCGAGGACGGTTTCATCGCAAGTAAGAGCGGGACGGAAACGCTCGAGGACATCATCGCGTATTCACATAACGTGGGTGCCGCAGAAGTCGGTATGCGGATCGGTGCAAGCACGCTTTACGATGCGATGCGGCGCTTCGGCTTTGGGAACTCGACCGGCGTTGGATTGCCGGGTGAAAATCCGGGCATCGTTCCGGCGCTCGCCGGCTGGAGCGCGACGTCGCTACCGACGATGTCCTTCGGTCACGGCATCGCGGTGACGCCGCTCGCGCTCGCGCGTGCCTACGCTGCCATCGCGAACGGCGGCCTCCTGATGCGGCCGCGCATCCTCTCCGCGATCCTCGACGCCGACGGCAACGAGGTCTACCGCTACCGCCCGGAGATCGAGCGTCGCGTCATGTCGGAGAAAACGGCCGCGACCTTACGGACGTTCCTGCGCGCGGTGGTGGTGCGCGGCACGGGAGATCCCACGGCGCAAGTGCCCGGCTATACGACCGCCGGCAAAACCGGCACGGCCCAGGTCGCCGAGAACGGCGTGTATTCGTCGGGCGACTACGTTGCTTCATTCGTCGGCATGATTCCGGCGGAATCGCCGCGATTCGTCATTCTCGTGAAAATCGCCAAACCTCGTGGTGCGATCTACGGTAGCATCGTTGCAGCGCCGGCGTTTGCAGCGATCGCAAAGATCGCGATGCTCCACGCAGGGGTCCTTCCGGCGGGTCCCCGCTTGGTTCGCCTCGCAACACCGTCGAAGCCCAGATTATGACTGAAACGCCCGGTCGCACCGCTCGGTTGGCGCCGCTCGTTGCGGCGCTCGACGGAGCGCGCGTGCTCGGCTCGCTGCCGCTCGACGTATGCGCGATCGCTCACGATTCGCGTCAGGTGCGGCCCGGTGCGCTTTTTGTCGCAATTCGCGGCGAGCGTTCTGACGGCCACACGTACGTTGCGGATGCCGTGCGAGCGGGCGCGGGTGCGATCGTGGTCGACGAAGAGTATGCGGGCGCGGGAGATTCGGCGCTCGCTGTGCCGGCGTTGGTCGTCTCCGATACGCGGCGCGCGCTGTCACGCTTGGCGGCGGCCTTTTACGATTTTCCGGCGCGCGCGCTGCGCATCGTCGGGCTCACGGGTACGAACGGCAAGACGACCACGACGCACGTGATCCGCGCGATTCTCGATGCGGCTGGGATCGCCACGGGCGAAATCGGAACCCTCGGCGCGCGCTTCGGCGGCGCGATGTGGTCGCTCGACAACACGACGCCGCTCGCGCTCGAGTTGCAGGGGCTGTTCGCGCAAATGCGCGACCGCGGCGCGCGCGCGGTCGCGATGGAAGTCAGCTCGCACGCGCTCGCCCTCGACCGCGTGGCCGATGTGGATTTCGCGGTGGCGGCGCTCACTAACGTCACGCGCGATCATCTCGATTTTCATGCAAGCTTCGAAGCCTACGCCGCCGCGAAACGCACGCTGTTCGATCGAGCGGAGCACTGCGTGTTCGGCATCGACGACGAACACGGGCGGCGTTGGTCGCGCGAGATCGTCGCTGCCGGCCGCCCGGTCTCGACCTACGGGTTCGCCGAGGACGCGCAGGTGCGAGCCGTCGATGTCGCCTTGAGCGCGAGCGGGAGCACGTTTGTCGTCGACGGCCGCCGTTTCACGACGCGCTTGCCGGCTCGCTTCAACGTGGCGAACGCGTTGGCCGCGATCGCGGTGGTGCGGACGCTCGGTGTGAGCGACGAGGTTGCGGCGGATGCGCTCGCGACGTTCGAGCGCGTACCCGGACGGATGGAGCACCTAGCGGGCGCGGGAATCGACGTGCTGGTCGACTACGCGCACACGCCGGACGCGCTCGATGCCGTGCTGCGCGCGGCGCGCGAAACGTCGCGCGGTGCGCTCATCGTCGTCTTTGGATGCGGCGGCGATCGCGACCGCGGAAAGCGTCCGCAGATGGGCCGGATCGCAAGCGACTTGGCCGACCGCGTGTATGTGACGAGCGATAATCCGCGCTCGGAAAATCCAAACGCGATCGTAGCGGAGATCGTCGCAGGAACCGCCGGCGCTGCGAACGTCCGCGCCGAGGTCGATCGACGCGCGGCGATTCGGCGCGCGATCGCCGAAGCCGCGGCGGGCGACGTCGTGGTGATCGCGGGCAAGGGGCACGAGACCTATCAGATCGTCGGCGACGTCACCCTGCATTTCGACGATCGCGATGAAGTCCGCGCTGCGCTCGCGGAGCGCGGGAGCGAGCCGGCGCGATGAACGTGCCGCTGGCCGATGCGATCGCGGCAGCCGAAGCGAGCGTACTGAACGCAGACGCGTTGCCGCCGCAGCTGCGGCTCGCGACCGATACGCGCACGATCGCAGCCGGCGATACGTTCGTCGCGTTGCGCGGCGACCGCTTCGACGGCCACGCCTACCTCGGCGAAGCGCTTGCTCGCGGCGCCGCGGCGCTCGTCGTCGACGATGCCGCTGCAGTTCCCGACGGCGCTGCAGCGCTCGTCGTTGCCGATACCCGCGTCGCGTATCTCGCGATCGCGGGCGCAGCACGGCGTCGCTCGCGAGTTCGCGTCGTAGCGCTCACGGGGAGCGCCGGGAAGACGACGACGACCGCGTTCGTTGCGCAGCTCCTCGAACGCCTTGCCGGCTCGGGGAGCGTGGTCGCGACGCCGCGCAACGAAAACAACGAGATCGGCGTCGCTCACTTGCTGCTCGGCCTCACCGAAGAGACGGAATTTGCCGTCATCGAGCTCGGCGCTCGCCACTACGGCGAGATCGAGCCGCTGGCGCGCGCGGCGTTGCCCGAAGTCGCCGTCGTCACCAACATCGGTGACGCGCATCTGGAAATTTTCGGCACGCCCGAGCGGCTGGCGGAAACGAAGTGGGGCATCTTTGCGACCGGTGCGACGCCGGTGCTCAACGCGACCGACGGCGTCTCGGTAACCCGCGCGCATTCGCTCGCAAGCGCGATCACGTGGTTCGGCACCGCGCGCGACACCGTTCGCGCGAGCGCTCTCGAAGCCGATCGGACGGTATTGCTGTTGCGCGCGATCGAAGGCGACGCGCTCGCCGTCATCGGTCCGGATTCGGGCCTTTACCACGCCGATATCAACGTAGGCGGCGAACACAATCGCGAAAACGTAGCGGCCGCCGCCGCGGCAGCGATAGCGCTGGGATTCGCAGCGTCCGACGTCGCGCGCTCGCTTGCGGCCTTACGGCTTCCGCCCGGTCGTTACGAGCGCCACCATCTGGAGCCGATCGACGTCATCTTCGACGCCTACAACGCCTCCGCGAGCGGGACGCTGGCGACGCTCGGCTCGTTTGCCCGCGAGACCGCGCTGCGCCGCATCGCGGTGCTCGGCAGCATGGCGGAACTCGGGCCCGATGCTGCAGCACTGCATCTGCGCGTCGGTGCGGCGGCAGCGGAAACGAACCTCGAATGGTTGCTCGTCGGCGGCGACTTCGCGGGCGACCTAGCGCGCGGGGCACGCGCGGCCGGCTTTCGAGCCTCGCGCATCGTGTATTACGCGACCAACGCGGAAGCCGTCGCGTGGCTCGGGGACAACGGCCGGCCGGGCGACGTCGTACTGCTGAAGGCCTCACGCAAATACAAGCTCGAGGAGATCGTCGAGGGCTTGCGAGGTGCGCATGCCGGCCGTTGAAGCGCTGCCGGCGACGATCGGCCGCTCCGCGCCCGAGCGCAAGCGAGCACCGTTCGGCGCCGAATTCGTCGCGATTCCGGTGCGCACACCACTCGTCCGCGCGGGCGACGACGTGGCGGCGATCGTGGCCGCCGCGGTGCACGGCATCGCCCGCCCGGGTGACGTCATCGCCGTTTCGGAAACGGCCGTCGCGATCGCGCAAAATCGCATGATCGCGGCCGAGACCGTGCGCCCGAGCAGGCTCGCTTACGCGCTCGCGCGGCGTGCGGGAGCGCTCGCCACCGTCAATCAGCCGGAGTCGCTGCAGCTCGTCATCGACGAAGCCGGCGCACCGAAGGTGCTCTTTGCTGCGGCAGCTGCGGTGTTCGGAATCCTGATCCGCCGCCGCGGCCTCTTCTACCGCATCCTCGGTGAGACGATCGCGACGATCGACGGATACACGGGCACCCTGCCGCCATTCGAGACGACGATCGTGCTCGGTCCGAACGATCCGGTCGGGGCAGCGGGCGCGATTGCGGCGAGCACGGGCGCTCGCGCCGTCATCGTCGATGCGAACGACCTCGGAATCGCCAAGGTACTCGGCGCATCCGCCGGCGTCCCGAGCGAACGCGTTGAAGCGGCGCTGCGCCGCAATCCGCACGGCAACGGCGACGAGCAGACCCCGATCGTCGTGCTAGCGTGGCGCGGAAGCGGAAGCGGTCCGCTGGGTACGGCGGCATGACCTCAGGCAGCTGCTTTCCGATGTCGGCGGCCCACGTTGCGGAAAGTGTCTTGCCGTACGTCGTCCTCGGCTTCGTCATCGTCGCAGGAGCGGGACTGCCCGTTATTGGAGCGTTGCGCCGCCTTTCGTTTCGTCAACATGCCTACGAGCTCGCCCCCGCGACGCATGCTGTGAAGACCGGGACGCCGACGATGGGCGGCGTCTTATTCGCCCTCGCGTTACTCGTCTTTTTCGTGCTGATGGCTGGACGCTACGCGCACACGCCGGAAAAGCTGTTCGCGGACGTCCCGCTGCTCTGGCTCGCTTTGGGATGCGGCGCCGTCGGGTTCGCGGACGACTACATGAGCGTCGTGCACGGTCGAAATCGCGGTCTATCGGCGCGAACGAAGTTCGCACTGACCGCGCTCGTGGCGGTGACGTTTTTGTTCATGGTGCAACGCCCGTTTCTCGTTCCAGCGATCGCGCTCGGCAGCCTGAGCATCGGCGTACCGGTTTGGCTCTGGTACGGACTGAGTTTCGTCGCGATCCTCGCGACGACTCATGCGGTCAACCTGACCGACGGACTCGACGGCTTGGCCGCCGGGAGCGTCGTGCCGCCGCTGCTGTTGCTTGCGTGGATTGCCGCATTGTGCAACGGCGCGGGGACGAGCGAGGCCGGCTTCACCGCGGCGCTGACGGCGGGCGCAGCGCTCGGCTTTCTCATGTTCAATCGGCATCCTGCAAAGGTGATCATGGGCGACACGGGGGCGTTGCTCCTCGGCGGCATTCTCGCCGGCATTGCGATCGAGCTCGGACAGCAACTCTTACTCATCCTCATCGGCGGCGTCTTTGCGGCCGAGGCGATGTCGGTCATCATTCAAGTCTCGTACTTCAAGCGCACGAAGAAGCGGTTCTTCAAGATGAGTCCGTTGCATCATCATTTCGAACTTTCGGGGTGGCCCGAAACGAAGGTTACGGCGTATTTCTGGGCGGCATCGCTCACGCTTTCGCTCGCGGGCGCAGCTTTCGCCCTCGTGCCGGCTAATGGAGGATTGAAGTGAGCTTCGACGCCGGCGAACGCGTCCTGATCATCGGGCTCGGGCGCAGCGGCTTGGCGAGCGCTCGCGTCTTGCGCGCGCGCGGCGCCGTGGTGTATGCGACGGATGAAAAGCCGATCGACGCCATTAGTCCAGCGCTCGAAGAACTCGCGCGTTTGGGCGCCGCGTTCGTGGCGCCGGATGCGGTTGAGACGCTCGCAACCGAGTTGACGGCGTGCGTGCTCTCGCCCGGCGTGCCGCTCAACGGCGCGCTCGTTCGCCGCGTGCAATCGATGCGGATTCCGGTGTATTCAGAAATCGAAGTCGCCTACCGGATCGGCAAGGCTCCGATGGTGGCAA
>Ga0302326_10023101_pt1 | contig 12692 bp, 13 predicted proteins | sample Palsa_T0_3_FD_202264 | JGI IMG/M metagenome (GOLD analysis project Ga0302326, IMG submission 202264) | Peat permafrost microbial communities from Stordalen Mire near Abisko, Sweden - Palsa_T0_3 | ecosystem: Environmental > Terrestrial > Soil > Palsa > Peat permafrost | place: Sweden: Abisko... | reverse complement strand
CTGCCCGAGCGTCGGGCGCTCCGCGAGCTGTCGGGCCTCGCGCGCGAGCAGGTCCGAGAGCGTCAGGCCCTCTTCCACCGCTCGGATTTTCAGCCTCCTGTGAATCTCGTCCGGCACATTACGGATTTGAATCATCTTTGACATGTAGGTAACATACTTGCATGTGGGTAGCATGTCGAGGCGATTCCTGGCCGAACTCGTAGAAGCGCTTGGATCGCTGTCTTCTCAACCCGGTGGCCTGGGCCTCGGTCCCCACCGAAGGACGCCCACCGTGAGGAGGGCCGCCATCACCAGGAGCCCCGCCATCGTTAGCGCCCCCCGACGGATGATGCGAGAGGAGATGGCATCCGCGTCGAGGACTGTTTGCTTTCCGCAACACGTCGACGGCGTCGAGGCTGGCCACGCGTTCGTGGGTGATGTCAACCATCAGGGCCTGCCGCTGCGCGTCGACTGCGCCCAGTGCCGCGGCGCGCTTACTCGACACGTAGGCCATGGTGTCGAGCTTCAGCTGCTCGATGCTGGAGAAGGCGGCCAGCCTTTCCTTGCGCATCTCCGCGGCGGCGGTGTCGAGGGCGCGCTGCAGAGAGTCCGGGGACAGCAGTAGATGGCTGCGCGCGGTGAGTGCCTGCACCGACTCCAGCGTCTGCGGTAGAGGCCGCCCGAGATTACAGCCGGGATTTCTCGAGCAACCGTTCAGCCTGGCGTGAATGTGCCCCCTGCGATACCGCATGCGCTTTCCACCGTCGTCGTCGTGACCGAACCTGCACCCGATTCGCCGGCGGGCACTGTGTACGTGTACTGGAAGTTATCGGCTGTTCCGGTGCCGATGGCACAAACGCCCAACGCCCCTGCCGTGGAGCAGGGACTCGACGAGTAAGCGCCATTTCCGACGCTGCAGGCGTTCTCAGCGGCGGTGTGGTTGTACTCCGTCCCGAGAAAGTCCTCGCAGTAGTCGTAGCCTGCGTCCGTGGTGAACAGGCAACTCCCGGTCGGCGCACAACCTTCCATCCAGAGAGCGATGAAGGTGAGCCATGCGCACCGCACGAGAAGGCTCCTCATAGTCTTGCTCCGATGAAGTCGGTCCAAGGGGGTTGATCAGCCGAAGTGCAGGAGCAGTCGAAGGTCGAACCGGCGCAGAGCGGCGAACTGCGAGTTGCCGAAGAAACCGGTGCCCAGCCGGTAGGCATAGATGTCGTTGAAGAGGTTGAAGACGTCGAATGCGATCTGGGGCTTCAGGGGGAGGTCAAACACGTGGCTGACCGTCACATCGACCGTGGAGTGCTCGGGAACGACTTCGTTGGTGGCGACGCCGGTGTGGAAGCCGCTTCCGTAGTTGAAGCGAATGGACAAGTTGTTCCACCTGTCCGCGTCGTGCAGGGTGAGGCCGATGTTCGCCGTCCAGTCCTGCACGTGATCCATCGTGCTCCACGTTCCGGATGCCGCTAGGTCGTCTGGAGCGAACAAGAACTTCTGTGAAACGATGTTGAGCTGCTGGGCATCCTGGAAGCTCAGATTGGCGAAGCTGTCCAGGATGAGCCCCCAGAACTTCGCCAGCTGACCGTATTCGTAGAGGTCGAAACCGGCAGCGCGGCCCTTGGCCCAGTTGAAGCTGGCCCACAGCGCGGAGTCTCCAATGTTCTGATGGTCGAGCATGTTGAAGGTAAAGCGACCCCAGGCGGTGAGCCCGAGGGTGATCCGAGGCGTCGGACGTACGGAGATGCCGAGTTCGGCGCTCCAGGTCGTCGCCGGTTTGAGATCCACAGGTTGAGGCCCCCCGCCCAAGGAGGGGATGAGGATCGGCGCCAACACGGGCGCGTCGAAGTTGACCGGCGCCTCCCAGAGGTAGCCTGTAAAGGCGTGGAGGATGACGGCATCGCTGAAGGCGTACGACGCGCCCAGGCGGGCGCTGGGTCCGCTCAGGAAGAGGTTGGGCTCAACGGAGGAGGCGAAGCTGGTGTTCTGAATGTCGAACCGCACGCCCGGGAGGAACGTGAAATTGCCCACTTCGATACGATCTTCCAGGTACACGCCGGCGGAGAGCGTGTTGATGTTGTCGCGGCCGGTCAGCGTCAAAGACGGGTCCGGGCCACCTGAGGGCGAGCCGTCGTCACGCGTGAACAGCGACGCGTTGAGCGTGCTCTGTTGGTCGCGGACCTCAACTCCCGCCTTCCAGGTGTTGCCGGGCAGCCATTGCCAGGTTGCATTGGCCAGGCCGCCGAAATGAATCGCATTCCGGGTGAACGTCGTGCAGACGGATCCAGGATCGGCGGTGGCGCCCAGAGAACCCGCCGGATCGCAGTCGAAGTCTTCGTAGATCCCTCGAGCAAAGACCGAAACCTGCGTCTTGACGTCGCCGGTGTGGATGTAGGAGAGCGCGGCGAAGAACGTGCGCTCGAGGTCGGTTGGGTTTGCACCGTAGGGGACGAACTGTGGTGGCGCGTTGCCGTACACGTCGTTGCCCCGGATGGCACCCGGGGGAGCGTCCGAGAGCGGTAGCATCGTCGGGTCAATGGGAATCTGGAACTTGTCCTCCTGGTAGGTCGCAACCAGCGCCAACCGGTTGCGGCCGTCGATCTCGTAGTCCAGCTTGAGGAAGCCGTTGCCGCCAGTCCGTCGATCGTGAAGCACGGAGATGGCGTCGGGAGTGTCCAGGCCGCGATTCGTGCTGACAAAGTCCGCACTGGCGAAGACGCCGAGCTTGCCGATGGTCTGCGAATAGTTGAGCGCGACGTCGACGAGGTTGTTGGTGCCGTAGGTAATCTGAAATTCCGCGGTCGGAGTGATGCTCGGCCGACGGGTCTGGATGTCGATGATTCCGCCGAGCGCGTAGCTGTACTCGACCGGGAATCCGCCCGTGTACACCTGGACGTTTTGTACCAGCCGGGTCGGCAACGTGTTCAAGAGTTGCCCAACGGTGCCGAGCGCGGGCGTGAACATCGGAATCCCGTCCAGGACATAAAGAATTGCGCCGTCCGCACCACGCACGTGAATATTCGAACCGAACGAATCGGCGACCGTGCCAGGCTGCATCGCCACGATGTCCGCGATGCTCTGGTTATCGCCGCCAGGCAAACCTTCCAGTTGGTCGCGCGTGACGGTTGTTGCGCTGGAGCCGATGAGGGCTGGATCCGACCGCACATTCGTCACCGTTGTCTGAAAGACGGGCGACTCGAGGGGAGGTCCCATGTCGGAGCGCCCTGGCAAAGACGAGCCGGTGGGCGGAATTTGGGGGACGAACGGCTTCACGCCCGCGTCTGACACGGCCGGCCCCGCGTCGCCTTCGTGCGAGGACTCCGTGACTCCTGCAGCGGTCGGGTCAGGGACGGAAGTGGGCGAATCGGACGGCCGAGGAACCGTACTGGCTGGGACGTCCGACTGCGCTGGAGATGCCGCGGGGAGGAGGAGCGCGACAATGCCTAGCGCCCAGAGCGGCGACGGCTTCGGCAAACTCGGCTTACTCATTGACTCACCGGAGTGAGCAGGCTCTGACACGTCGTCGCCGATGACGTGGCGTCGGAGCAAATGAAGGTGAGCCCCGCACCCGCCGCCGGCGTTGCTTCGCAGTTCCAGGTCTCGGGGCCGCCGTCTCCGACGGAGACCCCCCCGTCGGCGTTGGACGGTGTCGCGGAGACAATCCATCCGCCGAGGTTTGGCGTCCTCGTGGGCTGGAGGGTTTGGACGTTCGACAGACCGAGAACGGACCAAGTGCCAAACATCTCGCAACCGTTGACGCTGAGCGTGAACGGACCACCGTCTCCGCAGGAGCCCAACGCGGTGTAGTCGAGAGGTGTCGAGGGTGGGCTCGGGTTGTCGCCATCAGGGCAGACGAAAGGCCACCATTGACCGGCATCGGCTACGCCCGTGGTCGAACTGGTCAGCTGCGGAGCGGCACTGTCGTCATACGTGCCAAATCCGCACCCAGCGCCTCCAATTAAATTCGCGAGAGCGAGCAACAGCGGCAGCGCGCGTCCTGGGGTGCGTCGTCCACTTCGTCTCACCACGGAAATCAGCCGCCGGTGTCTGCCCAAGCACCCTCCCTGCTGAGGTGTCCAGACTCGCTGAGCCGGTAACCTTCGACAATCAGGTGATTACCCGATGCCACTCGTCGAAGAGCGGAGCCCAGCGGCCACCGCGAGGAACTGTTCTTACCTGGGCGTCGATTCGGTTCTCGACCTTGCTGGGAAATCTCGAGCTCATCGAATCTGCTTCACGCGTTTGTGAACCACCGTCGGGCGCGCACGAGAGCCAGCATGACCCCCGTCCACGCCAGGACGAGAATGCTGAGAGCAGCGAAGCCCCAAGCCGCTTGCCCGATGCGCCCCAGAGCCTGTCCGGTGTGCACCCAGCGCGCCCATCCGAGTACCTTGTCCCCGGTGCGACCATCTTGGTAGCGACGCAGGGTTACGGTTTGTGCTCTCGACTCATCCGGTACGCCCGAGTCGAGTTTCGCCCACTGGGTAGGGCGCACGCCGTCCCCGAATCGGACATGTAGAGTCAGTACGCCGTCGTCAGCCCACCACAGGCGCAACGCCGACCAGTCCGGAGCGCGCGTGATGGCTTCGCGGACGGCGGAGTCAGCATCGAGCATCACCTGCGCGTCCGAAGTCTTTCCGAGAAGCGTCGCGACTCCAGCGCCCTCGTAATGGAGCAGGATTCCCGTGAGGCTTGCCGCCAGGATGATTGGCGCACAACAGATTCCGACGAGGTGATGCCAGCTCGAGCTACGCGACGCGGAACTCGACGGCAGCCGAGTTCCCCATTGAGGCGGCGTCAGTCGTCTCGACCACCAGAGCCAGGGGCCGCTGAGCGACGACAGGAGGAGGCCGATGGCAACAAGGCCAGCGAGCGCCGTCCCGGTCGCACGCATGCGGACGAGGACCAGTCCAACGGTCCAGTGCACCTCCTCCACGGCCAGGAAGAAGCGACGAACGGCGCTCGTGCGAAGCACGTGGCCGTCATACGGGTCGAGCAGCCAAAAGCCGTTCTCGGACCCGAGAATGGCCGGAGCGGTAGGAGTGCGCTCGAGCTCGAGCGACTCCAGCTTTGCATCCGAGGGCAACTCGTGTTTGGCCCGACGGAGAAGTTCACTTGGGAGAAGCCGCGGTAAGCCTCCCTCGACCCCTTTCACGTCTCTTTCAGCCCACGCGATGAGCTCGGGCCGATACGACATCATGGCTCCGGTCGCAGCCATGGGCACCACGGGGAGACTGACCGTCACGCCAAGCGCCAGGTGTAGCCAGAAGAGGCCCGTGCGCCACCGACGTGGCATTGTGAAATTCGTTGGCGCCTCGTCGTAAGCGCCTACCGGCGCCAGGGACCAGGTCCGTGCGGTTCGTCGCGGCGAAGGCTTCCAACCTGGATGCCAAGCGAGAAACGGGCAGCGTAGCCGGACGAGCTGACGCCCTGAAGTGGGAGGAGAAGCGGTGCCCGTTCGCCATAGATGGCATCGTCCGCGTTCCGCATCGCGCGCGGGCCGCGAGCGCTGTAGGGCGAATTCGCCCGGAAAACGGCATCGGTAGTGGCGTCATCGAAGAAGACCTGTGTCGTCGCCTCGGTCGTGGTGTTCTTGGATGCGTCAAAGAAGCGAGCCTTCAGATGAACGTGAACCGCCCGGCCCATGTACCACCCCGGATAGATGGTCTTGAAGGTGACCTGGCCGCCCGAGTCGGTGACTTGGTAGCCGCGCAGGAAGTCTCGTCCCCGGGTGTCAGCGTCGCCGAAGTTTCGGACGTCTGAGTACAGGCCCAGCCCATCACAGTGCCAGACATCGACTTACGTACCCGGGAGCGGCGTACATCCGGCTTTGCCGTAAGCAAACACCGAGACATGAAGTGTCAGCGGGAGGCCGGGGCAGGGTTCGCCCTTTGCCGTCCCTTTCGAGCTGGACCGAATGTCGGAGCGATTCAAGTGCTCGTCGACGAAGAAAGGACCCTGGGTCAGGTTCGGGACCAGGAGGCAAGCGTTGTCGACGGTGTTGTGGCTACGCGCCTGGTCCTCTGCATGCACGGCGGCTACAAGCGACTTCGCTCCGTCGGTCCAAAGCATGAGCCCCCCGACGCCTGCGGCACCGAGCACGTCGCGCCGGCTCATGATGGACGGGGCCGCGCCATCGCGAATCGCCTTGCGCCGTCGAGAAATCCTCATTGCCGCACCCGCACTACACCCACACTGCCAAATTGACCGGACGAACGGGGGCGTCCTCGGCCGAAGAGTCTCAGCCTGCCGGCCTTCGTTGGAAGGAATTGTCCGAATCGCCGGCGAGAAGTCTGGGTCATTCGCTTGTTGTCCGACCACATAGCAGAGCCCCTGCGCATTGAGGTGCGACTGCGATGCAGCGCTCATGCCACGGACACGCTCATGGCATCCGTTAATCCGGGCACGCTCTTCACCTGTGGGCAATCGGTTTCGTCCCTCCCAGGAGCCGACGTGCCCGTGTAGTGCGTTTCCCTCTTTGTCGCGCCCTTCGCGCGCCCGAAGGGGGACGTCTTCACTCAGGTGTAAAGCGTGCCGTCTTCGACGAAGCACAGGTCGTTGCCCCACGGGTCAACGACGTAGAACGAGCGCTCGCCCCAGGGGCGTTTCGTCACCGTGCCCGCGGCCTCGCCGTGGACCTTGTAGGGCGCCAATGCCTTGAGGGCTTGTGCCCGGCCATGCACCGCTTCGATGTCGTCCACTGCGAAGTACAGCGACTTGGGGTTGGGCGTCGGGGTCAACCCGCCGATGGTCGGGTCGAGCAGGGAAAGGACGACCCCACCACAATCGAAGTAGTGGCGCGCGCCGGGATGGCGCTTGCCTTCGGTACCGAGCAGCTTGGCGTAGAATCCGGCTCCGTCGTCGATGTTCGAGACCTCGAGCGTGATTCGAAAAATCCTGGGGGTGTTGGTTTTCTGTCGTGGGCTCATCCTGCTTTTCCTTTCGGTTTCGCCTTCGCTCCACCAGAGTCGTCTTGATGGGCAAGCCCGCGCGTAGACCGGGGGCCTGAAGGCATCCACATCAGGTTTGGCGTTGGTGGTTTCAGGTTTGTAAGCCAGCCTCCGACGACTCGAGCCAGACGCTCGCGGTTGACTCGGTAGTGGCTGCTCCGGCCATGGCGCCGGACTTCCACCAGGCCAGCCTTTTCGAGCACTCCAAGGTGGCGCGTGGTCGTCGGCCAACTGTGTTGGAACCGCTTCGCCAGATAACCCGAGGGCAGCTCGCCCCCCAAGTGGCTCAGGATCAGCAGGATGTGCCTCCGTGCCTCATGCGAAAGCGCCATGAATACGGCCTCAATCTCTTCGAGGGACGGTGCCGACCGCTCCATGGACCACTATTAGCGTAAACGCTAACGGTTAGCAATGACGACAAAGTGTCGAGTCTCATCAGGGCGGGCCGAATACGTCGGGATGTCCTTCGATGCTTCGCGGTACGGGCGGAAGGAGTGCACGCACCTCTCATGGGCCGGTCGTTGAGGCCTAGGGCGTTCGAGGCCTCGGGGCCTTCGACTTACCGCCTGATGGAGGGCAGAGAAGCGGCCGCTCGGTACAGGTCAATGACGCTTCGGTTCGTCATTGTCCGGCTCGATTTCGTTGAATTTCCGCAGGTCGATCCGAATTCTCCCGTCTGGGAGCTCGGTGACCATGTCCGAAAAATGGTGGCCGAAGAGGACCTCGTCATCCAGGTACGAGCAACGTGCATGAACGTACTGACCCGTCGTGCCATCGATACCCATCAACGTGACGATGAGCTCAGCATCTGAAATCCTCAGCGAGTCAGGCGTGGCTCCCATCAGGGGACTCGCTTCGTCGATGGTGTGCATGGCAGTCACCTCGCGACCGCACCAGCACGAGGTCCCGCACGCGATAGAGCGTCCGTCCCTCCAAAGTCCGTTCAGTTCGCATCAGAGCCATCCGAACCTCGACCTCGGCGATGTAGTTCCCGCGCTCGTTGCCGATCCGGACGATCAAGGTCGGTACGCCGTCGACCTTGGTGATGACCGCACGCCGGGAGAAGACGACCCGGGGCCTCACGGCCGAGAACTTCGCAAAGACAAGTCCGGTCGCCAGAGCAGTCAGCACCAGACTGAACAACGCTTCGCAGGTGACCAGGAGGTTGGCGGCGCGGGAAACTGGGTACATCTCGCCGTACCCGATGGTCCCCATGGTTTGAACGCTGAAGAAGAAGGCGTCCTCGAACGAACCAGGCCGCGCATTGGCCACTCCACCCAGCAGGGCATAGGCGCAGGCAAAGCAAAGGTTGGCGCCGACGAAGATGCTGGCGATCAGCGAGACGTCCACCCACCAGGGCGCGCCCAGGAAGAAATGGTAAGCGTCTCGGATGCCCCAGCGTTGGCGGCCCAGCACCACCGCGGTGGCGCGTTCGGGGTCGAAGAGGTGGGGGCGGTAACCGGGCACGTACCGGTCCCAGCCTACCCTGGCAGGCCCCTCACTCGTACGTGAGAGTCAGCCTTCAGGAAGCGGACCCTTTGATTGTGCGACGAGCGACATCGCTTCCTTTAGCGCAAGGTGATGCGGACCTGCGCGAGCTCTGCGGCATGCGAGCGCTCGAAAGTCGCACGGTCAATTGCCATCGTGACGTCGTCGGGTTCGTCGGCAAATGACCGAGCCTCAGCACTGTTGTCGACCGTGTAGCCGAGCTTCTCGAAGACCCGTCGAGAGGCACGGTTCCTGGGCACGATGGAAGCATAGACGCGCTGCAGGGAAAGCGAGGAGAAGGCGAAGGCATGGACCATGAGCGCGAATTTGGTGCCGAGGCCTTTGCCCTGATGGTTACGCGCCGCAATCATGAACGCGAACTCGGCTGAGCCGTCCCGCACTCCGCGTAGGTCCGCGTCACCGACCAGCTCACGCTCGAGGTAAAGCAGAAATGGTCGAGCACCCTCGGCGAACATTGCCTCGTAGTGCTCGACCACCTCGGCGGCAGACATCGGCTCGACGTGGCCCATGAGCTGCGCATTTTCGGGCTCGTTGTAACCCGCAGCGAGCTGGACCGAATGCGCGGAGACCTCGGCGAGCTCCGGCTCGATCGCCACGAGCCTCCCGGCGGCGGTCAGCCACTCAATGCGGGTTCCAGGAGCGGCCGCCACGTCAGCCGAGCCTAGCGTAGAGTTCGTCCATGGGCGACGCTTGGGACCAGATTGAGGCCGAAGCGCGGGAAGCGTTTCACGGCACGGGACGCTTTCCGTTGCGCGCGTATTCCGAGTTCATGCCTCCGCCGTACGTCGGCATCAAGCCCTATGCGCCGACTCGCGCTGAAGCGTGCACGACGTTCGGTGCGAGCGGCGCCGATACGCTCGACGTCGATGAGTACGAGCAAGCACATGACATCGAGCCCGGGCTCGATCGCATCGCCACGCACATCGCTTCGGAGCTGGCCAAGCTGGTGGGTGGCCATCCACGGGCGCTGTCGACTTCGCTCCTCGAAGGTAATCCCGCTTGGCCACCGGCGATTGCCAATGCGGCTCTTGCTGGAAAGCTTGCGCACGATCCCGTCATTGCCATCTGCGCCGTCGCCCTGTCACGCACCCAGGACGACAAAGGGAACGACCGTTGGACATTGTTCGGCGCAAGCCACGAGGGGCCAGCGGCTGCATTTTGGACTGGCCTCGACGAGGCTCGCCTCGCTGACCTCCTCGGCTGGGCGAAGCTCGACGGGGCCTGGCGGATTCTCGCCGAGCCGAGCGAAGTGCCCGCCGGGCTCCATGGACGCTTGCTCGGCGGCGCATCGCCCACCGGTCTCCGGGTGCTCGTCACGTTTACGCCTTTCGCACGGCTCCCCGCAGCGGTTCAGGCGGCATACCTCGACGGTCAGCTCGTCCTCGTGCCGTCACCCGCCAGTCTCGTTTTTTTCGAGCACCCGCGCTACCGCGTGCTCGGTGGCGAGCTGCACCGTGCGATGCAGATTCCGCTGCTTCATCTGTTCCCGCGCGTGGAAGGAAGCTGCGCCATTCGTATCCCGCAATCGGGCTGGCTCGACGAGTCTGATCCAACGACCGGGCTCCATCCGCACACCCATCGTGTCGTATCGCACGTCACCAGGACGCATCGGTGGCAGCGCGTGGCACGGGACGCGGGCATTCACGGCGACGGCATGTACACCGACAAGGTCTCGGTCGCGCTCTTCTCGACCTCGCCAGAGGCGGTCGACCTCTACGATAAACCGCTCGCCCGCAACTCGCAGATATGGACCGAAGAGTACCGGCTCTTGCTCGACGGACCGCGTTCGGACCGCCAGGCAATCTCGCACGCTGCCGGCGTCGTCGACGCCGGCGGCCGTTTCGGCTACCGCATGTACTACCCGCCCATGCGCGCCGGCACACGTGAGTTGTTCTGGCACGTTCCGCTCGTCGCGCGCGCCGGCGCTGGACGCTTCACCGCAGGCCCACTTGGCTACGCCACCGCTGAAGCCGAGGGTGCGCCACCGTTACGCCTCGTCCCTCAACTGCTCGCTCGTCCGGCCCATCAGGCGGCCGCACGACTGTTTGAACGCGACCCGGAACGGGCTCGACACACGACGAGCCACAACGTCCGCAAGGTACTCGAGGCGTCCGAGCTCTTGGCGTCGCCGCTCTCGCGTTCGCTCGCTCGCGCCCTGGTTCACACGGCGAGAAGCGTTCCCATTGATGACTGGATTTCCGATCTCGCGACGCGTGGTGCGGACCGAGATGTTTCAGCGTGGCTCGCGACGACGCTGCGGAAGTGTATCGGGCCGGACGAGGAGCCGGGTCCGGCGATTGTGCTCGACAAGATGGGCACACGTGCCTTCGAGGAGCAGGTGTGGACATCCATCGCCCAACTCGCGCACGGTACCTTTCGCCAAAAGAACGACGCCGACGGGATTCGTGTCAACCGCGGGAAGACTGGCGGCGTGGCGGCGAGGGAAGCCCACGTGCACTGGCGCGAGTGCAGGGATCTCGAGGCACTCGGAGACCACCTGCACGCACGGTACCGAGACTTGATCGCGAAATTCGACATGGCGGGGCGGGCCGAAGTCGTCGATCACGTCTTTCGGTGGGAAACGGACTTTGCGTTTCCATGGATGGAAGGCTGGGAGAAGAACCAAGGAGGGCCTAGCGAGCGAAACATTGTGCTCGTCATTCCAGGCGCGAACCGTCGCGAGGCAGTGGTGATGGGAGACCACTACGACACGGCCTACATGGAGGATGTCTTTTACGAGGCCAGCGGGGGGGATACCTTGCGCGCTCCCGCATGCGGGGCCGATGACAACCATTCGGCAACCACTGCGCTCTTGCTCGCAGCCGAGCATCTCTTGCCACTCGCACGAGCGGGCAAGCTCGCCCGTGACGTTTGGCTCGTGCACTTGACCGGGGAGGAGTTCCCCGCCGACTGCATGGGTGCGCGCGCCCTCGGTCAGGCGCTTGTCGAGCAGCGGCTCACCTTCACCTCCGAAGGTGGCACCAGTCGCGACATGTCAGCAACTCGCGTCGTTGGCGCATTCGTACTCGATATGATTGGCCACAATGCGGATCGCGATCGCGACGTCTTCCAGATTGCGTCCGGGGAGGGTGCCGGTTCGGCCCGGCTGGCGCGTCGCGCACACCGCGCGAACCTGCGTTGGAACCGCTTCGTCGAGGCAGCAAATCGGGCACCCGATCGTGCTCATGCCGGCCGGGCCCAGCGCGTGAAGGGCGGCGCTCCGTATTCAGCGCCACCGCCCTTCGCTCACCTGCCGCTGCGCGGCGAAGTGCGCGTCGAGTGGGAGCCACGTTCCGCGCTCTTCAATACGGACGGTCAAATCTTTTCAGACCTTGGAATTCCGGTCGTGCTCTTCATGGAGAACTACGACATCAGTCGCAAGGGCTATCACGACACCCACGACACGATGGAGAACATCGACCTCGACTACTGCGCGGCGCTGACGGCGATTGCCATCGAGACCGTCGCCGACACTGCCTGCGCACCCGAGGTCTGAGGGACGAGCTGGTCCGAACCTCGGGCCGGGAGCTGTGTTGCCATCGAAGCCCTCACTCGCGACGGGACAAGGCAAGCTCGAGGTCGTTTCGGGCGCGCGTCACGCAGTCATTAAACACCTCGTCGCCGCTGATGGGCTGAAAGATGGGCGGCCCGAGGGTACTCAGCCGACTGCTGCGCGCGAGCTGGCAATTATTCAATGCGGCCCCGTAGTTCTTCCGGGCCGTCGCGACCGTCGTCTTCGGTGTGGAAGGCGGAGAGACCGCGGCGCAGCTGAGGAGACACACGAGAGATACGGCGGCCAACGCCATCCTCAATCGGTTCCGTCGGGCTGATGTCGACCGTCCCATGGTCGCTTTTCTGAGGGGGAAGCCCCGGATCAGGCCCTTTGCAGCCGAAACAGTCAAATGCATCGCAAGCCAATGGGCCATCGCCGCGACAAGAGAGACGCTGCGCCGGCCGTTGTGCAGCAGCCAGCAGTCGAGCCGCAGCCATTTGCGCGCAATCGTCTTGACCTGTCGCGGTCGCGATGCGAGTCACGCTGACGGAAAGCGTGCTTGCCGAATCGATGAGGATTCCAGGCGAACGCACGAACACCCGAGGACTGAGCATGCGATTGACTCCCCACCTCACATTTCCCGGTCATTGCGAGGCAGCGTTCAACTTTTATGAGGCGTGTCAGGTGGGAAAGGTCGTGACGATGGTCAGGTACGGCGACTCGCCGTTGCGGGAGCAGACATCGTCGGAATGGCGCAAGAAAGTTCT
>Ga0302326_10023099_pt1 | contig 12693 bp, 8 predicted proteins | sample Palsa_T0_3_FD_202264 | JGI IMG/M metagenome (GOLD analysis project Ga0302326, IMG submission 202264) | Peat permafrost microbial communities from Stordalen Mire near Abisko, Sweden - Palsa_T0_3 | ecosystem: Environmental > Terrestrial > Soil > Palsa > Peat permafrost | place: Sweden: Abisko... | reverse complement strand
GCTCGGCAGCGTCCGGGAGAAAATTTCAACGAAACCGACCAACGGCTGCCCGCCGACGACGAACGCCCCGTTGAGCACCCCAATCGCTAACCGAACGCAAAACGCTCCAGATCGGACTATATCCGGCGGAACCGTCGGCCTAGGGTGCGATCATGGGCATGCTCGAAGGCAAGGTGGCCTTGATCACTGGGGCGGCTCGCGGGACGGGTTTTGTCATGGCCCGGCGTTTCGCGATGGAGGGCGCGCGTGTCGTGATGGCTGACATTCGCGACGAGCAAGGACGGCGCGGCTCCGAGCAGCTCGGCGCGAACGTCAGCTATCAGCATCTCGACGTCTCTGCTGAGACCGACTGGGTCAGAACGGTCGAGAGCGTTGAGCGGGACCTCGGCGGGATCGACGTGCTGGTGAACAACGCCGCTGTCCTGCACCTGGCGGAGCTGAGGGACACGACCGTCGAGGCCTACGAACGGGTCATGCGGGTCAATGAGCTCGGGACGTTCCTCGGCATCAGATCGGTGATCGACGTGATGCGTCGTCGGGGGGCCGGCTCGATCGTGAATATCTCGTCGATCGACGGGTGTTTCGTGTCGGCGCTGACCGGTGCCTACTCAGCGAGCAAGTTTGCGGTCCGGGGGCTTACGAAGGTCGCCGCCCTCGAGCTGGGCCGCTATGGGATCAGGGTCAACACGATCTGTCCGCAAGCCGGGAATCCTGAGATGGTGGCCGAGGCGCTGCCAGCCGAGCTGCTGGAGAGCCTCAAGTCTCAGGGAGCCGTCGGATGGCCCAGTACTCCGCCGGTCGGTCGTCACGGGACGTCCGAGGACGTGGCCGCCGCCGCCGTCTTCCTTGCGTCTGACGAGAGTGGATTCTTCACAGGCGCCGACCTGGTGCTCGACGGGGGCACGAGTTCGGGCATGTTCAAGCTCTGAGGTCAGACGTCGCGTCCCCCCTCCATACGGTGACGACCAACGCTGTGGTAAACCTCGACGACGTGGCCGCTGGTGCGGCTTCGTGATTCTCAGGGGGGCCTGTGAGGAAATCGCTCTCGCTGTTGGTCGGGCTGTCGGTATGCGTGGTGGCCACGGCATGCTCGAGGGGCAGTACGGCGTCGTCGTCGAGCACCGGGACGTCGTCCACCGCCACGACGGCGGCGGCCGCCGCCAGCAAGTGCGGCAGCACGCCGCTCCAGGCCACCGACATCGGCATCACCCCGACGACGATCACCGTCGAGGTGATGGCCGATGTCGGTTCGCCCCTGGCTCCCGGTCTGTTCCAGGGCAATTTCGACGCCATGAACGCCTTCGCCAAGTACGTCAACGCCCACGGAGGGATCGCCTGTCGCACGCTCGTCGTGCGGACCTGGGACAGCAAGCTGGACCCGACGGAGAGCAAGAACGGTCTGATCGACGCCTGTACCAACGCGGTGGCCATGGTGGGCAACAACGCCCTTTTCAACCCGGATGTCTCGCCCATGACCGGTTGCGTCGACAAGAGCGGCCAGCCGACCGGACTGCCCGACATCGCCGCCCTGGCCAACGACATCCACGAGACGTGTGCCCCGACCACCTACGTCATCGCAGGCGTGTCGGAAACGTGCCCGGTCACCAACGGGGTGCCCCGGCCCGAAAAGGTGAACATCGGGGCGGTGCTCTGGTACGTGAAGAACTTCCCCGGTCTGCACGGGCTGTACATGATCCCCGCCGACCTCCCCACCACGCTCCAGTCGGCTACCTACGGGATCCAGGGCCAGGAGCAGGCGGGGATCAAGTTCGACGCCACCCCGAAGGTGTACGGGACCGACGCCGAACCGGCGTACACCCCGAGGGTCCAGATCATCAAGGCCAAGAACTCCAACTACGTCCAGAACGGCTCGAACGACACCGCCATGATCCGGATGCGCGAGGAGGCCATCGCCCAGGGGGTGACCAGCGTCAAGGTGTGGGCCTGCAGCATCGCCTGCTACACGCGGAACTTCTTGTCCCAGGGCGGCGCAGCGGTTGAGGGTACCTATGTACCGATGCCGTTCATCCCGTTCGAGGAGGCCAGCCTGAACGCCCAGGACGAGGCCTACGTCTCGAGCGTGCCCTCGCTGACCTCCTGGGGGGCCGAGGCGTGGCAGGCGGGACTCGCCTTCGAGCAGGTGGTGAACACCATCGTGGCCCAGAGCGGACCGAACGCCGTCACCCGGGCCGCAATCCTCAACGGGCTGAAGAACATCGGCCAGTTCACCGCCGACGGTTGGATCGGCGCGACCAACCTCCGGACCATCTCGCCCTGCTACCTGATGACGCAGGTGCAGAACGACAAGTTCGTCCGCGTGTACCCGACCAAGCCGGGAACCTTCGACTGCAATCCCAGCAATGACGTGACCATCATGATCGATCCGGTGGCGGCCGCAGCGCAGTTGAAGTAGGGACCGGTTACGAGGGAGGTCGGGGGGTGAAGCTGAAGGCCAAACCGACGAGCATCGCCGTTGCTCTGGCTATTGCCGCCTTCGCTGTCTTCGTGGTGGACGCCAACCGGGGGATCGCACCGTACAGCTGGCCCAACATCGTCACCTTCGTTGTCGTCGGCCTTTCCCTGGGCGGGATCTATGCCATCTCCGCGTGCGGCCTGGTGGTGACCTACTCGACGACCGGCATCTTCAACTTCGCTCACGGGGCGATCGGGTGCTTCCTGGCCTTCTTGTATTGGGAGTTGCGGATCAACCGGCACTGGCCGGCGCCGCTCGCCCTGTTCGTGGTGATCTTCGTGGTGGCGCCGGCCTTGGGCGTGGCCCTGGACAAGTTGCTCATGCAGCGGCTGCGGAACGCAACGCTGATCGTCCAGCTCATGGTCACCGTGGGCGTGATGCTGACCTTCATGGGCGTGACGGAGACGATCTGGCAGCCCAACACCGGCCGCTCCTTGCCCCACTTCTTCGAGAGCTCGCCGGGGGTCAAGATCGATGGCGTCACCCTCACCTGGCACCGCATCATCACCATCGTCCTTGCCGCCGCCATCGCTTTCATCCTCCGGGCCCTCCTCTACCGCACGCGCCTGGGCATCGCCATGCGGGCGGTCGTCGACAACCGTTCGCTGGCCGGGCTGAGTGGCGCCCGGCCGGGGGTGGTCAGCGGAGCGTCGTGGGCTCTCGGGTGCATGACGGCGGCCATCGCGGGGATCCTCATCGCACCCGAGACCGGCCTGGTGGTGGAGAACCTGACCCTCGTCGTCGTCATCGCGTTCGCGGCCGCGGCCATCGCCCAGCTGAAGAGCGTGCCGTGGGCGTTTGCCGGCGGGCTGATCGTAGGGTTGGCAAGCGGGTTCGTGGAACAGTTCGTCTCTTTCGGCAAGGACTGGGAGTTTGCGCCGCAGGCCATCCCGCCGGCGATCCTGCTGATCGCCGTACTGTTCCTGCCCCAGGCTCGGTTGGAGACCGGCCAGCTGCGCTTCACCCGTCGCAGCGAGCGGCTGACCAAACCCTGGGAGGCCTTGACCGGCGCCCTGGCCATGGTCGGGATCGTCGTCGCCTGGGCCAACGGGTGGATCCCGTGGTTCTGGGGTACCCACTTCGGGCAGCGAACCCCCGTCTGGTTGGGGCGCGGCGCCGGGTTCATGGTCACCGGCGTGATCATGCTGTCGCTCGTGCCCCTGACCGGTTGGGCCGGGCAGGTGAGCTTCGCCAATTTCGCCATCGCCGGGTTCGGCGCGGCGATGTACGCCAAGGTCGGCGGCCAAAACGGCGATCCCATGGGGATCGTCTGGGTCGTCCTCATGTGCGCGCCCCTCGGGGTCCTGGTGGCGATCCCCGCCCTCCGGCTCAAGGGGCTGTACCTGGCCTTGGCCAGTGTGGCGTTCGCCGACCTCGCCGACTTCGTGCTGTTCCGGCATCCGGACATCATCAGTCAGGTGGCCAACGGCAACCTGTACAAGCCGCTGGAGCTCTTCGGGTTCCGGATCAGCAGCAACGCGCCCGACCGCAAGGCGTTCGTCATCTTCATGGCCATCTCATTCGCCGCGCTGTTCTTCCTGTTGGAGATGCTCCGGAGAAGCCGCTGGGCCCGGCGGTGGATCGCCATCGCCGACAGCCCGGCGGCCGCGGCGACGGTCGGTGTGAACCTCACCGTGTCCAAGATCGTGGTCTTCGCCTTCTCGGGTGCCATTGCCGGGTTCGCCGGCACCATGCTCGGGTTGTCCACTGGCGCCCTGCAGGTCAACTCCTTCCCGTTCTTCGCCGGCCTACCGCTGGTGCTCCTCCTCGCCGTCAACGGTGTCCGGTACCCGGTCGCTGCCTTCCTCGCCGTCATCAGCCTGGCTTCCTTCCCGGCGTTGTACGAGGTGACCCATCAGCCCACGATCCTGGTCTCCGTGTCGCTGGTCGGGCCGGGCCTGGCCGCGATCGCCATGGCCTATCGCCCCGAGGGGGCGGTGTTCTACGCCGGACGCGACCTGGCCGGCCTGTTGCCGTGGCGCCGGGACGCCCGGGCGGAGAAGGCAATGGCGGCAGCCAAGGCCCGTGAGCAGGACATCAGGCGCGACGAGATCGGCGACCTGGGCCTTACCCGTCCGTTCTCCGCCGACAAGGTGGCGCAGCTCGACCGGGTGCTGGACATCGCCGATGAGCTAGCCAGGCATCCGGCCAACGCTCGGGAGAGAGAGCTGGCGGAGGTGGGCGATGGCGCTGCTCTCGACTGAGGACGTCGTCGTCCGGTTCGGCGGCATCCGGGCCTTGTCCGACGCGAACCTGGAGGTGGAGCCCGGAATGGTGACCGCCCTGATCGGCCCCAACGGGGCAGGGAAGACGACGTTCTTCAACGTGGTGACGGGCTTGCACGAACCAGACTCGGGACGCGTCATCTTCGACGGAACCGACATCACCCGGACGACTCCCTACAAACGGGCGCGAATGGGGATCGCCCGCACCTTCCAGAAGCTGGAAGCGTTCAGCAGCCTCTCGGCCCGGGAAAATGTGCTCGTCGCGGCCGAGCAACGCAAGGCGTGGGACAAGAGCCGATTCAGCCCGGGCGCGGTCGCCGACGAGCTGCTGACCCGCGTGGGCATCACCGACGCGGCCCACTACATGGTCGGTACCCTCCCCACCGGCACCGCTCGCCTGGTGGAGCTGGCCCGGGCGCTGGCGATGAACCCGCGGGTGCTCCTCCTCGACGAGCCCTCGTCCGGCTTGAACGAGGAGGAGACGGTGGGGATGGCCACCCTGCTCCGAGCCCTGGTGCGCGACGGATTGGCCATCCTGCTCGTCGAACACGACATGTCGTTCGTGATGGGGACCTGCGAAAAGATCTTCGTGCTGAACTTCGGACAGGTGATCGCGGTTGGTTCGCCGGACGAGATCCAGGGCGACGCCGTGGTGCAGGATGCCTACCTGGGCACGGTCGGGGGCCGGGCCGCCAGTTGACCACTCCTCTCCTCGAGCTCCGCGGCATCAGGGCCGGGTACGGCACCATCGACGTGCTCCACGGGGTCGACCTGGTCCTCGAGGCTGGGCAGGTCTACGCCCTGCTCGGACCCAATGGCGCCGGCAAGACGACCACCCTGGCGGTGTGCACCGGGCAGATCCTCCCGTCGGCCGGCCAGTTGCTGCTCAACGGTCGGGAGGTCAACGGCACGACCAGCGACGCCCTGGCCCGGGCCGGGCTGTGCCTGGTGCCCGAAGGGCGGGGGGTCTTCCCGAACCTCACGGTCACCGAGAACCTTCGGATGTCGACCTATGCCGGGATGGAGTTCGCCACCGTGCAGGAACGGGCGTTCGGCCAGTTCCCACAGTTGGCGGCGCGGCGCAAACAGCTGGCCGGCACCCTCTCGGGGGGCGAGCAGCAGATGTTGTCGATGTCCCGGGCGCTGGCCGCCAACCCGGCGCTCCTGCTCCTCGACGAACTGTCGATGGGTCTGGCACCGCTCATCGTCGAGCAGCTCTACGAGCGGGTTGCGGAGCTGGCCCGCGACGGCGTTTCGATCCTGATCGTCGAACAGTTCGCCCAGGCCATCCTCAGGGTCTCGACGACCGCCTCCATCATGCTGCGCGGACGGATCGTCCGAACCGGTCCGCCGGCGGAGATCGCCGAGGAGCTGGCGGCCGCCTACCTCGGGGCCTCGACCCACTCGTTACCCGCATGACATCCCCAAGGAGCACGACGATGGCGTCTGATCTTTCCACCCCCCCAACCCTGTCCCCGCGCCTCCAGCAGTTCCAGGCGGAGGTGGACCAACTGAAGGTGACAGGAGGGAGGGCCAATCCCGAGCGGGCCGGGCGGATACTCGGCGCAATCCTGATGGCCGTCGGCCTGATCCTCGGGATCTACGCCTACTTCGGACTCTCCCACCCGACCACCAATCCGCTCCAACAAGGAGACGCGACGGTGGTCGGATTGCTGGGGGTCGGCTTCACCGTCGTCGGCACCGGCCTGTTCGTCGTGTTCAGCCTCACCCGCTACTTCCGCTACTGGCTCGTGCGCCTCATCTACGAGCAGCGGGACCAGACCGACCGACTTCGCGGCTCCGCCTAGTTATCGCACTGCCCATGTGACCACAGGGCGCGGGAGAAACGTCCCGTTTGCGAATGCTCAAGTCGCGAGATGCCGGCGCCGACACGTGGGGGGCCTCGATGCGAGCCCGGGCCAGGGAGACCACCCCAAAAATAGCTCATAAGGCTCATTCGCGGGCGCACGACAATGTCCGATGGCAGGGAATGGCCGGCGACCGCCACCTGCTATGGGCACGCGCCAACGCCTGGCGCATCTACCTCGTGGTCGCAGCCGCGGGCACGGTCTGCTACTTCTTCGCACCCGGGGTCGCCCACAGTGGCGCCCTCTTCAACGTGCTGGGGTTGTCCGCGGTCGCGGCGATCCTCGTCGGGGCGCGCATGCACAGGCCGGACCAACGGCTCCCGTGGTACCTGTTCGCCATCGCCCAGACGTTCTTCGTGGTCGGGGACTTTCTCTATTACACCGCGCCGGGGATCTTCCACTACACGGCGAACTTCCCGTCGGCCGGCGACGCCTTCTACATCACGGTCTACCCGCTGATCATCGCCGGGCTCCTTCTGCTGATCCACACGCGCAGCCCCCGCCGCGACCTGGCCGCCCTCCTCGACGCGCTGATCATCGGTGTCGGTGTTGGTGTCGTCTCGTGGGTGTACCTCATGGTGCCGTACGCCGCGGACACCCACCTCGCACTGGGGGACAAGGCGCTGTCGATCGCCTACCCGCTGATGGACGTACTCGTGCTCGCCGTCACGGCCCGGCTCGCGGTCGACGGCGGACGGCGGGCCGCGTCGTTCTACCTGCTGCTGGGCGGCCTCCTCTCGCTGGTGAGTGCCGACTCCGTGTACGGGTTCATCACGCTCCATGGCAACTACAAGACGGGTTCCGCCCTCGACGTCGGCTGGCTGATCTACTACTTCGCCTGGGGCGCCTGCGCCCTCCATCCGTCAATGCGGACCCTGTCCGAGCCCGTGCACGACGCCCCATCCCACTTGAGCCGGCGCCGACTTCTGCTGCTCGCGGGCGCCTCACTGCTCTCACCTGTGGTGCTGATGACGAAGCTCCGCGAGTCCACCTTCATCGACCAAGGCGCGCTCTGTGGAGGCACGGTCGTGCTTTTCGTGCTCGTCGTGGTCCGCCTCCGCCTCGTGGTCCGGCTCCACGAGGACGCCGAGGCCCGCGAGCGGGCCCTCCGGGAGGCGGGTGCCGCCCTGGTGAGTGCCGCGACCACCGCCCAGCGCTACGAGGCGGCGGCAGAGGCCATCCACGCACTGGCCGGCGACGATGCCGAGGCCAGCGTCCTCGTCCCGGCCGAGCCGTCGTTTGAATCAAGGCTCGACCTGATCCCGGCCGAGGCCCGAGCCCAACTGCTCGCCGGCACATCGGTCACGTTCTCCGAGGTCCCAGGCGCGCTCGCGACGATGTTCTCCGAGGGGGCGGGTCCCGCCGTGCTCGTGACTCCGATCGGCTCGCACGACCGGTTCGGGGGGCTGCTCATGGTCGCGACGGCCGGGCGCTTTCCTCGCCCCCTGCGAGACAGCATCGAGGCGCTGGCGTCCCAGGTCTCGCTGGCGGTGGAAGCCGCCAAGCTGTCCGAGGATCTCCTCCGGCGCGAGGGCGAGGCGCGGTTCCGCTCGCTCGTGCAGAACTCCTCCGACATCGTGACTGTCCTCGGCGCCGACTCGGTCATTCGTTACCAGAGCCCCTCGATCGAGCACATCTTCGGCTACGACCCGGCGGAGTTGGTCGGAACGAGCATGTTCGACCTCATCCACGCCGACGACCTCGTGCGCATCCGCTCCCTGCTCGGTGATATCGGCGCCGGCCGGCCCCTGCGGACCCCACTCGTCGAGGCACGCTGGCGGGAGGCGGGCGGCGGCTGGCGGTCCGTTGAGATGCTCTGGACCGACCTCACGCGCGACCCCAACGTCGACGGCGTGGTCATCAACTCCCGCGACGTCAGCGAGCGCCGCAGGTTCGAGGACCGTCTCTCGCACCAGGCGTACCACGATCCGGTCACCGATCTGCCCAACCGGGCGCTGTTCCGCGACCGTGTACAGCACGCGCTCGTCGTGCGGCGCGGCGCGGGCAACCCGCTCGCCGTCCTGTTCATGGACCTCGACGATTTCAAGACCGTCAACGACAGCCTCGGCCACGCCGCCGGCGATCATGCCCTGAAGCAGGTGGCCGGGCGGCTGACGAGCTGCATTCGCGCGGCCGATACGGCGGCACGCTTCGGCGGGGACGAGTTCGCGATCCTCCTGGAGGGCGCCGACACCGAGGCAGCGCGCAGGGTCGCCGCGGACGTCCTCGCTGCGCTCGACCCGCCCTTCATCGTCGAGGGTCGGGAGGTTTTCGTCCGGGCCAGCATGGGCGTAGCAGTGAGCGAAGCTTTGGGCGACGAGCGTTCGGCCGAAGAACTGCTCCGCGAGGCGGACGTCGCCATGTACGTCGCCAAGGAGCGGGGCAAGCGACGCTACGAGGTCTTCGAAACGAGCATGCACCATATGGCGGTCCGGCGGCTCGAGCTCACCGCTGACCTGCGGCGGGCCGTGACGCACGAGGAGTTCGTCCTCTACTACCAGCCGGTCGTGGAGCTCACGACCGGTCGGGTGACAGGCGCAGAGGCCCTCGTCCGGTGGGATCATCCCTCCCGCGGGCTTCTCCCTCCCGCCGAGTTCGTGCCGCTGGCGGAGGAGACCGGCCTCATCGTGCCCATCGGACGCTGGGTCCTCGGCGAGGCCTGCCGCCAGGCCGCGCGGCTCCAACTCCGCTATCCGCGACCGACGCCGCTCACCATGGCGATCAACCTGTCTGCCCGCCAACTGCAGCATCGCGAGCTCATCGACGAGGTCACCACCGCGCTGTCCACGACTGGTGTCGATCCGGCCTCGGTGACCCTCGAGATCACCGAAAGCATGGTCATGCGCGACCCCGCGCAGTCAGCGCTGTGGCTGCGCGACCTCAAGGGCCTCGGCGTCCGGATCGCCGTCGACGACTTCGGCACCGGGTACTCGTCCCTCAACTACCTGTGCCAATTCCCGCTCGACGTCCTCAAGGTGGACCGGTCGTTCGTCGACCGGTTGCAGCGAAGCGGCGACGACCGGGCGATCACCCAAGCCATCGTCCACCTTGCGACCGTGCTGGGTCTCCAGGCCGTCGCCGAGGGCATCGAGACCGACCAGCAGCTCGACGAGCTGGTCGAGCTCGGCTGCAGATACGGGCAGGGGTATCACCTCGCCCGGCCCATGGACGCCGCCGCCCTGGAGGCGTTCCTCGACCAGATAGCCGGGACAGAAGGCTTCGTTGCGGCATGAACCGATCGGAACCACATCATGAGACCTGACCCGTGGGCCAAGCCGAAGGCGTCCGCCGCCGTCGCGATCATGCCTGAGCCAGGCGCGGCCCCACTCTCGCAGCAAATCCGCCGCGATCCGCGTTGGGCTGATCTCGAGCGGCTCAGGTCCTCGCACCGCATGATGGACGCGGTGATCGACGAGGTCAGCGGCCGCCGGATCCGGATCGGCGATCACTGGCTCGCCGACTTCGCGTCCTGCAACTATCTCGGCTTCGACCTCGACGAGGAGATCATGGAGAGCGTCGTGGGCCCCATCAAGAAGTGGGGGACCCACCCGAGTTGGTCACGGCTGCTGGGAAGCCCGCGCCTCTACTGCGACATCGAGGAGCAGCTCACCGAGCTGTTGGGCGCCCCGGACACCTTGGTGCTGCCGACCATCACCCACATCCATTCCTCGGTCATCCCCGTACTCGCCGGCGACGGCTGGGTGTTCGTCGACGCCCGGGCGCACAAGACGATCTATGACGGCGCCGCGATTGCGGCCGGTCAGGGTGCGGTGATGCGGCGTTTCCGAGCCAACGACGCTGGCGACCTCGAACGTCAGCTCCGCCAAGCGCCGCCGGGCGCCAGCCGGCTGATCTGCATGGACGGTGTCAACAGCATGAGCGGGAACGCGCCGGATCTCCCTGCGTTCGCACGGCTCGCCCGCGAGCACGACGCCCTCCTCTACGTGGACGACGCCCACGGGTTCGGCGTGATCGGCGAGCATCCCACCGCTGCCGCACCGTACGGGCATCGTGGCAACAGCCTCGTGCGCCACGTCGACGAGAGCTACGAGAACCTCGTCCTCGTCGCCGGGTTCTCGAAGTCCTACTCGTCGCTGCTGGCCTTCATCGCTCTGCCGACGTGGCTCAAGAACCACCTGAAGGTCGCGGCGCCGCCATATCTGTACTCGGGGCCGTCGCCGACCGCCTCACTCGCCACGGTCCTGGCCGGGTTCAAGGTCAACGCCGAACGTGGCGACGAGATCCGGGCCCGCCTGTTCCGCAAGACGGCCCAGGTGCTGGAAACGGTCCACCACCTCGGCCTGCCGACGCCGAACCGGTCAGGGCTGCCGATCATCGAAATCCCCGTGGGCCGCGCCGACCAGATCGACGCGGTCGGCGAGTTTCTCTTCGACCGAGGCATCTACGTCACGCTCGCTGCCTACCCGCTGGTGCCGAGGCGTGAGGTCGGGTTCCGGATCCAGGTCACAGCTGCGAACGCCGACGACGAGATCGAGCAACTCTGCGCCGTCCTCGCAGAGCTCGTGGACCGCTTCGAACTCGCACCGGTGTGCGAGCGAGCCGTGTGACATCGTCGCCGCGAGTGAAGATCCTGGTCCCGCTGCGGGGCCGCGACTTCCGGCTCCTGTGGACCGGGCTCACCGTGTCGCTGCTCGGCAACGGGATCTTCCTCGTGGCAGTCGCCTGGTCCTGCACGTCCACTCACTACTCCGACCGCAGGACCTGCGCCGGTCGGAGGCGCGCCGCGGCTGAAGCTGGGCCGGCGGCGAAGGCGTTGGCCAGCACGACCAGGCCGGCGGCGAAGGCCACCAGCGCGATGACCGGGACGGAGGGGGTAGTGATGACGCCGAGGTTGTCCGCGAAGCGGATCCACAGGACCCGGCCGGCAGCCACGCCGAGGGGGATCCCGACGGCAAGGGCGATGAGCACGGTGAGCGTCGCCTGCCACCGCACGGCCTGGCGGATTTGGCGCCCGGTCAGCCCCAAGACCTTGAGCACGGCCAGGTCGCGGCGGCGCTGGCGCACGGCGGCGGTCAGGGTGAAGACGAGCGACACCATTGCGCCGAGGGCGAGCAGGCCGGCGAGCAGCAGCGGCTCGTCGGTCATCTGGTCGTAGCTGACGATCTCCGCCGCCCGCACCAGGGTCTGGTCGTAGGTGCCGCCGGGGGTGGATGGGTCGGGGTTGGCCGCGACAACTCTCGCCGCCCAGGCTGCGGCGTCGACCCCACGGGCCAGTCGCACCGCGATCGTCGAGGAACACTCGGTCAGAGCCCCGGGACTAACGGCGTAGGAGCAGCTTTGACCCGCAGGGAGAACAAGGGCCAGGAGCGTGTCCTCCTCCACCATGGCGCCGGTCCCGAGGCCGGGGTCGTCCGCTTGCTCGACGCCGACGGAGGGGAACGTGACCCGTCCCACGATCGTCATGGTCCTCGTACGTGAGCCGTCGCCGAACAGCACCGTGTCGCCAACGTGCTTGTGCAGTTGGCGCATCGAGACCGCTCCGAGCTCGATCTCGTCCGGGCCGCCGAGGGGCCGGCCGCTCCCGGTGGGCGGCTCCACCGAGCCCACCTCGCGGTCGAGGCCGATGGTGGGGACGGGGTGGCCGTCGATGGTGGCTTGGCCGTAACCGAGGAGCGACCACCCGACGACCCCCGGCTGGCGGGCCATGAGGGCCCGCACCGAGCGCAGGTCACCCTCGGCGGGTCCGTTCCAGGTGCTGCTCGGCTGGGCCAGGCTTCCGTAGCCGCCCTGGTCGACCAGCAGGCGGCTCCAGTTCCAGCCATACCGTTCGGGGTGGGTGACCAGATAATCCAAGCTGGCGCCGAAGACCGCTGTCGCGGTCACCGCCGTGACCGCCACGATCGCGCCCACGACCGCGGCCCGCGCCGGCACGGCACCCCGGCCCTGCGCCGGCTCCAACGCCATCCGCGCCCCCACCACGGCGGGGACGCCCAGACCGGCCGACGCGGCGAGCGCGGCGATCGAGGACCGCCGCGCCGGCGCCACCCCGACCTCCCGACCGAGCGCCCGCCAGGTAACGAGGACCAGGAGGGCGCCCAGGAGGACGGCGACGAGCACGCTGCCACCGACCAGCACGGTGAGGTCAGCATGGACCCCGCTGCTGGGA
>Ga0302326_10023098_pt1 | contig 12693 bp, 8 predicted proteins | sample Palsa_T0_3_FD_202264 | JGI IMG/M metagenome (GOLD analysis project Ga0302326, IMG submission 202264) | Peat permafrost microbial communities from Stordalen Mire near Abisko, Sweden - Palsa_T0_3 | ecosystem: Environmental > Terrestrial > Soil > Palsa > Peat permafrost | place: Sweden: Abisko... | reverse complement strand
GTACACGTACACGAGGTGAACCGTCTTCCCATTGTCCGGGAAATAACTGAAATCATCGTGCAGCGTGTTGCCGTCCTCCGAGAGCGTCCAGATTCCCCTGATCTGCACTTGGCCGCCTTTCTTGCGCACGCCTCGCCACTCGTTCGGACTTACGATCGTCGTGGACATAGTCGTCCCCGAATTCGCCTGCTGGTCGGTTCCATCCGCGACAATCGTTTCAGGTGAGCCTCCGCCGAAGTCGAACGAATACTTGTTCCCTCCCAGGCTCGTGACCTTCATCTCATCCCTCAGCACACTCTTGGCCGGGTTCACCTTCCATCTGCCTAAGAAGGGACCGTTAACTGCCCATAAGGTGGCCGTCGCCAGACAAACAACCGCGAGCGACGGAGAATTGCGCGATAGTATTCGCATGCCTGAATGCTAACCGCAGCCATCGGCCCTGTCCTGCGAAATGTTGTGGAACGGACAAGCGTGTTGCCAAGCGGCCACGCGAATGTGTCGATATGTGCCACCACTTACGCGCGCGCGTACAGTTTGTGGCCGACGCTTCCCACCCCAGCCGCGCCGCCGCGCGCGACCACTGTCTTCCCGTGCCCGCGCCCGCGTGCCATGAACGCAGCGCACCGATGGCGATAGTGTTCCTGTCCAGCCGCGCGGCATCGTATACGAGGCTGGGGCCCGCGCATTACGGCAGCATTCGCCAACCCTCGCCGGCTGAGGCGAAGCATAGAAGGATCGAGCGCCATGGTAAAGATTGTACGACAGACGTCCCCGGCGGTGATCGACGTGTAAGCCACGCGGATGCGAAGTCTGTGCTTCCGGTTCCGCCAATGTCCGCTTACGTCCTCCCCCTTCGCGCGCACGGAACCCCCCCGAAAAAGCCTTCAGGACCCTCCGCCGTCAGCCGCGCGCCGCCACGGCCTTCTTGGGCTGGCCCGCGCGGCCTGAACGCAGCGCACCGCACGCTACAGCCTTCCTGGCTCGTCCACCACTCGCGCGATACCGAAGATGAGGCTTGGGCCCGCGGACTTCCAGCAGCACGGCGCAATTTGCCCAGCCCGCAGCGCGGCGGCACAGCGCCAGACGCACGGCGCGGGGCCTGGGCGGGCCAAGGCGGTGTGGCGACGCCCGGGCGCGGCTGTCGGATGTCGGAAGGGGCGGCGAAGGAGCGGCATGGGCGTATAATGCGATCATCAGGGGCTGAGATAGTACAGCCAACCTTCACATTAACCGGCGTGAACCACCCCCAATTTCCGTTATCGACTCACGCCGCAAGTGCTGCCTGACGCAACAGATTCACGGTTCGTGTCAATCACCTGTGTTTCCAACCCTAATTTTGTCAAGAGGAGTTTAGAAAAATGCAGAAACGCAAACTCGGAAACAAGCTGGGAGTTTCGGCTATCGGACTTGGCTGCATGCGGTCAACGCATACCGGCCCACTTCAGACCGAATGATGTACAATATCCGCCATGAACTCATGCTCACTCCTGGCATTCGGACTGCTACTCGGGAGTCATTCAATCTCCGGCGCCCAGTCGCATGATCCGAAGAACCCGACGCCTCTCGGGCCGGGGGTCAATAAGGGCAACATCGATAACAAGGCAAACGGACCAAATTACTATTATTTCTTCGCGGGTCCGGGACACGTGGATATACATTACGCATTCAAAGAGATGGGTGTTTTCGGGAACCCATTGCGGCAGTCGCTTAGTTTCGATCTCTATGACGAAAATGATAAGTTGATCGCTCATGACGCCATCGTGTCGGTGGATAAGATGGAGAAGTTATCGCGGCCCGGCGATCTCGGCACGCGCCATAAGTTAGTCGTTCGAGTCATTTCTCCGGACACGACGATCAGATTGGGAGGCTATTACGAGATCGAGGCTACGGGCGCAGCCACGTTTGCCGGAGAGGCAACCGGCGCGGACATCAAACCAGCAAACACGGAACTATATCATCCAGCAGGGCCGTTGGCGACGCCGCAAGGCTCGCTGTCTCAGCCGGGGGCGTCTCTATATAGGCCGACCGGCGCGCTGACCAATGTGGAAGAGAACCCGAAGGAATTGCGGCTGACGCTGGCAGCCGACATTTTGTTCGACTTCGACAAGTCGACGATTCGTCCGGATGCCAAGGCGGCGCTCGACCGGGTTGCGGAGATCATCCGTTCAAAGAGCCGGGGAATGGTCAGGATCGAGGGCTTCACGGACTCGAAGGGAGCGTCAGATTACAACTTGCGCCTATCGAGCGATCGAGCGGAATCGGTGAACAATTGGCTGATCGAACGGGGGGGACTGCAGGGCGCGGGCTTCACGACGCACGGATTCGGCGCAACGCGGTTTGCCGCACCGAATACGAAGCGGGACGGCAGCGACGATCCGGTAGGACGGCAGAAGAACCGCCGCGTGGAAATCATCATTCAGAAAAAAGATTGACGGTTGGCCGGGGCGCGCCCGCTAAAGGCGATAAACGGTGAACGGCTGGAGATGACGCCGGAGGCTATCGCCTCCGATGCGCTGGGTCACGCGGCCGCGTGGGTGCCACGTTAAGCTCACGGCTGTGAGCGCGGCTTGGATCGGGACGCGGCTGGCATCCGTAAGAATATCGGCCGATCCAGCTGCGGGTCTCTTTTGCCAAGCCCGCAGGACGGCGGCACAGCGCCACACGCACGGCGCGGGGCCTGGGCCGGTCCAAGGCGGTGGCGCGAGTGGAGTGTGCCCATAACTACCGATTAGGGCGCGCGTCGCTTCCCGCCACCAGCAGCGTAAGCCCATGCGCCTGGCGCACCGCCGATCCGGCGCGCCAGCAGCCGCGGGACGCGACGCGGCCGAGGAGCGGCGCCGAGCCGCGCACCGCGTCGCCCGCACTACAAAGTCTAGTTCCTTCTGCCGGCGCAGGACTGGATCGACGGGCGGCACCATCGCGGGATCGCATCGAACGCATCAGCTTAGCTTCCGAAAAGTGGGACATCTCAGGACGTGGACGGGGCTCAGATTCCAAAAAGTGGCACTTTTGGGAGGAGAGCCAATAATGTAGTCTTCGGTGTTAAACTGCACAAGATCACATCGTGCCCCGCAAATAGCGGAAATAACTGAGCACATCTGGACACCATACGACGGCTTTACAGGTCTATTCTATATTCAGATATCTGAGATATACCCTCGGTTACCGGTGAACAGAGTGCGAACAGTGTGGTGTCGTCGTTATTAATTGTTGAACACTTGACCTGGGGCACCCAAGTCAGCGACGTCTGGCACCGTCCCAGGCTCCGCGTCGGCCGTCTTTCACTTTGATGCGCGCCTAAATCGCCAGTCCCTCAAACAACATCCTACAAGGAGAAAACGATGAAACCTCCCTGCCGCGTTAGAATTGAGGCTGATCTTCGATTCGATAACCACATGACACACGCAATGAGTCCATCCGAAAGGGTTCAGTGACAGGGCGCAAACGGCGCGCCTTAAGTACCGCTGCCACAGATTGCGGAGATCCGGGTGGACTCAGGCAGGCCATGCGCTTTCCTGTTAGGCTTCCCGTCCGCTACCAAGTTGGAGGAGAGCCCGGCTGGGGAGAGATTGTGAATATTAGCACAAGAGTTGTTCTCTTTACTACGGATCGATCCGTAACTTTGAACGCGCGCGTTGAAGTGTACATCAAGTGGCCTTCCGGGCTGCGCAACTCCGCCCAGCTAAGTTTAATTGCGTCCGGAACGATCATACGCGTTGAGCCCGGAACGGCCGCACTTGCAATCGAAAAGCACGAATTCCGGACCTGCGCTCCCTCGTTCTTCCAGCGCTCCCAACCATGCGAGCTTCCGGTCCACGCGGCGCCGGCGCAGCAGAGTCCAAGCGAAACACAAATGGGCCATTTGCAAGTACCGCGTCCGGCGACGTCAGGTGCAGCCGGTCGGATAGAAGGCCCACGACGTGAGCATGTAGACGCGCGCGCATTGCTGCAGAGACGGCCCGGCCGGGGGGCGGCCATCGGCCAAGAGATATCCAAGAGCCGCCGCAAACTCGAAGAAAACAATGCGCGTTGGGAGCGGATCTTTCAAGAAAAGTTCGTCGATCCCGAGTACTATAGCTCCCGCTTACTCCCTCACTCGTCACCCAAGACCGAGCATTGATGTCCCGTAAGCGCAACGCGAATTGGCACGCTCGCCGCAGCGCACCTTTACTATCCGGTCGCGAGCGACGATCGATTGCTACCGATAGCATCGGGCGCGGATTAGTATTCGTTGCCGTCACGGTAGGCACCGGCTTCTCGAAGTCGAGCATCGTGCACGGACCCGCGGCTTCCTGACGCCTACGCTCATTCGTTTCAGCGGCGTGTTCTTCCTAACGATGGCTGTGTTGGCACCATGGCCATCGGCCAAGCCAATCGGGATCATTCTCAGCCTGGGCGGGCTGGCGGGCCTTGCCTATCAAATAAGCGTAATCATCGCGCGGCACAAAGTCGGGTTAATTTTGCTCGCTTGATGGTCAGCAATGCGGCGCCGGTCGACTGGCACAACTGGCTTCCGGCCAGATGATGCGCGGAGGGTTATTGCCGAGGCCATCGGCCGTTGCCACGGTGAGCAGGCTGCGACTTTCGGTAGTCGAGAGCGGTCCATTGTCGCTTTCGTCAGGTTGAGCGCTCCGAGAAAGGGGAATCTGCCGGCGCGGGATCCTCGTAGACCGGGCTGGTACTACGCCGAAATGGGAGCCTTCCAAAACTGGTAAACTCTTGACTAATTGCAGGAAGAGCGGTCGTGAAATGCGCGATGGCGGAAACGAAGAACGTGATGTAGGGAGCAGAGGTTACTGAAGATGGCGTCATCCTCCGTGCCGGACAATCCCGAAGGTCCGCAACACACTCTCAGCATGGGAGCAGCCTCGCCTTCGGATGCCGCCTGGCGCCAACTTCCGGCGACCCTGGGCCGGTATCGCATTTTGCGGCTTCTGGGGGAAGGCGGCATGGGGGCCGTCTACGAAGCCGAACAGGAAAAGCCCCGCCGCGCCGTGGCGCTGAAGGTGATCAAAGCCGCCTGGAGCAGTCCGGAGCTGGTCCAGCGCTTCCAGCAGGAGTGGCAGGCGCTGGGCCGCCTGCACCATCCGGGCATCGCGCAAGTCTATGAGGCCGGAACCGCCGACACCGGCGCCGGGCTCCAGCCGTTCTTCGCTATGGAACTGATCCACGGCCAGCCGCTGACTGCCTACGCGGATGCGCAGCGTTTGAACACGCGGCAGCGGCTGGGGCTGATGATTCAGGTCTGCGAGGGGGTCGAGCATGCGCATCAGCGCGGGATCATCCACCGCGATTTGAAGCCGGGCAACATTCTGGTCGATGAGAACGGCCAACCCAAGATCCTGGATTTCGGATTGGCACGGGTGACGGATTCCGATGCGCAGGCCACGCGCCAGACGGATGCGGGTCAATTGCTGGGAACGCTGGCGTACATGAGCCCGGAGCAGGTGCGAGCCGATCCTCTGGCCATCGATACGCGCAGCGACGTCTACGCGCTGGGCGTCATTCTGTACGAACTGTTAGCGGGCAAGCTGCCGTACACCCTCGGGCGCCAACTGCCTGAAGCTGTGCAGATCATCCGCGAACAGGACCCGGCCCCGCTGAGTTCGGCAAACCGCGTCTATCGCGGCGATGTTGAGACCATCGTGGCCAAAGCCCTGGAAAAGGACAAGGAGCGCCGCTACGCATCGGCGGCGGACCTGGCGGCGGATATCCGGCGGCACCTGGAAGATCAACCGATTCTGGCCCAATCGCCTAGCGCGGTGTATCAGATGCATAAGTTCGCGCGGCGGCACAAGGCGCTGGTCGCCGGGGTGACGGCGGTTTTTGTGGTGCTGGTGGCCGGGGTGATCGCCAGTACGCTGGAAGCCGCGCGTGCCCGTAGGGCTGAGAGATCGGCGCTGGCCGCCCAACAAGCGGCCACTTGGGATCGCGACCGGGCGGTGAAGGCGGAGAATCAAGCGGAACAGGATCGCAATCGGGCCGTGACCGCCGAACACGGGGCCGAGCAGGATCGCAATCGCGCGCGGGCTTCCGAAGCGCGGGCATTACGCGACCGGAACCTGGCCTTGGAGCAGAAGAGACGGGCGGACACGGAGGCGGCCACGGCTGCCGCTGTGGATGGATTCCTGCAGAACGATTTGCTCGCCCAAGCCAGCGCGATCACGCAAGCCGGACCAGGCGCCAAGCCGGATCCGGACCTGAAAGTGAGAACCGCGCTGGACCGGGCGGCCATCAGGATTGAAGGCAAGTTCGCACAGCAACCGGAGGTAGAGGCCGCCATTCGGGATACGATTGGCCAGACGTATGACGATCTTGGGCAATACCCCGAGGCGCGCAAGCAACTGGAGCGCGCCCTGGAATTGCAGCGCCGCGTGCTGGGTCCGGAGAATCCCAAGACTCTGCGCAGTTTGGACGGCCTGGGTCGGGTTGCCATCAATCAAGGCAAAGGCTCCGAGGCTGAAGAGTTGATGCGCACGAGCTTGGAGGCGAGCCGCCGCGTTTTGGGTACCGAGAATCGAGAAACGCTAACGAGGATGCAAAACCTGGCCTTTGTGTATGGCATGGAGGGCAAGTACGCCCAGGCCGAGGCAGTTTACAGCGAGGCTATGGAGGCCGGCCGCCGCGTGCTGGGTCCGGAGAGCCGCGAAACGCTGTCGGCCATGAGCCATCTGGCCAACCTGAAGCGCTACCGGGGCAAGTATGCGGAGGCACAGGTCCTGCTTAGCCAGGTCCTCGAGATCGACCGTCGCGTGCTAGGTCCCGAGGATCCCGAGACGCTGAACACCAGCACCGACCTGGGCGCTGTTTATCTGAAGCTCGGCAAGTACTCGCAGGCCGAGGCTCTTTTCATACCGGCTCTAGAGATCCAGCGCCGCGTGCTGGGTCCTGAGCATTCCGCCACCCTGACTACCATGAATCGGCTGGCGATGAATTACAACGGACAGGGCAAGTACGCGGAGGCCGAGGCGCGGCATAGCCAGGTGCTGGAGATCGAGCGTCGCGTCTTGGGTCCCGACCACCCCAACACCATGGCAGCCTTGGGTAACCTGGGCTACGACTACGAGAAGCAGGGCAAATACGCGCAAGCCGAAGAGATCGACCGCCAGGGCCTGGAGGCGCGCAGCCGGGTGTCGGGTCCAGAGCATCCCGATACCCTGAGCTCCATGACCAATCTGGCCATAGTCTACGCTGAAGAGGGCAAGTTCGCTCAGGCCGAGCCGCTCTTCAGGCAGATCGTGGATATTCAGCGCCGGGTGTCGGGCCCCGAGCATCCCGACACACTGAAATCCATGAGCAACCTGGCTGAATTTCTCCGCGATACCGGCAAGTATGCGCAAGCTGAGGCGCTGTGCAGCGAGACCCTGGAGATCCGGCGCCGCGTGCTGGGCCCGGAGCATCCCTCAACGCTGGACTCTATGCATGGTCTGGCCGACGCCTACTATGTGCAGGGCAAGTACGCGCAGGCGGAGCCGGTCTTCAAACGGGCCCTGGAGGCCGGGCGGCGCGTGCTGGGGCCCGAGAATCCCGTAACACTGAGTACCCTATTGGCTTTGGCCGCTTTGTTTCAACAGGAGGGGAAATACGAGACGGCCGAGACTTACGCGGCAGAGGCGCTGGCAGCGTACCGGCACAGCCAGGGCGCGGAAGGCCAGGCCGCCATGGAAGCGGCGGCCGGCCTGGCGCTGGCCTATCAAGCGCAGGGCAAGTTTGCTCAAAGCGAGGCTCTCATGCGGGAAGCCCAGGCGTTTGACAGCAAAAAGCGGCCGGATGAATGGCAGCGATACCGGGACGAGAGCATTTTGGGCGCCAGCCTAGCCGGACAAGAGAAATACGCGGAGGCCGAATCCCTGATGCTCGCGAGCTACACCGGCATGCTGGAGCGTAGAGACAAGATGCCGGTTCCGGACCGGTACTGCATCGAGCGCGTCCTGGAATGGATTGTTCGGCTCTACGGAGATTGGGGCAAGCCAGGAAACGCGGCAGACTGGGGCAAGAAACTGTCACCTTCCAACAGCTCGACGCATTGAAAATCCTCGAAAGACGTTCAATACCGCGAAGGTGCAAGGATCAGGCTTGCCCACCGCGTCAAACCTTTTAGGATACGCTACGGGAGGCGATCCATATCGTTTCGCTAGCGAACGCGACCGGCCGAGGAGCTGGCGTCGAGCCGTGCGGGGTGCCGGACCAAGCGGCGAGGGACCGCAAGCCGCCCACGCGCCGGCGTGACCGCAACGCATCGGTGGTGATATCCTGCCGGGTCTCTTTTTGCCGAGCCCGCGGAACGGAGGCATAGCGTCAGACTCACGGCGTGGGGCCTGGGCGGCCCAAGGCGGTGGCGCGAAGCCCGAGCAGGGATATGGGGCGTCAGGAGGGGCGGCGTGCGCGTTAAAGGCGATCCGCGGGGCCCGTGGTCGGCAGGCAGCCGGCGGCGCGGTGTCGCCTCCAGGCAGAGGCTTGGTTTCGGCCGGCCCGGCGCCCATTCCGGGTAGGTCCTGGCGCGTGCCTTGGCGCCCCGCCGAATCGCCGCGCCAGCACCCGCCGGACGCGGGCTGAGATTTTAATCGAAGGCGCTGCGCAGCCGCGAGTAAGAAAGCCAAGGTGTGAAGATCACCACCTACGACATCGTCGCGAACTCAGGTCAAACCTCCGCGCCGGCGTTCCAGAAGAGGCCGCCGCATAGGCGGCCCAACTCGTTTGCCGGGCGAGAACCTTCGAGTAATGCTGGATGCTCGATGATTACTATTGAGCCGGCGGTTTTGGCGTACCGCTCAAAGTCCCGTGCATCTCGCCGTGCGGCCCCTGCTCGTATTGATCGAGTTTCTTCCTCTGCTCGTCGCTCAGGATCGCTCGCATCTTCTTGTCTGCCATCTGGCGCTGAGGTCTAACCTTGGCGAGACGCTGCTCACGCGATAGGCTTTGATCCTGCATGACGTTTTCGGTGGCGTCATGCAACTGCTGCAGGATGGGCCTGACCTTGGCCTGCTGCTTCGCGCTGAGACCGAGTTTCTCGTTCAGCACCTTAAGCTGCGCTTCGACCGTGGGGAGGCTGTCTTGCGCCTCGCCACCTGGCTTAGCGGCGGATCGTTGCGCGAGCGCAGCGTTAGCGAACATCGAAAAGCTCATGACCGCAATTAAGGGAATGCGCTTCATTGTCGATCTCCTGTGAATGTCCGGGATGAAATTGAAAATAAGTTTCTGCTGGCGGTGCTTATTGCCTTACCATACGCAATGTAACGATGAAACGTGAGCCAGTCCAGCACGCGGCCGAGTTGCTGAACAAAGAGGCCATCAATGTCCAGCAATGACCGTTCCGGACCGCCCGAGGACCGGAAGAAACCGGCCAACCGTCAAGGCAACACTGACCTCCGCATCCGTCGCACGCGCGAGCGGCTCGGCGCTGCCTTGATCGCCTTGATTGAGGAAAAGGCGATCGATAAGGTTACCGTTCGGGAAGTGCTTGATCGCGCCGACGTCGGCCGCTCCACTTTTTATCTTCATTACCAAGACAAGAACGACCTGCTCTTGAGCCAAATGGAGCATGGCCTGGAAATGTGGAGCAACCTTCTCTGCATCCGTCAGGAGAAATCCCGTCGCCTGGCCCCGGTGGCGGAATTCTTTGCCCATGTCGCCAGTGCCCGGAAACTCTATCGCTCTCTGCTAGCCTCGGGCCGTATCCAGACGTTTTTCGATCTGGCGCAGGGCTATTTCGCGCGCGGTATGGCGCGCCGCATCAAGGAGATTGGCCTCCCCATCCCGAATCAGCGGGAACTGGATGCCTGCTCCCACGCACTCGCCGGAAACCTGCTGTCACTTTTGAAATGGTGGCTTGATCGCGGCGCCAAGGAATCGGCTGAAGACATGGACGATCTCTTTCATAGGATGGCCTGGAAAGGACTGCGATAAGGCAAGGAGCCGAGCCCATCCCCCTGCGAATCGGGCTCACTCCGCGACCGCAGTGCTCTCCGACGAATAGGGCGCTTTACGTCAAGTTGGCAGCCGCGAAGGTAAACGCTGTGCGACTACTCGCGATTAACCGTTCGCCCGCCCGTACGGACGGCTCGCGTAAAATCAAATACGCGGAGCATGCACGAGTACGATTTGATAGCCGACTGGTACCCAACCGATCGCAGCCGGACTTTCGGCGTCGCTGAAGCGCTTGCCGTCGCCGCTCCGCTCCCAGCCTACTCGCGCATTCTGGATGTCGGCTGCGGCAACGGCGTGCCGATCACCGAGGCGCTTGTGAATGCCGGCCATTGCGTCGTTGGTCTAGACAGCTCTGCTGGAATGCTTGCCCGGTTCCGGGTCAATCTCCCGGGGACGCTGATCGTGCGCGGTGACGCTCGGCGGTGTCCGTTCGTAGATGGCAGCTTCGACGCGGCGATTTCGTGGGGGATGATTTTTCACCTCCCACCCGCTGATCAGGCTGCCGTGTTCGCGAGTGTGTCACGTGCGCTCAAGCCGAGTGCCCCGTTTCTCTTCACAGCAGCTGAGATCGCTGGCGTTGACAATACTGGCGTCACAGGCACGATGAACGGCGTGACATTTCGCTATTACGCCGTCCCTAGCTATCGAAATCTCATCGACGAACACGGGCTGATACTCGTAAACATTCACGATGATCCCGGTGTGAGCACGTACTATTTCACTCGTAAGTCGCCGTGAGGCGATAGATCGAGTGCGTCACCAGTTCATTGGGCGCCCTTCAGTCGTCAGCCGCGCACCGCCACAGCCTTCTTGGGCCGGCCAGCGTGGCGTGAACCCAGCGTACCGCGGGCGATTGTCTTCCTGATCTCTTTTGTCGAGCCCGCCGTACGCCGGCACAGCGCCGGACGCACGGCGCGGGGCCTGGGCGGGCCAAGGCGGTGGTACGAGTGGAGTGTGCCGATAACTAACAATTAGGGCCCGCGTCGCTTCCCGCCACCAACAGCTTAAGCCCATGCGCTTGGCGCACCGCGATCCGCCGCGCCAGCAGCCTCGGGGCGGGATGCGGCCGAGGAGCAGCGCGCCGCGTCGCCCGCACCTGCAGAGTCCTGCTCCTTCCGATGGCGCGGTGGATCGACGAGCGGCACCAGCGCGGGTTCGCATCGAGCGCATCGGACGGGGCTGAGATTTTAAAAAGTGGGACATTTAAGGCTGTATAACTTAAATCAGCGCGCCTTGGACACGTCGGCGACGCGGTGCCCAACGACGTGCAGCTTCGGCACAATTACCATCAGATTGCCGCGTGATTTCCAGTGAGGTCCTATTTGCCGGCGTAGGTTACGTGCCAGACACTACGGGAGCCATCGTCGGTGACGAACATGCTGCCGTCTTTGGCGATTGTGACGCCTACGGGGCGACCCCAGACCTGCCCGTCCTTGGTGACGAAGCCGGTGAGAAAGTCCTCGTAGCTGCCGTCGGCGTGGCCCTCGTGCATGGGAATGCGGATGACCTCGTATCCGGCGCGGTTCTTACGGTTCCACGAGCCGTGCTCGGCGGCGAAGGCGTCACCGGCGTAACCGGCGGGAAACTGCTGCTTCTGGGCGGGATAGAAGACCATTTCGAGCGAGGCCATGTGCGGCTGTACGAGGACATCAGGAGTGATGACCTTGGAGGCGAGGTTGACGCGCTTGCAGTCCGTGGCTTGCTCAGGAGTGAGCGCGGGCGCTTGCAGATTGGGTCCGGTGCCGTTGGCGCATGGCTCGGGAAGACGTGAGTCCTGGTGGCCGCCCATGTAATACCAGGGCCAGCCATAGAAGCCGCCTTCCTTGACGGAGGTTACGTAGTCGGGGACGAGGTGATTGCCGAGGTTATCGCGCTCGTTGGTGGAGCACCAGAGCTGGCCGGTGGTGGGGTTGATGGCCTCACCGACGCAGTTGCGGATGCCGGAAGCGTAGACCTCGATGAATTTGCCTTCAGGAGTGTACTCGAGGACGTCGGCGCGGTGGAACTCGCCCGGGTGGGTGTCGGGGTCGTCGACGTTTGAGCCGGAACCAACGGATACCAACATGTGCTGGCCGTCTTTGCTGAAGACGACATCGCGGGTCCAGTGGCCGCCGCCTTTGAGTTGCGCGTAGCCGGGAATATCGGGGACGATGGTCTCGGCGGGGCCGGTGGCATGGAGATCGCCGGAGTGGTATGGGTATCGCTGGATGGTGGTGGCGTTGCCAACGTAGACGTACTTAGGATTTTCGGCAGGGTAGAAGGCGATGCCGAAAGGGTGGTCGAGCCCGGTGGTGAACTTCGCGATTTGGGCGACCCTGCCGTCCGGCCCTGCACCACGGAGGACGAACAAGATGCCAGCGCCAGAGTCAGCAAGGAAGAGATCACCGTTCGGTGCGGTGCGGATGAGGCGCGGCATTGTGAAGGTGCCACCACTTAAAGCCATCACCTGCTTGTTTTCCGCGCGCTGCATAGGGGCAGTATCGCCGCCGGCATAGAGCGTGATTTTGAAGCCAGCAGGCGCAAGCGGCCATGCGTCGAAGGGACGCGGGATCAAGTGGGGCGTATTGTCGACTGCCTCCTCAGGCTTGGGCTGGGGAAGGTCGGCGAGAGTGATCTTGCGGCGGATGCCGGGCTGCTGCTGATTCCAGTCGGCGAATGCGGCCTGGCCGGTGACGGTCTGCTGAGCCGGTATCGCGGCAGGAAGAAACGTAGCGGCTGCGAGGAAGGCGTAGAATCTCATGGCTAGGCATCTCGTGTTCGAATTGG
>Ga0302326_10023097_pt1 | contig 12694 bp, 10 predicted proteins | sample Palsa_T0_3_FD_202264 | JGI IMG/M metagenome (GOLD analysis project Ga0302326, IMG submission 202264) | Peat permafrost microbial communities from Stordalen Mire near Abisko, Sweden - Palsa_T0_3 | ecosystem: Environmental > Terrestrial > Soil > Palsa > Peat permafrost | place: Sweden: Abisko... | reverse complement strand
CCCGTCAGTCGGGTGAGGGTTATTGGTGGGCCGAACTGACGGCCGACACCACGCTCGAAGCCGACTACGTCCTGTTGGAGTTGTGGCTCAACCCGCCGCAAGCTGGGGTTTGGAACCCGCCTGCAAAGGCGAGGATCGGCAAAGCGGCGCGGTCCATTCTTTCCCGCCAGTTACCCGATGGCGGATTCAACATTTACGCCCACGGGCCTTCGGAAATCAGCGCCACCGTCAAGGCGTACACCGCCTTGAAGTTGGCCGGCCTGGCCTTCGACGATCCGAATCTGGCTCGCGCAAGAGAGCGAATTCTGGCTTTGGGCGGCCTACAAGCGGCCAACAGCTACGTCAAGGTCAATCTCAGCTTGTTCGGATTATATCCGCGCGAGCATGCCCCTTCCATCCCCCCCGAGATGATGCTGCTGGGCAACGCGATTTATGAGATGTCGTCCTGGACTAGGGCCATCGTGATCCCGCTGTCGGTGCTGCGTTCCTCTAACGTTCAGCGTCCTGTGCCCGCCGGATTCACTCTCGACGAACTCTTCCTCCCCGGAGTGCCGTTCACCTTTTCAAACGACGAAGGCTTCTTAAGCTGGCGCAACTTCTTCCTCAAAGCCGACCGCATTCTGAAGCTGTGGGATCGCTATTGTCCCCGAGCCATCCGCACCCGAGCCATCCGCCGCGCCGAGCAATGGGTTCTGGAGCACGCCCGTTATTCCGGCGGTCTGGGTGCCATCTATCCGTCCATGATGTACAACGTCATGATGCTCGATCTGTTGGGCTATCCCAAGAATCACCCGGATCGCGTGGAAGCCGAATCGCAGTTCATGAACCTGCTGGTCGACGATGAGCGCGGTTTCTTCTTTCAACCCTGCTTCTCAGTCGTTTGGGACACGGCGATCGTCGCGTACGCACTGGGCGAATCCGGCGAAGCTACTCCTGCCGCTCTCGAGCGCACCGCCGATTGGCTGCTGGGCAAGGAGATTCGCCGCAAGGGCGATTGGTCGATTAAACGGCCCAACGTCGAGCCCTCTGGCTGGTATTTCGAGTTCGCGAACGAATTCTATCCCGACATCGACGACACCGCGCAAGTGCTGCTGGCTCTGAATCACGCTCCCAGCGCCAACACCGCGCGCCAGGAAGCCTGCGTCCGCCGCGCCGTAAACTGGCTTCTGGCCATGCAAGGGTCCGACGGCGGCTGGGCTGCCTTCGACGTCGACAACAACTGGCATTTCCTCAGCGCCGTGCCGTTTGCCGATCACAATGCCATGCTCGATCCCACCTGTCCGGACATCACCGGCCGGGTGCTCGAAGCTCTGATGGCCTGCGGAGTTCGTCCCAGTGACCCCGCCGTACGCCGCGCCGTCGAATATCTCAAGCGCACCCAGGAAGTCGACGGAAGCTGGTACGGGCGTTGGGGCGTGGATTACGTCTACGGTACCTTCCTCGCTCTGCGCGGTCTCCGCGCCGCCGGAGAAGGTGACCGCGAATGGTACATTCTTCGGGCAGGTGAATGGCTGCGCTCGATCCAAAACGCCGACGGCGGCTGGGGCGAAAGCTGCGCCAGCTACGACAACCAGACCTTTACGGCGGGACCCAGCACTCCCTCGCAGACCGCATGGGGTGTTCTGGGATTGCTCGCTAGCGGCGACACCGCCTCCAGTAGCGTCAATCATGGAATCGAATGGCTGGTGGAGCATCAACGCGCCGACGGCGGCTGGGATGAGGACTATTCTACCGGCACCGGGTTCCCGCGCGTGTTCTACTTGAAATATCATTTATATCGAAATTCGTTTCCGGTGCTGGCGCTTGCCGCCTTCCGGAAAGCCCGCGCCGGGTCCGGCTCATCCGTGCGCGCGATTGCAGAAGCCAGAGGAGTTTCCCGCGCATGAGAGTTCCTTTTTCCCAGGTGGCCGATATGGCCACTTACATCGCCAAGAACAGGATTCGGCCGAAGCCGGAATGGCAGAAGAACTTGGCCTCCGAGCACGACGACAACAACCCTTTCCGCATTGTTCATTCGCAGATCCCTGCTGTTCGCATTGATGGAAAGCCCGCCGAGCGCAAACAGCACCCCATGATCAACAAGCGCTTCCCGCTGGTCATGATGCTGGAACCTCTGCACGCCTGCAATCTCACCTGCACCGGCTGCGGGCGCATCCGCGAGTATGAATCCAGCATCCGCGAGCGTCTGTCGCTGGAGCAGTGTTTCAAGGCCGTCGATGAGTGCGACGCGCCCATGGTCTCCATCTGCGGCGGCGAGCCTCTGCTGTACCCGGAGATCGGCGCGCTGGTCGAAGGCATTCTCAAGCGCGGCAAGTACATCCAGCTCTGCACCAACGGAATGTTTCTGGCTAAGAAGCTGAAGGAATTCAAGCCCAATCCCGGCCTGGTCTTCAACGTCCACCTGGACGGCATGGAAAAAAATCACGACCTCGCGGTGGAACGCGACGGCGTGTTTAAGCTCGCCATCGAAGGCATCCAGGCCGCCAAGGCGGGGGGATTCAAGGTGTTCTCCAACACCACGGTCTATCGCGAGACCGACATGAACGAGATCTGGCAGATGTTCGAGTACCTGGAGCAGTTCAAGCTGGACGGGCACTCCCTTTCCCCAGCGTACGGATACTCGTCGGTTAACGATCGCGAAATCTTCATGACCCGCGAAGACGTTCACGAGAAGTTCAAGGACATCGACAAGATGTCCAAGCGCTTCCCGCTGGTCTCGAGCCCCATCTACATGGAGTTCCTGAAGGGTGAGCGGGAGTTGCCGTGCACCGCCTGGGGCATGCCCACCTATAACGTCAAGGGCTGGAAGGGTCCGTGCTATCTCATCACCGATGCCCATCACGAGACCTTTGAAGACCTGATGACCAAGACGCCTTGGGACAATTACGGCGAGGGCAACGATCCTCGTTGCGACCAATGCATGGTGCATTGCGGGTATGAGCCGTCGGCCGCCTACGGCATCAATTCCAAGATAAGCGACTCGTTCAAACAGTTAAGCTGGCTATTAGGTTGATGTTGCGCAATTGATTTAGAAGCAGAGTGAAACCGATTCTCGTCACGGGAGCCACCGGCTTTGTCGGTTGGCACGTGGCGCGCAAACTAATCGACCGGGGCCAGCGCGTGCGAGTGCTGGTCAGGGATCCAGCCAGACTTCGGGAGCTTGACGGAGTAGAACCGGTCAGTGGGGATTTGAGAGATAGCGCGTCGCTCCAGCGTGCTGTCGAAGGGTGTGGGGTGGTTTACCACGTCGCGGCCGACTACCGCCTGTGGATCAGAGAACCGCAGGAAATGTTCCGATCGAATGTGGACGGAACGCGCAGTCTGTTGCAGGCGGCGCGGGATCTGGGCGTGGAGAGGTTTGTTTACACGAGCACCGTGGGCTGCATCGGCATACCTGCGGCAGGGGTGGGCGATGAGAATGAGCCCGTCGGCCTGGAGCAAATGGCCGGGCCGTACAAGCGGTCTAAGTTTTTGGCGGAACAAGTCGCGTTGGAGTTTGCCGGGTCGGGATTTCCAGTGGTGATTGTGAACCCGACGGCGCCGGTGGGCGATCATGATTTCAAACCCACGCCGACCGGCAAGATCGTGGTCGATTTTGTGTCTGGCAGGATGCCCGCGTTTCTCGACACTGGTTTAAATGTTGTGGATGTCCGCGATGTGGCCGAGGGACACTTGGCGGCATGCGAGCGCGGCCGGGTTGGAGAGCGATATATTTTGGGAGCGGAAAACCTGACGCTCGAGCAGATCTTTATGGCTTTGGGAGAAATTGCCGGCAGGCCGGCGCCTAAGATTCGGATCCCGTACGCCGTGGCGTATGCAGCCGGGGCGGTCTCGACCGCGTGGGCTGGAATTACCGGCCGCGAGCCGCGTGCTCCGCTCGACGGGGTGCGGATGGCTCGTAAGAAAATGTGGGTGCGGCACGACAAAGCCGCGCGGGAATTAGGATATACGCCGGGGCCTGCTCGGGCAGGGTTGGAGCGGGCCGTGGAATGGTTTCGTGGGAACGGATATTGTTGAGTTGGGTAGAGAAGGCAACGCTCCCCTACGGTCGCGGTTCTGTCGCGGACTGCGAAGGGAGCCCATTCTGAGCCGTGACCAGAGGGAGCGGTTTTCGGAAGGCTGGGCCGAGTGGGGCTGACGGGAGATCGGGATCTAGAGCCGCTCCCCCCTCACGGTCGCGGTTCTGTCGGGGGGCTTGAACGCATAGCGCCGATTCGGAGCCGTGGTCTCCGGAAGGAGGGCGGCTCGGTAGGGCTCGCGGGAGGTCGTAGCCTAGAAGTGAGCATATCGATTCTGAATCCCGACCGTAAGGGAGCGGCCAACCGCAGGGATTCCAAGTGGCGTGGTTGATTGTGGCCGCTGAAACGCGGGAGTTTGCAGGAATTGTGAAGCGGATGGGTGCCTCAACCCATCAGTGGATATTGGTGGCCAACGGTCCCGGACCCGGATTGGCTAGAGCGGCGGTAGACGAAACATTGCGGGAGCATAAGGAAGTGGATGGCATCGTGAGCACGGGATTCTGCGGCGCGCTCGACCCCGCGTTGAGCGTCGGCGACATTGTAGTGTCCGGCGCGGGGGTTACGTCTCCAAGATCTTTCGTCCGAGGCGAGGTTCTATCCGTGGACCGCGTCGCCGCCACGGTCGCCGAAAAACGCACCCTGCGCGAACAGACAGGTGCGGTCGCGATAGAGATGGAGTCGGCCGCTGTAGCCGCCAAGGCCAACGAATGCGGTCTTCCTTTCCGTTGCATCAAGGTTGTCTCCGACACCGCCCTCGAAGACATGCCGCTCGATTTCAATTTGTACCGCGATGCCGCTGGCCGCTTTTCGCGCTCCCGCATCGCGTTCGCCGCGCTGGGCCGCCCCTTCACCGCCATCCCTGCGTTGCTTAGATTGGACCGGGACTGCCGCCACGCCGCGGACAAGTTAGGAGAGTTCTTTGCCGACTGCCAACTCTGAAGCGCCGATCAATCTGGAAGTTCTCACTCCGGCCACAGCCATGCAAGCCGCCGTCTACAAAGGCGCCAGCGTCGTCGATGTCGAATCCGTGCCGGTTCCCAAAATCGGCGCGGGCGAGATCCTGATTCGCGTGGAAGCCTGCGGAATCTGTCATACCGATCTTAAGAAAATCGCCTACAACCTGCTTCCGGCTCCGCGCATTTACGGACATGAGACTGCGGGCATGGTGGCCGCGGTGGGTGCGGGCGTAACCCGTTATTCTCCCGGCGACCGCGTCATCGTCTTCCACCACATCCCTTGCGGCGAATGCTTTTACTGCCGGCGCAAACTCTACGCCCAATGTCCGGTCTACAAAAAGGTGGGCGTCACCGCCGGATACGAGCCGGCCGGCGGAGGCTTCGCGCAATACGTACGTGCCATGGACTGGATTGTCGAGCGCGGCGTAGAAAAGATCCCCGCCGGCGTTTCCTTCGAACAGGCCTGCTTCGTCGAACCTGTGAATACCTGCCTCAAGGGCATCAAGCAAATCGATCCCCAGCCCGACGACGTGATTGCGATCTTGGGCCAAGGCCCCATCGGCTTGATTTTCACCATGCTCGCCGCGCGCAGCGGTGCCCGGGTTGTTGCTACCGACACCATGCCCGAGCGTCGAGCCATGGCTCGCCGCTTCGGGGCCCTGGAGGTTTTTGACCCGCGCCAGAGCGATCCGCGTGAAGCCCAGCTTGACCAGACTGTTCGCTCCATGACCGGCGGCCGCGGAGCGGATCTGGTTATTGTGGCAGCCTCCGCGCCCGGAATCGTGGAACAAGCTGTGGCCTGCTCGCGCCCCGGCGCGCGCATCCTGCTCTTCGCCCAAACTTCGCACCAGGAGCGCATCGAGGTTTCCGGCGCCTCCATCTGCATGGAGGAGCGGACTTTGTGCGGCGCCTACAGTGCCTCGGTGGACTTGCAGCGGGAATCGGCCGACCTGGTGTTCAGCGGCGCTTTGCCGGTCGAAGAGCTGGTTTCCCATCGCTATCCATTAAGCCAAATTCATGAGGGCATTGAGCGAGCATTGCATCCGGGTGACGGATCGTTGAAGATAGTGGTACAGCCTCAGAGGTGATGCTAAGAGTGACAGATCAGATGACGGCTGCGGTTCTATATGGCAAAGAGCAGTTGCGCATTGAGCAGGTGGATGTGCCAATACTCGCTCCCGGGGACGTACTGGTACGTGTCCGCACGGCTCTCACCTGCGGAACCGACGTCAAAGTGTTTCGCCGCGGCTACCACGCGCGCATGATTCAGCCCCCCGCCCTTTTTGGGCATGAGCTGGCCGGCGACATCGTCGCTTTGGGAGACGGAGTTCGCGGCTTTGAAGTCGGCGACCGCGTCGTGGCGGCCAATTCCGCCCCTTGCGGCGAATGCTACCATTGCCGCCGCGGTCAGGAAAATCTTTGTTCGGACTTGCTCTTCAACAACGGAGCTTACGCCGAATACATCCGCATCCCGGAGCGCATCGTCCAGAAGAACATGTACCGGATTCCGGCGCACGTCAGTTATCAGGATGCGGCGCTGGTGGAGCCACTATCCTGCGTGATGCGCGGCTTGGAAGAGACCGGCGTCCGCCCCGCCGACATCGTTGCCGTGATCGGCCTGGGTCCCATTGGAATGATGTTCGTTCGTCTGGCCACCACGGTCTATAAAGCTCGCGTGATTGCGATAGGGCGTCGTCAGCAGCAGTTGGATCGTGCCGTCGGGCTGGGTGCGGCGGAGACCGTGCTCAACGACGAAGGCGCCGATCCCGTCAGCGCCGTGCACAAGCTCACCGGCGGCCGTGGGGCCGATGTCGTGATTGAAGCGGTGGGCCTGCCTGAAGTCTGGCAGCTTGCCGTGAAGTTGCTCCGGCGCGGCGGCGTGGTCAATTTCTTCGGCGGCTGTCCCACCGGCACCCAAGTGGGCGTCGATACGCATCTGCTGCACTACTCTGAGCTGACGCTTAAGGCCAGTTTCCACCACACGCCCGCGCTGGTCCGCAAGGCTGTGGACGCCGTCAGCAACGGGTACATCACCGCGCGCGACTTCGTCAATCGCGTCGAGCCGCTTGTGAATTTGCTCGAAGTCATGCAGCACCTGATGAGCCACAACGGCCACCTGAAGACCGCCATCATCCCGTAGCAATGCTTCTGAGCAACTCGCCCGCACAACGGAGCCTGGCTCGGCCGGACAGCCCTCAGTTCCTATCAGTTCGGAGGGCCGAGCCGGTCCTATGCGGGCTTTTGAGTAGCAGCCCGCAAAACGGAGCGCGGCGACATGGTTACTTGTCTGAAATAAGGGTGCCGCCGCACCCTTTGTGGGCTTATTCGCGTTTATTCGCGCTCATTCGCGGCTAAGAATGTTTCTCGCGCCCACTGAGTTTCTGGCCGCACCCGAGGCGATGGAGCGCCCCTGGGCACTCGAAGAGTCGCTCGCCTACACGCGGTGGCTGGCCACGCATCACTACGAGAACTTCCACGTCGTCAGCTTTCTGCTGCCCAAGCGTCTGCACCAGGATTTTTACAACGTCTATTCCTTCTGCCGTTGGGCCGACGATTTGGGCGACGAAATCGGCGACCCTCGGGAAAGCCTCCGTCTGCTGCACTGGTGGCGCGGCGAATTGCAGGCGATGTACGCAGGACACGCCGGCGGGCGAGCGTCGCACCCCGTCTTCGTGGCGCTTCAGAGCACGGCTGCCCGCTTCCGTCTGCCGCAGATTCTCTTCGACGATCTCATCAAAGCCTTTGAGCAGGACCAGACCGTCACTCGCTATCGCAATTTCGAAGAGCTGTTCGAATACTGCCGCTACTCGGCCAACCCCGTCGGCCGACTGGTGCTGGCTCTGTGCGGTTATCAGGACGCGGAGCGCCAGGCGCTTTCCGATGCCACCTGCACCGCACTCCAGCTTGCCAATCATTGGCAGGACGTGACCGTCGATCTCCCCAAAGACCGCGTCTATCTTCCGCTTGACGTGATGGAGCGTCACGGGTACCCCGTCGAAGCTCTGCTGGCGCGGCGTTTTGACGATCGCTTCAAAGCTGCGATGCGCGATGCCGTCGAAGTCGCCCGCGGATTATTTCTCAAAGGGCTGCCTCTGGCTGGGATGGTGGACCGCCGGCTCGCCATCGATCTGGAATTGTTCAGCCGGGGCGGCCTCAAGATTCTCGAGAAGATCGAGCGCCAGGATTACAACGTCTTGGAAGCGCGGCCGGCCATCTCCAAACTCGAACGGGTTGGCCTTCTGCTGGGCGCGATTACCCGGCGGGCGTTTGCTCGCAACGACAGCGCCGCAGCCGCATGACCGGCGCTGCATTGACCATCGCCGAATCTTATGCCGTGTGCGAACAGGTGGCCCGGAGCCAAGCCAAGAATTTCTACTATTCGTTCCTGCTCCTGGATGCCGAACGCCGCGGCGCCATGTGCGCCGTCTACGCGTTTATGCGCTATTGCGATGACCTGAGCGATTCCGAATCGGTCCCGGATCGAGCCGCGGCCATCGCGCGCTGGCGTCAGGACCTGGAAGGCGCGCTCGACGGGCGAATGCCGGAGCATGCGCTGTGGCCGGCATTTATCGATACTGTCGCCCGCTATCGCATTCCCCACAAGTATTTCTTCGACATGATTGACGGCGTCAGCTCCGATCTGGAGCCCCGCCGCGTCCGCACCTTCGCGGAATTGTACGATTACTGCTATCACGTTGCGAGTGTCGTCGGTCTAACGATCATCCACATATTCGGCTTCGATTCGCCCGAAGCCCTGAAACTGGCGGAGAAGTGCGGCATCGCGTTCCAACTGACCAACATCCTCCGCGACGTCCGCGAGGATGCGGGGAATAATCGCGTGTATCTACCTGAAGAAGAGCTGGAGCGTTTCCATGTGACGGCTGAAGAACTGCGTGGGTCCGTGGTCTCTTCCCATCTAAAGGAGCTGCTGGCGTTTGAGGCTGCTCGCGCGCGCGAATATTACCGGGAATCCGCTCCGCTGGTCGAAATGATCCATGCGGACAGCCGAGCTTCGCTGCGGGCGCTTATCGGAATCTATTCGCGGCTGCTCGATCGCATCGTGGCCTCGCATTATGACGTTCTAGCGCAGCGGGTTCGCGTTCCCACTTGGGAGAAGACGTGGATTCTGGCGCGCTCGCGCTGGAGCCGATAAAGGAATATGGCGCGAAAAATCGAATCGCTCTTCCTGGACGGCCCGGCCGGGCGCATCGAGGCTCTCCTTGAAGAGCCTGAGGGTGTGTTCAATGAGAGCCCACGCGTAGCCGCGTTGGTCTGTCATCCCCATCCCCAGCACGGCGGCACGATGCACAACAAAGTGGTCTATCGCATCGCGCGCGGTCTGCGCCGAGCTGGGGCTGTGGTGCTGCGTTTCAACTATCGCGGAGTCAACCTGAGCGAGGGAGTCTACGCGCATGGCGAAGGCGAGATGGAAGACGCCCGCTGCGCCCTCAATGTATTGCGCGGGCGCTATCCTCATCTGCCGGTGACGCTGGCTGGATTCTCCTTCGGCTCGCGTATTGCGCTGCGGCTGGCTTGCGGCGGCGAGCCGGCACGCCGAGCCATCGCGGTCGGCTTCCCCACTGTCTACAAAGACCGGGCCTATCTGCAAGGCTGCATCGTTCCCCGGATCTTTATTCAAAGTACCCTGGATGAGTTCGGCCCGGCGGCGGAGCTTGAGGCCCTGTTCGCGACCCTGCCCGAGCCCAAGAAGCTGCTATTCATTGAGGCGCAAGACCACTTCTTCGCGGGAGCGCTCGAGAAATTGGAAGAAGAAATCGCCGCTCTTGGCTAAGTCTTTCGGATACGCTAAGAGACTTTCCGCAGCAGCGGCGCAACCATACTTTATTACGTCTAACGTAGTACACTAGCCTAAGAAGGAAGACATGAAACGGCTCGTTCGTCTAGTCGCAAGACTTTACCCGCGGTCTTGGCGGGAGCGCTACGGAGCGGAGTTCGAGGCGCTGCTGGACGACGCATTCATGGATAAGCTCATGGCGGACGGGCGCTCCGTGATTGATGTTTTCGCGGGGGCGGTGATCATGCAGGTTCAACGTTGGAAATCGTTCGGGCCGGTGGTCCTGATCGCAACTGTGGCGCTGTTCGCGGGCTCGTGGTGGGCAGGGCAGAGGCCCTACATTTCGCCTGGCAGCCACTTGGTGTTTCGCCAGGATTCGACCCTCGGGGCGCTCGTTGGATGCCTGGTAGCGCTGGCTGCGGCGATTGGCGCGCTGATCGGCGCGATCTTGTATCAGGACGGAAAGCGACGTGCGGCTGGACGTTTGGGGTGGGCTACGGCAGCCAGCTTTTTTCTATACGTGGCGGCGGTCGCGGTGGTCGCGCTCTTGACGCCACGGACCATTGTGAATATTGGTGACGGTTACTGCTATGACCTCTGGTGCATTGGCGTCCAGCAGGTGAGCGCCGCCGCTCATGGCGCGAACGTCCTCGTTAAGGTGGATGTGCGAATTTTCAGCGACGCGAACCGGGTGCCTGCCCACGAGAGGAACTTACTCTACGCATGTGATGAGCGAGGTCGGCGCTTTCCTTTGCTTCCGGATTCGTCCTCTAGTCCCGTTGGCGATATAACCGTAAAGCCCGGCGAATCGGTTAATACGGCATTGACTTTCCTCGCGCCGGCTGATGCGCGCAAGCTCTATTTGACCGGTGAGCGCCTGGAGATGCCGTGGGTCTACCTTTACTTTGGAAGCGACGTCAGTCCATTCCATAGACGCACGTTCCTGCGTGTTTTGTAGGGGGGATTCAGTAAACGCCATGGCAGTCGCGTTTGCGTGCGATCCACGACGTTCAGATAACCAAACTCGCGCCTGGCCTCTTCATGCTGAATAACTCGGGGTTAGCGGCGCCGCACCCTTTGCGGGCCAGTTAGCCCCAGACTTTGCGCGCGACATCGACCACAAGGTCGAGTTTGCGCCACTGATCGTCGATGGATAAGAGGTTGCCGGCGGCGACGGAGGCGAAGCCGCATTGTGGGCTCAGAGATAGATGCTCAATGGGCACGCATTTGGCAGCCTCATCGATGCGTCGGCGCAGTAGGTCCTTGGATTCGAGGCGCGGCTCCTTCGTCGTCACCAGGCCCAGCACTACATGCTTGCCGCGCGGAATGCGGCGCAGAGGCTCGAAGCTTCCGGAGCGCTCCGTATCATACTCCAGCAGAAAACGATCGGCGTCGAGAGATCCGAACAGCTTTTCGGCGATGAGATCGTAGCCGCCTTCTGTGAACCAGCGGCTGCGGCTATTGCCTCGGCAGACGTGCACGGCTACAGTCACGCGGTCCCGAGGAATGCCTTCGAGCGCAGCATTGTCACCGGCGATGCCTTCGGCCAGTTCCCGATCGGGATTGCGGCCGTCGGCGGCGAGTTGATCGCGGTGCTGGGGATCGAGATAGTGGGAATAATACGGGGCGTCGAGTTGAATATAATCGACTCCCTGACTCACCAGCCATTGAATCTCGTCGCGAACAATTTCCACCAGATCGTTCAAGAGCGCCGCGTGACTAGGGTAATAGCGCTCAGTCAGCCCGGCCTTATAACTTGATACGACGAAATTCGAAGGCGCCGGAAGGGTGATTTTGAAGGGCCCAGGCGCGGCGGCCTGGAGCAGCGGGAGTTCGTGCGCCGTAAGCTTGCGGGTCTTGCGCAGCTTGCCGCCGACGGCGTTGGCAGTGCTGGCCTCGGGCCCACCGTCAGGCCCTTTCCAATCCAAGATGACGCGATCGCGGACGAAACCTTCGACCGCCTCGGCCATATCTGTGAGCCAGGAACCTCGGCGCAATTCACCGTCGGAGAAAATATTCAAGCCGGTGTCGCGCTGTCTCCGAAGGGCCTCGGCGATGGCGCGGTCTTCGATAGCGCGAAACTGGTTTTCGGGGATGCTGCCTTGGGCGTAGGAGTCGCGAGCCTCAAGCAACTCAATGGGACGAAGCAGACTGCCGACGTGCTCGGCGCGATACACGGGTTTCGTGGGCATGCGGTTTGACGGGCATAAATCCCGGCGGAGGCTCCAGTATATAACGGACGCGTTCGCAAACCAGAACAGGCAGCCGAATAACTTCGATAACTGCGGATTGCTCTGCCCGCCCCGAGCGCACAACCAGCTCTGTATGTGCTAATGAACCCCGAGCGTCAGCGAGCGGGCGGCATCTCAAACACCGCCAAGGGTAAACCCTGTTCGCGAACCACGTATTCTATTGCCGCCCGCACGGAGACTCCGGGCCATAAATAAAGAGTGCTGCCATGATGTGCCCAGCGGCGAGAGCTTGGCTCGTCCAATGCATGGCCGTTCAAAGCGCGACTGGCGTAAGCTTTCATAGTGGCGATCACCCTTTCCGGTTAGCAGTTAGCGGTGACCACGACGTGGATGTGATTTGTGCGAACGTGGGCGGCAAGAAGGATCCAGCCGCGGAAGGAGCAAACTTCCTGCAAGCTACTGAGGACAATTCTTCTGCGGGGCGCATCGAGTAAATATGGCAGCCGAGTCATTGAGTCTCTGGAATGTTACTCTCTGCTCGGGTCGGCCTCCGGCAGTGGCGCGCCGAATTGATTTTGCGTCCGCGGGACGGCTCCGTTCTTTCCGTGCAGCCAGGCTCCGTAGCAGACCCATGTGATCAGGTACGTCGTTGCCACTCCCTCACGGTCGTGGTTCTGTTCCGGCGGCTTGGCTGTCATCGCCAAATGAGTGGAGCCCAGGGTCGGATGCTCT
>Ga0302326_10023095_pt1 | contig 12694 bp, 13 predicted proteins | sample Palsa_T0_3_FD_202264 | JGI IMG/M metagenome (GOLD analysis project Ga0302326, IMG submission 202264) | Peat permafrost microbial communities from Stordalen Mire near Abisko, Sweden - Palsa_T0_3 | ecosystem: Environmental > Terrestrial > Soil > Palsa > Peat permafrost | place: Sweden: Abisko... | reverse complement strand
GAGATAGACGATCGGCATGCCGACCCCGGACGCGGCGGCATAGAAGATCTTGCCGGTCTCGGCGAGGCCGACCGCCATGGCGTTGACGAGGCAGTTGCCGTCATAGCGGCGGTGGAAGCGCACCGAGCCGCCGACCGTCGGTACGCCGAAGGAGTTGCCGTAGCCGCCGATGCCCGCCACCACGCCGGAGACGAGATGGCGGGTCTTGGGATGGGCGGGATCGCCGAACGAGAGTGCATTCAGGCAGGCGATCGGGCGCGCGCCCATGGTGAAGACATCGCGCAGGATGCCGCCGACGCCGGTCGCGGCACCCTGATAGGGCTCGATGTAGCTCGGATGGTTGTGGCTCTCCATCTTGAAGACGCAGGCGAGGCCGTCGCCGATGTCGATCACGCCGGCGTTCTCGCCGGGGCCCTGGATGACACAGGCGCCCGTGGTCGGCAGGCCGCGCAGATGCACCTTGGAGGATTTGTAGGAGCAGTGCTCGTTCCACATCGCCGAGAAGATGCCGAGCTCGGTGAAGCTCGGCGCGCGGCCGATCAGATCGAGGACGCGGGCGTACTCGCCGGGCTTGAGGCCATGTTCGGCGACGAGCTGGGGGGTGACTTCAGGCTCATTGAAAACAGGCTGGTTGGGACTCATTCCGCCTCGAAATCGCAATGCATCGGTCTAGCACATGTAAACCCATGGACCGGAGCGCAATTGCACCTGATTTCCAAAGGAAAAAATGAGCGCCGATCCAGTTCCTGCGGCTCCCGCCCGACGACCCCGGACAAGCCCTGCCTTATCGCGGATTACGCCGCCTGGCCCAGATGCTCGAAGAGCCCGGCGAACAGCCCGCGCCCGTCGGTGCGGCCCATCGCGGCCTCCACATGGTTTTCCGGGTGCGGCATCATCCCGAGCACGTTGCCGGCCTCGCTGACGATGCCGGCGATGGCATTGGTCGAGCCGTTGACGTTCCAGGCGGGCGACAGTGCGCCGTCGGGCGCACAATAGCGGAACACCACCCGGCCCTCGCCCTCGATGCGCGCGATGGTGTCGGCATCGGCGACGAAATTGCCCTCACCGTGGGCCACCGGCACCCGGATCACCTGACCGGCATTGTAGCCGCGGGTGAAGGCGGTGCCGGAGCGCTCGACCTTGAGATACACGTCCTTGCAGATGAATTTGAGCTGCGCATTGCGCATCAGCACGCCCGGCAGCAGGCCCGCCTCGCACAGGATCTGGAAGCCGTTGCAGACGCCGAGCACGAGGCCGCCGTTGCCGGCAAACGCCCGCACCGCGTCCATCACCGGGGCGCGCGCCGCAATGGCCCCGCAGCGCAGATAGTCGCCATAGCTGAAGCCGCCGGGCACGACGACGAGATCGGTCCCCGCCGGCAGCGCCGTCTCGGCATGCCACACCATCGCCGGCTCGCGGCCGGACACGAGCTCGAGGGTGCGCGCCATGTCGCGCTCGCGGTTGATGCCGGGGAAGACGATGACGGCGGCGTTCATGGGCGGCTACCCGCTGATCTCGATCCGGTAATTCTCGATCACCGTGTTCGCCAACAGCTTCTCCGCGGCGTCCTTGAGCCGCGTCTCGGCACCGGCGCGATCGCCGTCGGCGATCTCGATGTCGAAAACCTTGCCCTGGCGCACGCTGGCGACGCCGGCGACGCCGAGCGACTTGAGCGCGCCCTCGATCGCCTTGCCCTGCGGATCGAGAATGCCGGTTTTGAGTGTGACTGTGACGCGGGCTTTCATCGCGCTCCTCGCAACTCAGTCGATAGCGGCGAATCGGTGCCGCCGCAACCCGGGCTGTGCGCAACGTACGCCGATGATGATCCGCAGCTCCCCGGAATAAAAACGGGAGCCATCCGGCTCCCGTTCGAGCGCAAAACCGCGCAGTCCGCGCCTAGCTCTTCACCAGCACCGGCCCGGTGCCTTGCGGGCGTTCGCCCTCGCTCATGATGCCGAGGCGCTTGGCCACTTCGGTGTAGGCTTCGAGCAAGCCGCCGAGATCGCGGCGGAAGCGGTCCTTGTCGAGCTTTTCGTTCGACTTGATGTCCCACAGGCGGCACGAGTCCGGGGAAATCTCGTCGGCGACGACGATGCGCATCATCTCGTTTTCCCACAGCCGTCCGCATTCCATCTTGAAATCGACCAGGCGGATGCCGACGCCGAGGAACAGGCCGGACAGGAAATCGTTGACGCGGATCGCCAGCGCCATGATGTCGTCGATCTCCTGGGGCGTCGCCCAGCCGAAAGCGGTGATGTGCTCCTCCGACACCATCGGATCGCCGAGCGCGTCGTTCTTGTAATAGAACTCGATGATCGAGCGCGGCAGCTGGGTGCCCTCCTCGATGCCGAGCCGCTGCGACAGCGAGCCGGCGGCGACGTTGCGCACGACGACTTCGAGCGGGACGATCTCGACCTCGCGGATCAACTGCTCGCGCATGTTGAGCCGGCGGATGAAGTGCGTCGGCACGCCGATGTCGTTGAGGTGCTGGAACACGTATTCGGAGATGCGGTTGTTCAGCACGCCCTTGCCTTCGATGATCTCGTGCTTCTTCGCGTTGAAGGCGGTCGCGTCGTCCTTGAAATGTTGAATCAGCGTGCCCGGCTCGGGTCCTTCGAAAAGAACCTTTGCCTTGCCTTCATAGATGCGGCGGCGGCGGCTCATCGGTGTGTACCGTGGCTCGAGGAAATCCATCGTGTGGCCGTGGCTCCATTATGTGTTCGAGCGACGCGGCGATTCATGTTCGGCGCGACTCGACTGCAAGAGACTCGACTGCAAGAATTGTGCGCCCGACGTTCCATACCGGCAAGCTAGCCCAACCTCGTGCGGAGTACAAATTACATAATATCCCCGAGGCCATCCCGCAACGCGTAAGATTCGCCGGCAGCGGAGTTGCCTTGACGGCGGCGCCTCGTTATGCAAGCGACCGGTATCGCACGGAAGAGTTCTCTCAAGCCGTAACGGGTCATCACATGAGCACGTTCGACAAGCGCGAGGAAGGTTTCGAGCTCAAGTTCGCGCACGACGAGGAAGTCCGGTTCAAGGCCCGGGCACGCCGCAACAAGCTGCTCGGCTCGTGGGCAGCCGAAAAGCTCGGCCTCGCCGGCGCGGCGGCGGATGCCTATGCGAAAGAGGTCGTCATGGCCGATTTCGAGGGCTCCGGCGACGACGTGGTGTTTACCAAGGTGCGCAGCGACTTCGACGCCAAGGCGGTCGCGCAGTCCGACCATCAGATCCGCCGCACCATGGAAGAGCTGACCGCGAAGGCGATCGCGGATGTGAAGGCGGGTCGCTGAGCCTGCGCCGCCGCACCAGCGGTCTGGCCCCGGCGTTTGGCGACGGGAACCATCTGTTTGGGTGAAACCACTCGCGGACGCTTGCGCCGGCGCGAAAGCCGCATAGATGTCGCAGGCGGAACCTTGTGCGTCGCTGGAGGCGCCCGCCGCAAATCTGTGCGGTGACGAGGTCAGAGGTGCAAATGTTTCGTGCGTTCCGTCTCCTCGCCGTCTTCGTGCTGTCGATCGGATCCGCTGCGGCACAGGAGTGGCCGGCCCGGACGATCCGCGCCGTCGTGCCGCTCACCGCGGGCAGCGCCGTCGACATCGTCCCGCGCATCGTGCTCGAGCAGGTGGCGACGCAGCTCGGCCAGACCATCGTGGTCGACAACCGCACGGGGGCGAGCGGCACCATCGGCACCCGCGCGGTCGCCACCGCGCCGCCTGACGGCTACACCCTGCTCGCCCATTCCTCAGCCCTGGTGATCTCGCCGCTGACGGTCGCCAATGCCCATTACGACCCGGTGAAGGATTTCGTGGCGGTGGCCCCGCTCGGCAATCTGCCCAACGTACTGGTGATCGCTCCGGCAAAGAACATCCACACGGTGCAGGAACTCGTCGCCGCCGCCCACAAGAGACCGGTCACGTTCGGCATCGTCGGCGTCGGGACGCCGATCTACCTCACCACCGAGAAGTTCCGTCTCGCCGCCCAATTCCCCGCCGACCCGATTCCGTTCCGTGGTGCGCCGGAGGTCCTCACCGAAGTGATGACCGGGCGGGTCGACTTCTATTACGCACCGGTTTCCGCCGCGCTCGGTTTCATCCGCGACGGCAAGCTGCTGGCGCTTTCGGTGTCCAGTGCACAGCGTTCGGCGGCGTTGCCGGACGTGCCGACTTCGCTCGAAGCCGGCTATCCCAATTCGGACTTCAATTTCTGGATCGGTGTGTTCGCGCCGGCCGGCACGCCCCGCGCCATCGTCGAGAGGCTCAACCGCGAGATCGGCAAGGCCCTTCAGGTTCCCGCGGTCCGCGAGAAACTCGCCATCCAGGGCGTCGACCCCATGGAAATGGATGTCGCCGCGTTCGACCGATTCGTCAAGGACGAGGCCGCCTCAATGGCGGGACTCGCCAAGGCGCTCGATCTCAAGGCGAACTGAGCCGCCGGCCTGCAGACCGCATCACTCGTCGCCGCATCACTCGTCGCCGCATCACTCGTCGCGATAGACCCGTTCGCGCCGCTCGTGGCGTTCCTGCGCCTCGATCGACAGCGTGGCGATCGGTCGCGCCTCCAGGCGCTTGATCGAGATCGGCTCCCCGGTTTCCTCGCAATAGCCGTAAGTGCCGTCCTCGATGCGCCCCAGCGCCGCATCGATCTTGGCGATCAGCTTGCGTTGCCGGTCCCGCGCCCGCAATTCGATGGCGCGGTCGGTCTCCGACGACGCCCGATCCGCGAGATCGGGGTGATTCTGATTCTCGTCCTGGAGATGTTGCAGGGTTTCCTTGGCTTCCTTGAGAATGTCCTCTTTCCAGGCGAGCAATTTCTGCCGGAAATACTCGCGCTGGCGTTCATTCATGAAGGGCTCTCTATCGGTCGGCCGATAAGACTTTAACTTATCCGCGCGCATCCACGCACACTCCCACTCCCATGGTCGCTTCATTCAGCGCGGGTCGAGTCCGCGGGCGGCGTTATATATCTCCACATCGGGCCCTTCAACCGCGAAGGAGCCATTAGATGAATCCGACCACGGAAATGTGACAAATGGCTGCGGATTGGGCATTTCCGCGGCGGCGGAAGCTGCCTGGCGGCCCCCGCCGCGCCCGGTCTGGTCCCGGTTACCGGCGGCGGGAGCCGCTGCCGGCTCCCTGCGGTACCGCAAGTTGGGCACGAATCGGGGGTTTTTGCGCTGACAGACGGGTCACGGGCCGACGCCCGGCACATCCGCACACCACCTGCCCGGTGCCGGCGCTGGTATTGAGCTGCTGCCTCAATTAGCATCAACACAAATGACAAACCCGACAGTCAGTCGATTTTCAGGGTCGGAAATGAGCCCAAAGGCCGATGGGAGCGCCGGTTGGCGGACCGATCGCAGGACCATGCTGATGAAATCGGCATGGCTGATCACCCTCGCCGCCGCCGGAGCGGGGCCGGCCGACCCCGCCCGCGCCGAGCCGGGCTACCCGAATCGCCCCGTGCGAATCATCGTTCCCTACGGGGCCGGCGGCGTCGCCGACACGACAGTGCGCATCATCGCCGAACGGCTCTCCTACAAGCTCGGGCAGCAGTTCATCATCGACAACCGTCCCGGCGCCGGCGGCATCGTGGCCGCCAAGGCGGCGGCCGGCGCGGCGCCGGACGGCTACACCCTGCATGTCATCGGCAACGGCACCGCCATCAGCACCTCGCTGTTCAAGCAATTGCCGTTCGACGTGCTGCGCAATTTCACCCCGATCACCATCACCGCCTTCTTCGATCTCCTGATCGCCACCAAGGCCGGCGGCCCGCTCAAGACGGTGGGCGACATCCTCGCCGCCGCCAGGGCCAGTCCCGGCAAGCTCAATTTCGCATCGATCGCGCCGGGCAGCACCCAGAACCTGTCGGCGGAACTGTTCAGGAGCATCGCCGGCATCGACGTAACGCTGGTGACCTACCGCACCACGCCGGAGCTCATCACCGGCCTGATGCGCGGTGATGTCCAGGTCGGCTTCGACTATTACGCCGGCCTCAATGCCGCGGTCCGGGAGGGCCAACTCGCCGCAGTCGCCACCACCGGGGAACACCGCACGCCGGCCCTGCCCGCCGTGCCGACTGTTCGCGAGAGCGGCCTGCCGTCCTATGTGGTCGAGAGCTGGAACGCGCTGTCGGGACCGGCGGGCATGCCCGCCGACGTGGTGCGCCTGCTCAACCGCGCCATCAACGAGGTGCTGCAGATGCCGGAGGTCCAGGAGAAGGCCAAGCTGTTCGGCCTGGAGGCACGCGGCACGACGCCCGAGGAGATGCAACGCCGGCTCAGGGCGGATATCGAGAAATGGGCGGTGGTCATCGACAAGGCCGGACTCGAAAAGCAGTGAATCGAAATCAGTGAATCGAAGGAGCTCTTTCGCTCATGCGGCGTAGCGTGCAGGTTTCCCTGATCGTGGTTTGTGGTCTCGCCGCCGGCATCGCCGCCGCCCTCGGCGGGATGATCGCGTTCGGAACCAGCGATCCCCCGAAGCCGCTCGCATCGATCGGCGACCCGTTCAAGACCGTGGATTTCAGCGATCTGCCCGCCGAAGAGACGCTGCCCGCGCGCCGCGGCAGCCCGATCGCGTTCCGCCACTGGGATCCCGCCGATCCGGGCACGCCCGAGCGCGTGGTGATCGCCATTCACGGGTCATCTGCGAGCAGCACCAGCCTCCATCCGCTGGCGAAGGCGTTGCGGGCGGAAGGCTTCACCGTCTACGCGCCCGACATCCGCGGCCACGGTGCCACCGGCCATCGCGGCGACATCGATTATGCCGGGCAACTCGACGACGATCTCGACGATTTGACCGCCGCGGTGAAAGCGCGCCATCCCAACGCCCGGCTCTCGCTGCTCGGCTTCTCCTCCGGCGGCGGCTTTGCGCTGCATACGGCCGCCACGCGGCTCGGGATCGCCTTCAGCCGTATCGTGCTGATTTCGCCCTACCTCGGCCCGCGCGCGCCGACGGTCAAGCCGGAGGGCACCGACCGCTGGGCGAAGGCATTCGTGCCGCGCATCCTCGCGCTCCTCCTGCTCGAGCACGTCGGCATCCACGCCTTCGAGCACCTCCCCGTCGTCGCTTTCGCCGTGTTGCCGGAGCAGGCGAAGTTCCTCAGCCCGACCTATTCGTTCCTGCTCGCCCAAGCCTTCGGCACCAGCGACTACGCCGCCGACCTGCGCAATGCGAAGGCCCCGCTGGCGGTCCTGGTCGGCGCAGACGACGAGCTGTTCGAGGCAAGCCGCTTTGCCCCGACCATCCAGGCGATCCGTCCGAACACGCCGGTCACCATCGTCCCCGGCCTGGACCACGTCGGGATGACGCTCGATCCCCGCGCCGTCCCCGCCATCGCGGCCGCCCTCCGCGGCGGCAAGGGTGAATGACGGACCGATGCCGGAAATGACGATCATGGTCACAGGAGAAACGGGATGCCGGGTGACGGCGTAAAGCTCGATATCGCGATTGCCGGCTACGGCCATACCGCCGCGGTGAAAGACGGCAGGGTTCCCATCAAGGGCGTCGATGCGAATTTCATCGAAGTGGTGCCGATCGTCGGCGCGTTCCGGCGCATGGTGCGCGACCTCGAATTCGACGTCTGCGAAATGGCGCCGACCACCTACATGATCGCGCGTGCCCGCGGCGCGCCCTACATCGCGCTGCCGATCTTCGTGATGCGCCGGTTCCACCATGGCGGCTTCGTGGTGCGCCCCGATGCCGGCATCAAGGTGCCCAAGGACCTCGAAGGCAAGAAGGTGGGCGTGCGCGCCTATTCCGTCACCACAGGGGTGTGGACCCGCGGCATCTTCATCAACGAATACGGCCTCGATTCCTCGAAGGTGACCTGGGTGGTGGACGACGAGGAGCACGTCACGACGCTGAAGCTGCCGCCCAATGTCATCCACACCGAGGCGGGCAAATCGCTGGCGAGCATGATGGCGAGCGGCGACTTGCAGGCGGGCTTCACCGGCCCGGCCGGCATCGGGCGCGCCGGGCCGCCGACCGGCAATTGGGAAAAGGGCGGCCAGACCGCTAGCCAAGTCTATCCCGAATTGATTCCGGACGTCGCCAATGTGGAGGCGGACTGGTACCGCCGGACCGGCATCTACCCGATCCACGGCACCATCGTCGTCAAGGAAGCGGTGCTCGAGAAGCACCCCTATGTGGCGCGATCCCTGTTCGATGCCTTCACCGCCGCCAAGCAGCCTTATCTGGAACGGCTCGGGGCCGGCCAGGGCAGCGCGCCCGAGGACCTGCGCTACCGCTCCTTCGCGCCGCTCATGAGCGATCCCCTGCCCTACGGCATGAAAGCCAACAAGGCGAGCATCGAGGCGCTGGTGACCTATGCCGTGCAGCAGCAGCTGATCCCGAAGCGGCCGGCGCTGGACGCGGTCTTCGCCGATCCGGAAGCGCTGTGAACAGGCCCGCGCGTCATAGAAACTGAGAGGCTGTAATGGACGCCAAGACAGAACCGGTGCGGCTGCGCACGCTGCTCGCCGACTATCCCCACACCGCGGCGCTCAAGCGCGGCGACCTCGCCTCCGACCGCGTCGCGTTCGACTTCGCCGACGTGAAGCCGGTCTGGTCCGGCTTCCAGCATATGGTGCGGCGAAAGGCCTATGACGTGTCGGAGATGGCGATCGTCACCTATCTGATCGCGAAGTCGTTCGGCAAGCCGATGGTGCTGCTGCCGGCCGTGATGACGGCGCGGGTCCAGCACGCCTTCGCGATCTACAACGGCGATTACGGGACCCTGACGCCGCCGCAGCTCGCCGGCAAGCGGGTCGGCATCCGTTCCTTCACCACCACCACGGGCGCCTGGCTGCGCGGCATGTTCGCCAACGACTACGGCCTCGATCTCGAGCGGGTGAACTGGGTGACGTTCGAGGAGCCCCATGTGGCCGAATACGTCGACACCACCGAGCGCGCGCCGCCGGACAAGAAGATCATCCCGATGCTGCTCGCGGGCGAACTCGACGCCGTGCTCGGCGACCGCTCCGACGATCCCCGCGTGAAGTCGCTGTTCGGCGATCCCGACGCGGCCGCGAAGGCCTGGGTGGCCAAGCACGGTATCGTGCCGCTCAACCATTTCGTGGTGGTGAGCGCGGAGCTCGCGAAATTGCGGCCCGACATCGTCGAGGAGGTCTACGCGCTCCTCAAGGAAAGCCGCCGCCGCGCCGTCGTCGCAGGCGGCGCCCCGCCGCCGTTCGGCGTCGAAGCCTGCCGCCCGTCATTGGAGAAGATCATCGGCTATGCCGCGGAGCAGCGGCTGATCTCGCGGCGGTTCACGGTGGATGAATTGTTCGACGACACGACGCGGAAGATGAGTTGAGGTTTTCAGTCATTCCGGGGCCGCCGCAGGCGGAACCCGGAATCCAGACGGCCTCGCCTCCCGCACCGCAGACTGGATTCCGGGCTCGCGCAAGAGCGCGCCCCGGAATGACGATACCCTACTTCCTCCCCGCCAGCTGCCGGCCCTTGTCGAGCGCGGCGAAGCTGCGCACCGGGGCGGCCATCAGGAAGGTGTAGCCCTCGCCGAGGATGCGCTCGACATTGGTCGCGTCGACGTGGGGATGGCCGACATGGACCTTGTTCTCCTTGCAGGTCTTGACGATGTAGGCCATGGCCTCCAGCACCTTGGGGTGCTCGTATTGGCGGGGATAGCCGAGTTCCTGGGAGAGATCGCCCTCGCCGATCAGGACGAGGCCGATGCCCGGCACCTCTTTGAGGATGGCGTCGAGATTGGCGATGCCCTGGGTGTCCTCGATCATCAGCATCACCAAAATCTCGCCATGGGGGGCGAGCGGCCAGACATCGGCCTTGCCGTAGTATTCCTGCTGGGTCAGGCCCCAGTAGCGAACCGCGGTGGTCGGGCCGTCGCCGCGGATGCCGGCGGGCTCGTAGAGCGGCGCCGTGGGGAGGCGCGGATAGCGGCACGCCGCCACCGCGTTGCGGGCCTGGTCGACGGTCGAGATGTGCGGCCACAGCACGCCGTAGACGCCGAGGTCGAGCGCCTGCTTGGCGAGCCACTGGTTGTGCTCGCCGCCATTGGGCGGGATGCGCACCATCGGCGTCACCGTGGGGGCGAGCGTGGCGCCCTGCACCAGCGCGCGGCGGTTGAGCATGTACTGCATGCTGTCGCGCAGCGCCCGCGCGTCCCAGAAATTGTGCTCCATCTCGTAGATGATGCCGTCGAACTTCGACGTGCTCATCGCGACGGAGGTCTCGATCTCGGCCTGCGCGAACGAGGTGAAGGCCGGCTTGCCCTCCTCCCAGGCGCGGATGACACCATTCAGACGCGGTAGGTCGGCCATTTCTCTCCCCCAGGACGCGGGTTTTGCGTTTTGCGCGCAGAACATAGGGAGCAACGCGCCGCCCGCGCAATCGGAATCTTCGGGCGCGTTTATCGAAGCGTCGCCCCGCCCCGGCCCTCCCCTCGCGGGAAGGGAGGAAGCCGCGCAGCAATCCGTTTGACAAGCCGCAGGCCGGCTTTACGATCCGCGCGACCGACCGCCGGGCCGTACCAGAAGCTCCGGACACCGGTATTGAGCGAGGCGCCATGATCATCGATTGCCACGGCCACTACACCACCGAGCCGCAGAAGCTGCACGAATTCCGCAAGGGCCAGATCGCCGCGATCAAGGATCCGACGCAAAAGCCCTCCGCATCCGCACTCAAGATCAGCGACGACGAGCTGCGCGCCAGCGTCGAGGGCGCCCAGCTCAAGTTCCAGCGCGAGCGCGGCACCAGCCTCACCATATTCTCGCCGCGCGCCTCGGGCATGTCGCATCATATCGGCGACGAGGGCGTGAGCCTCGAATGGTCGCAGGTGTCGAACGAGCTGATCTACCGCATCACCTCGCTCTATCCCAACAACTTCATCGGCGTCTGCCAGCTGCCGCAATCGCCCGGCGTCAACCCGAAGAATTGCATCGGCGAGTTGGAGCGCTGCGTCAACGAATACGGCTTCGTCGGCGCCAACCTCAATCCCGATCCCTCCGGCGGTCATTGGGACGCCCCGCCGATCGGCGACCGCTGGTGGTATCCGCTCTACGAGAAGATGGTCGAGCTCGACGTTCCCGCCATGATCCATGTCAGCGCCTCCTGCAATCCCGCCTTCCACACCACCGGCGCGCATTACATCAACGGCGACACCACCGCCTTCATGCAGCTCATCACCTCGGACCTGTTCAAGGATTTCCCGACGCTGAAACTCATCATTCCCCACGGCGGTGGCGCGGTGCCCTATCATTGGGGCCGCTATCGCGGCCTCGCCCAGGACATGAAGCGGCCGCCGCTGGAGGAGCACCTGCTCAAGAACGTCTATTTCGACACCTGCGTCTACCACCTGCCGGGCATCGAGCTGCTCACCAAGGTGATTCCGGCCGACAACATCCTGTTCGCTTCGGAAATGGTGGGAGCGGTGAAGGGCATCGATCCCCGCACCGGGCATCACTACGACGACACCAAGCGCTACATCGACCAGGTCAGCGGCCTCTCGGCCGAGGACAAGCACAAGATCTTCGAAGGCAATGCGCGCAAGGTCTACAGCCGCCTCAACAAGCGGGTGCCGGCGTCCGCCACGGCCTGACACGGCGGCGAAGCTTCGTGCTTCCTGCGCCACCGTGCCGGCCGCGCTCGCGCGCCGCGATTTCCTCAAGCTCGGCGCCGCCGGCCTCGGCGGCTTCGCCTTCCCGCCATGCGTCGGCGCGGCGCTGGCGCAGGCCCAGACCGTCAACATCGTCGGCGCCGCCGCAGCCTCCGGCGCGGCGCTCCAGGAGATCATGAAGACCGAGGGATTCTTCAAGAAGTTCGGCATCGAGCCCAACATCATCAGCGTCGCCGACGGCTCCAAGCTGATGGGCGCCGTGATCGGCGGCTCCAGCGACATCGTCGTGATCTCCGGCTTTTCCCAGGTGTTGGCGGCGATCGAGAAAGGCGCCAGGATCAAGCTGGTCGCGGCGACGCGATTCCTGGTCGACGACGTGATCTACTCCAAGCGGCCGGAGATCCGCCGGCTGAAGGATGTCGAAGGCCGCACCTTCGGCACCGGCTCGCCGGGCGCGCTGCTCCATCACATGACGGTGGCGCTGATGCGCAAGAAGGGCATCGACGCCGCCAAGGTCCGCTTCGTCAATATCGGCAGCAGCACCGACGTGTTCCGCGCCGTGGTCGCCGGCACCGTCGACGCCGGGATCGCGCTCAACGACGTCTATGGGCAGCAGGCCCATTACGGCGTGCATGCGCTGGATGACGGCCTCGTCTATGACGAGCTGCCCGAATACACCTACCAGGCGAGCTATTCGTCCGATCGCGCCATCGCCGGCAAGCGCGACCTCCTGACGCGCACGCTCGCGGCGTACGGTACGCTATGGCGCTTCATCCAGGGGCCGGATTCCAAGGATGCCTTCGTGCGCGCCCGCATTGCGGTGACCAACAGCACAACCGGCGGCGCGGAGGGCGCCACCGAATGGGAATTCGTCCAGAAGCACAAGCCCTATGCCAATGGTCTCGTGCTGTCGGAGGAGCGCGTGAACTACATGCAGCAGATCAACCTGGAACTCGGCCTGCAGAAAAGAATGCTGCCCTATGACCAGGTGGCAGATATGACTTTGGCGCAAGACGCGCTAAAACTCATGGCGTAGAGCCGTGGTCATCGCGGCCAACTCCCTCTCCCGCTTGCGGGGGAGGGTTGGGGAGGGGGT
>Ga0302326_10023094_pt1 | contig 12694 bp, 2 predicted proteins | sample Palsa_T0_3_FD_202264 | JGI IMG/M metagenome (GOLD analysis project Ga0302326, IMG submission 202264) | Peat permafrost microbial communities from Stordalen Mire near Abisko, Sweden - Palsa_T0_3 | ecosystem: Environmental > Terrestrial > Soil > Palsa > Peat permafrost | place: Sweden: Abisko... | reverse complement strand
GAGCGAAATCCGCACGGCGGCGCGCTGGGTGTCGGGCATGGGAGAACCAAGGCCATCCAATACCTGCTGCTGGAGCGCCGGCTCGCGCATCAGATTGCTGAACGAAGATGCGGCGTTCAGCACCTGCCCAAAATTCGCCGGCCGCGGTTCTTGTTCGAGCATGGATCGCAATGCGCCCTGCACGTCTGCCTGATTTTCCCATACCGAGTCTTTGGGCAGGGAGGCCAGCAGCGGAAGGACGACCGCCTGGCTGTCGGGGTTTCCGTGCTTGAGAATCTCAACGACTCTTGCTACAAGATTTGGATCGGGCGCGGCCCGCGATTCAAGATTCAGGACTCCGCGCTGGCCGCCTTCGTAGACGTAGCGGACTGTCTGGCGCACGTCGGCGCTCGAGTCCTCTGACAGGTTCAGGGCAGCGAGGGTAAAGCGCGCGTCGCCCGATTCGCTCAGAGTGCTGCCTGCCTTGAGCACATTGATTTTCATCGACTCATCGGCGCCTTTGAGGCAATCGAGAAGTGCGTCCTCCAACTCCGGGCCGGAACTTTTGAAGAAATGGATCAGATCGCTGTCGTTGCCGATGCGCGTCTGGAAAAAGCTGTTGTGCACGTCGTACTTGAAATCGACGGCCTCGCGATAGGGCGGATATTCGTAGCCGGGGCGATGCAGATCGGGCACGCCGGCTACGTATTTGGTAAGCACCGCGGGCAGGCCGATCGATACCGTGTCCGATTTGAGCGCGGGCAATGCATAGTGGCGAATATGAAAATCCCAGAGCGCGGTGAGTATGCCCTCTTGGCCCAGCGGAGTTGCAGTGCGCAGCACCTTGGCCAGCACTTGCGCCTGGTCGCGCACCACCGCTTCATAGCCGGCATTGATGCGGTTTTTGTCTTCATCCTTCGAACTTGCCTTGACCCATGCGGAGAGATATCCGGTGTTTTCATCGAGCAGGTCGTAGATGCTTTCCTTCAGTCCTCGGCGCACCATTTCGTCGGTTTCGGTGTTGAGACGGGTGGCTAGGGCTTCGAGGGTTCCGCGGCGCACAGAAGGCTGATCCACCTGCCAGTAGTACCAGCGCCACAATCCGGCGGCGGCTTCAAAGCGGACGTAGGGAACCGGGTCGTTCAAAGTACGCTCGAGTGCGGCCAGCAAATTTGTATCGCTGGTGAGGTCGCGGAAATGCTGATTGAAGACGCGGGCGGCTCCCCAGCGGGTGCGTGCGTTGGGCGATAGGAGCGCGGCTGTGAGCATTGCGCGCCCTTGCGGCGCAACATTTGTGCGTCGCGACAACACCATGCGCAGCGCGTAGGCCGACGCAACCTGGACCATCTTGGCGGGGTCGCCCAGTCCCTTGATCAGAACCGCAAGCGCGCCTGGGTCAGCCATATGGCCAAGCGCGCGAGCCGCGGCTTCACGCGCAAGCGGCTGATCGCTTTCCGCCAGTACTTTGCGAATCTGAACAAGAACCGGCTCAGGAGCCAGATCCCAGTACTGATCCAGTTGTTCGAGAAGCAGCGGAATATCTTTGGTGGCGAGAGTGGTGGCCGGAGCAGGGTAAGCGGCGTCCCAGTCTTTGGCCGTCGTTGTTCCCGGATACAGCGTGGACAAGGCCATCACGGCAAACTGCGTTGCGCGGAAGGGCGTGTTGAAGCCTTGATAGACGGGATCGCCTTCCCAACTACCCTCAGGGCGTTGCGCGGCCAGCATCGCTTTGACGGCGCGCGCCATGTGCTCGTCGGTCTCAGGGCGGCGGCCAGCCTCAGCCAGGGCCAGCACCGCGTGATAGGAAATGAAGTCCGACGGCTTGGCCTTCTTGTCGAATGGATACGGCCACGTACCCTCGGGTGTTTCATATTCGTAAAGCTTGTCAATGAGGGCGCTGATCTGCGTCGAGTATTTCTCGCTGTCCAATGCGGAAAGAAGCTGAATCTTCCAATTCAGGTCGATGATGTTCTTCGGCTCGTACGGCATCGCCAAACTGACGACATGGTCGCGCTCCGCCAGCCAATCGGCAGCGTGGGTCTCGTTGTAAACCAGGTTGAATGTCTGCCAACTCTGCAGCGCAATTTCAAACGGGCTTATGTCGGGCTCGCAGCCGTCAGCCTCGTCGCCGGGCAGCACGGTCAGGCCCTTGTAGTGAATCTTCAGGTAGCGGGCATAGGGTACATCGAAGTTCTTGCGCGGAGGATCGTGGGTGACATTTTGCTCGAAGGCGTGCGCGATGAGGGGCAGGCGGCTGGCAACCGTGCGAGCGGAATAAATCACCCGCACCCAGTTGGTGTCGGCTTCTCCGTAGAGAGGCCGGGCATTGTTGTAGATGCGATCGGTAAGAAACTCGAGGCCCGCGCGTTGGGTTGGAGCATAGCCGTTCTGCACCGCTCGCAAATATCCGCGCGTCGAGAATTGCGCGGGATGGCAGGCGATGCAGAGTTGAGTTTCAGAGTGCTGCATCACCGTGCGCAACGCGACCGCGCCCCGCCGCGGCGTGTTCGACAGCCAACTGTCGCCCATATTTACCAGGAAATCCATCCCCGCACGCACAGCCAGGTGCGGATCGAGATACGGCGGAACCGGATACTGATATGTATGAAGCTGGAACGCGGGGTGATTGGCGGCCACGCGCACGTAGTATTCCTGCCCCGGTTTCAGAATGCGGGTGCGGAACTTGTAGAGGCCCGGATAATTCTGCGTAGCTTCAACCTGGTAGACAAACTCTCCGGTAGTGAAGGGGACCACATCCGGCTGACTGGAAGAATCTTTGCCCTTCTGAAAAATATCCACGTCGAGCGGGACATCGCGGTCCGTCACATTGAGAACGAAGTACACCAAGCGCGGATCTTTTTCGCGAAAAGTGAATCGGAACCACTGGAAGCCCTTGAGCATGGCGGCGTAGGCATCTTCGCTCTTTGACGGAGCGTAGGGCCTTTCATCGTCGCTGCCAAAGATGGTCTGGCCAAGTTCGAAAGGCTGAGCGGTTTGCCATGTGTCGTTGGGCGCAGCGGCAATCACGCCGCGCTTGACGGCGTCAGGCTTGCCCGGCAGGCCGGCTGAGACTTGCAGGATTTTGGTCAGGGTTGCGCTCAATTCCGGATCGTGGCCCGCTGAGGAGGATGAGAGACTGACCGTGACCGGCCCCGCCGCTCTCGGCCGCAGAGTCAGGTAGTAGTCGAGGTCGGCGGCATGCAGCCATTTGGACCCGACCTCACCCTGCGCGTCGCTCACGGTGACGCTGACCGAATCGTTCCCCTGGAGTTGGACAGGATCCTTTACCCCTAGAGAAATTGCGTAAAGGGAGCCCGGGCGCGCTGCACCGAGATTGATGGAACGCGGCTTGATGGAACGCGGCTCGATGGAACGGGCCTGGGGCGTCGCCGACTGGTTCGCGTGGACGGATTGGACGGAGTGAATGGTTGCGCCAATTATCCATGCGGCGATGGAAATGAGAACCATTGCCCAACCGGCAATTCTTTGACTTCCTGGCGTGAGCCTCATGAATAGACCTCGAACGTCCCGCGGCCGGTTTCGAGGGGCCAGACCGGCGAAAAACATCAGTGAAGAGACTATATAACCGCGGGCGCCTCGCAGGACACAGGCTTCCAGTGCATGGGGTTCGAGTGGTATGACGCTAGGATGACGGTCACGCTGATTTAGGGAAGGTCTGCATAAGCCACGGGCCTTCCCTCAGGGGCTAAAGCCCACGTTTATTTTGTGGCGGTTACGGCACGACTAAAGTCGTGCCCTTTCAAGACAGAGACTTGATCAGAGGTTCCTTAGACGACATCCGAACTGCGGTCATGCCGATTATCGGCCCGTTCCTCGATGTTGATGTGCGCGGAGTCGAGCTGACGGCGTTCTGGAGTGCACGGCCATCCCGGTATTCGGTTGCCAGCCTACTCGCTTCTCAATGCTTGCATCGGATCGAGGCGCGAAGCGCGCCACGCGGGAACAAGACATGCGATCGCGGCTACGGCGAGAAGCGTTGCTGCAACCGCGACAAAAACCGACGGATCGAGCGGCTTGATCTCATAGAGCAGGTCGCGCATCAGCCGGCCGGCTTCCAGGCTTGCAGCGAGTCCGACCACGAGACCGAAGACTGCGGGCAGCATTCCATCCAGCAACATCTTCCGCATCACCTGCTCGCGCTTTGCGCCCAGCGCGATGCGGATGCCGATTTCGGTGGTCCGCTGCGCTGCGATGTAGGACATAACGCCGAACAGCCCTACCGCGGCCAGCAGCAGCGACAACGTTGCGAACGCCGTGAGCAGCGTTGCGTTGAAGCTCTGATCGAATGTGTTCTTGCCCAGCAACTGGTTCATGGTGAGCACGTCGGAGACGGGCAGGTCGTGGTCCATTTCCGAGACGATGCGCTCAACGGGCATAGAGTATTGAGCCACATCATGACTGGAGCGAATGACGAGCGTGCCAACGGTCTCGATGCCTGCATTGAGAGGGTAATACTGCATCGGCGCAGGCTTTTCGCCGATGACGAAACGTGTATCTCCGACTACGCCAACAACAACCGAGGTGCGATGCTTGATTTCGACGTGCACGTGTTTGCCGATCGGGTCCTCGCCGGGAAAATACTGGTTGGCGAACGATTGGCTGACGATGATTTCATTGGCCGCATCCAATCGCTTGCCGTCGTCAAATGTACGCCCGCGCAGGATAGGGATGCCGATGGCGGCGAAGTACTTTGGATCGGCCCAGCGGCTGATCGCAGTGACACCCTTCCCCTGAGGCAATGGCGGATGTTCGACGATGGTGAAACCCCAATCGCCCCCGTACCCCTGGCCGGGAACTCTCGTTGCAAAGCCCGCCGCATCCACGCCGGGCAGGGCGCGCACGCGCTGCAACAGCGTATCGAAGAAATCAGCGCGCCGGGCGGGCGTGGCATAGCGGGCATCGGGAAGGCCGAGGTGCATGGTGAGCACTCCCTGGGTGATGCAGCCCATATCGGCGGAGCGCAGCCGTTCATAGCTCTTGAGCAACAGTCCGGCGCCGATGAGCAGCATCACGGTCAGCCCGACTTCGAGGATGAGCAAAACCTTGCGCAGCGTGGCCCGCGCGCTGCCGCCGCTGACCGAGCGGGATGTCTCATGCAGCGCGCTCAGTACGCGTTTGTCGCCGGCGCTGAATGCTGCGATCGATCCCGCAAACAGCGCGCACAGCACGACGATGCCGAGGGTAAACGCAGCTACCACGCCGTCGATGTGGATCGACTCCACGCGGGTCATGTCCGCACGAGTGCGTTCCAGCCACGCGAGCGCCGCCGCGGCAAGCGCCAGGCCCAGCGCGCCGCCGGCAATGGAAAGAAGCAGGCTCTCCATCAGCCGCTCGCGCATCAGGCGCAGCCAGCCGCCGCCCAGCGCGGTGCGAATGGCCAGTTCCCTGCGGCGCGACGCCGCGCGCGCCACCAACAGATTGGCCACATTGAGACAGGCAATCAGAAGCAGGCAGAAGGTCGCATCGAGCAACAGATAAAGCGGCTTCTTGATGTCGCCCACCATGTGCTCAAGCAGTGGCCGGCCGTTGGCAGAGCCGAAAACGAATGGATCGGCGAGATTCGCATTGTGAATGCGCCGCGAGATCACGGTCAGATCGGCCACGCCTTGCGCCGCCGTCACTCCGGGCTTGAGACGCCCGACCACTTGAAACCAATGATTGTCGAGCGCCGCCATTATTTCCGGGGGCTCGTCGTGGTAGACCGGTGTCCAAAGCTGAGTGGCGGGGTCGGGAAAATCGAAGCGGGCGGGCAGGATGCCGATCACTGTGTACGGCACCGCATCCAGATAGATGGTCTGGTTCAGGACGGCGCGATCACCGCCAAAGCGCCGCTTCCACAGGCCCCAGCTCAGCAAGACTGTGCCATTGGCAGAAGGGCTGTCATCGGACTGGGCAAAGTCGCGGCCCAGCGCAGGCTGCACGCCCAATGTGCGGAGCATGTCCCACGAGAACTCCGCGCTCGTGAGTTTTTCCGGTAGCTGTCCGCCCGAACCGGAGAGCCCGACGCGGCTGTCCGTCACGAGCGCGAGATTGCTGAAACTCTGGTTCCGCTTCTTCCACTCGGCATAGATGCCGCCTGCGACCACGTTATAGCCGGTCATGTCGTTTTCGTGGAGACCTCCCTCATAGAGCATCGCGAGGCGGTCCGGGTCCTGGAATGGCAAGGGTTTGAGCAAAACACCGCGCACCACCGTGAACAGCGCGACGTTGGCGCCAATGCCAAGCGCCACTACCAGGACGGCGACGATGGTAAAGCCGGGAGTGCGACGAAGCGTACGAAGACTTAAGCGCAGATCGCGTGCGAGTGATTCGATCCAGTTCCAGGACCAGGCGGCGCGCGTCTGTTCGCGAATAAGCGCCGGATTGCCGAAGGCTCGCAAAGCCGCGAATTGAGCCTCTTCCGGGGGGATGCCGCCTTCGCGTTGCTCTTCTTCTTCCAGTTCCAGATCTGAACGCAGCTCACGCTCCAGGTCAGCATCTCTCTTTTTGATTTGCCGCCATTTCATGTCAGCTCTCCTCGGCGGTTGGCCACATCACGCGCCCCACAGCTTCGGCCATCTGCTTCCACTGGGATTCTTCGGTTACCAGCTGCTTCTTGCCTTTCGCCGTGAGCCGGTAGTACTTGAATTCCCGATTGCGGTCCGGCGCAGTTTCCCATTTGGAGACGACCCACCCTCTTTCTTCCAGGCGATGCAGCGCGGGATAAAGCGAACCATGCTGCATCTGCAGGAATTCATTCGTGGTCCTCTGAATGTGCTTGCCGATCTGGTGACCGTGGGCAGGTCCGTAGAGAAGCGTCCTCAAGATGAGCATGTCAAGGGTTCCCTGGAGGAGTCCGACGCGCTGCTGTGGTTGCTTCGCCATGGAAGGCATTCTACCCTCAACCTGACGATAAGGGTAGGCATTCGACTATCGATTGTCAAGGGACGAAGCAAAGATCCCGGCACGCTCAAGTTTTCCCGATAAACGGCTCCTGCCTTCGCGCCATCTCTTTTTCGCCATTGGTTGAGTGCGCGGCGGGGCAATCTTCGCGCGATGTCTGGCAGGCGCAGACCTCGACATGCTGGATCGCGCGGGACCGCGCAACGTGCTGCCCGCAACGCCGATCCTCGACGACCCGGGAGAAGTGATAGCCCGTATCATCGTTGACCTGGTTGGACCGACGCCAATGAAGCCATGCGCGATGCCGAACGGAGTGTGAGCGAACCCCTGCGTTCGCTGATCCGCGTCCTTTTCGCTCGACTTTGCTCGATCATCTCAACTTCATTGTGAGGAGCCTCCAGGACTCGGGATGTTGGACCGGCGAGAGCGCGAATATCGTACTGCTTTTCCACATGCGACTCAAAAGGGTAAACCTTCTCCGTTGACTACCCATGGAGATGACGCCTAGAGTTGGTCCCGACCAAAATGCTTCACAACCTGGGGGGGGCATGTACCGGAATGGTTTCGTGCGATCTGGCATTCGGATCAGTGCATTTCTTTGTCTTCTTGCCATCACACTGTTTGCGGTCTCCGGCATTTCGGGTTGCGGAGGCAAAGCAACCGTCGGTGTAACCCTCACGGCGTCGTTGACGACCGTGGATGCAGGGGACACGCTGACGATTACCGCCTCTGTTTCGAATGACTCGAACAGCGAGGGTGTGACCTGGAGCACGAGCGGCGGAAAGCTGTCGAACCAGAGTGCCACGGGAGTGACCTTTACCGCGCCGGCCGCCACCAGTTCCGTGCAGACGGTTACGATTACAGCGACGTCGGTTGCCGACACGACCAAGACAGCTACCTTGATGCTGACGATTCCCGCAGCGCCCAAGATCACCACGGGATCGCTGACGGCGGGCACGGTGGGATCGAATTACTCGGCTACCCTGACCGTCACCGGCGGCATTCCCCCTTATACATGGACCTTGATAAGCGGCACGCTGCCATCCTGCCTGACGATCGTGAATTCGGCGTCGGGAACTTCGATTACAGGAACGCTGACGGCGGCCTGTGCGGGGACCTACAACCTGACCTTCAAGGTGAGCGATTCCGGCACTCCGACGCCACTGACGGCGACAACCGCGACGCTGAGCCTGACGATTGCCGCGGCGCCGGCCATCACATTCGTCGGCGCCATGCCGGCTACCGCAGCCTACGGCGCGGCCTACACGGGGAGCGCGGCAGCCACCGGCGGCGCAGGCGCGCTGACTTACAGCGTGGGCGGCGGTGCACTTCCCACCGGGCTCAGCCTGGATACCACTAGCGGCGCGGTTACGGGGACGCCGACGGCCGTAGGCGCCTTCAACTTCACCATCAAGGCTGCCGATGGCTTCGGGGATTCGGCGACCTCAACGACGTATACGGTCGTGGTCGGCTCGGAAAAACCGACGCTGAGCTTCGCGGCGATTCCAACCCAGACTTACGGCAATATGCCGTTTACGGTGAGTGCTACCTCGGCGTCCAGCGGGGCGGTTACTTATTCAGTGACCAGCGGACCGGCGACTGTCTCCGGTTCAACGGTGACGCTGACTGGAGTAGGCACAGTGGTGTTGGGCGCCAGCCAGGCCGCGAGCGGCAACTACGCAGCAGCCACAGCCAGCGCCAGCTTCACGGTCAACCCGGAAACGCCAACGCTGAAATTCGCGGCGATTCCGACGCAGACTTACGGCGTCGCTCCCTTCGCCGTGAGCGCGACTTCTGCCTCGACGGGAGCGATCACCTATTCGGTGACCAGCGGGCCGGCGACGATCTCCGGTGCAACCGTCACCATCACCGGAGTGGGCACGGTTGCGCTGAGCGCCAGTCAGGCCGCCTTTGGACCCTACGCAGCCGCGACAACCACCACCAGCTTCATGGTCAATGCTGAGACGCCGACGCTGACCTTCGCTGCCATTACTCCGCAATCGTTCGGAGCCGCGCCGTTCATCGTGAGCGCAAGTTCCGCTTCGACCGGCCCAATCACATATTCAGTGACCAGTGGACCGGCGACCATTTCCGGCGCGACGGTGACGCTCACCGGGGTGGGCACGGTGGCGCTTAGCGCCAGCCAGGCTGCCAGCGGGGACTTTGCGGCGGCGACAACCACGACCAGCTTCATGGTCAGCCCAGGCACGCCCGCGCTGACGTTTGCGGCAATTCCAACCCAGACATTCGGCAACGCCCCCTTCACGGTGAGCGCTGCTTCCGCCTCCAACGGAGCAGTCACATATTCCGTCACCAGCGGACCGGCAACCATCTCCGGCGCAACCGTAACAATCACCGGAGCCGGTACGGTGACGCTGGGCGCGAGCCAGGCTGCCTTCGGCAATTACACGGCTGCAACTGCTGCCGCCAGCTTTATCGTCAATCCGGAAACGCCGATTCTGACGTTCGCGGCAATCCCGGCTCAGACTTACGGCAATATGCCTTTCACGGTGAGTGCAAGTTCCGCTTCGACCGGGCCAATCACCTACTCAGTCACCAGCGGGCCGGCAACCATCTCCGGAGCCACGGTGACGCTTACCGGAGTGGGCACGGTCGTCGTGAGCGCCAGCCAGGCAGCCTTCGGCAACTTCGCGGCGGCAACCACTTCAACAAGCTTTACCGTCGCAGGGGAGGTTACGACCTTGACCTTCGCGGCGATTCCGATCAAGACATACGGGGCAGCGCCGTTCAATGTGAGCGCGAGTTCGGCTTCGAATGGAGCGATCACTTACTCAGTGACCAGCGGTCCTGCGACCATCTCCGGTGCGACGGTAACCATTACCGGAGCCGGGACAGTGGTGTTGGGCGCCAACCAGGCCGGCAGCGGCGACTATGCCCCGGCAACGACGACCACCAGCTTCACGGTCAATCCCGCAACACCGATCTTGACATTTGCGTCGATTCCTGCGCAGACGTTTGGCGAAGTGCCGTTCATGGTGAGCGCGAGCTCGGCTTCTGCCGGAGCGGTGACTTACTCGGTGACGAGCGGGGCGGCGACGATTTCCGGCGCGACTGTAACACTCACCGGGGCGGGCACGGTCGTGCTCGGCGCGAGCCAGGCCGCCACTGCCAACTACACCGCCGCAACGACTGCCATCAGCTTCACGGTCAATCCGGGAACGCCAATTCTGACCTTCGCGTCGATCCCAACGGAGACTTATGGGAATGCGCCCTTTACAGTCAGCGCGAGCTCCGCATCCACCGGTGCGATCACCTATTCCGTGAGCAGCGGTCCGGCCACCATCTCCGGCTCGACCGTAACATTGACCGGCGTGGGCCTGGTCACGCTGAGCGCCAGCCAGGCTGCTTTCGGCAGCTACACCGCAGCCACGGCCAGCACCAATTTCACAGTCAATGCGGAGACGCCGACACTGACCTTCGCGGCGATTCCCAGCAAGACCTTCGGCGATCCATCCTTTACGGTGAGCGCGAGCTCTCCATCGAGCGGAGCGATCACATACTCGGTGAGCAGCGGTCCTGCCACCATCTCCGGAGCAACCTTGACGTTGACCGGAGCAGGCGCAGTGGTTCTGGGAGCCAGCCAGGTTGCCAACGGCGATTATGCGGCAGCCACGGCAATGACCAGCTTTACCGTCAACCCCGCGGTGAGCATCACCACGGCAAGTCCGCTGCCGACAGGCGTCGTGAATACTCCATATTCCCAGGCGCTCGCAGCGTCGGGCGGTTCAGGCGGCTACTCATGGACAACCGATGTCGCCGGAACCAACAGCCTGGCATCTGTGAACCTAACGCTATCCCAGGGCGGAGTGGTGTCCGGCACACCGCTCAGCGCGGCAACTGCAACCTTCGCGGCCACAGTGACGGATTCAACCAGCCACTCGGCGACAGTTACGTTGACGGTGAAGATCACGAATGCGCTGACCATCACCACAACAACGTTGCCTGCCGCAACAACCAATGCGCTCTATTCGCAGACTCTGACCGCGGCCGGCGGTACGGGGCTGGGCTATGCATGGACGACGACGGGTGCGAATAACCTCGCCACGTTCAATCTGACGCTTTCCGGCGGGGGCTTGTTGAGCGGCACGCCGACGGCAACGGGTACGGCCTCGTTTACCGCGCAGGTGAAGGACTCGGGCAACAACACGGCGACGCAGGCATTGACGGTTCCCGTCTATGCGCCGCTCGCGCTTCCCGCTGCCAACCCCATCACTCTCGGGCAAGCCACTACCAACCTGGCCTACAGCGGAACGATTGTCGCCACCGGCGGCAGCGGTTCCGGCTATGTATTTACGGTGACCGGCCTGCCCTTTGACGGCTTGCAGAACGCAGCCAACAACGGAAGCAGCACGCTCACCATCGGTGGAACAGCGACGCTGACCCAGACGGTTACGTTCCAGGTCTCTGTGAAAGACGGCCTAGGGAACACTGCCGGCCCGGTCACGTATACCATTGCGGTCAAGCCGCCCGCGCCGCTCACGTTGCAAGCAGGCGGAGCGCTGGCGGGAGCCACGACGAACGCGGCCTATAACGCAATGGTGGTTGCATCGGGCGGCAGCGGGTCTGGGTATGTGTTCTCCGTGAACGGAGCGCAGATCCCAGGCAATGGAGCTTCCGTTCTCATTGCGGATGGTATCTCGGTCTCGAACGCGGGCGGCAATTCTCTGGTCATTACGGGAACGCCCACCTTGACTCAGACAGTTACGATCACCAGCGTCACGGTGAAGGACAGCGCCGGCGACAATGCCGGGCCGGACACCTATACGATCGCGGTGAATCCGCCTGCGCCGTTGATGCTGCAAGCGGCCGGTCCACTGGCTGGGGCGACGACCGGCCAAAGCTATAACGCCTCTATCGTTGCATCCGGCGGCAGCGGTTCGGGCTACGTGTTCTCGGTAAATGGAACGGCAATTCCAAACAACGGGACGGCTCAAGTCATCGCGGACGGCATTGCGGTCTCCAGCCTGGGCGGCAACACGCTCAGCGTAACTGGAGTGCCAACCACGACCCAAACTGTGACAATCACCAACGTCACAGTGAAGGACAGCGCCAACGACTCCGCCGGCCCGGATACTTACACTATCGCGGTGAATCCAGCCACGCCGCTGACGTTGCAATCCTCCGGGCCACTGCCTGGTGCAACCACGGGCCAAAGCTATAACACATCCATCAATGCTTCGGGCGGCAGCGGCTCAGGGTATGTGTTCACTGTCAATGGAAGCCAAATTCCCATCAACGGAACGGCTGTCCTCATCGCGGACGGCATCTCGGTCTCGAACCTGGGCGGATCTTCGCTGAGCATCAGCGGAACACCAACTTTGACGCAAACAGTCACGCTCACCAATGTCACGGTGAAGGACAGCGCGAACGACACGGCCGGCCCGGACACTTATACCATCGCCGTGAATCCGCCCGGCTCCTCCGTGAGCGGGCAAATCCTCCTTGAGAACGGCTGCAACGCACCGGCCTTGCCTGCCTTTACGCTCAGCATCAACACCAACCCCGTGCAGCAGACGACCACCGACTCCGGCGGCAATTACACCTTCACCGGCATTCCCTACGGAACGTATACCATCACCCCGTCGATCTCCGGAGCGAGTTCCGTATTCAATCCCGCAACCCAGACCGGCGTGCTCGTGAACAGCAGTTCAGTCGGCGTAGGAATCTTCGGCGCTTCGGTCGGCTATACGGTCAGCGGCACAGTCAGCTACAGCGGCGCGAAGACTGGTCAGGTTTATCTGGTCCTCAATAATGGCTGCGGCGGCAACCCTACAGGGACAAGCATCACCGA
>Ga0302326_10023093_pt1 | contig 12694 bp, 7 predicted proteins | sample Palsa_T0_3_FD_202264 | JGI IMG/M metagenome (GOLD analysis project Ga0302326, IMG submission 202264) | Peat permafrost microbial communities from Stordalen Mire near Abisko, Sweden - Palsa_T0_3 | ecosystem: Environmental > Terrestrial > Soil > Palsa > Peat permafrost | place: Sweden: Abisko... | reverse complement strand
TACCGGCGCCGACGACTATCTGATCAAGCCGTTCTCCATGGTCGAGCTTTGCGCCCGCATTCGCGCCGTGCTGCGCCGCATTCGCCCTGGCCTCGTCGAGGACCAGGTGAGCCAGGGCGACATCACCGTCGACCGTATCGCCCACCGGGTCACGCGCGGGGGGCGGGAGCTGCGCATGGGTCCCACCGAGTTTCGCCTGCTGGATCATTTCATCCAGCGCCCCGGCAGGGTTTTTTCGCGCGAGCAGCTCCTGGACGCCGTCTGGGGCTCGCCCGTCGAAATCGAAACCCGGACCGTGGACGTCCATATCGGCCGCCTGCGCCGGGCCCTCACCCTGGACGGCGACGACGACCCGATCCGGACCGTCCGCTCCGCCGGCTACGCCTTCGACGCCTCCTGAAACCCGGGGCCGTTGGGCTTGCGTGCGCCGTCCCCTGCGCGCGAAGCGCAAAGGAGTAAGTGGTCCGCAGATTACGCAGATTACGCAGATGCGGTTGCGCGATCTCGGCCGTGCCTGCTGAGCTTCATTGGCCTTCGGCCGAAAGGCCTGATTTTTCAAATCTGCTAAATCTGCGAAATCTGCGGACAACTCTTCCTGGCCCAGCGGCGGGGCGGCCTTCAGTAGGCGCCGAACCTGGTCAAAACGTTGCGGGTGATCTGTTCGATGAAGGGGTTGCCGGCCTTCAGCGCGTGCGCCCACTCGGTCGTCCCGCCGTTGAAGACCTCGCCGCGCCCGCGACGGAAGGCCGCCATCACCGCGTGCCCCCTCAGCAAGCGCGCCCGGGCCTGGGGGCCGTCGTCGCCGAAGACCTCGGCGCCGATCATTTCCAGGTTTTCCGGCGGGATCAACGCCGCATAGCCCCTCCCCTCCTCCTCGCCGAACGCGCACGGGGCGAAGGCGATGATCTCGAGATCGGCCGGCACGCCCAGCAGCGGTTCGGAGCGCAGCCGGCCCCCTTCGTCGTAGCGCAGCCTGCAGCCGTCGTTCTCGTAGCCGAGCAACGGGAGCTCGCCGCCGATGACGTCGCCCCAGAAGAGGTCGGCGCCCTCCAGCGCCCAGTGGTGCTCGTCGACCACCGTGTAGCCGCCCTGGCCGCGCGCCACGCAGAGGCCGAGCCGATGATAGCCGCCGAAGAGGAACGAGAGGCCGGTGATCTGGGCTTCGGGCCTGCCGAAGGCCCGGTGCGACCAGAGGTGCGTCGCTTCGGCCGGCCGCTCGCCAGCCACCGGGTCGGCCGAGAAACCCCGCCACTTGTGGCAGATGAACCGCGCGCCGTCGTCCTCGAAGCGGACCTTCCAGAAGGCGGTGTTGCCCGAGAAGATCGCCAGGCCCCCGCCGGCGTCGGCGAACGCCTCGATGGCGTCCCGCTCGGGCGCCGACCAGTACTCGCTGTGGCCGACGAGGATCAGCGCGCGGTAGGGGTCGAGGACCCCGGGATCGGTCTCCAGGTCGCGGTCGGTCAGGCAATCCAGCGCCAGCCCCTCGGTCTCGGCCCAGGCGACAAAGGCGTGCTCCCACTTATTCAGGAAGCCCGCGGAACTGTCGTAGGGCGAAAGCTCCCGGCGCCGCGGCCAGGCCCGGTCGCCGGCCCACGGCCGCTCCTCGAAGCCCCTCGGCCTCAGGTTCACCAGCCGCGGAACGTCGGCCGGCGGCGCGATCAGCATCGGCGGAAAGGGCCGCTGGGTCGAAAGGACGCCGATCGCGCCCTTCATCGCGGTGGCGAGGTCGGCCTCCCGGCGCATCAGGGCGGCGACGTCGCAATAGGCGTTGGCGCCGCCGAAATGGTTGTAGGCATGGTAGGTGTTGGTCGCGAGCACTAGCACCGCCCTCGCGCCTGACCCTCCGGCCGGCGGCTTGACGCAGACGAAGTGATGGGCCTCCTCGCCGTCCGCGCCCGTAAGGGTGATGTCGTAGTAGCCGCTCGCCCAGTCGGTCCCCGCCTCGATCTGCGCCACCGCCGGCCAGCCGCAGCCGTCGCGGTCCGCGCCGACCGGGACCGGATGGTCGCCCACCCGCACCGCCTGCTCGAACACCAAGGTCCGCTTGGCGCCCACCCGCTCGATCCGCAGCCGGCACGCCCGGCTCGAAGCGCTGGCGTGGAGCCTAAAGCTCTCGCCCGGCCGCACGCTCAGCCTGTCGGTGTAGCAGCCGATCATCCGCCGCCGCTCTCCTGACGCATCGTAGGGTTTTCAGCTAAGCAGCGCATCAGAGTGCGGCAGGTCAAGGACGGCTTTCCAATGTCCGGCGATGGGGTCGAGACCAGGAGCGCGCCGCTGGAGGCCCTGCGCGCCGCCCTGCGCGCCGGCCGCCACGACCAGGCGCTCGCCCTCGCCTCGGCCGCGACAGACGCCGGCCTCGCCCACCCCCTGCTCCTTCAGGTGGCCGCCGCGGCCCTGGCCCAGATCGGACGGTTCGACGAAGCCCTTGCCCTCCACGAGAAGGCCGCGGGCCTGGCGCCGGCCGACCCGGCCGTCCGCGCCGCCATGGGCGAATGTCTCTTCGCCGCCCAGCGTCCCGAGGCGGCGCTGGCGGCCTGGCGCCAGGCCCTGGACCTCGCTCCGAAGGATCCGACCTTGATGTGCGGCAAGGCTCGCGTGCTCGCGAGCCTTGGCCACGGCGAGGAAGCCGCCGCCCTTTTCGCAGCCGCGCAGGTCGCCGACCCCGGCCGCCTCGAGGCCCCGTTTGGTCTGGCCCGGCTGGCGCTGGAGGCCGGAAGGCTCGATGAAGCCGACCGCCTTGTCCGCGCGCTGCTCGCCCGCGCGCCGGGCCAGCCCGATTTCCTCTGGCTCGCCGGCCGCCTTGGCCTCGCCCGCGGCGATCACCAGGCGGCGGCCGCCTTTCTGGAGAAGATCGCGGCCATCCCCGGGCTTCCCGCCGCCCAGAGGGCCGAAACCCAGCTCGCGCTGGGCGAGGCCCTGGACGGGCTCGGCCGGACAAGCGAGGCATTCGCGCTCGCCGTCGAGGCCAAGGCGATTCAGCGGCGCCTCTACGCCGGGCGCGCCGCCGGCCGCGAGGGTGAAACGGCCAGGTTCGTGCGCCTCGCCGCCTGGTTCGAGCGGGCGGACCCGGACGCCTGGAAGGCCGCGCCGCGCAAGGACCCGCCAGCCGACCCTGCGCCGACCCACGCCTTCCTGGTCGGATTCCCACGATCGGGCACGACCCTGCTCGAACAGGCGCTGGCCGGCCACCCGGGCGTCCAGACCCTGGAGGAAGCCCCGACCCTGGCGGCGCACTTCGCGGAGTTCCTCTCCTCGGCCGCGGGCTGCGCCCGCCTGGCGCGCCTGGACGCCGACCAGGCCGATGCCTGGCGCGCCCGCTACTGGGCCGAAGCCAGGGCCCACGGGATCGGGTCGAGCGGCGGCCTCTTCGTCGACAAGGCCCCGGCCGGAACCCTCTCTCTGCCGCTGATCGCCAAACTGTTCCCGGACGCGAAGATCCTCTTCGCGCTGCGCGACCCGCGCGACGTGGTCCTGAGCTGCCTGCGCAACGCTTTCCAGATGAACGCCATGACCTACGCCTTCACCACGCTCGAGGAGACGGCCGCCTGCTACTGCGCCTGCATGGCGATGGCCGAGGTCTATCGCCGGGTCCTCGCCCTCGACCTGATCGAGGTCCGCCACGAGGTCCTGGTCGAGGATTTCGACGGCGAGCTGGCGCGGATCGCCGGCTTTCTTGGCATCGACGACCGTCCGGCGATGCGCGACGTCGCCGCCACGGCGCGGCGCTCGACCGTCCGCACCCCGAGCGGCCCGCAGGTACGCCTTGGTCTCAACCGCGAAGGGATCGGCCGATGGCGCGCCTACGCGGGGAAGCTTGCTCCGGTCGCCGGGATGCTCGAGCCGTGGGTCCGGCGATTCGGCTACCCTGCCGACGGGCCTTGACCAGCGGGCGTAACAAGCCATGAGGATCCCCCCCGCCGTGACCGACGCCGCCCCGGGCCCGCCGGCCGACATCGCGGGCGCCCTGAGCCAAGCGATCGACCTGCTGGCGTCCGACCCCTCCCGGGCCGAAGCAGCGGCGCGGCAGATCCTGACGGACTCCCCGGGCAATCCCGACGCCCTCGTCGTGCTGGGAACGGCCCTGCGCGTCCAGGGCCGCTTCGACGCCGCCCGCCAGGTCTTCGAGCCCCTCGCCGCCGCCGCGGCCGGGTCGTGGGTCGCGCACTACGAACTTGGCCAGGCGCTCTTCGGCCTCGGCCGCACGCGCGAGGCGGCCGCGCCCCTCGCGCGGGCGGTGGCGATCAATCGCGGCCTCGCCCCCTGCTGGCGGCTGCTGGGCGATATCTTGATGGTCTCCGGCGAGGTCGCCGCCGCCCAGGCCGCCTACGCGCGGCGCCTGGGAGCGCTCGCCGGCGACCCGCGCCTGCGAGGCGCGGCCGACGCCCTGGCCGATGGCCGACCGGGCCTGGCCGAACGGGACCTCCGATCAGCGCTCGCCCGCGAACCGTCCTCCCTGCCCGCAGCGCACCTGCTGGGCGAGGCGCTGGCGCAGCAGGGCCGCATCGCCGACGCCGAACGGCTGCTCGCGCAGTGTGCGGAGCGCGCCCCCGCCTCCGCGCCAATCGGGCAGTCCTACGCCCTGGCCCTGATGCGCGGCGGCAGGTTTGGCGAGGCCCTGACCCAGCTCGATCGCCTGCTCGCCGGCGATACGCGCGACCATCGATCGCGGATGATGAAGGCCGCGGCCCTGACCGAAACCGGCGACTACGCCGCCGCCGCCGCTGTCACCGCCGCCCTGCTCGGCGACTTTCCCGACCAGCCCCGCGGTTGGCTGGTCCACGGCGCCGGCCTTCGCACCCTGGGCCGGATCGAAGAGGCCATCGGCGCCTGGCGCAAGTGCCTCGAACTCGATCCCGACTGCAGCGAGGCGACCTGGAGCCTGGCCAACCTGAAGACCTTCCGCTTCACCGCCGACGAGCTCGCGGCCATCGAGACGCGGCTGGCGGGGCCAGATCTTGGAGCCGAGGACCGCGCCAACCTGCTCTTCACCCTGGGCAAGGCCCGGGAGGACGCCGGCGCATGGGCCCTGGCCTTCGAGAGCTACGCGCGGGCAAATGCGATCGAGCGGGCGCGCCGGCCCTATGATGCCGACGCGACGACCGACCTCGTCCGACGCCTGAAGGCCCTCGTCACCCCGGCTTTTCTCGCCCAGCGCGCCCATTGGGGCCTCGAGGCGAAGGACCCGATCTTCATCGTCGGCCTGCCGCGCTCCGGTTCGACCCTGGTCGAACAGATCCTCGCCAGTCACCCGCAGGTGGAGGGCACGCGGGAGCTGGCGGACATCCAGGTCATCGCCGACTGGATCGGCGGTCCGCCGGCGGACGGGCGGCGGCCGGGCTACCCGGACCGGCTGGCGACCCTGCCGGCCGAGGCGTTCGCGAAATTCGGCCGCGACTACCTGGGCTGGACCCGCGCCCACCGCCGTCTGGGCCGCGACCGGTTCATCGACAAGACCCCCGGCAACTTCTTTCACGCCGGGCTCATTCACCTGATCCTGCCTGGCGCAAGGATCATCGACGTCCGCCGCCATCCCCTGGCGTGCTGCCTGTCGGCGTTTCGGCAACACTTCTCCCAAGGCTGGCATTTCTCCTATGATTTGAACGACCTCGGCCGTTACTACGCCGACTACGTCGACCTCATTGAGCACTACGATCAGGTGCTGCCGGGGAAGATCCACCGCGTGATCTACGAGGATCTGGTCGCCGACACCGAAGGCCAAGTCCGCCGCCTGCTCGACTATCTCGAACTGCCTTTCGATCCGGCCTGCCTCGAGTTCTTCGACAACCGCCGGCCGGTCGCGACGCCAAGCTCCGAGCAGGTCCGCCAGCCGATCTTCGCCGACGCGATCCACCGCTGGCGAGCCTTCGAGCCCTGGCTCGGCCCGCTGAAGGCCGCGCTCGGCCGGGCGCTGGACGCCTACCCTAGCGCGCCTCCGCGTACAGGTGGTCGATGAGCGCGCGGTGGTCGGGGAGATTGGCCGCGGAGTGCGCCGCCAGGACGCGGATTCGCTCGAATTCCCGGCGCGCCTCGTCGACGTAGGAGTGGCGCGCCAAGGCGCCCTCCATGTCGGTGGCGAAGCCCATTCCGTAGAGAATGTACTTGTAGCTGCTGGACGCGAAGCAATCGAGCGTCGAGGTGAAGTCGTAGGCGGCCGGCGGCCGCGAGGCCCACAGCGCGAGCTTGTCGGCCAGGCTCTGCGTCCAGCTCGCCGGATCGGCGTTGTCGGTCCAGAAGCGGCTGTCGGTGCGGCGCGACAGGCAGTAGTGCATCTTCAGGAAATCCACCGCCAGTTCGAAGCGCCGGGTCATGGCCGCGCCGAAGGCCCGGGCGGCGGGGTCCATGGCCTCGACCGTCCGCGGCAAGGTGTCGGCGAGCATCTCGAGGGACATGTCGATCATCGAGATGCCGGTGGATTCCAGCGGCTCCAGGAATCCGCCGGAAAGCCCTATGGCGACACAGTTTTTCACCCACGGGCGTTCGCGAAAACCGAGGGTGAACTTCAACTGCCGGTGCAGGTCGAGGCCCTCGCCGGCCGGGCCCAGATAGTCGTAGAGCACCGCGCGGGCGTCATCGTCGGTCGTGTGGCGGCTGGAATAGACGTAGCCGACGCCCCGGCGGTTGTTGAGGCCGATGTCCCAGACCCAGCCAGCCGCCTTGGCCGTCGAGATCGTCGTCGTGGCGATCGGGTGGTCGGGTCGGTCGTAGGGCGCCTGGACGGCGAGCGCGCGGTCGACGAAGAGGTGCTGGCCAACGCCCCGGAAGGGCGAACCCAGCGCCTTGCCGATGAGCTCGGCGCGAAAGCCGGTGCAGTCGATGTAGAGGTCCGCGGTCAGCGCCCCGTGTTCGCGGGTCGAGACGCAGGCGATGGCGCCGTCCTCGCCGAGGTTCACCGCCTCGACATTGCCGATCAGGCGCTTGACGCCAAGGCCCTGGCCGACCTGCGCCAGCCACGCCGCCAGGCGCCCGGCGTCGAAGTGGTAGGCGTAGTTCATCGATCCGAAGAAGGGCCTCTCGTCCAGGCGCTTTGGGCCCTTGCCGGCGTCGCAGGCGGCGTCCTGGACGGCGAGCGCCTGGCTTAGCGGCGTCTTGCCGGCCACGCCCATCAGCCAATAGGGCAAGAGGTCGAGGCCGGTCTTGGTGGCTTCGGGAAGGTTGAACGGGTGGTAGTAGTGGCTGTGCCGACCGCCCGTGGGGGCCTGCGCCCAGTCGACGAAGCGGAATCCCTGTTTGAAGGCGGCCGAGCAGGCGCGCATGAACGCCGCCTCCTCGACGCCGAGCGCCAGGACCAGCTTCTTGATCGAGGGAAACGTCCCCTCGCCGACGCCGACGATGGCGATGTCGCTCGACTCGATCAGGGTGATCTCGACCCCGCCCGGCCGCTGCGCGCCAAGGCGGCGGGCCAGGTACGCGCCCGCGAGCCAGCCGGCCGTGCCGCCGCCCACGATGAGCACCTTGCCGATCGGTCGCGCCATCGCCCCGCTCCCCTCCCCGGCCCGTCAGTCAGCTTCTCATGCTTTGCCCCCCCCTGGGGGAAGTGGCTCGGCGCTCTCTCGCGCCGAGACGAAGGGGGACCTTCACCGATATCGCCGCTAGAACTTGGCGCGGATGCCGAAGAATACCTGGGTGCCGTTGTCGTAGAGGGCCCGGATCTGGGTCGGATTGGCCGCGTAGTATTTCAGCAGCGAATTGGTGATGTTGACCGCGTCGAGCGTGATCGCGAGGTTCGGCGTGATGTTGAAGTCGAGCGATCCGTCCAGCGTCCCATAGTTCGACTGGTTTTCGTCGGAACTCCGGTCAAGCCCCACGAAGTAGTGCGACCGATAGGTATAGGCCAGGCGCGCGCTCACCCACTTGTTTTCGTAGTAGCCGACGACGTTGTAGGTGATCTGCGAGGTTCCCACGAGCGGATTGCCGTTCGCGTCATGCCCGTCGACATAGGTCGCGTTGGCCTGGAAACCGAAACCGTAGGCGATCGGCTGCTGGACCTGCACCTCGACGCCCTCGAGTTCCCCGGCGATGTTGCTTGGGGAGGAGATGTCGAAGGTCGTGAATTCCTTGGTCAGCATATTGTAATAGACCGCGTTGCTGGTCCCGAACGTCACGTAGGACTGAAGGTCGTCGTAGAAGACGCTCACCGCCGCCACCGCCGTTGGCGCGTAGTACCACTCGATCGCGCCGTCGAAGACCGCGGCCTTGACAGGCTTGAGGTTCGGATTGCCGCCGTTGCCGACATTGGTGAGGTCGGTCAGCGACACCGTGCCGCCCAGGGCGCTGAAGTCCGGGCGCGACATGGTCTCGGCCCCCGAAAGTCGCAGCAGCAGTGTTGGCTGAAGGTCGAAGGTAAAGTTGGCGCTCGGCAGGACGTCGAGATAGTTGTTCTTCACGTCGTCGATGTAATAGGGGCCATAGGCCGAAGTCGTGATGGCGTTCGGATTGGTGGCGCTGGTCGGCACGTTGACGAAGGCGTTCTCCTGCGTGTCGGCGATGCGGACGCCGAAGTTGCCCCGCCAGTTCTCGCCGCCGACCCGGGCCATGATGTAGCCCTCGTAGTCGTCCTCGTGGACCTTGAAGGTCCCCATCCAGTAGTTGTTCTGCGGCGTGACGATGGACGAGAGCGGACCGTGGACGCCGTCGCTGATGCTGTTGAGGATGTTCTCGACCGTTTGTGGATTGCCGGCGATCGGCAGCAGCAGCCCCGGGATCCCCAGCGCCCCGGCGTTGAAACCCGAGGGGTAGGGCACGGGATTCGTCGCCGAGAACGGCAGGGCGCCGCCGCTGAAGCACTGGCCGTTCGTCCCCAGCGAGCAGCCGCGGTCCCAGCCGTCGACCTTGCGGTCGTGGTCGGCAACCCTAGCCCCGAATTCGATGTCCTTGAGGACGCCGTTGCCGACTTCCCAGACGCCGTCGGCCTTGGCGTAGGCCTCCTGGTCCACCGACCGGAAGAGCTCGTTCCAGGCCCAGTCGTTGGCAAGGCCATTGGGACTGAGGGGATTTATATTGGTGGGGTTGACCACCCAGCCGTTGCCCGAGGGGGCGAAGGAGATTCCGGTGGGGCCGTCGGACTCGAACGACGGCGAGCCCGGCGTGCTGCCGACGCCCTGGGTGAAACCGACCTGGGCCTTGATCGTCACGTGGTCGGCGACGTGGAACTTGCCGTCGAGGTTGATGTAGTAGCTCTCGGCGTAGGCGGCGGGCCGGACGATGTTGTCGATCACCAGGCCGTCGACCGGCTTGCCGGACGGGTTGTCCAGCGGCCAGACGGCCGAAGTCAGGGTGTTGTTCTTGACCGTGAAGCTGGTCGGAAGGTTATTGTTGAGCTCGTTCGAGCCCCAATACATGTAGTTGTCGTTGACGTTGCTGGCGTCGAGGTAGGAATAGAAGCCGCTGAGCTTGAATTCCACGTTGCTGCTCGGCCGCCACTCCACTGACCCGTCGACGCCTTCCCTGGTCTTTTCCTGTTCGAACAGGGTCGAACCGATCAGCGTCGGAGCCTGCGCGCCAATCAGAGAAGGATTGGCCGCGCCGATCGGCATGGCCGAGGTGATCGCCGTATAGCCGAGGGTCTCCTGGCCATATCGCCGCACGCTGCGCTGCTCGTAGAAGCCCTGGACGATGACGCCCAGGGTGTCGTCGTCGCTTCGCCAGCCCAGGAGGCCGTTGATCTGGGGCTTGAGCTCGCCCGAATTGGTGTTGTAGGCGCCCTGGGCGCTGCCTTCGAAAGTCATCCCCTGCTTCAGGTCGAGGGGATTGCGGGTCTGGATGTCGACCGCGCCGGCCGTTCCGCCTTCCAGGATCGAGGCGTCCTGGGTCTTGTAGACCAGGACGTTCTGGACGATCTCGGCCGGCATCAGGTCGAAGCTGACGCTGCGGCCAACGGTCTGGAACTGATCGAGGATGAACCAGTCTCCGGTGGAGACCGCGTGGCCGTCCACCGTCACCTGGGTGAGGCTGGGCGAGGTGCCGCGGATGCTGACCCGGTCGTTCTCGTCGAACCCGCCCTCGCCGCTGGCGGCGGAGGTGGTGTTGACTCCCGGAATCCGCCGCAGGGCGTCGGCGACGTTGTGGTCGGGCAGCTTGCCGATGTCCTCGGAGGAGATGGCGTCGATCTGATTTTCGTTGAGCTTCTTGAGCTCGATGGCCTTCTGGAGCGAAGCTCGGATGCCGGTGACGACCAGTTCGCCCACGGTGCTCGTGCTGTCCGTGGCGTCGGCGGCCAGGGCGGGCGCGGCGGCGCTCGCCAGAACCAGGAAGCTCGCCGAGCCGGCCAGCAGGCGACTGCGAATGTTCATCTGTTTTCTTCCCCCAGGGATCCGCGGCGGAGCGCGGACCTCGTCAAAGCCCAATTCAATACCAATCCGTCCCAAGCGCCGCCATTACAGCCCAAGGCCCGGCTGGATTGTGTCCAGGCTGTCACGAATAGGTCGGCTTGTGCAAGCCCAAAGAAACATCATTTTAGGACCAATTAAAAGTTGGTATGCAATTTGGCCGCGATCGTGGCAGAAAGGGCTCACCGGCCTGGCCGGGGCCTTTCAAAGGCAAAAGGGGAGCGCGTCGTGGCGTCCTTGTCGCAGGTGATCGGCCGCCTCGAAGAGAAGGCGCGCGCGCCGCTCTACCAGAAGCTTCAGCGCGCTCTGCGCGAGGCCATCGCCGATAACCGACTCACCGCCGACGAAGCCCTGCCGCCCGAGCGGGACATCGCGCTCGATCTGGGCGTATCGCGAATCACCGTCCGCAAGGCGCTAGACGCGCTCGCCGACGAGGGCCTCGTCACCCGCCGCCAGGGCGCGGGCACTTTCGTCGCCGCCCGGGTCGAGAAGAGCTTCTCCAAGCTGTCCTCCTTTTCGGAAGACATGGTCTCGCGCGGCCGCACGCCGCATAGCGTCTGGCTTCGCCGCACCGATGGCGCGGTGACCCCGGAGGAGTCGATGGTCCTTGGGCTGGGCCCCGGAACCCCGGTCTACCGGTTCAACCGGATCCGCTACGCCGACGGCGACCCGATGGCGCTCGAATACTCCACCGTCCCCAGCTTCGCGCTGGCCTCCAAGGAGGCGGTCGAGACCTCGCTCTACGAGGCCCTCGAGCGTCACGGCGCCCGCCCGGTGCGCGCGCTCCAGCGGCTGCGGGCGGTGCTCTTCAACGCCGAACAGGCGCAACTGCTGGGCGTGGAATCGGGCGCGCCCGGCCTTCTGATCGAGCGGCGCGGCTTTCTTCGCGACGGCCGCGCGGTCGAATTCACCAGGTCGTTCTATCGCGGCGACGCCTACGATTTCGTCGCCGAACTGAATATCGGGTCGGCGTGACGGGGTTCGGCGGCAGGGAGGCGCCGGCGGCCGGAAAGGCGGGGGCGACGGCGATGTTCCGCGAGGCGGCCCAGGCGCCGGCCGCGGTCGAAGCCCAGCTGCGGCTGAACGGCGGCTGCGTCCGGGATCTCGCCAAGCGGCTGCGTTCGGCGCCGCCGCGGGCTCTGGTGACGATCGGGCGCGGTAGTTCGGACAACGCCGCCACCTTCGCCCGCTACCTGATCGAGACGAGGCTGCAGATCCTCACCGCCTCGGCGGCGCCGTCGGTGAGCTCGGTCTACGCCGCGGCCCCGGACATGGCCGGCGCCGTCGCCCTGGTGATCTCGCAGTCGGGTCGCAGCCCGGACCTCATCGCCGCCGCCCACGCCGCCGCCGCCGCCGGGGCCCTGGTGATCGCCATGGTCAACGACGATTCTTCGCCGCTCGCGGAGGCGGCCGAGGTCGTGATCCCGCTTTGGGCCGGACCGGAGAAGAGCGTCGCGGCGACCAAGTCATTCATCGCCGCCTTGGCCGCCATCGTCCAGCTGACGGCCCACTGGAGCGGCGACGACGCCCTCCTCGCCGACCTCGACCGGCTGCCGGGCCTTCTTGGGCGCGCGTGGGCGCTTGACTGGAGCGCCTGCCTGTCGGTTCTGACCCCCGCCCAGCACCTCTATGTCGTCGCCCGCGGCCCGGGACTGGCCATCGCCCAGGAGGCGGCTCTGAAGTTCAAGGAGACCAGCGGCCTGCATGCCGAGGCTTTCAGCGCCGCCGAGGTGCGTCACGGGCCGATGACGCTCGTGGGGCCGGGCTTTCCCGTTCTCGCCTTCGCCCAGGCCGACGAGACGCGCGAGGGCGTGGAAGCCGCCGTCGGCGCCTTCGCCGACCAGGGGGCCCAGATCCTGATGGCCGGCGGCGCGGCGCAGGCCCGCGTCAGCGCCCTCCCCGTCCTCGCCTCCCACCCGCTGCTGCAGCCGATCACCCAGGTCCAGAGCTTCTACAAGATGGTCGAGGCCCTCTCCCGGGCCCGTGGCTTCGACCCGGACCACCCGGCGCACCTGGCCAAGGTCACCAGGACCCTCTGATGGATCTCGCCCTGACCAACGGCCGGGTGATGATCGACGCCGGGCTCGCCGAGGGCCTCGCGGTCGTCCTGGCCGCCGATCGGATCGCCGCGGTCGCGCCGGCCGCCGACCTTCCCGCCGATCTCCCCCGGCGCGATCTGGGCGGCGGCCTGCTGCTGCCCGGTTTCATCGACATCCAGGTGAATGGCGGCGGCGGCGCCCTCTTCAACGATTCGCCGACAGCGGCGGCCATCGCCACCATCGGCGCCGCCCACAGGCGCTTTGGCACCACCGGCTTTCTCCCCACCCTCATCAGCGACGGGCTGACCACCGTCGGCGCGGCCCTGGCCG
>Ga0302326_10023091_pt1 | contig 12695 bp, 10 predicted proteins | sample Palsa_T0_3_FD_202264 | JGI IMG/M metagenome (GOLD analysis project Ga0302326, IMG submission 202264) | Peat permafrost microbial communities from Stordalen Mire near Abisko, Sweden - Palsa_T0_3 | ecosystem: Environmental > Terrestrial > Soil > Palsa > Peat permafrost | place: Sweden: Abisko... | reverse complement strand
CAAGAACTGCATCGCCCTGGGTCTGGCCGGCGGCTTCCTCGAACCCCTGGAATCCACCAGCATCCATCTGATACAAAGTGGGCTGACGCAGCTGGCGGCCATCTTTCCCGACCGCTCGTTTGATCCCTGCGATGCGCAGGAATATAACCGCCTGCAGATTGAAGAATTTGAGCGCGTGCGCGACTTCATCATTCTCCACTATAAGGCGGGTTCGCGCGACGATGCGCCGCTGTGGCAGTACTGTCACAACATGGATATTCCCGAGGAACTCAGCTACCGCATCAATTTGTTTCGCCATAGCGGCCGCATCGCCTGTCAGGACCGGGAGTTGTTCGTGGAGTCGAACTGGCTGTCGGTTTTTATTGGCCAGGGCATCTGGCCGCAGCGCTACGACCCGCTGGCCGATATGCTGCCCATCGACAGCATCAGCGCTCACCTTCTGCGCATGAGAAACCAGATTCGGCAGACCGCCGAAGCCATGCCGGCTCACGCCGATTTCATCGCCGAGAATTGCCGCGCCCCATGACGCCTAGGATCGCCATTGTGACCGGAGCGGGCAGCGGCATTGGGCGCGCCGTGGCGCTGGCGCTGCTCAAGGCGGGCTTCAGCGTGGCGCTGGCCGGTCGACGCCAGGATGCGCTCGAGCAGACCATCTCCCAGGCCGCTGCAAGTTCGATTTCGTTGGCCGTACCGACGGACGTCGGCGATGAAGCATCCGTGAACGCTCTGTTTCGCGCGGTCATCGAGCGTTTTGGCCGCCTGGATCTGCTGTTCAACAATGCCGGGGTCGGCGCGCCGAGTATCGCGTTTGAGGAACTGAGCCTCGCGAAATGGAATGAGGTGGTGGCGGTGAACCTGACCGGCGCCTTTCTATGCGCTCGCGCCGCCGTTCGCATCATGAAGCAGCAACGGCCGCAGGGTGGACGGATCATCAACAATGGATCCATCTCCGCCCAGGTGCCGCGACCGCAGTCGGCGCCCTATACCGCAACCAAGCACGCCATCACCGGCCTGACAAAATCGCTCGCACTCGATGGCAGGGCGCACCATATCGCCTGCGGTCAAATCGATATCGGCAATGCCGCTACCTCGATGACCACGCACATGCTGCACGGTGCGTTGCAGGCCGACGGCTCACTGGCCGCGGAACCCACCATCGATGTGCGTTATATCGCCGATGCGGTGCTGAGCATGGCCAGTCTGCCGCTGGATGCCAATGTGCAGTCCATGACCATCATGGCCACTCAAATGCCGTTCCTCGGACGCGGCTAGCGGCGCGGCTTTGGCGCCCCCGCGGCCGCGCAGCCGCGCAGGCGGCCGATTTACTAATATATGATTAATGATATATATTCCGGTCAGCACCTGCATCCATAGAAATTCGGTGTAAATCGACCATGCGCTCAGTGATCGTTCTCGCCTGGATGCTTTCGGCTCTGTGTTCGCAAATGCTGCCGGCCGCGGCGCCCGAAGCCGATAGCGCCGAGGCAATTCGCCCGGCCTACGTGGATAAGACCGGCGTCGTGCGCTGGCGCGATTCCAATCAGGAGGTCGCGCTCTACGGGGCCAACTATTGCATCATGTCCGGATCGGACTATCGCATGGCCGGTCTGGTCTCCAAGGATCGCAAGGCCATGATCGATGAGGACATGGCGCAGTTCGCGCGCATGGGGTGGACCGCCCTGCGCCTGTGCTCTTGGGGCGATTGGGAAAACGCCGATCGGACCGGTAATCTGGTCGTCAATGAGCACGTGGATCTGCTCGACTATCTGATCGCGCAGGCACGCAAGCGCGGCATATACATCCTGTTGACGCCGATCCACACCTACAATCCGGCGTTCGCCGATCAGGTCGACAAGCCGACGCAGAATGTCGGGTTCTCGCGCTACTTCGAGCGGGCGGAGATGGGCACCAATCCGCTTTCGATCGCCGCGCAAGTCAACTACATCAAACAATTGTTGGATCACGTCAATCGCTACACCGGTGTTGCGATCAAGGATGAGCCCGCGATTTTATTCGTCGAGATGATCAATGAGCCCGTGCACCATCCCGAGGACCTGGCGGGTTCCATCAAGTACATCAACACGCTGGTGGGCGCGGTACGCAGCACCGGCAGCAGACAGATTACGTTCTTCAATGTGTCTCAGGATTTCGCGATCGCGGCGGCGATCGAGCGGTCCAAGGTTGACGGCGTCAGTTTCGGCTGGTATCCGACCGGACTGGTCGCGGGCCACGCGCTCGAGGGAAACTTCCTGCCGGCTGTAGATGCCTACCCGGACATGCTTCGGCCTCAGTTGAACGGCCGCCCGCGCATCGTCTACGAGTTCGATCAGGCCGACCTCATTTCCGGATATATGTATCCGGCGATGGCGCGCAGCTTCCGTTCGGTTGGCGCGCAATTCGCAGCCATGTTCGCCTACGACATGTTGCAAACAGCGCCTTTCAATCTCGGATGGCAGACGCACTTCCTCAATCTGGTGCATACGCCCAGGAAGGCCGTTAGTGCGGTCATTGCCGCGGAGGCCATGCGGCGGCTGCCCAGAATGCGATCCTATGGCCGTTATCCCGACGATCAGCTGTTCGGCGATTTCCGCGTCAGCTACCAGGACGATCTGAGCGAACTCAATGCCGACGACGCGTTCATGAATGCCGGCACGACTCGGGACGGCCCGCGCAACCTCGCGGCGCTCACACGCGTTGTAGGATTCGGCTCCTCCGGGGCGGTCGATTACGAGGGCAGCGGCGCTTATTTCTTGGACAAGGTGCGCGACGGGGTCTGGCGCCTAGAGGTCTATCCGGATCAGATCCTGGTACGCGATCCGTTCGAACAACCGCAGCCGGACAAATTCGTGTCGCGCCTGCTGTATCGCGCATGGCCGATGACGTTGCATCTGCCGGATCTGGGCGCGGACTTCTTCGCCACCCCGATCAACGTCCCGGCCGACAAGTCGATTGCGGCACGCACAGCCGTGAATGCCGCGTTTGCGGTCGAGCCAGGAGTCTGGCTGCTGACGAAGAGCGCCGATGTCGATCGCGCTAAGCTGCCCGCACGAATCGCCCGCGTGGGCTTCGATGAATTTCATGTGAACCAGCCGGTCTCTTATCCGGATTTCATCCAGTCCCTGGCTGCCAAAGAATATCCGGCCGGCTCGCCGATCGAGATCCGCGCGCGCATCGCCAACGACGTGCTGCCGCAGGAAGTGAGGCTGTGGCTGCGTCCGGCGGGCGCTCGCTCCTTCGGCAAGCCGATGCTCATGAATCGCACGCGTGGCAACGACTATGTTGCGCTGCTGGCGGCCGATGCGCTGCCGCCTGGGCTCTATGAGTACGCCGTAAGCAGCGTCACAGGCCAGCGCGTCACGACTTTTCCGGGCGGCGTGCCGCAGCAACCCGGCGACTGGCCGTTTCACACCGACTCAGTCTGGTCATTTCGCATTACGCCCGCCGGCACGCCGATGCGGTTGCTCAATCCCAGGGAAGACTACTCGCGGCTGTCATTCGTGCGGCCGGGCGAGCAGTACCGCACGCCGTTCTTCCAGATCGTGCCCGGTGAGAGCGACGATGAATCCGCGCTGAGCTTGGGTCTGCCGGACTTGGGAAAAGACACGCCTGCCCGTTATGCCGCCATGCTCTATGTGGGCGCCGTCATTGCAGCGCGAAACAGCGACGCAGCACGCGCTTCGTCCCTGGAGATCAAATTGCGCGCCGTGGACGGCGCACACAAGAGCCTCGAAGTCACGCTGGTGGAACAGGACGGCGCAGCGTGGAGCACTACTGTGGTAGCCGGCGGCTCCTGGTCGACCGTGACGGTGCCGCTCACACAACTGCATACCTCGCGCAGCATCCACATTCCGAGCCCATACCCAGGGCTCTGGAACTATTGGCGCGAGACTCCGGCGCGGCGCGGCGCGCCTGGAGATCGCATCCACGTCGAAAATGTCGAAAGACTGCAGCTGACCGTAACGCCCAATGCCGGCGGCAATGCCAATGACGACGCCAAAGGCGCTGCAGTGGAGTCGATCAAGCTGACGTTTGCAAACAATCCGTGATGCGGCAATGACCAGTGGAATCTCCCGCCGCGACTTCGTGACCAATGCCGCGATCGCCGGCATTGCCACCACCCTGGCGCTGGATGTCTTGCGATCCTCTGCGCACGAGGCCGCCAGTGGCGGCAGCGAACGACGCAGGAACTTCGATCAGGGGTGGCGGTTCTCGCGCGGGGATTTCCCGTCAGCGAGTGCAACCGCGTTCGCCGATCAATCATGGCAGGCGGTAGAGCTACCGCACGATTGGAGCATTGCCGGGCCTTACAGCAAGGATGAGCCCTGCGGCGGTTCCGGCGGCTACCTGCCGACCGGCATCGGCTGGTATCGCAAGGCCTTCACCTTGCCCTCCGCCTCTGCCGGCGACCGTGTATTTATACAGTTCGACGGGATTTACCAGCGCAGCGAGGCCTGGCTCAATGGCAAGCCGTTGGGAATGCGTCCGAATGGCTACGTCTCGTTCGCCTATGACTTGACGCCGCATCTACAGCCCGCCGGACAGGCCAATGTGCTGGCCGTCCGGGTCGACAATTCCCTGCAACCGAACTCTCGCTGGTACTCCGGTTCGGGAATCACTCGTCACGCCTGGCTGGTCACTGCTGCGCCGGTCCACATCGCCCTGTGGGGTGTGTGCGTGCGGGCCACGAATGTTTCCAGGCAGAGCGCCACCTTGGAAATCACGACGCGCGTAGTCAATGACGGCGCACAGGCGGCGGCGTGCCGGTTCGATGCGAGCGTTTATGACTCACGCGGCAGACGAACCGGGACAGCGATCGCGCAGTCGCAGATCCCGGCCGGCTCGCAATATGCGTTTATCCAGAGCGTTCTGATCGAACAGCCTGCTTTGTGGGATGTATCTGATCCGCAGCTGTACTCGCTGGTTGCGAGCGTGCACGCGCAGGGTCATGCGTCCGACCAGGTCACGAATTCCTTTGGCATACGCGACGCGCGCTTCGATGCCGATCGCGGTTTCCTGCTCAATGGCGAGCGCGTCAAGCTCAACGGCGTATGTCTGCACAACGACTGCGGAGCGGTTGGCTCGGCAGTTCCCGAGCGCATGTGGCAACGACGCCTGGAGCTGCTCAAGGACATGGGCTGCAACGCGATTCGCACCAGTCATAACCCGCCGGCACCGGAGTTTCTGGATCTGTGCGACAGCATGGGCTTTCTAGTCATGGAGGAAGCATTCGATGAATGGCGCCAGCCCAAACTGCAAACGCCGGACTACGGGTATCACAAATATTTCGACCAATGGTCGGTGCGCGACCTCACCGGCATGGTTGAGCGCGATCGCAATCACCCCTCGGTCGTGATCTGGAGCGCAGGCAACGAGGTTCCGGATCAGACCGACCCGCGCGGGCCCGAGACGCTTCAGGGGCTGCTCGATATTCTGCACAGCGGCGATCCAACTCGTCCGGTTACCGTGGGCTGCGACAACATCGCGGCAGAGCCCAGGGCCGCGCTGCCCGAGTTCCTCGCGAAGCTGGATGTCGTGGGTTACAACTATGTGGATCGCTGGCGCGAGCGCCGGGAACTCTACTACGCCATCGATCGCCACGATTTTCCGCAGCGCCGCGTCGTCGGCACGGAAAGCGAATCCATGGGCGGCGACAGCACCCGCCGTATTGCGGTCGAGCAGCTGCAGAAGTACGTGCAGAACTACGACTACGTCAGCGGCGATTTCATGTGGACCGGTATCGACTACCTGGGCGAGGCCCACTGGCCCAATAAGCTTGCCACCAGCGGCGTTCTGGACACCTGCGGCTATCCCAAGGATGGCTACTATTTCTACCAGAGCCTGTGGACAAACAAGCCCGTGCTGCACCTGTTTCCGCATTGGAACTGGTTCGGCAAAGAGGGCCGCACAGTGACCGTGATGTGCTACACCAACTGCGATACCGTTGAACTGTTTCTTGATGGAGACAGCATGGGCGTGAAAGGTTTCGCATTCCCGCGGCCCGGAATGTCCGGCAAGTATGGCAACTACCCGCCGCGCGCCAAAGCGCCGCAGACCACGGCCGATCTGCATCTGGCGTGGGATGTGCCGTACGCTCCCGGTATGCTCAAGGCGGTTGGAGTTCGCGCCGGGGAGATCGTTGCAACCGCCGAGGTGCGCACCACCGGCGCTGCGGCCGGCATTGCGCTTGCGGCCGACCGCAGCCGAATCCAGACCGATCGCGCGGACCTCGCGCATGTGAGCGTGCGGATCATCGATGCCGCCGGTTTACTGGTGCCGACCGCGAACGACCGGATTTACTTCGAACTCAGTGGCAACGGCAGAATCCTCGGCGTCGACAATGGCCAGCCGGACAGCCACGAACCCTATCAGGCCAGCGAGCGCCGCGCGTTCAATGGCCTCGCGCTGGTGCTGGTGCAATCCACGGGTCAGGCAGGACCCATGGTTCTCAGGGCATCGGCGGCGTCTCTGCTCGGTGCCCAGATCGAGATCCTGGCGGGTTAAGGCAGCGACCTGCGCCGCGATCGGCGCGCCGGGTACGACGCTGCAGCTTCCAGGTTATTGCTATAGACTTTGTGCATCAAAATGCCGAAGTTCCCCGCCTGCAACTATCCCGGTCGATGACCACGAATACAGAAAAGCCGAGCTCACCGCATTTCCTGCGTCGCAGGCAGATCCTCCAGAGCGCGATCGCCGCGACGCTGCCTGCGAGCCTGCTCTCTTGTGCCTCAGATCAGAATCAAGACAGTCTGGTAGTGGGTGGTTTGCCGGTGACTTGCAACCTGACTCTGCCGGTCGCGTGCGTGGCCAGGGCCACGCAGACCAGCGCGAATCCGGCTGCGAGTCCCAGATTCGCCTACGAATACAGCAAGTACAGCGGCTGGCCCGAGATAAAGGAATCGTTGATGGCGGGGCGGATCGAGGCCGCGTACATGCTGGCGCCGTTGGTCATGGATCTGGCCGACAGAAAAATACCCGTCAAGATTGTATCGCTGGGTCATCGTTCGGGTGCCGTGATCATGGTGCGCACCGATTCCGCGTACCAGCATTTCAGGCAGCTCGCCGGCAAGCTCATTGCCATTCCCAGTCGTTTCGCGGTGGACTATTTATTCCTGCGAAAAATGCTGGCGTTGGAAGACATGACGCCCAAGGACGTGCAAATCGTGGAAATGGCGCCGCCCGATATGCCCGCGGCGCTCTATGCCCGCGCGGTGGATGCGTACTGTACCGGCGAGCCATTCGGCGCCTCGGCGCAACGCGCAGGCTACGCACGCGTGCTGCGCATGACGCGCGACGAATGGCGCAATTATATTTGCTGCGTCTTGACGGTGCGTGAAGAGTTCATCGCGCACAACCGTCCCTTGGTGCAGGATCTGGTCAACCACGTTCTGGGCGCGGGTGTGTGGCTCGATGCCAAGCGCGAGAACCGCGACAAGGCGGTAGCCATAGCTGCCGGCAAGCGCTTCTTCAATCAGGATCCCAACATCATACAGTTCGTCATGGACAACCCTACCGATCGCGTGACCTATGGCGACTTGCGCATGATCAGAGCAGAATTCGACGAGCTGATGCAACTGTCGCTCGAGGCCGGCACCATCAAGCATCCCATCGCCTACGATACCTATGTCGATGAGAGTTTCGCCGCGGCCGCGACGGCGTCTGCGATTACGCTTTGATCCGGAGAGTACATTTGACGCGCGCACTGGGGCTGCTGCTGTGGTTTTTCTCATTTGGGGTCGCGATTCAGGCCGCAGAGAACCCCAGTCTGGTGGCCGGAGTGTTCAGCCCAGCCCGACTCGCGCCCGATTTCTCGCTGCGCGGCTCCGACGGCACCGAACTGAGGCTCAGTCGCTACCGGGGTAAGGTGGTGCTGCTGTCATTCGGCTACACCTCCTGCACCGAGGTGTGCCCGGTGACGCTGAGCGTACTGGCCGTAGCCCGCAAGGAACTGCAACTGGCGGCCAACAACGTACAGGTAATCTACGTCACGGTGGATCCGGAGCGAGATAACGCTGAACGCATGCGCAAGTTCCTAGCTGCATTCGATCCCAGTTTCATCGGCGCCACTGGCACCGCGCAGCAGCTGGCCGCTGTGCGCGCCGATTATGGAATCTCGGTGAGCCAGAAAATGCCCATCCCGGGCGGCTACGTGCTCAGTCACTCGTCTTACATTTATTTGATCGACCGCAACGGGAACCTGCGCGCCCTGATGCCCTTCGGGCACAGCGCCGACGATTTCGCGCACGACCTCAACATTTTATTGAAGAAGTAGTTGTCTTTGCGGCGGCTCGGTCGATGGTTGGGGATTGTCTCGGTTGCTATCGCTGTCGGTGCCGGCGCCTGGGCCGCACTCGCGCCCATCAGGCCCGAATCACGCGAGGTGATATTCGAGATTCCAAAGGGCACCTGGGCTCGCCGCATGGCGGGCAACAAAGTCGAAATTCTCCCCTCCAGGATTCGCCTGACTCTTGGTCTCAGGGATGTTCTGGTGCTGAGGAACATGGACGACGTGCCGCAGATCTTCGGGCCGACACTGATGATGCCGGGGCAGAGCTTTCGGTTGCCCTTCGCAGTGGCTTCCGACTATCAATTCGCGTGCACGGCGCACGCCAGCGGGCAGATGACCATTATTGTCGAGCCGCTGCCGGAATCCGGCTGGGCCAGGGTATGGTGGCGGCTGCGGACACTCTAAGGAGACGGGTTGGTGATGATGAAAAGAGCGGCGCTGTCGAAATTCTGGCAGATTCTTCCCTCGACGACCGTGATTGCGATTCTAATTGCCGTGTGGTGGTTGGTCGTGGTCGCGACCCAGAGCGCAATTTTCCCGACTCCGTGGCAAGTGGTTACCGGCACGCTGGAGCTGGCCCATGAGGGTACGCTTTGGAACGATATCGGCGCTTCCTTGATGCGTGTGGCTGCGGGATTTCTACTGGCGGTCATGGTTGCCGTGCCGCTCGGACTGTGGATGGGTTGGGTGTCTGCTGCGTTCTCGACGCTCAATCCCATCTTTCAGATACTGCGCCCCATTTCTCCGATCGCCTGGATACCGATTGCCATTCTCTGGTTTGGCGTCGGCAATGCGTCACCGATATTTCTGATTTTTATATCGTCGGTATTTCCAATGGTGGTGCAAACCACTGCAGGGGTGCACACCATTGAGCGGCGCTATCTTTGGGCAGCGCAAAATTTCGGCGTCTCGCGTTATACGCTGTTTCGCAGGGTTGTGATTCCGGCGGTGCTGCCGCAAATCATCGTCGGCATGCGCATCGGCCTGGGCGTGGCGTGGCTGGTCGTGGTGGCAGCCGAGATGATCGCTCTGCGTTCCGGCCTGGGCTATTTGATCATCGATTCGCGCAATGCCGGCAATCGCTATGATCTGGTCATCGGCGGCATGGCGATCATCGGCTTGATCGGCCTGTCGCTCGACGGCGCGATGCGGCTTCTTGAGGGCCTGAAAATCGTCAGGTGGCGCTATGCGCGCTAAGATCTCGGTCAAAGACCTCAAGAAAAGCTTTCCGACGGATCAGGGCTCACTTCAAGTCATCGACGGCGTCAGTTTTGAGGTCGCGGACGGCGAATTCGTCGCCCTGGTCGGACCCTCCGGCTGCGGCAAGTCGACCCTGCTGCATTTGCTCGCCGGCTTCGATCACCCCGATCAGGGGTCAATCAACATCGATGGGGTTTCTGGCGCTGGGCCGAATTCCAAAGGCATACTCATGCCTCAGCAGGGCTCGGTCTTTCCGTGGCTTACCGTCCAGCAGAATCTGATGTTTGGACTCAACGGCAGCGCGCCGGCCCATCAGAAAGCGCAGATTGCCGATCACTATGCGGCCATCGTCGGTTTGACGGGCTTTGAGATGAGCTACCCGCACGAACTCTCGGGAGGCATGCTCAAACGCGCGGAGCTCGCGCGCGCCCTGGTCGTTAAGCCGGAAATTCTCTACATGGATGAGCCGTTCTCGGCGCTGGACGCGCTGACGAGTTTGCGTATGCGCAAAGAGCTGCTGAGAATCCTGTCGGAAGAGCGCCACACCGTCGTGTTGATTACCCATGATGTGGAAGAGGCGATCTACCTGGCTGACCGAATCCATGTGCTGTCGGCTCGACCGACCAGAATTCAGACCACCTTCCAGGTGCCCTTCACTCACCCGCGCGCACTCTCCGGTCCTGAAGTACAGGAGCTCAGGGAGGCCGTGCTGCGCGAGCTGGGTGTTTAGCTTCACGCTGCCCGCGATAACACACTGACGCAGCTCAGTTTTCCGGTACTGGCGTGCAAGTGGTGGAGCGGAAGGGAATCGAACCCTCGACCTTCGCATTGCGAACGCGACGCTCTCCCAACTGAGCTACCGCCCCACGAGGCGCGCGATTCTAGCATCCGACCGCTGCGCCGCAACCTGGCACCGTAATGGTGCACCCCCCCATCGGACGGCGCCGACAGCGAACTGCGCAATCTGCCGCTGCATTAGCGAATGCTCACAGTCGATGCTTGGCCTGAAGCGGGACAGCGACACAGGTGAACCATGGAACCTCAGCCGGAACTGCGGCGATTACTCGAGCGTCAAGGTGAAATTCGACAGGCCATGCGTCAGCCCGGCGGCATACGCATCACCGTTGAACGCGAACTGTTTGCCATCCGCGAACAACTTAAGAAATTTCCCACTGCCGCTCAGATGCTGCCGACTGAACTGACCGGTAGCGGCCGTAAGCAATAACGGCCGCGCCGTAATCTGCGCGCGAAATTTCCTATACTGCGGCGCCGGCGCTTCCTGACCGGTCAGCATGACGAGGAATATCGCGTCAAAAACGCCACTTGGATCAGCCTGCCGGAAGTGGCGTGAGTAGCTCGCGGCGCGGCGCGGGCGCGCGCGCGCATTCGATGCCCTTCGGCGCCGAGCTTCAGGCCGACGGCAGCGTACGATTCCGCTTCTGGGCGCCCAGCCATGAACGCATCGAACTGAGGCTGCAGGGTCAGGAGGGCGCGCTGGAGATGCAGCGCGAGGCCGGCGGCTGGCATACGCTCCAGACCGCCCGCGCAGCCCGCGGCTCGCGCTACCAATTCATTTTGCCGGACGGCTTGGCGGTACCGGACCCGGCTTCGCGTTTCCAGCCCGACGATGTGCATGGGCCCAGCGAGGTTATCGACCCGCACGCCTATCGTTGGCACGACCTGCAGTGGCGCGGCCGTGCCTGGCATGAAGCGGTGCTATACGAACTGCACGTGGGCTGCTTTACGGCGGCCGGAACCTTTGTCAGTGCCATCGAGCGGCTGCGTCATTTGGCCGAACTCGGCGTGACCGCGATTGAGATCATGCCGCTGGCCGATTTCCCGGGCGCACGCAATTGGGGTTACGACGGCGTGCTGCCTTACGCACCCGATTGCAGCTATGGCGATCCGCAGCAGCTCAAGGCACTCATCGATGCGGCCCATTCTCTGGGGCTCATGGTGCTGCTCGACGTCGTCTACAATCATTTCGGACCTGAAGGCAACTACCTGTCTGCGTACGCGCCGCAGTTCTTCAGCGCTCGGCACCACACCCCCTGGGGCGCTGCGCTCAACTTCGACGGCGAGGACAGCCGGACGGTGCGGGAGTTTTTCATCCACAACGCACTGTACTGGCTCGCGGAATTCCATTTTGACGGGCTGCGATTCGACGCCGTTCATGCGATCGTCGACGATTCAGCGAGGCATTTCCTAACTGAGCTGGCGCTGCGCGTGCGCACCGCTCTGCCCGGGCGCCACGTGCACCTGGTGCTGGAGAATGAACACAATCAGGCGCAATGGCTCGAGCGTGGCCGCGACGGCGAGGCGCAGCTGTTCAGTGCGCAATGGAATGACGATGCGCATCATGTGTTGCATGTTGCCGCCAGCGGCGATGCGGAAGGCTATTACAGCGACTACATCGGCCATACCGACCGGCTCGGACGCGCGCTCGCAGAAGGCTTTGCCTTTCAGGGCGAACTGATGCCATATCGCGGCGCCACGCGGGGGCAGCCCTGCGCGCATCTGCCGCCCCCGGCATTCGTGGCGTTTATTCAGAACCACGATCAAGTCGGCAATCGCGCTTTTGGCGAACGCCTGAGCGCGCTCGCGCCCGCCCCGGCCGTACGAGCGATCACGGCACTTTATCTGTTGCTGCCGCAGATCCCCATGCTGTTCATGGGAGAGGAGTGGCACTGTCCGCAGCCGTTCCTGTTCTTCTGCGATTTCGCAGGCGAGCTCGGCGAGGCGGTGGTGCGCGGACGGCGCCAGGAATTTTCGCATTTCGAGGCCTTCCGCGACGAGCAGGTGCGCGCGCGTATTCCCGACCCGCAGTCGCCCATCACTTTCCACGACAGCAAGCTCGACTGGAGCGGCCTGGAGGAGCCGGACGCTGCCCGGACATTGAGCTGGTATCGGGAACTGCTCGCCGTGCGGCGCCGTCACGTCACCCCGCTTCTGCCCACACTCACGGGCGCAGGCGAGTACCGCGTGCTCGGCGCTTCGGCAGTGCTGGTGCGCTGGCATGGCTCGGGAGCCAGCGAATTGACACTCATGGCCAATCTCAAGAGTCAGCCCGCCGGTGAATTCCCGCCGGCTGCCGGTGCCCTGCTGTGGCAGGAAGGCCATGTCGATGCCGCCGGAAACCTGGGGCCCTGGGCCGTGCGTTGGAGTCTGCGTGTCTGAGAGGCAACCATGATCCCACGGGCCACATACCGTC
>Ga0302326_10023090_pt1 | contig 12695 bp, 13 predicted proteins | sample Palsa_T0_3_FD_202264 | JGI IMG/M metagenome (GOLD analysis project Ga0302326, IMG submission 202264) | Peat permafrost microbial communities from Stordalen Mire near Abisko, Sweden - Palsa_T0_3 | ecosystem: Environmental > Terrestrial > Soil > Palsa > Peat permafrost | place: Sweden: Abisko... | reverse complement strand
GCCCCGGCCTTGCGCAGCAACCCCGCGCGCACCGGCCAGTATCTCTCCAGCGCCTGCTCCGCTTTGGACCCGTAGGGAATCACGCGTTCCTTGTTGCCTTTCCCGAGCACGCGCAGCATCTGTTCCTTGCGATCGATGTCCGCCAGGTTTAGCCCGGTTAATTCGCTCACGCGCAGGCCGGAGGCATATAGCATTTCCAGGATGGCGCGGTCCCGCTCCAGAAGCGCGTCCGCCTTGTCGTTGGTCGCTTTCCGCCTGCCGGGCTTGCCCTTCGCCCGCGGAGGCTCCTGCACCGAGCCCAACTGGTCCAGAAAAGCGTTCATCTCCTCGGCGCTGAGCACTGTCGGAAGCCGCTTGGGAAGCTTGGGCGTGGCCACCAGCCGCGCGGGATTGTCGCGAATCATTCCCTCGCGCGCGCAAAATTTGAAAAAGGATCGCAGCGAGGCCAATTTGCGGGCCATGGAACTTTTTTCCAGTTTTTGGTCGTGCAGGTAGCCCAGAAATTCGCGGATGATCCGGTGGTCGATCCCCGCGACGCCCGGCGGCTCGGCGCCTCCCGGAGACAAATAGGAACGAAACTGTTCCAGGTCCGCCCGGTAACTTCGCAGGGTATTCGGCGACGCGTTGCGCACCGCGCGCAGGTATTCCAGAAACTTCTCAATCGCCGGTTTCATGGATTCCTGGACGCGCCCTCGCGCTTTCGGGTTGCATCAAGCCTTCACCACTTCCACCGGCGCGGACTCGGCCGCGTGTACCGTCACCGGCGCGGGCTCCTCCGGCGCGGCAATCTCCCAGTCGCAGCCCTCTTTCAGGCATGCGCGCACCGTGCCCGTCTTGCTCCGCTTTTCCACCACGAACGCCGCCCCGCATTTCGGGCAAGGCTCGTCAATGGGCCGGTACGGCGTGGTGAAGTCGCATTCCGGGTAGCGGTTGCAGCCGTAGAACACCCGCCGGCGGCCTTTCTTGGCCATGCGCTCCAGCAGTTCTCCCGTGCCGCACTTGGGGCAGTGGATCCCCAGCGTTTTGGCGCGAATGAATTTGCATTTCGGATACGCCGTGCACCCGGTGAACTCCCCGTAGCGTCCGTGCTTGCGCACCAGTTGCGATCCGCAGTCTGGGCATTTTTCGTCCAGCAACTCGTCGGCCTGCAGGGCCACGCGCGTCCCTTCGATGATCCGCCGCGTGGTTTTGCACTCCGGATAGCCCTTGCACGCCAGGAACATGCCGAAGCGCCCGCGCTTGATGACCATCTCCTTGCCGCAATTGTCGCAGTACTCGATCTTGGGCTCGCCGTTGGCCGCTTCGGCCGGCAGCTCCGGTGAGAGGTCCTGGATAAAATCGCATTCGGGATAGCGCGAGCACCCCAGGAAGAATCCATGCCGGCTGATGCGCTCCAGCAGTTCCCCCTGCCCGCACTTCTCGCACTTTTTCCCCGTGGGAATCCCCGCCTTGTACGAGAGCATCTCGTCGTCGGCGCGATCCAGGTCCACCACGAATTTCTCCCAGAACTCCTTCACGGCCTCGCGCCACGGCAGCTTGCCTTCCTCGATTTCGTCCAGCTCCTCTTCCAGCCGCGCCGTGAACGTCACGTCGAAAATATCCTCGAAGCTTTTCACCAGCAGCGTGCTCACGCGTTCGCCCAGCATGGTCGGCGAAAAGCGTCCCTGGTCCTTGGTGACGTATTCCCGCTCCACGAGCGTGGAGATGATGGACGCATACGTGGACGGCCGCCCGATGCCCTTTTCTTCCAGCTCCTTCACCAGCGTGGCGTCGTTGTAGCGCGGCGGCGGCTCGGTAAAGTGCTGGTCGGGCCGGATGCGGTCCAGTTGCAGCGTCTGGCCTTCGCTCACGCGCGGCAGGTTGCGGCCTTCGCCCTCTTCGTCCTTTTCCTCGTCCTCGCGGTCGGCCATCGACGCCGGCGTCTGGTACACGCGCAGAAATCCGTCGAATTTCTGCACCGACCCGGTGGCCCGGAAGGTGTAATCCCCCGCCTGAATGTCGATGGTGGTCTGGTCGAAAACCGCCGGCAGCATCTGCGAAGCCACGAAGCGCTGCCAGATCAACTGGTACAGCTTGAACAGGTCGTCTTCCAGATATTTCCGCACGTCTTCCGGAGCGCGCATGGCGTCGGTGGGGCGCACTGCTTCGTGTGCTTCCTGCGCGTCCTTCTTGGACTTGTAAAAATTCGGTTTCTCCGGCAGATAGCTGCTTCCGAAGCGCGCCGGGATCAGCTCGCGCACCTGCGCCAGCGCATCGCTCGAGACATGCACCGAATCGGTGCGCATGTACGTAATCAGCGCCACCGAGCCTTCTTCCCCCAGCTCCACGCCTTCATACAGCCGTTGCGCCAGCGACATGGTGCGCTTGGCCGTGTAGCGCAGCCGGTTGTAGGCGGCCTGTTGCAGCTTGGACGTGGTGAACGGCGGCGGCGCATAGCGCTTCTTTTCCTTTTGCGCCACGCTGGCCACTTCCCACTTGGCCTTTTCCACCGCGGCCACCACCGCGTCGGCCTCGGCCCGCGTGTGAATCGCGATCTCTTCGCCCTTGTATTTCGCCAGTTTCGCCTCGAACACCGGCGGCTCGCCCGCCGCCAGTTGCGCGTGGATCGTCCAGTACTCCACCGGAACGAACGCGCGAATCTCCTGCTCGCGCTCCACGATCAGCCGCAGCGCCACGGTTTGCACGCGCCCCGCCGAGAGGCCTCGCCGCACCTTGTTCCACAGCAGCGGAGAAATCTTGTACCCCACGATGCGGTCCAGCACGCGCCGCGCCTGTTGCGCGTCCACCAGGTCGGTGTCCACCTGCCGCGGATGCTCAAACGCCGCGCGGATCGCCTTGGGGGTGATCTCGTTGAAGGTCACGCGAAATATTTTCTTCGGGTCCGTCGCCACGATCTCTTTCTTGGGCGCGGCCTTTTCCGCTTCCTCGGCAGCCTCGCTCTTGGCGTCCTTCTTCTTGAACCGCGACGCGCTGGGCTCCTGCTCGGTGAATTTCGAGGGCTTGGACAGCACCATCGCCAGGTGCGCGGAGATCGCTTCGCCCTCGCGGTCCGGGTCGCCCGCCAGATACACGGCGTCGGCGGAGTTCGCCGCCTTGCGCAGGTCGTTGATCACCTTGCCCTTTCCCGCGATGATCTGCAGCGTGGGCTCGAAAATCTTGTCGTCGTCGAGGCGAATCAGGGGTTTCTTCGCAGCGGCCTTCTCCTTGCCCTTCTTGCTTCCCTTCTTGCCCTTGGCCTTCTTTTTCTTCTTTCCGTTGCCTTCTTCCTCGCCCGGCAGACGGATGCCAATGGTTTTCTTCGGCAGGTCCATCACGTGCCCGATGGAGGCCTTCACCGTGTAATTCCGTCCCAGATATTTGTTGATCGTCTTGGCTTTCGCCGGCGATTCAACGATGACCAGTGATCGTCCCATGTTTCCCTTATGCCTGACTTGGTTCCTTATTATGAACCCGGGCGGAAAGCCGTGTGCCCTTTCCGCTACCTACTGCAGATTCCGCACGAAATGCTTCCCCGGCATCTGCCGGATCATTCCGCGCATCTCCATCTCGCACAGCGACGCCAGCGTTTCCGAGGAACTCAGCCCGGTGGCCTCCACCAGTTCGTCCACGTGAATCGCTTCCTCCACGCGAATCAGCTCGTACAGCTTCTTTTCCGTGGGGGAAAGGGCCTGCTCAAACAGGGACGCGCGTTCCGCGACGGAGGTTGCTTGCACCGGAAAAAGCTCCGCGCGAACTTCCGTGGGCAGCTCCTCCACAATATCTTCCCACCCTGTCACCAGCTTGGCTCCCTGTTTAATCAATTGGTGTGGCGCAAAACTCACAGCCTCGGTCACGATCCCCGGCACCCCGAACACTTCGCGCCCGAATTCCATCGCCAGCCGCGACGTGATCAGCGAACCCGAATGCTCCGCCCCCTGCGTCACCACCACCCCCAGCGCCATCCCCGCCACCACGCGGTTGCGCACCGGAAAATTTTCCGGCGCCGGATGCGTGCCGATGGCAAACTCGCTCACGATCGCCCCGTGTTTCTCCACTTCCGCGAACAATTTCTTGTTCTCCTTGGGATACACCACGTCGATCCCGCACCCCAGCACGCCCACCGTCACGCCCCCGGCGGCCTTGCAGGCCCCCGTGTGCGCCGAGCTGTCGATCCCTCGCGCCAGCCCGCTCACGATCGCCAGCCCCCGTTCCGCCAGCTCCCGCGCCAGCTTCTCGGTGATTTGATTCCCGTAAGGGGTCGGACGTCGCGTGCCTACAAAAGCGATGGAGTGCCGGCTCAGCGCGCTGGCGTCCCCGCGCACGAAAAGCAGCGGCGGCGGATCGTAAATCTGCAGCAGCCGCTGGGGATAGCCCGCCTCCTGGCAGTTTACCAGTTGGCAGCCGATGCGCTTGGCTTCCGCCAGTTGCTTCTCCGCGAAAGCAAACCCCGCGCGCGAGGCGATGGCCTGCGCCGTGGCCGCCGGCAGATGGCACGCCTCCAGCTCCGTCAGCGAAGCGCTGAAAATCCCGTCGGGCGAACCGAATTCGCGCAGCAGTTTCTTCGCGATTCGCGCGCCCAGGCCTGCCGTCCCGTGCAGCGCGAGCCAGGAGAGGGAAGCATCCAGGTCCACGCGGCGACCCTACGCGCATCCTGCCAACCCTGTCAAGCCGCCCCCCGAAGCCGCCTGAGCAAAATCCCGCCTTTCGCTCGTGCTGTACGATGTAGCTCAGGTCGCGGGTGCGGGCTGTACTTACAGCCCGCCAAGAAGAAGTCCCCGCGGGCGACCTGAGGCTTTTCGGTGTGGGTAAGCACCTTGGCCGCAATTCCGAGCGACGGCCTCGGCGGGCGCGGGCTGCACTTGCAGCCCGCAGAAGAAAACGAACGGGCTGCACTTGCAGCCCGCTTAGAGCAGTGAGGAATCGCTCTTGCGGTTGTAGCTCAGGTCGTCCCGCCCCGCGGGCGACCTGAGGCCTTTTGCCCTGCAGCCCGCCAAAATGAATCGCCGGCTGCGGTCACGGAGTCATCCACCGGCCCGGCAACAACATCATGCTAATATAGGTTGGAAATCGACAGGAGGCGTCATGACGACCACAGCGGACTTGCCGGGGAGCAAGAGAAACGAATCGGGGGTGCGCGAACCCGCGCGAGGCTCGCACCTGAATGTTGCCTGGGGACTTCTTTATGTTTTGGCACTCGTTGCAGGGTTGGAGTTGACCATAGCCGTCGTCACGAAACTCCTGCAACGAATCCTGTAGCCCGAGCGCGGCGGGCGCGGGCTGTATGACCGTTGTAGCTCAGGTCGTCGGGTGCGGGCTGCACTTACAGCCCGCCTAAGAAGAAGCCTGGGGCGCCCCGAAGCTTTGGAATGGATGGTAGCTCTCCCTAGGGGGTCGGAGCTTCAGCTCCGACATCAAGCCGCCAAAACGAGCGGGGCTTTAGCCCCTGGGGCCGCGCCCCGCCGAAAACCGCGCCCGAATCTACAGCCGCAGCTCGATGTAAACCAGATACACCGCCAGCGCCAGCCCGAACAGCGCCGTAAGAATCGCCGCCAGGTCCACCAGAAAACCCGCCGGCTGGAAATTCCCGGCCTCCAGTTGCGCGCGCGTCCGCCGGTAGCGAAACAGCCCGGCCAGCGTCAACAGCACCCCGCCGAGAATCGCAATGGTGCCGAACCATACCGTCAGTCCCGTGGTCGTCGATTGGCGCCCTTGCAGTTGCAGGAACTGCCGGATGGCGATGGCGAAGCGTCCGATCGCAAAACCGAACACCACAATGGCCACGCCGGTGCGCACCCACGCCAGAAAGGTGCGTTCATTCGCCAGATGGTCGCTCGCGCGGCCGATCTCCCCGCCCCCCGCCGCCCCGCGCTCCTTGCCTGCCGGATTCCCCATGCACCCTCGGATCATCCCGTCGGTGTCTAACCCTTTTCATCGGTTTTTCCTGACCCGACGAACGACAGGATAACACTGCCCGACAGAACCGTGTACGATCGGTCCCGGAGGGTGCCCCATGTTTCGCTTGCGAAACGTGGGGGTTTTTCCTTTCTCGATGCCCAGGAAACTCAAGCGCAACTACGGCCGTGGCGATCTGCATTTCATTACGTTCAGCTGTTACCGACGTTGTGCACTCCTCGGGACGGCACCGTGCCTGACGTTTTCTATCGGCCTTTCCTGACCCGACGAACGACAAGATGACACTGCCCGACAGAACCGTGTACCATCGGCCCCGGAGGGTGCCCCATGTTTCGCTTGCGAAACGTGGGGCTTTTTCCTCTCGATGCCCAGGAAACTAAAGCGCTACTACGGACGTGGCGATCTGCATTTCATCACCTTCAGCTGTTACCGGCGTTGTGCACTCCTCGGGACATGCGTTTGTCCAGGCACTCCAGGAAGTGCGGACCAAGTATGGGTTTTTTCTCGTGGGTTACGTGGTCATGCCCGAGCACGTTCACTTGCTGGTGAGCGAGCCGAAGATCGGCACCCCCTCCACCATCGTGCACAGCTTAAAGCTGCGGGTATCCAAGCGGCTGCGCGCCAGCCGTCCGAGCGCGTCTCCTGGACAAAGACCATTTGTCTCCCAAGAATTCTCGCAGCTCACCGGAGCGCCGCAGTTCTGGCAGAGGCGATTCCACGACTTCAACGTCTACAGCGCCGAGAAGAGGCGCGAGAAACTCGAATACATCCACTGCAACCGGTAACGCGGGGACTGGTGAAAGACCCCAAGGATTGGGTATGGAGCAGTTACGCATCCTATTCTGGCAAAGGTTTACCGCTCATTCCGATCGATTTTGTGGATTGATTAGGACCCCGGCTCCGCGCCGAAAAGGCTCACGTTTGCATCGCAAACATAGGGAACCAGCTAATTTGGGCCAACGGGAGATCGGTTCATTCTCGTTTGAGTGGGTGGTACTCAAGCGTACAATGCCCCCGCAGGAGGTCAAACCGTGCAGCCCTTTATCAATGTTTGGGCAGCTATAGGACCCCTTCTAGGGGTCCTGGTAGGAAGCTGGCTGACTATGCGCTACCAACGAAAACTATGGCTACTGGATAACAGACGGGCGGAATACCGGAAGCTACTTAGCACACTTTCGGAATCTGCGACTCAGGCTCTCCATGCGTTCGCAATCGAAACGGTTGATCCGGTACTGCCTCGCTCAAGTCGTCGGATGACGTCCGCAATCGCAAAATCGGTGAACGTTATTTATAGTCGACTGTTTATAGCTGACGATATCAAGAAATTAGACGTAATGAAGCGCTGGCAGAGCACGCTTGATGCACTTCAGAAAGAGCGGAACGTAATTACATTTCACAAAAAGCTAGACTCCCTTATGGATGACCTTAGAGCAGTCGCGCTCAAGGATTTTTCCTAAGCATGGCGGTCTTCACGCAATCCGCGGAGGTACCTTCCTCGCGGCTCTAAATGACTGATCATGGGCTAGAATTCAATCGTGTAGCATGCGGCAGTTTTCCACAGGCTGGCGATTTTCCACAGTCTTACCATCTTGACTTTCCGTCAAAACCATATCTATTCCGCAATGTAGAATCACGTTATACTGACAGGGGAAGGGGGAAAGCGAGATGTTTAACCGGGATAAGTTTAAGGCGCTAGTACACTACATTTGCTACCAGCGTTCCGATGCCCCTTCGACTCTTGGCGCTGTCAAGCTCAACAAGATAATATGGCTTTCCGACATGGTGGGTTACTACGAACTCGGAGAGCCTATTACCGGCGCTCGATACATAAAACGGCGATTTGGCCCAGTTCCGCAGCAGATTGTTCCGATCGTTAGAGAATTGGAAGACGAGGGCGTCCTGACTGTTTCAGAAGAGCAGTATCGAGGCAGGCAAAAGAAGGTTTATACCGTACATACTGCTCCGAACGAAAATTTAATGTCTGAGGACGAACTTCAGATCGTCAATGGGATGATTAATATGGTTTGTGACGAGCATACCGCCGCATCCATCAGCAGGGGTTCTCACGACGAAGTTTGGAAGGCTTCGGAAGACGGAGAAGAGATACCATATTTCACTGTTTTTTGTCGGCGCGGGGTCATTACATCTGAAGAGCGTGAGTGGGCGCGCACGCAGCTTGAAGTCTAGCGCATGCGTACGGTCGTTGAGGAAGACCGCGTAAGTGAGATCATTGACGCGGAGGAAGCTATCTATCCGCGTCTTCGAGATGCTTTTGAAGCCCTCAAATGGTCGCTCGCGCACCGCGCCGAAGACGGTGAGCTAATTGACGACGTAAACTGGATTTACAAACAGACGGGCGACCAGCGACAGAATATTCCCGCTTTAGTTGTGATCTATACTTTTGACCACAACTTTGTACTGTTGAAATTTATATTGGTCCGTATACCGACTCTATAATCTGATTGCCATTTCACACTCTGAAATCAAGGTTGGGTGCACTCATGTTTCGCTGCGAAGGTGCAGCCAAGGGAAAATTGAAGACCCTACACTGTCCTCTTCACTTTCATTCTGGACCGCCGCATAAGCTCCCCATTCCGTTCGAAACGCAGCTGTGCCATTCGAATCGCCCCGTTCGAATTACCCACATAGTAAATAACAGTTGCCTTTCTAGCTAATCTGTGCTAATGTGTCGCATGTTCGCTGAAAATCCAACGTCTCGCATCCCCGCAACCCGCTTCGCGGCCCCCTTCTCCACCCGCGCATACAGCATCTCCAAAACCAGCCCATCCCCGCTTCAATCAGCAAACCCTTTAGAATCCACACTTCCACGAAAACGCCATTTAACATTCCCAGAATCAACACTTACAAAATTGCTGGACTTAAAGTCCCCCAGAATCAACACTTACAAAAAAACCGGAGGGCGGGGGTGCCCTGAAAAACCCTCCGCGCGCTATACTGGTGCGGTTGTTTTGCCGGGATTTAGCCCAATGCCTAAGCTACGCGTCTCCATCGTCGAGTTCCTCAACACCGCGCCGCTCGTCTGGGGTTTTACCGACGGGCCGCTCGAAGGCCGTTATGATCTTTCTTTTACCGTGCCTTCGCTGTGTGCCGAGGCCTTGCGCGCCGGTGAAGTGGACCTCGCCATCATTCCCGCCATCGAATACCAGCGCATCGACGATCTGGTCATGCTTCCGGGTATGGCCGTGGCCGCCAAAAACGACGTGGCCAGTATTCTGGTTCTGGCAAAAAAGCCCATTGAGGCCGTGCGCAGCATCGCTCTGGACACCAACTCCCGCAGTTCCGTCGCCCTGGTTCGCCTGCTGTGCGAAGGGCTTTGGCACATCGCTCCCCAATTCATGGACATGGCCCCCGATCCCGCGGCCATGCTCGCGGCCGCCGATGCCGCGCTGGTGATTGGCGATCCCGCGCTGGCCGTGCGCCTCAAGGTGGATGCCCTGGCGCAAAAGCAGCCCTCCGGTCACGGCTGCTGTGGAGGCGATGACAGCGAACATCCCGTGCCCGGCGTGGACACCCTGTTCGTCTACGACGTGGCCCAGCAGTGGCGCGAAATGACCGGAAAACCCTGCGTGCTGGCGGTGTGGGCCGGCCGCCGCGACGTGGTCACGCCCGAAGTGGTGGCGGATTTTCTGGCCTCCAAGGAATATGGTCTTTCCCAGATGGGCGAAATTGCCGAAGGCGCGGCCTTGAAGCTGGATCTTTCCCCCTGCCATCTGCACCGCTACTTGAAACGCAATATAGACTTTTCGCTGGACGCCGAAAATCTCGACGCCTTGCGCCACTATTACCAGCTTGCCGCCGCCGCCGGATTGATTCCCTCCGCGCGGCCCATCGAATTCGCGCCCGCGCCGTCGCGCGCCAGCGCAAATAAAAACGCCCGAGTGGACGACGCGGATAACAGTGGACCGTGCGCCGATGAAAACGCCCGCGCGGAAAAATAGAGTGGGAGAATACGAAACCCCGACATGGAATCACGGGGAATACGAAACCCCGATATGGAATCGGGGAGGGAAAAAATGACATGGGATTGACCGGCCAAGAAGCGCTCGACTTATTCGCCTCCGATGACCTGATGAGCATCGGCATGGCCGCCACGGCCGTGCGCAAAAAGAAGAATGACCCGCGCGTGGTCACCTACCAGATCGATCGCAACATTAATTACACCAATTTCTGCACCGAGTACTGCTCCTTCTGCGCCTTCTACCGCCCCATGGGCTCCAAGGAGGGCTACGTTCTGCCCCTGGAAACCATCCTGAAAAAAATCGAGGAGATGATCGCCCTCGGCGGCACCGGCATTTTGCTGCAGGGCGGGCTCAACACCGATCTGAAGATCGATTACTACGAAAATCTTTTGCGTGGCATCAAGCGCGCCTTCCCGCAAGTGCACCTGCACTGTTTTTCCGCGCCGGAAATCCTGTGCATCGCGGAAATTTCCGGCCTCTCCGTGCGCGACACCATTGTCCGCCTGCGCGACTCCGGCCTGGACTCCATCCCCGGCGGCGGCGCCGAAATTCTCGACGACGAAATTCGCGCGCGCATCTCCCGCCTGAAATGTTCCGCCGACGAATGGGAACAGATGCACCGCACCGCCCACGGCCTCGGCTTGCGCACCACCGCCACCATGATGTTCGGTTGCGGCGAGGAATTCCGCCATCGCGTGAACCATTTCGAGCGCGTCCGCCGCATCCAGGAAGATACCGGCGGTTTCACCGCTTTTATTCCCTGGATGTTCGCGCCGGAAAACACTCCCCTGGGCAAAAAAGTCCCCGAAGCCACCGCCGTCGATTACCTGAAAACCCTGGCCATCAGCCGGCTCTATCTCGACAACATCGATCACATCCAATCCAGTTGGCTGACGCCCGGCATCAAGGTCTGCCAAGTGGGACTCCAGTTCGGCGCCGACGACGTGGGCAGCATTCTGATCGAGGAAAACGTGGTCTACGCCGCCGGCGTGCGTAACCGCACCAACGAAGCCGAACTGCGCCGCATTATTTTCGACGCCGGCTACATCCCCGCGCAGCGCGACACCCTCTATCGCAGCTACGCCCTGAAGTAATTCAAAAATGCCCAGACCCTCAGGCACGTTGCCGTTCGCGGAGCCCGAACGGCCCTCCCGCGCCGCCCCCTCGCACGTCGCCTACGTCGACGGCGCCTCGCGCGGCAACCCCGGCCCGGCCTCCTACGCCGTGATCCTGCGCGCCCCCGACGGCCGGACGGTATTCGAGATCGGCAAGTACCTGGGCCGCGCCACCAACAACGTCGCCGAATATTACGGCCTGATCACCGCGCTCGACTATGCGCAATCCCAAAGCATCTCGCGCCTGCTGGTGCGCAGCGATTCCGAGTTGCTGGTGCGGCAGATGCAAGGCCGCTACAAGGTCAAGAGCCCCGACCTGCGCCCGCTCTATGAGCGGGCCAGAAAACTTGCCGGTGGCCTCGCGCACTTCGCCATCGAGCACATTCCGCGGGAACTGAATAGCGCCGCCGACGAACTGGCCAACATCGCCCTGGACAAAACGGGCACGCATCAGCCCGCCCCGGCCGCCGCTTCCGCGCGGCCCGCGGCCGCAATCTCATCCGCGACGGCGCCAGCGAAAGCACCGACCACGGCGACAGCGAAAATGTCGGTCGCGACGCCGGCCGCGGCTTCCGCGCGCTCTGCAGCAGCGGCAGTCTCGCCGGCAAAAATGCCGGCCGCGGCGCCCGCGGAGCGTTCCGCGCCCGCAAACGGGCCGCGCATCCGCGCGCGCTTTTCCGCGGGCGCGCTGCATCCCATGCAACCGCTCGATCTGGACGAGGGAGAGATCGTCGAAATCGAAATCGCGAAGCCGGAGAAAAAACTTGGGGATTGACCGACCGTCTCCCGCATTTCCGCGAGAGTTTTTGATTTAGCGAGATGCGAATTCTTATTTCGCAGATTTTTATTTCGCGGTTTTATTTCAGCGGGTGCTTGCGAGAGATACTAGGCTACTCGTCGCTTCCGTGCGCGCTCGCGGCGGCGGATTTGGCGTCGGCGGGAGCGGCGTCCGCGGCGGGCGGCGGCTCGATGTAGTAGAGGATGCGCGTGCAGGTTTCGCACTGGTACAGTTCGTTGGAGTCGCGGCGCAGCTCCTGAAACACGTGCGGCCGGATAATCACCCCGCATAGCGAGCAGGCTTCGTTGCGAACCTCTGCCACGGCGATGCCGCGGTGGTGCTGCGCGATGTGCTCGTAGATCGCCAGCAGGTTTTCCGGGATGGTCCCCAGCTCCTGCTTGCGTTCGGCGATCTTGGTTTCCAGATCTTTCTGCAGGGTGGCGCGTTCCGTTTCGATTTTTTCCCGCTGCGCCGCGGCTTCGCGCTCGACGGCCTTGAGTTCGCCTTCGGCGGCCTTCACGTGCCGCTCAAACTCTTCGCCCGCCACCATGCGCTCGAGCAAGCGGTCTTCCGCCTGGGCCACTTCGCCTTCGGCATGTTGAATTTCGTGCAGCAGGGCTTTGTAGGCTTCGTTGGTTTTTACCGCGGAACTCTGGTCCCTGTATTTGCGCGCCTTTTCCTTCCAGGAATCCACGTCCATTTCGTATGTCTTGCGATCCTTGAGGCTTTTGGTGAGTTCTTCCTTGGCGGCGGCGATTTCCTGTTTCTTCTGCGCCAGGCGATGATCGATTTCCGCGAGCTGCTGAGGGAACCCCGCCAGGCGCGAGCGCAACTCGGACAAGCGCGTGTCCACGGCTTGCAGCTCCACCAGGCGCTGGATGTCCGCGTGCATCTGCGAGCGATTCTAACATAGCTGTTACGGTGAGCCGG
>Ga0302326_10023089_pt1 | contig 12695 bp, 17 predicted proteins | sample Palsa_T0_3_FD_202264 | JGI IMG/M metagenome (GOLD analysis project Ga0302326, IMG submission 202264) | Peat permafrost microbial communities from Stordalen Mire near Abisko, Sweden - Palsa_T0_3 | ecosystem: Environmental > Terrestrial > Soil > Palsa > Peat permafrost | place: Sweden: Abisko... | reverse complement strand
CTCGTACTCCGGCACCCAGATGATGCAGGAGTCCGACCGAGTTGGTTTGCTCGACGATATGGAGACCTTCATCCGGAACGATTTCGGCGGTATCGTCACGAGGCCGCTCGTCGTCACCCTCACTACCGCCAGCCTCCGTTGACGTAGTACCGCTACGTCGGCTCTGCCCCCGAACGCCGGCCTGGGGAGGAGGTCAGCTCGCCTTGAAGCAGGGGTCGTCGAGTTCAAGTAGCTGACGGAGTCGGTGCTCCCACGGCGCTCGTGAGCAGACGCTCGCACCGATAGTTCCGTCGAAGCTCTCGGTAGCAATGGTCCCCGGTTCGCCCTCTGACGCCGGCAGTCGACCCACCACCAGCCCGTCAGGAACGGCAGGGCGGACTTGGAGCCAAATGGACTGACGTTGAGCCACGATGAAGTACTCCGCCATATCTGCACCGGCCAAGGTGATCCAGAGCTGTGGGTCCACCGCGATGTGCTCCACCGGACCAACCATGCGCATGAGCCTACGGTCGCCGATCCGATTCGTCGTCGTGGTGTCTCAGATCCTGCTGAATGGTTCGCTACCCTGCCCCCGTAACGCCGGAAGCGGGATGGTTGAAGAGCTTCTTCTTGATGGACTTCGGCGGCGCTGAATCAAGAGAGATAATGGGCTTCAGTGACAAGGAACGGCCACGAGGATTCGGCCGCGTACGATCGCCTTGGCGTCGGTTATCAATATGTGCGGCGACCGGATCCTCGCCTAGGGAGGATGATTCAGAAGGCCCTCGGCGATGCCGAGACGGTCTTAAATGTGGGGGCCGGAACCGGCTCGTACGAGCCCGCGGACCGCCGAGTCGTCGCGATCGAGCCTTCTACCGTCATGCTTGCCCAACACGCCGGTTCCCGTCGGATTCGAGGAGAGGCCGAGAGTCTGCCCTTCCCCGACGGCAGTTTCGATGCGGCGATGGCAATTCTTACTGTCCACCACTGGCGAGACCTCTTGCGAGGACTCAGCGAGGTGAAGCGCGTCGCTCGGCGTCAGGTGATCTTCACGTGGGACCCGGATCACGATCGGAGGCTCTGGATCGCGACGGAGTACGTCCCTGCGATTATCGCGATGGAGACGGCCCGCTTCGCTACGGTCCCGCGAATAGTTGAGGCGCTCGATGCCCACACAGTGCACCGATTTGAGATCCCTCACGATTTCACCGACGGCTTCCAAGCGGCGTTTTGGCGGAACCCCGAGGCGTATCTTGATCCACGAATCAGAGCTGCCAGCTCGACGTTCGCGTCGTTGCCGTCGGAACTCGTTGAGCCTGGGATCTCTCAGCTTCGTCGCGACCTCGAATCAGGCGTGTGGGCCAGCGAGCACAGCGATTTGTTGGGGTTGGACAGCGCGGATTACGGCTACCGAGTCGTTGTGGCGGGCTGATTGGGTACTCACATTGAGGGGTGCACACGAACAGTGACGCCGGGATGGGGTGCCTCCGTGCGACACATCGGGCATACCCCCGACCGTTGATTCGTCAATCCTGGGTTGACGAAATGCGGTCGTCAATATAGGGTTGACGGATGACACCATCCCCCACTTTGCAAGAACTGATCAAAGAAGTGAAGGGGGATGCCTCTGGGGATGAGGCCCTCGTGCAACTGTCACAGGCCTCCAAGACCGTCAACGACCTCGAGCAGGTCGGAGATGCATTACTCGGTCATTTCGTTAACCAGTGTCGCCAGAGCGGACACTCCTGGTCAGAGATCAGCAGGGCGCTCGGTGTTTCGAAACAAGCCGCCCACAAGCGGTTCACCTCCGACCCCCCGACATTCGAGCGGTTCACGGAGCGGGCCCAAAGTGTTCTCATCAACTCCGAGTCCGAGGCGCATCGCTTGGGGCACGGATTCGTGGGGACCGAGCACATTCTGCTCGCGTTGTTCGACGTTCCAGGTGGTCTCGCGATGCGAGTCCTCGATGAGGTCGGCATCTCGAAGTCCATGGTTGAAGAGCAGGTCCTCGCGCTGATCAAACGAACCAGTGCATCGGAGGGTGGGTGTTTGCCCTTTACCCCGCGGGCCAAGTCGGTACTCAGCGAGTCGGTGGCGGTGGCCCTGGACCTTGGTCACAACTACATCGGGACAGAGCATCTGCTCCTTGGTCTGTTCGTCGATGAGAACTCGGTGGCGGCCAAGGTTCTCCAGCAACTTGGTACCAGTCAGGCAGTCTTGCGAGATCGAACCGTCGAGTTATTGGCGGGGCACGGCGAGGATTGATCGGTTGGGATCTATGGCGTCCGACCGTAGCGTGCGTCATCGAACGCTGGACTCGGGTGTCACCCTGGGGCACTTCGGGGCTAGCAGCTCGATAGTCTGATTGCCGGCGCGGATTGTTCCGATGCCTTGGACGGCGGAGTTTAGGTGGACGAACACTTCCGAACGATGGCCTTCTTGATCGACACTGAGCGGTTGTCATTGCGACTGCGCACGAAGGATGACGCCGAGTGCAACCTCGAACTCCTTCGTGAACACGAGGGCGGCACCGAGCTGTCGCTCGGGCAAGTCGAGCAGCGAATGGTCGAACAGAACGAACGAGCGCACCTAGATGGCTTCGGACTACTGGGTATTCGGCGGCGGAACGAAACCAACCCGATCGGGTACTGCGGACTAATCATTGGCCGGGGAACATTCGAGGAACCAGAAATCGCCTACGAGATTCTTCCCCAATTCCGAGGTAGCGGTTACGCCACGGAGGCCGCTGGAGCGGTGAGCGAAGCCGCTTTTGCGACGGGCAGGGGGCGTCTGTGGGCGACCGTAGGCACTGGGAATGCACCGTCGTTTCGTGTCCTTGAAAAGAACGGGTTTCACGCACACCACAATGACTACGGCGATCGGGGCGAGTTCGTCTGGATGGTTCGGAACGCAGCAAAGTGATGGAGTCAGAACTGCCCCGCTCCACCGGGACGTGGTGCGGGATTCGTGCAGATCGGCCTAACCGGGACTTAGGAACACTGAGACCTGCTGGGTGAGCGTTTCAATGTCGATCGGCAGAGTGGTATCTACGCGGACAACAGGTCCCAATCCGATGGGCTGATCGAACTCAGCGAGAAAGCTTGGGTCCAGAGTCGGAGTCACGTGAGCGGGATGGTGAGTTGACTTCTCCGCTCGCCGCTCGTAGCGCTCTAGGGCGACTTCTGGAGGGCACTGGCAATACACTTCGATCAGATTGGCGGAAAGACCCCTTAACTTGGTCTTTTCGTAATCGCTGTGCGGACGAAAGTTCGCCTCTAGAACGACCCGATGACTTTGCGCGGCAAGGGTCCACATGACTTCCATCGCCGCTGCACCCAGTCGTTTGGACCATGCGAGATCCCCAGCAGGTGGGTCGAACAGGTCCCAGAGAGTCTCCTTGATGAAGTCCTTTCCAATGAGATTCGCATGAAGCGACTCGGCCAGCCCTTTGGCAAGTGTGGACTTCCCTGAACCCGGCGCACCCGACACCAGAACGATTTCGCGCTCCATGTACGCAGTCTAAGAACTCACCCAGACAAAGGTGGAGGAGGTGCCCCGTTCCGGCTCAGGGCGCTTCGATTTGGCCAATGTCACGTTGCGCGGCGAGCAAAGACGAAGCCCTGGGAGGTCATTTCGTGTTCTAGAGCAGGTGCTCGCTCAACCTTGGCGCAGATCGTGAAGCGAGCTTCTTGGAGTTGAGCAGCAACCTCTTCGAGGCTGTGCTGGTAGCTGGTGAGCGGCAAGTGCGTACGATGTGCCTCAGCCCGGTTTGCTGGCTCGCCACTTCCTGCCTGGAAACCCAGAAGGACGTAGCCTCCCGGAATCAAGACCCGCATGGGTTCATTGAATGCTTCGCCGAGCCGATCCGGGGGTGTGTAGATGATCGAGTACCAACACACCGCACCGGCGAGGACCCCCGTGTCGATTGGAAGCGCTGCAAGCTCGCCCTCCTCGAAACGAATGTGCGGATGTGCGCTCCGAGCATCGGCCAGCATCCCCTAGACACGTCCACGCCGACGACATCGAGGCCATGTTGGGCCAGGAAGGCCGCCACACGACCCGGTCCGCACCCGACGTCAGCGACACCACCGGCGGGCCCATCCCGGATCAGCTCGACGAACGCCGTGAGCAGCGAGCGGTCGATGGTCTCCTCGGTCGCTGAACCGATCTGAGTTCCCACGAACTCGATGTATCTCGACGCCGTCACGTCGTATACCGCTCGGGCTGACTCCACATGGTTCGGATCAGACACACTCCGAGGTCATGTGAACGACAAGGTCGGGAGTCAGGTATAGGAAGAACCGAGTGCCCCGTCCGCCGGACCTGGGCGCACCATCCGGCACCCTCGGGGCAGTCAGGCTTCTCTCGTGGCCGAACATATGGGGGCACGGCAGGACTTTGACCGAGCGTCCGGACGGGGATGGCCTAACGGCCGCCTGCGATGATGGTCAAGTTCGCTCCATTCAGGCACAAGCGGAGTTGGTCAAAGGGAGATGACCTAGGCAACCGACATGTGTATGCCGACCGTGGGGGTTCTCTTTGACTGCTGCGGGACTCTTGTCAGAACCGGGATGACACGTGATCAGTGGGGTGCCGCCATCTCGCCTTGTCGCCTTCGACAGGTCTGTCACGCCCACGACAAACGGCTCGTGCCTTCTCAGGTGGCGTACGCTCGAGGGTCGAGCGCAAAGGCAAGGCCCTCGAGCGGTTCGCCTCGGTTTCGCCGCTCCGCGTTCTCGCGGGCGATGCGAGCGTAAAGCCTCAGAGCGTGGATGTCGTCAAGCTCGGCAGTGTCTTGTCCTAAGTGTTCGAGTAGGAGGTCGCGTCGCAGTTCGGTGACAGTTGGCCGGTGCCAAAAGGAAGCGTTGAGCTCAGTGTCGCCATAGAAGGAGCGGTTGGCGATGTTGGCTGATCCTATGGTCGCCCATACGTCATCGATGACAGCAATCTTGGCGTGGACATAGGCGTTCTGATAGTCCCCGGGCTTGTTGCCGTTTCGGGCAATGCCGACCAGAGTGAAACGCTCGTGATCCCCGAGTGCGTGCAGGCGTTCCCAAAACGGCGCCGTTCGAGGATCGGTGCGCGCTGCGGCCATGTCCTCGTTGGGGTCCACTGGCAGCAGCAGAACAACCTCGACACCGCGCCCAAGCGCATCGTGCAACCCCTCGACGAACTCGGGCGATCCGAGTGCTTGGTCCTCGACGTAGATGGTGCGGCGGGCGGCTGCCAAGGCGGACAGATACTGGGCGCGGACGCCGTACTCGCCTTCGACGATCGGGAAGGGGTCAGCGCCCGGGGCCGGTGTATCGCCCCTGTATTGCTCGCGCCGAACGGTCCGCTGGATCTGCACAGCGACTTCACCCACTGGCGGTGCCGCCCTATCGGGGAAAGTCAGATCGCCGTTATTCGAGGTTTCGGGCCAGAGCCCGTCCGGTTGATGGCGATCGCTCGCCCCGTTCCAGCGCTGGACGAAGTTGTGATGGACGTCACTGGCACTCGGGCCTTCGATTTCGACGTAGACGTCGTGCGTGCTCTTCCCCGTATCAGTCAACGGGTGTCCCGGCGGAACCACCGAGTTGGGATTCAGATTGATGCCGCCAACGAACGCCACCTCGCCGGGGTTGCCTGCGTCTATCAACCAGCTCTTCTGGTGGTGGCAATAGAGCTTGGCTGCACGATCCCATCGCGCAAGGAAACACGATCCTCGTGACCGCAACATTTCGAGTTGGGGAGCATCGCCGAAAAAGTGCGCGTCGGGAGACATCTTGTGCAGGGGAGCACAACGCCAGAAGAGGACGCGCACGTCGAGGCCTCGTGCGTGAGCGCGATCCAGTACGTCAAACAGGCTTCCCTGTCCATCCGGCAGCCGGAATGTCGGGTCGATGAACGCCACGGTCACCCAGACGCTGTGTTGGGCGGAATCAATGCTTTGACAGATCCGCCGGAACGCAGGTTCGCCGTCCACGAGGGGCCGCACTCGGTTTCCTTCCCGAATCGGATAGCTACCGGATTCGACGAAGGGAATGTGCTCTCCCATTCGGTCCACCTGCAGGCCCTTTCGACAGCGCGAACAGTATCAGTGAGGCCCCGTCGATGGCCACCGGGAATCACAGTCTGAGTGTCGCACCGCCGGGCGTCAGATTGCACGCAAGCGGAACCCGCTGCGGGAGCGGCCATGTCAGATATCGGCGGCGTCCAGAGCAACCCGTGGACCGCCCGCCTTTACCGAGTGGACGAGTCTTGAGCGGCCTCTGAACATCTGGGGAGCACAAGGTGTCCCAGTGCGCCGGTTCTACAGGTGACCGCGCAGCGCTGTCCCAGGCCCGGCGCCGAGAACGTGGTGCGTATCGACGGCTCTGCGGGACTTGAATCGTCGGCACAACAAACGGTGGCAAGGATTACGTGGATCTCGCGGCAAAGGAGGTCGACGTCTTATTCCCCTCGGTAGCGCCGTAGCCCCGTCAGACCGTCGATGTGAGCCTCACAGCTCCAAACGCGCCACCACGTGCCATCGTTCCGAGGACTGAACCAGCGGCTTGTCCAACTCGTCGGCTGGCAGCAGATAGCGGCCTGGCTTCTGACGTCGCGAACGACCCGCCAGCACTGCTCTGGCTCCACGATGAAGGCCTGGGCGTACGGTTCCCCGGGTTCTTGGAGCATGGGTCTGAGGTTAGGGCCACGTTGTAATCGCAGATCGAACGGGCTTCGTAAGCAAGCTTGACCGTGAGGGCGGACCTGCCACAACAGATGCTGCAGTGTCGCACCTTTCCAGCGATGGCGGGGCGCCCGCCTCGTGCCTCGATAAACCCCGCTGCCCTGCCAAACGTCTACTCCATAGTGTCCGGAGCGGTTCTAATGGGTTCTAGGGAGATCGACTTGGAAGAGGCGGATCCGCAGGAGCAGAGCCCAGGGGCGCCGTCGGCCAGAATCCGAGCAAAGCCATCCTCTCATCAGGTTTCGGGGCTTAAGGGGGTTGGCGACCACGATGCTGTCCGCCTGTCGGACTTTGCTCAGAACGATTTCGCCGCCGTATGCCGCATCGTGGCAGCGCTGTGCGGACCTGAGATCGACGTGGACGGAGCAGTCGCGGAAGCAACGGCTCGGGCTATCGAACATCTGGGCGCGGGAAAATCGATCGACGCGTTGGGTGCCTGGATCACTCGCGTCGCTGTGAACCTCGGACGATCCGAGAACCGAAGGCTGGCGATCCGAAGGCGAAAAGCGCCCGTGGTGTCCCTACTCGCCCACACCGATGCCGGTATCGACTCGACCGCCTTACGCCTCGACATGCAGCATGCCCTGAGAGAACTGACCAAGCGGCAGGCGGAGGTCGTGGCGCTTTATTACGGGCTTGACCTCTCGGTGAGCGAAGTCGCTGTGACTCTTGGTCGCTCTGAAGGAACAGTCAAGGCAACGCTCTTCAAAGCGCGATCGATTTTGGCCCGTTCACTAGGTTCAACATCGGGGGACGACGATGGCACAGCTTGACGAGGCGATCCGATCAGAACTCCACGGAGTCTTCCGCAACCAACCTGCTCCGGACCTCATCTGGGGTGAGGTTTCACAGAGGGTGGAGCGTCGACGCCGTCGGCGTAGCGTACGAAGGCGGACGATTCTCGGACTGAGCCTCGCCGTTGTGGCGGCAGCAGCTCTCGTCGTCTGTCTTCCAACAAACAGCGGCGTACCCAACAAGGAACACGAACCCCAAGTCGTTGACCCGGCAGCAGGTCGAGGAGGGTTCTCAGTCGCGCCAAGCACCGGCCTTGTCAACGGTCAGCCAATCACGGTCTCCATCCACGGTCTTCATCCGAACGCTGTTGTCTGGGTCACCATGTGTGTGGGCCACCCGCAAAGCTTTCAAGCCGGCGTCAATCAGTGCAACGCGCCCGCGAAGATGGTCAGTCTCGATCCACACGGGGCAGCAGACGTGACGTTTACCGTGAGCAGATACCTGGCACCCGGGGGATACCAGGTGGATTGCGCCACCTACAGTTCCGGCTGCTCGGTTGCGCTAGTCGAGCCGGACAGCTTGGCTTCAGGCGAGATCATCGCCAACACGGAGGCTGTCACTTTCGACAGCACATCGTCCGCTCCGCCGAACCCGCTTCAGATCTCTGCGACCCCGAACGGACCCTACGCGGACGGACAAGCGGTTACCGTCTCCGGCGCCGGCTTTCCATCGAGCACGTCTGTCCAGGTGGGAGAGTGCCCGACGAACACCGATTGCGGCGGCTATTTCCAGACCGTCGAGAGCACCCCACAGGGCACATTCAATGCTGTCGTGACCCTGCACAGTACCTATACGGTCGAACAGGGAGACGCCGGCGGCGGCGAGTCGCCCGTACGGATCGACTGTAGTCAGCCGCTGCGATGCTTCGTGATGGCCGAGGAGGCATCGCCACCGTACGGCGCCGCATCTTCCATACCGCTTACGTTCGCATCCACTCTCTCGGGCACGAATTGAGTTTGACGCTTCGGAATAATAGAGCTAAACCAATTAGCACTATGGATCGTGTGAAGGTCGACTTCGCCGAGGACACCCCGCTTTACCAGCAAGTCGCCGCCGAGATTCGTCGGGCCATCGCTGAGGGTGAAGCGCGGCCCGGTGAGCGCATGCCCCTGGCCAAGGACCTGGCCACCGTCCTCGGGGTGAACACCAACACCGTTCTGCGAGCGCTGCGCGAACTGCGCGATGAGGGGATGCTCGAGTTCCGACGCGGCCGTGGCATCACCGTGGCCGGCACTCCCGAGCGCGGCGTCGTCATGGCCCGGGTGAAGGATCTCGTCGCCTTCGCTCGCCAACAGGGCTATCAGCCCGCTGAGGTCATCGCCATGATCGAGGCGGTGTCGTGACACTGCTGCGACCCAGGATGGATCCGCCTCCGGTGGATGCGAGCGACGCCGAGGCGCTCATTCGGGAGGCTCGCCGTCTTCGAAGGCGACGCTGGACTATCGGTCTCCTTGTTGCTGCCGTGGTGGCGACAGGTGCGGGCTGGGCTCTCGCTGCGAGCGCACGCGGACCGACTACTCCGACAACTCTTGCGACCAGGCACAACGTGACCAGAGACAACTTCCGGCCCGGGTTACCGGTAGGCCCCTACGCCAACCTCACGGTGGCCGGGCCGCTCGCTGTCGCGCCCACCGGCGCTCTCTACGTGGCTGACGTTGATCGCGAACAGGTACTGGTGCGTCTCCCCGACGGGCGCTTTCGTGTGATCGCCGGCGACGGGAAGAAGGGTGTCTCGGGTGACGGGGGTCCGGCGGTCGACGCGGAGTTCTTGGACATCGCCGACATGGCGGTCGGGCCTGATGGGAGTCTCTACGTCGTGGACGGGGATCGAGTCAGGGTCGTGAGCCAGGGCGGCGTGATCTCCACCATCGCTGGCATTGCCGGTATGGGCACTGCTCCGCCGTGCTGCTCGGGCACCACGCTTCCACCACCGATCGCCAACGGCACGCCCGCTCGCTCAGTATCAATCGACCAGCTCAACTCGGCGGCGATCGCGGATAGCGAACAGGGCGTCTTGTACATCTCGACAGGAATGCAACTCCTCCGTCTCGATGCCGGCTCACTCGACGTCATCACCACCAGAGCGGTCGGTCCCCCGTACAACGGGCAGCCGCTGCCCGATCTGGGACAGGTTGCGGTCGATGCGCAGGGCAACCTGGTCGTCTCGGGCGGCAATGGCTGGGCTATCTGGCAAGTGGCTTCCAACGGAGTCGCCACCGAAATCGGAGCGCCCAACGACAGGCGCAGTGGCGGCAACACCTCCGTCCTCGAGCGAGCCCCCGACGGCGTGGTCTACGGCGAGTCAGGGCCCACATTCCTCAAGCTCCAAGGCGGCCAGGCGATACCTGGCTATTCCTTTCCCCAGAGGCAGCGCTCGGGCTTCTGGCTCACCTACTTCGCCTTCGGGCCCGATGGAACGATCTACGCCGACGAGATTCCCGGCTTCGGAGCTTGGGAGGCGTATCAGCAGCTACGCATCGTTCGCGGTAACCGATCTTCTGTGCTCTGGCAACAGAGATCTGCCCCTGCGGCTGCAGTTACGCTCTGACCTTTGGCTGGGCGGCTGGAAAATCGTTGGCTGCCGGAGCAACGAGCGGGCACAATGACATTGTGAGACGTGACGTTGTCGCGTTGCACGAACCAGGGTAAGGCTCAATAACCTCGGTTTTGACCACCTTGAGTGAACCGGCCAGACCCCGGCCGAACTCAATGAAGCGGTTGATCGTTCTTGCTGTGGCGGCGGTTGTCCTGGTGGTTGTGGCCGGAGGCTTGGTGTTCTCGCTGTCGGGCCCGCACCCACTCGCCACCAAGGTCGTGAACTTCGAGCCCCGGGTTGCGACAAGCGAGATCGACCGATGCGCCCAAGGCAATGGCGAGATCCACATTTCGGGTACGACAACGGCGACCCAGTCCTCCTACCCCACGGTGAGCGTCTTCGGATTTAGTGGGTCGCGCTATTTCGCCGACCAGACAATTCATCTGTCTCGCCTCGATCTAAATCAAAGTTCGTCGTGGCATGCCAACATTCCTGAGCACGAATCGGCCTCAGGTTGTGAGGTGGTGACGTTGGTGTTTGCGATACCCCCGCAGGGCTCGTTGATGGACTCATCCGGCAGGAACTTTCCGTGGGGTTGGTGATGCCGGATAAAAGTTTTTTTCGGGCCGCCGCCGCGCATTGCCCTTGGTTCCAGCGCCGCGCTGGGCGTGGTCGCACACACAGCCGGGGCCCGAAAATGAAACTCGTTCTGATTCGCTTGGGCCACGTGGGGGCACGGGATTTCAGCCGAACAACGGACAGGTGGTCGAAGTACCCTCTGAACAGGGACTTTCCGGTGGTCGGGACCGGCGTCGATCCGGTGACCTCACGCTTTTCAGGCGCGCGCTCTACCAACTGAGCTACCCGACCGGGTAACCGGGCTCCCCCCGCCCGCAGGCGGGTCGGAACTCGGTGGCGGACCTGACGGGATTTGAACCCGCGACCTCCGCCTTGACAGGGCGGCGTGCACTCCGAGCTGCACCACAGGTCCGTGGCAATAGCCATCCCGCTCCTCGACCTGGATCAACCCGGCCGCTGAGCAGCCCTTCACTGTAGCCGGTCCCGGATTCCGGCCCTCCCCGGCGTAGTGGTGCGGCAGGCCTACGGGACGGCGGCGCGCAGCGCCGTGACCCCGGCCTCGAAGTCCGAGTACCTGGCTTCGTCGAGCGCACCTGCCAGTGCCGATGCACAGAGCCGGTCCGTGATCTCCTCCGCCTCGAGGTGGCGCTCCTTTATGGCGGCAATGTCGGGGAAGGGCTCCGGCCAACCGAAGAATTTCGCCTGGCCCGGACCCTCATTGGTCAAGATGGCCTCCAGGGGGGAGAGTCCGACAGCGGTCGTGGCCACCAAATGGTTCCCGCCGCGCCATTCGCGCAGGATCTGCATCAGCTGCGCCGCTCGTCCCGGGGGCGAATCGGCCCGGGCGGCATCGCGCCACCCGACGAAGAGAGGGAGCGCGGATCCTTCGAGCCCGTCGACCAACTCCTCGGTCACGGCAACGATCCCCTCTACACCTTCCACCTCGCCGTAGTGCTTCTCGCCCCACTTCCCGTGTGCCTCGGCCATCCGGGCTGCCGCCCCGGTTGCGCCGGCGACGCCGATGCCTTCGGAGTACATCGCCTGGACCGCGTTCGGCGCGAACCAGCCGAGGGCGGACGTGACTACGTCGGCACCGACCTCTCCGAGCATGCCTCCCCGCCCGGCGAAGTAGAAGGCGAAGGGGTTGGACCATCCCCACTCCCCGGCCCAGCCGGCAATGTCTGGGCTGAGGTAGGCGGCAGTGCCGATGTCGTGGATGGGAACCGACGTCGCTTGCACGACCGCCAGCGCGGCATCCTGCTGTGTGGCACCCATGGGACCTCCTCGGTTCAGTCCGGTTCGTACGGCAGCGACGGAGTCGAGCGCAGGACGCGTCGCATTCCCGGGATAGTGCCGACCACGGACTCCATCAGTCGCGCCATGTCCGTCACGACCGTATCGAGGTGGGAGAAGCGATCGTCGAGGAGCCCGACCACAGCGGCCAGCTCCGGCGACACCTCCTGGAGTGACCGGGTGGCCTTGGGGAGCTCGCTGGCCAACTCCATCGCCACTCCGCTGAGGCGCTCGGTCAGCCCGCGGAGCGCCGAAGCGGACTCCGAGAGCGAGGGGAGCGAGGCGTCCAGCATCCCGACCGCCTGCTCCAGCCCTGAGACCGCGCCCGAGATGCCCAAGGCCGCGAAGTCGATCCCCGAGCCTGCTTTGTTGACACCCCGATCGAGTTGATCGAGCAAGGTCATGAGGCGATCCATCCGCTCGGTGACCTCGTTGATGGCATCGAGTGTGGCCAGTGCCGAGGAAGGCAGTCGGAGTATCGCGCCCGGGAAACCGATCAGCGTTTCGAGCAACGACGGAGACTCATCCACACGTTGATCATGGGGCGGATGAGGCTGAGTGTCCAGTTCCCTCCCCGGTTGTCGAGGTTGGCGCGACCAGCTCGGTATCGATGGCCAATCGCAGTTCGTCGAGGACCGGTTTGCGCACGCGCAGCTTGGTGGCGGCGTGCGCCGGACGATCGAGAGTGGCGAGGTCGAGAGCGGCCCGCTCCGCCTGCGCTACGAGCTCGGTCGGTGGGACCACGACGTCGAGCAACCCGGCTTCCCGAGCGGCCTGGGGGTCGAACATCTCGCCGGT
>Ga0302326_10023088_pt1 | contig 12696 bp, 11 predicted proteins | sample Palsa_T0_3_FD_202264 | JGI IMG/M metagenome (GOLD analysis project Ga0302326, IMG submission 202264) | Peat permafrost microbial communities from Stordalen Mire near Abisko, Sweden - Palsa_T0_3 | ecosystem: Environmental > Terrestrial > Soil > Palsa > Peat permafrost | place: Sweden: Abisko... | reverse complement strand
CGCTTCTGGGAGGGCCCCGGAACTCCCGGCGGGGCGGCGGCCTTCGCCACGCTGTACGAGTGCCTGGAGACGCTGACCGCGCTCATGGCGCCGTTTGTCCCGTTCCTGACCGACTACGTGTGGGGGGCGCTGCGGGCGGACGGCGCACCGGACTCGGTGCACCTGGCCGGCTGGCCGGTGGCCGATGCCGGGTTCATCGACGAGCAGCTGTCCGTGCAGATGGGGCTGGTCCGCCGGCTGGTCGAGCTTGGCCGCTCGGCACGCTCGTCAGCGGTGGTGCGGGTCCGCCAGCCGCTGGCGCGCGCGCTGGTCAGCGCGCCCGGGTTCGGCGGCCTGTCCGACGAGCTGCGCGGGCAGATCGCTGACGAGCTCAACGTCCGCGCGCTCGACACGCTGGACAGCGTCGGCGAGGACCTCGTGGAGGTGAGCGTGAAGCCGAACTTCCGCGGGATCGGCAAGCGTTTCGGCAAGGGCACCCCGGCGGTCGCCGCGGCGATCGCCGGGGTAGCGGACCCGGCGTTGCTGGCGGCCACGCTTCGCTCGGCCGGAGCAGCGTCGGTCCTGGTCGGCGACTCGCCCGTGACGCTGGAGCCGGACGACGTCATCGTCACGCAGACGCCCAGATCCGGCTGGGCCGTTGCGTCTGACAGCGGTGAGACGGTCGCGCTTGAGGTCACCATCACGCCGGAGCTGCGCCGCGAGGGCCTCGCCCGCGAGGTCGTGCGGCTCGTGCAGGACGCGCGCAAGAATGACGGCCTGGACGTCAGCGACCGGATCTCGCTGCGCTGGGCGACGGCCGACCCCGAGCTCTCCGCCGCGCTCACCGAGCACGGGCCGATGATCAGCGGCGAGGTGCTGGCCGACGACTACGGCGAGCGGATCCGGGAGCGGACCGGGGAGCGGGATGTCCGGGAGGCTCGCGAGCACTCCGATCCCGATCTGGGCCTGACGTTCTGGATCCGCCGCGTGCCGCCCGCACCGGGCGGATAGACCTGGTCTGCGCGGGCCAGGTTCAGTGCCCACGCATGGCCCTTGTGGTTGCCTGGGTCAGGCCGGTTGCCTGGCTCGGGCCGGTTGCCTGGGTCAGTCCGGGCCGGATTCGGGTAGCTGCGGGGCTGTCTTCATGATCCCGGGGATTTCTCAGTTGTGGCGACTGAGAAATCCCCGGGATCATGAAGGGGCTGAGGTCGGCATGGCCGGACCGGCGAGCTCTGCGCCATCCGGCACAACAACACAGGCGCCCCGGTGACGGTCCCGATCGCCAGCGACCGCTAAAGATCACTCGTCGAGGACGTGCAGAACCCAAGCCGTTGCGCTTACGCCTCGGCGGGAGTCTGATCGGGCCGGCATGCCTTACACGCCACGAAATCTGCCGCCATAGCCGCAGCCATTGTCATGTGCTCGAGATCATCCTCGCCCAGGAAGCGGATGAGGATGCAGTCGCTGCGGTGGTATCTGGTGATGCCGGGAACCACGGTGACTTCGATGCTCGCCTGCTCCTCGTTCGCGCCGCCGACGGCACCGACCGGGTGATCGTCTCCGCCAGGTGCTGAAACCGGCTTGCTGGCTGCTGAGGGAACGGGACTGGCTGCCGAGGGAACGGGAACGGCCGCGTCCTCGGCTGGCCCGGCCTCGGCGGGTTGGCTCCCGGCCTCGGCGGGTTGGCTCCCGGCCTCGGCGGGTTGGCTCCCGGCCGTGGCGGGTTGGCTGCTGGCCGTGGCGGGAACTGCACCGGCTGCGGCCGGTGTGGCTGGCTTCGCCGCCTCGTCGGGGACGCCGACTGCCCCGGCTGCCGGTGGCCGGGCAGGCGCAGCTGATGCGGGCGGGGCGGGCGGCGCCGGCGGCGGCAATGCCCCGGCGGGCGAGGCGGGCGGCGGCAATGCCCCGGCGGGGGACGCGGGCGGCGCTATCGGCATGGGCGGAGGTACCGGCCCCCGCCACGGCGCGGAGGCTGCGGACGGTGCTGGCGGCGGTGCTACCCCACCCCGCGACGCCGACGGCGGCGGTGACGGTGACGGCGACACGCCCCGCTCGCGCGATGCGGGCTCCGCTCGGGGCGCAGCTGGCGGGGCGGACGCCGACGCGGATGCAGCGGGTGCGGACGGGGCCGCTGCTGAGGGAGCCGGGGGTGCTGACCGCGGGGCTGATGATGCATCCGCCGCAGGGGGACTGGGCGGGGCACCTGGCCTGGCAGCGTCAGCCCGCGCAGCAGGGCTCGACTCGGCCGGAACGGAGGGGTGGTCGGGCCGGCTCCTGGCATCCTTCGGCTCAGCAGCCTCGGCAGCAGGCTGGCGCGGCTGGCCATCAGCGGGCCGGCCACCAGCCGGCCGGCCACCAGCCGGCCGGCCACCAGCGGGGCGGCCATCAGCGGGGCGGCCATCAGCGGGGCGGCCATCAGCGGGCCGGCCATCAGCGGGCCGGCCATCAGCGGGCCGGCCATCAGCGGGCCGGCCATCAGCGGAGAGGTACTTCTCCGCCCGCCGCCACGGAGCGCCCGGTGCTGACGGTGCAGCGGCCGGCTTGCCCTGAGCACGCTCCTCTCGCGCGCTCTGCCCGGGCTGCGGTCCTGGCTTGGTAGGGGCGGACCCGGCTTCCTGCAGTGGCAAGCGTCTCGCGGGCTCCGGCGGCTTGCTGGCCGCAGCCGAATCGCCGGCTGCGCGCCGCCTGCCGGTGGCGGCAGGCTCAGCGGCTGCGGGCCGCTTGCTGATCGCGGCAGGCTCGACGGCTGCGGGCCCGTTGCTCGTCGCGGCCGGCTCGACCGCCGCGCGCCGCCTGCCGGTCCTGGCCGGCTCGGCAGGTGCGCGGCGCTTGCCGGTACCTGTCTTCCTGGTGGTCCCGGCACTCTCCGCTGCGGCCGACCCGCGTACAGCCAGCCTGGTTGCCCCGTCGGATTCGGCAAACTCCGCCCGCTGGCCGGCCTCCTGGCGGGTCGCACTTCCGGCCGGTGAGTCGGCGAAGATCTCGTCGCGCCAGATCACAACCCCGACGACCAGCAACACAGCAGCCAGCGCGCTTACGCCGATAGCGAGGTAGACCAGCAGCAGGCTGCTACCGAGGATCCCTCCGATAAGCAGGCCAAGCGCTGCCACGACAACGGCGAGAACGAGGCCGAAACGGATCACGGGCAGGCTCCACCGGTGACGCTCGCGCTATCCGCCTTCTTAGCGACGATCGTGCTGTGCGGAATCGGACGGGTGGAACCCGCCGGTATGCGGCACGGGCTCGGGCTGCGGAGTGTACGGGCTCGCACCCGTCTGCTGGCCATTGCGGGCCTCCATGCGTCCCATGCTCCCGGGGACCGCCGGCTGCGGCCCGGTCGCCATGGCCGGGAAGACTCCGCTGTCGGTAGCGCCAGCCTCGAGATCACGAAGCTGTCCTTCCAGGTATGCCTTGAGCCTGCTGCGGTACTCCCTTTCGAAGGCTCGCAGGTCGTCGACGCGCCGCTCGAGCTCTTCGCGCGACTGCACGAGCGATCCCATCGCCTGGCGGTGCCGCTCCTGCGCGTCACGCTCCAAGCTCTCGGCGCGTGCCCTGGCGTCACTGGTGATCTGCTCGGACTGCCGCCTGGCCTTGGTCAGGATCTCGTCTGCGTCGCGCCTGGCACGGCCGAGGGTCTCGTCCGCCTCGCGCCGCGCGTCGGCGATCGCCTGGTCGGCGGTCTGCTGCGCGAGGGCCAGCACGCGCGCCGCCGTGTCCATGTTGTCCTCGACCGGCTTCATGCCCATCATCACGGCCTCTTGCGGCCTGCGCTCGGGCTCAAGGCGCGGCGGCTCCGGCGTGATCAGCTCAGCTGGCGGATCGGCGTGGGGGGCGTTCAGGGCCACCGGCCCCTTGCTTCCGCCGCCGCGCAGGACTTCCGCCAGCTTGCCGCGGAGTTCCTCGTTCTCCTGGATCAGCCGGTCGAGCTCCGCTTCGACCTCATCGAGGAATGCATCGACCTCTTCCTCGTCGTAGCCGGGCCTGAGCCTGGTAGTGCTGAACTGCTTGTTCCGCACATCCGCGGGCGTCAGTGGCATGTCGTCTCCTTGGCACGCTTGGACTGGGTCGCCTTTTGACGCTACCCGATCAGATCAGCTGCACGGCCCGGATCAACAAGAAGACGACCAGGAACAGCACCATGAAGCTGAGGTCCAAGGCGACTCTACCGAGCCGGACCGGCCGAATGTAGCGCCTTAGCAATCTCAGCGGCGGATCGGTCGGCGTGAAGCATGCCTCAGCCAGGACCAGGACTATGCCCGCCGGCTTCCACTGCGGCGAGAAGGACTGTATCCAGTTGATGATCAACCGCCCGATGAGCAGTAGCAGGTAGATCCAGAGAACGTAGGTCAAGACGATCTTTAGGAGCGCCACATCCCTCCCTGCCCGCCCGCACGACCGGCGCCAGGGCTGCCAGCCCGATTACGGTGCTGCGTAGTTTGTCATTGTTTGACTAACTCTGGTTGAAGAAGCCCCTCTCCACGATACGGGCCTTGTCCTCGGCAGCTACCTCAACGTTCGCCGGGGATAGCAGGAACACCTTGTTGGTCACGCGCTCGATGCTCCCGCGCAGCCCGAAGATCAGGCCAGCCGCGAAATCGACGAGGCGCTTTGCGTCGCTATCGACCATCTCGGTCAGGTTCATGATCACCGGAGTACCGGCGCGGAAGTGCTCTCCGATCGTCCGAGCCTCATTGTATGTACGCGGATGCAAAGTGGTGATCCTGGCAAGATCCGTGGTCTGGGTCACGGTGCCCGCCTGCCGCTCGTGGGCGGCCCGGCCGTTCTCCAGGCTGACATCACCGTGGCCAGCATGGATCTCCTGCCGATCCTCGGGGTCGAGCGCGTCATCCTGGTCGCCGTACTCCTCGTACTCGTCAGAGCCGTATTCGTCGTCGTAGCGGTGGTCGTCCTCTACGAGGCCGAGATAGACCGCCATCTTGCGCATCGCGCTCGCCATCCTGCAGTCCTCCATCGCGCTATGGTGCGGCTCCGCTCACACCGCGTGCCACGCGTCGGACATTACCTGACGAACGTCTGCCGGCCGCCGAGCAACGCCGTACCGACACGCACGTGTGTTGCGCCGGCCTCGATCGCCTGCTCCAGGTCGCCGCTCATCCCTGCGGAAATCATCACCGCGGCTGGCTGCACAGACCGGACGACCAGCGACAACTCGGCGAGTTTCGCGAAAGCATCGGCCGGGGGAACCCCGAGCGGAGCGACAGCCATCAGCCCGCCGAGGACGAGGCCACCGGTTGTCGCGATCGCGTCGGCGACCACTCTTACCTGCGCGGCGGCGGCGCCGCCCCGGCCCGGATCATCGTCCAGGCTGGCCTGCACCAGGCAGGTGACCGTCCGCCCGGCCGCCACGGCCCGCGAGCCGAGCGCGCCGACCAGGCGCAGCCGGTCCACCGAGTGGATCACGTTGGCGTAAGAGATCACGCTGGCGGCTTTGTTGACCTGTAGCTGCCCGATGAAATGCCAGGTGAGCCTGAGGCCGAGCGCGGCACACTCGGCGGCCTTGGCTGCCGCCTCCTGGGCCCTGTTCTCCCCCACGTCTGGCACGCCGAGCTCGCTGAGCAAGCCGATGTCCGAGGCCGGCCGGGTCTTGGTGACGGCGATCAGCGTGACCTCTGCGGGACTGCGGCCGGCCGCCTGGCAGGCCGCGGCGATCCGGGCACGCACCGCGCGTAGGCCGGCCCTGATCTCGCTGCGGCGCACCTCGTCGGACAGGCCGGGAGCGTGCGGCCGGGTCGTCATCACGCGAGCCAGACGAGGCCGGCGAATCGGCCGGTCTGGCCATCACGCCGGTAGGAATACAGCGCCGGGGTCTCAGCAGTGCACCGCGGGTCGCGGCTGACCGCCTGCACCCCGGCCGCAGCGAGTTGCGCGCCGACTCCCGACCTGACGTCGATCCCCGGCGTGCCCTTCGCCGTCACGCAGCCGGCCGACGGCACGACGCCGGCGATCCGCTCCCTGAGCTGATCCGGCACCTCGTAGCATCCGCCGCAGATGGCCGGGCCGATCACGGCGCGCATCCGCGCGGGATCGGATCCCGCGCCGGTCATCGCGCGCACCAGCGCCGGGACAACCCCGGCGGCCATCCCCTCCCGGCCGGCATGGGCCACGCCAATGACGCGTGCCACCGGGTCGGCGACCAGGACCGGCACGCAATCCGCCACCAGCACGCCCAGGGCCAGGGCCGGAACGTCGGTGAACAGCGCGTCTACCGCCGGAGTCGCACCCACCGCCAGGGCCGCGCCTTTGGTGGCGGGCCGCCCGGCCGCGGCATAGGCCACGTCCGATCCGTGAACCTGCCGCATCCAGGCCGTCCGGTCCCCCACCCGGCCGCATGCCTGCGCCGCGAGCCACCGGTTGCTGGCCACGGCGGCCGGATCGTCGCCCACCGCGTCACCAAGGTTCAGGGTGTCAAAGGGCGGAACGCTCACACCGCCGCGACGGCTGGTGAACGCAGCCAGCACACCGGGCGCAAGCTCGAAGGGTAGCCATCGATCGTCCGTGAACTCGGCGAGCTGCGCCCTCACTTGAGGAAATCGGGGACGTCGAGGTCGTCGTCCTCCTCGAAGACCACGGACCGCCGGCGAGTGGTGGCGGGATCGAGGATGCGCGCCGCGACTGCGGCCTCTGCCATCGGTGCTGAGACCGTCAGCCCGTCGTCCGCCAGCGGCGCGGCCGCGGGAACGTCCACCGGGAGGGGCGAGGGAACGCCGTCCATCCCGGCGCTCGCGTACTCCCCGCTCGCGGGGCCGGGCACGAACCCGGGCGAGGCGGCCGCCAGGTACGGCTCGCCGACGTCCGCCGTCATTCCGTCTGCGGTCGTGACGTCTGCGGTCATGGCGCCCGCGGGCGGCTCCGCCGTGTGAGCGAACTCGCCGCCAGGTGCCTGCGCCAGCGCCTCAGCATCCGGGCGATCAGGAAAGGTGCCGGAACGCCAGCCTCCGGCGCCACTGTATGCGTCCGAGCCGGCGGCTGCGGGGGGTGAGCCGACGATCGCGCGGCCTGGCCGCGGCGCGGCGACCCTGTTCTCGTCGAATCCGGCCGCGATGACCGTAACTCGCACCTCGTCGCCCAGCGCATCGTCGATGACCGCGCCGAATATGATGTTGGCGTCGGGCGCGGCCGAGTTCGCGACCAGCTGCGCCGCCTCGTTGATCTCGAACAGGCCGAGGTCGGAGCCGCCCTGAATCGACAGCAGCACGCCATGCGCGCCGTCGATGCTCGCCTCAAGCAGCGGGCTCGAGATCGCGTTCTCCGCGGCGGCGACCGAGCGGTCGTCGCCGCGGGCCGAGCCGACCCCCATCAGCGCCGATCCCGCGCCCGACATCACCGACTTGACGTCGGCGAAGTCCAGGTTGATCAGTCCCGGAGTGGTGATCAGGTCGGTGATCCCCTGGACGCCGGACAGCAGCACCTGGTCCGCCGCCTTGAAAGCGTCCAGGACGCTGACGTGCCGGTCGGAGATGGACAGCAGCCGGTCGTTCGGTATGACGATGAGGGTGTCCACCTCGTCGCGGAGGCGCTCGATGCCGGTGTCGGCTTGCGCGGCCCGCCGCTTTCCCTCGAAGCCGAACGGCCGGGTGACCACGCCGATGGTGAGCGCGCCGAGTGAGCGCGCGACGCTCGCCACGACGGGCGCCCCGCCGGTGCCGGTCCCGCCGCCCTCCCCGGCGGTGACGAAGACCATATCGGCCCCCTTGAGGACCTCCTCGATCTCCTCGCGATGGTCTTCGGCTGCCTTGTTGCCGATATCGGGGTTGGCGCCTGCGCCAAGCCCGCGGGTGAGCTCCCTGCCGACGTCGAGCTTGACGTCCGCGTCACTCATGAGCAGCGCTTGCGCGTCCGTGTTGATCGCGATGAACTCAACGCCCTTGAGCCCCTCGTCGATCATCCGGTTAACGGCATTGACGCCGCCCCCGCCGATACCGACGACCTTGATGACCGCCAGGTAATTCTGCGGTGCTGCCACGAGGAGGAACCTTTCCGCTCGTTTGCGTCTATCGAGTTTCCGCCCGTTGCCTTTTGGCCAGTTACCTTTACCTTGTCAAGCTCAGGAACTTCCTGCTCAGGAGCTTGCCGAAAGACGCCCCGCACGAGCATCGGCCCGGCAGGTTCCGCGATTCCAGCAAGTCAACTCTCACCCTCAAGTTGAGATTTAGAGTTATGTCAAGCTGCCGATTGATAGGGACAGTAGGGTCGTCCGGCACCGGGGTCAACTAACCGGGCGTCAACGGCCCGGCGTGTCGCGGCCTGCCTGCTGGCCGCCACCCATCGCGGGTCGCGGCCGGTATGCCGATGCTTACGTCCGGTCACGGACGCTTACGTCCGGTCACGGACGCTTACGTCCGGTCACGGACGCCCACGTCCGGTTACTGGGCCGTCTGCGGACGCTCACCCTCCGGTCACGGCCGTCTGCGGATCACCGACGTCGTAATAGCGCGCATGCCCGCGCATCAAGATGGCGAGTTCCCTCGCCTTGGCCGTGGACTGCCCGGTACCGCCCCAGACGATCGTGACCCCGCCGCGGAGCCGGAGCGTCACGTCGTCCGCACTCGGCGTGTCGACGGCCGTGACGGAGCGCGAGATCCGCGCGGGCAACTCGTGCAGGACCGTGGCTGCGGCGAGCACGGCCGCGCTGCCGCGCAGCGAGGCGGGCCGCGCAGTGCCGGGCGTCTGGAAAACGGGCATCCCTGGTGGCCGCCTAGGCACCTGCCGCAGCACCACGCCGAACTTGTCGATCAGCTGGTAGCCGCCGCCGCTTCGGACCGCGAGCGCGGCCGTGCGTTCCCGCACTGATATCACGATCTTGTCCGGCCATGCCCTGCGGACCTGCGCGGACTGCACGAGGGTGATCCGCTCGACCCGGTGGGCCACCGTGGCCGGATTGATCCGGATCAGCGGGGTGCCCAGCCGGATGCCCGCATCGGCGATCACCTCTGCCCGCGACACGGCAGCGGGGCCAATGACCTGCACGGAGCGGACCACGAAGAACTTGGAGCCGAGCAGTGCCCAGGCGGCCCCGGCCAGGATCGCCACGACCGCGAGCCCGAAGAAGGCCGCCTTCCACCGATCATTCCCGCGCCGCTGCCGCGAGGAGGCACCGGGCGAGGCAGCACCGGACATCGCGGTGCCGGGTGAGGCAGCACCGAGCGAGGCAGCACCGGGCATCGCGGTGCCGGGCGAGGCGGCGCCGGACAACGCGGCGCCGGACAATACGGTGCCGGGCGAGGCGGCACTCGCGGCGGCGGGACTCGCGAGAGGCAGGTCTGCAGCCGAACCCATGCCCGACGAACCCGCAGCGGCCGCGGCAGCCGGGCCCGCAGCCGGCGAACCTGGTGCAGGCGAACCTGGTGCAGGCGAACCCGCGGCAGGCGACGGCGAGCGGCGGCGGCGGATCACCAGGCCGCACCCGCCCGGGCGCGCAGCGCCGCCACGATCAGCGGACCAAGGGCAGTCACGTCGCCAGCGCCCATGGTCAGCACCAGGTCACCCGGCTTCGCCAGGCTGGCGACCGCAGCAGGGACATCGGCCCGGTCGGGCAGGTAGAGCGCGCCACCGGGCACAGCGGCGGCGACCATGTTCCCCGTCACGCCCGGCTCGGGATCCTCCCTGGCTGCGTACACGTCGAGCACGAGCGCCTCGTCGGCCAGGCCGAGCGCGACGGCGAACTCGGCCGCGAAGATCCGGGTGCGGCTGTACAGATGCGGCTGGAAGACGGCGATGACCCGGCCGCCTGCCGCCACGTCCCTGGCGGCCCTCAGGTCCGCCGTCAGCTCCGTGGGGTGGTGCGCGTAGCTGTCGAGCACCCGCACGCCGTCCGCCTCGCCCTTGAGCTCCATCCGGCGGCGCGCGCCGCCGTAGGCGGTGAGCCCGGCAGCGACCTGATCGGCCGGATAGCCGAGCTCGATCGCGGCGGCGAGCGCCGCCGCCGCGTTCAGGGCGTTGTGCCGGCCGGGTACCCGGACCTGCACCGGAATGCCGTCACCGGCGCTGAGCCGGGCCCGCGGCCCCGGCGTGACCGTCGCCGAGATGGCCATACCCCGCGGGGTCACGCCGCTGACCAGGTAGTCTGCGTCGTCCGCCAGGCCATAGGTCCGAACCCGGACCGGGAGGTCGCTGGCCGCGGCGGCGAGCGCGCGCGCGCCCGGGTCGTCGGCGGACGCCACCAGCAGCCCGCCGGCGCTGATCCTGGCCGCGAAGGCCAGGAACGCCGCCTCGATCTCGGCCAGACTGCCGTAGTTGTCCATGTGGTCGGCCTCGATGCAGGTCACCACGGCCGCGTAAGGCGAGAGCATGAGGAAGGACCCGTCGCTCTCGTCGGCCTCGGCGACGAACTCCGCGCCGCTGCCGTCGGCTGCCCCGAGCCCGGTGTCGGCCAGGATGCCGCCGATGACGTAGGACGGGTCGGCGCCGCAGCCGCGCAGGATGGTGGTGAGCATCGAAGTCGTGGTCGTCTTGCCGTGAGTGCCGGCCACGGCGATACCGCGCCTGCCGAGCATGACGGATCCGAGCGCCCCCGCCCGGTGCAGCACCCGGATTCCGCGGCGGCGCGCCTCGGCCAGTTCCGGATTGCCCGGCCTGATGGCGGTCGACACGACCAGCGTGTCGACGCCATCGACGTTGGCCCCGTCGTGGCCGACGTGGACGGCGGCGCCGAGCGCGGCAAGCTCATCGAGCAGGTCCGAAGGGACCGCGTCGCTCCCGGACACGGCAACGCCCCTGGCCAGCAGGATCCGGGCGATCCCGGACATGCCCGCCCCGCCGATGCCGGCGAAGTGCACCCGGCCGAGCTCGGCGGGGGGAACCGGGTCAACCGGCGTCACCAGCGCCATCGGGCATCCCTCCCGTCCTGGCCGGTCAGCACGGGGCCGGTCAGCACGGGGCCGGTCAGCACGGGGCCGGTCAGCACGGGGCCGGTCACGACAGGCCTCACGTCCTGGCCGCTCACGTCCTGGCCGCTCACGGCCGGCGCCCGGCCGTCCGGCGCCCGGCCGTCCGGCGGCGGGGGCCCGCCATGACGCGCAACACCTCCGCGGCCAGCCGCTGGTCGGCGTCCCTTCGGCCGATGGAAGCTGCCGCCTCGGACATGGCGGCGACGAGCTCGGGGTCCAGCAGCACGGGCAGCAGCGTGTCACGGATCCAGGCCGGGCTCAGGTCGGCGTCGGCCACGATGATGCCGCCTCCGACACGCTCGATCGGGACGGCATTCAGCCGCTGCTCCCCGTTACCGTGCGGAAGCGGTACGTAGACAGCGGGCAGGCCTACCGCGGTGAGCTCCGCGCAGGTCATCGCGCCGCCGCGGACCAGCGCGAAATCGGCGGCCGCATAGGCGAGGTCCATCCGGTCGACGTAGGGGACGGTGACGTACGGCGCGTCCGGCGCCGGCGGGCCGACATCGATGCCGGAGCGCGGCCCGACGATGTGCAGGACCTGCACGGCCGCCTCCCTGAGCCACCCCGCCGCGGCGAGCACCGCCTGGTTCAGCGATCTGGCGCCCTGCGAGCCGCCGGTCACGAGCAGCACGGGCAGGTCCGGCCGCAGGCCGAATCCGGCGCGTGCCTTGTCGCTGAGCGCCAGCCTGTCCAGCCCGGCTAGCTCGCGGCGGATCGGGATGCCGATGCAGGTGGCGTGGGCCAGCTTAGTGACCGGCTGGCCGGTGAACACGTTCGTGGTCAGCCGCGCGCCCAGCCTATTGGCGAGCCCCGGGCGGGAATTGGCCTCGTGTACCACGATCGGCACGCCGTGCCACTTCGCCGCCAGGTAGGCCGGCGTCGCCACGTAGCCGCCGAAGCCGACGAGGACGTCGGCACCGCACTGATCGAGCGCCGCGCCCGCTGCCCTGACCGCTTCGGCGAGCCGTCCAGGCACCGAAAGCAGGCGCGGCGTAAGGGACCGCGGCAGCGGGACGGCGGGGATCAGCGCCAGGTCGTAGCCGCGGTTCGGGATCAGCCGGGTCTCCAGGCCGCGTTCCGTGCCCAGGCAGGTGATCGCGATCCGCTGATCAGCGCGCCGCAGCGCATCCGCGAGCGCCAGGGCAGGCTCGATGTGACCAGCCGTGCCGCCGCCCGCGAGCATCACGCTCATCGCCAGGCTCCTTCCGGTCGCCAGGTTCCCTCCGCTCGTCAGCCGCGCAGGCCCGCGGGACGCGGGCCCTGGACGCGCAGGCCCGCGGGACGCGGCCCTGGTCGCGCGAGCCCGCGGGACGCGGGCCCTGGACGCGCAGGCCCGCGGCCTGCGGGACGCGAGACGCGAGACGCTGGTCGAGCGAGCCGCGGCACGCGGGCGCTCAGTCGCGCGAGCCTGCCGGGCCCAGCCAGCTTAGGATGCGTCGGCCCGCCCCGGGACCGGCTCCGGCAAGGGCCTGGCGCGCACCGGGCTCTCGCTTAGCGAAGGACATCAGCATGCCCAGCGTCACCATGGTCACGATGAGCGACGACAGGCCCTCGGAGACGAGCGGCAGCGGGACCCCGGTGATCGGCAGCAGGCCGATCACCGCACCGATGTTGACCAGCGCCTGCAGCACGATCCAGGCGGTGGCGGCGGCCGCGGCCAGCCGCATGAACGTGTCGGGGACACGCCGCGCGATCCGCAGTCCGGCGTAGGCGAGCCCGCCGTACAGCACGGCCACGCAGAGCGTGCCGACCAGGCCGAGCTCCTCGCCGATGATCGCGAAGATGAAGTCGGTCGTCGCGTTCGGCACCC
>Ga0302326_10023087_pt1 | contig 12697 bp, 7 predicted proteins | sample Palsa_T0_3_FD_202264 | JGI IMG/M metagenome (GOLD analysis project Ga0302326, IMG submission 202264) | Peat permafrost microbial communities from Stordalen Mire near Abisko, Sweden - Palsa_T0_3 | ecosystem: Environmental > Terrestrial > Soil > Palsa > Peat permafrost | place: Sweden: Abisko... | reverse complement strand
CGATCCGGGTCTGCTCGGCTGCGATCTGGCCCTCGTAGGCCGAGATCCGCCGGTCGAGGATCGGCAGCTCGGCGCTCTGCGGCGTCAGCGCGGCCTGGGTGGCGCGCTCGGCCCTGAGGCCGTCGAGCTGACCCTGCAGCTGGCTGACCAGGTCGAGCCCCGCCAGGGACGAGCGGGTCGGGTCGATCAGCTGCTCGCGATTGCGGAACTCGGTCAGCGCGGCCTGCGCCTGCAGGCTGCGCGACTGGGCCTCCAGAAGCTCGCGCTGCGCCTCGGCGATGGCGTCCTCGGCGGCGCGGTCGTTGAGCCGGTTGACCAGCGCCTCGCCGCCGTCGAGCAGCGCCGTGGTGACCGCGGCGGCGTCGTCGGGACGGAAGGCCTCGACCCTGAGGGTGCTGATCCCGGTGGTGGAGTTGTAGCCGACGGTGACGAAGCGCTGGTAGTTCTTGTAGAGCGACTCGAAGCTCTGGCTCTCGAACGGCCGCGGGAAGCGGGCGAGGAAATCCGCGCCGGGCCGGGCCAGCACCGACCGCAGGTCCAGTCGGCGCTGCAGATCGGCCACCGCGTCGCGCGAGGTCATGTACTCGTGCACCTCGAAGGCGTCGGTCTGGCCCTCGCCGATGTCGACCCCGACGCTGGCCAGCGCCAGCCCGAGGCCGCCGGGGCCGGCGGTCTCCGACCTAGGCCGGACCACGAACCTGGCCTCCGACACATAGAGCGGCGAGGCGAGCACCAGGTAATAGAACGCGGCTGCGAGGCTGGGGATGGCGACGATGAGGATGAACAGCCAGGTCTGCAGCGGGAGCCCGCGCAGCCGCGGGGCAGGCCGCGCGCCGGCCGCCGGACTTCCCATGCTCATGCCGGCCCACCCCAACGCTCGCCGCGCACTTCGCTCATGCCGTATCGGCCCGTCTACTCAATTTCCACCCGGTCGCGGACGAAGCGCAGCAGCGCCAGGCCCACCAGGTTGAGCCCCGCGGCCCAGGCGACGGCGTAGGGGATGCTGAAATAGGTGGGCGTGAACTCGCCGAAGAAGCCGCCGCGGATCATCTCCACGCAATGCAGGAACGGCAGGTAGAGCGCGGCCTGGCGGAAGCCCGGCGGCAGCCAGGCGGCCATGTAGAAGGTGCCGGAAAGCGGCACCAGCACGTAGGTGATCACCGACACGAACCGCTCCACGAACTGGAACATCTCGCTCAGCGCGCCGAAGATCAGCGCCAGGCCCAGCGAGATGAAGCCGAGCGTGAACCAGCCGGCGTAGACCAGCGGCAGCGCTTTCGGCGGCTCCATCTGGCGGTAGAGGACCAGGCCCGCCGCGATGACCGTGAAAGCCAGGGTGACGCCGACGAACTCGAGCAGCGCGCGGGCGGTGAACAGGTGCAGCACCGTCACCTGCCGATGGTAGAGCAACGCCTGATTGACCCTCACCGCGAACATGCCGTGGGTGATCATGTGGCGGACCAGGATGATCGGCATGTAGCCGGTGACGACGAAGGCCAGCACCGGGATGCCGTGCTCGAACGGCGGGCGGGCGAATCCCCAGAGGATCAACACGCCGCCGGCGAACAGCAGCGGCTCGCCGATCACCCACAGGAAGCCGATGTTGTCTCGCCCGTAGCGGGTGGAGAGCTCGCGCAGCAACAGCGCCCAGATGATCCGCAGGTGCGAACGGCCGGGGATGCCGACGGTATCGTTCGACGCGGATGACACGGAAAGGCGCTCCCCCCGACGGGACAACCACTGTAGCCTCTTCCATCGATCCGTGAAGCCGAAGGCCGGGCCCGGCCGCGTCCAGAGGTGTCCTTGAGCCAGATCGAGCGCGACGAATTCGCCCGGCGGCAGGCCCAGATGACGGCCGCCTGGATGCGCAACGTCATGGACGGCAACGAGGACTACCTGGCCTACATCGAAGGCCGCAAGGCAGCCTACCTCGGCCGCTGGATCGAGGCCGCGCGGTTCCTCGACGACGGCGCGCGACTGCTGGACGTGGGCGGCGGCAACCTCTGGCCAGAGATCCTGCAGCTGATCCGTGGCCGGGGCCTCAACTACTGGTACCTCGACGTCGACCCGGAATGCGTGGCCGGCTGCAAGAGCCTGGCGCAGGGCATGGGCATGGACCCGTCGCGCTTCGAGGTCGGCTTCAACGATCGGCTGCCCTACCCGGACCAGTCGTTCGACGCGGTCTTCTCATCGCACTGCATCGAGCACAGCTTCGATCTGGACGCGACCTTCGCCGAGCTCTGGCGGGTGCTGCGCCCGGGCGCTCTGTTGCTGATGGCGGTGCCGCTGGGCTGGGAAGCCAATCCTGAGCACCCCTATTTCCTCACCTGCGAGGACTGGATCGCGCTGGCCGAGGACTCCGGCTTCGAGATCCGCGTCGCCCAGGTGGGGCGGGAGTATCCCGAGGCCGGCTACGACCTGTTCGTCGCCGCGCGCAAGGTCGGGCCCTCCTGCGACCCCCGCCGCGTGGATCCGAGGCGGCGGCGCAAGGCCGACTTCGACTTCGTCCGCTTCGACGATGCGCGCCTCGCCTATGCGCCGGCGCCGGAGGTGCGCGGCGACCTGGCGCTCTGCCACGAAGCCGACTGGCGCATCACCATCGCCCCGCCGCCGACGACGAAACTGGTGCTGCCGATCCTGGTGCGGCATGCCTGGTCCGGCATCGTCGAGGTCCGTTGCGGCGAGGCGGCCGCTTTCGTCGACCTCTTCTCGTGGTTCTCCTACGCCCAGCCCACCTGCCTTGCGCTGCCGGACGACGGCGTCGCCGAGCGACAGCCGGTGGTCCTGCGCCCGGTGGGCCGCAATCCGGCGAGCCACGGCAGCCAGGGCGCGATCCACGGCGTGCTGTTCGGCTGATCCCACCGCCAGCGCGGCGGCGGAGCGCGACGCCGCAGGACATCTGCCGCCGCCGGACGACGCTGCGTCAGAAGTCGTAGGCGACGTCGCCCGCCTTGCGGAACGCGATGCGCAGCGTGGGCGACTGGCCGGCGGCGTCTTCGTACCAGAGGCGCACGACGATCGGCTGGCTGATCCACTTGCACTCGAACAGGCTGACGTCGGCAAAGCTCTTGTCGCCGCACTCGTACGGCGCACCATACTGCGCGCTGACGTCGTCGGCGGCGCCGCGTGCGAGTTGCAGGTTGGCGGCCGAGTCCGCCGGCAGGCCCCCGGCCGGCGTCAGTTGCACCGACGCGAGCTTGCCCTCGCGAAAGAAGAACCGCACCTCCATCAACCGGTCGCCCCAGAAGATCCCGTGGGTGACAAGGTCGTCGGTCTCGCCATCCGCCAGGGTCGCGACCGCGATCGGCGCCGCAGCGTCCGGGTGCGCGCGGCGAACCTCATCGGGACTTGCCCCGGCCTCGAGCCCGCGCCACAACGCCTGAGCGGTGGCGCTGGCGGGGGCGGCCAAGGCGATGATGGAGAGCGCGAGCGGCGCCAGGACCCGGCGCCCGTCATAAAGTGGCTGCGGTGGGGTTGCACCCCCGAGAGGAGAGCGCCCGGCGGTCATCGGGGACGCCGGCGTTCGGCGCGGCGGCCGGAATGTCGGGCGGCATCGACATCTGCGCGTTTGGAGTTGTGGCAAGTGGCAGGTCTGGGCAGAAAGTCGGGACGCATCCTGGGGGCCTGCCTCTGTCTCGCCGCGCCGGCCGCGAAAGCCGAAACGCTCGCCGACGCGATCGAGCTAGCCTATCAATCCAACCCGACCTTACAAAGCGCCCGTGCGCAGCTGCGCGAGCTCGATGAGAGCTACGTGCAGGCGCACTCGGGCTTCCGGCCGACCGCCACGGTCCAGATCCAGCCGGTCTACTCGGAGGTCCAGCAGGAGAACTTCTTCGGCGAGCGGGTCACCCAATTCACCAACGAGGGCACCGCCAGCGTCACGGTCAGCCAGCCGCTCTATTCCAGCGGGGCGACGACCTGGGGGGTCGCGGCCGCGGCGGATGACATCCGGGCCGAGCGAGAGGCGCTGCGGGCGACCGAGGGCCAGGTGCTGCAGGCGGCGATCCAGGCCTACGTCGACGTGCGGCGCGACCAGCAGATCCTCGAGGTCTACCAGAGCGAGGTCGGCATCCTGCAGAGCCAGCTGGATGACGTGATCGCCCGCAAGCAGGCCGGCGAGGTGACCCGGACCGATGTCGAGCAGTCGCAGACCGAGCTCGACAGCTCGCGCGCCGCCCTGTCGCTGGCGCAGGGCCAGCTGCAGGTCAGCCGGACGGAATACTTCGTGGCGGTAGGGCAGAACCCGGGCGATCTGGCGCCGACGCCGGACCTGCCTGACCTGCCGATGACCATCGACGAGGCCTTCGAGGCCGCCCAGGCGGACAGTCCGACCCTGCGGCAGGCCGAAGAGACCGAGCAGGCGTCAGCGGCCCGCATCAGCCAGGCGCGGGCCGACTACAAGCCGACCGTCCAGCTCTCGGCCAGCTATGGCTACTCGGGACCGCTGGCGCCCTTCTCATTGCACGCCGAGAACCGCGGCCTCAGCATCGGCGCGGTGGTGCAGATCCCGATCCTCAGCGCCGGGATCGCCGAGTCCAACGTGCGCAAGGCGGTAGACCAGAACGACAGCGACCGGATCGGCATCGAAGGCGCGCGCCGCGCGGTGATCCAGGCGGTGTCGAATTCCTGGAACACCGCCCTCGCCAGCCGCGCCAGCGCCCAGTCGGACGAGCACGCGGTGGCGGCCGCCCGGCAATACTTCTCCGACACCGAGGAGGAATACCGGGTCGGTCAGCGCTCCACGCTCGACGTGCTGATCGCCGAGCAGACCCTGCGCAGCGCCGAGATCGCCGCCGCACAGGCCGAGCACGACGCCTATCTGGCGCAGGCCGCCCTGCTGAACGCGGTCGGGCGACTGCAGGCGGTCAACCTGGTCAAGGACATCCCCGCCTACGACCCCGCCGCCGCGTTCCGGAAGGTGCGGCTGAAGGGCGCGACGCCGTGGGAGGAGGCGATCGAGGACCTCGACGAGCTGGGCGCGCCCGGCGCCGATCGCCAGCGACCGCTGACGGCGCCCGCGGCGCAGGCCTCGCCGACGTCGCTGACGGGGCCCCAGCTACCAGCGGACGCGGCGCCGGCCGTGGCCAACCCCACCGACCCGCTGCCCGGGACCACGAGCCCGCAGACACCCCCCGGTCTGGGCGTCGCCCGCGGGGCGCCCTATACACCGTCCCGTTGAAGCAAGAGGGCGTGATGCGCAGCGAGTGCGGGGCGGCGGCGCCCTTGCCGATCGGCAACGAACCCGCGGGCGGCCCGGCTTGAGCGTGTCCGGCGCCTCGAAAGCGGCGGTATCCTCGTCCGGTCCGTTGCGCGAGGCGCTTTCGGCCTGTGGGCTGCATCTGCGCTACGCGATCTTCTTCAGCGCCATCGTCAACGTCGCCTACCTCGCGCCGACCCTCTACATGCTGCAGGTCTACGACCGCGCCGTGCCCTCCGGCAGCCAGCCCACCCTGGTGTTCCTGACCCTGGCGCTGGCGGCGACCTTGTTCCTGCTCACCTACCTCGACCGCATGCGCAGCCGCATCCTGCTGGCGGCCGGCATCAGCCTGGATCAGACGTTTTCGGCGCGCATCTTCCGGCGCGCGCTCGGCGCCGCGGCGGTGGGGCAGCCGTTGCGTCTGGGCCAGATGGTGCGCGACTTCGACACCATCCGCGCGGCGCTGACCGGCCCGGCGGCGCTGGCGGTCTTCGATGCGCCCTGGATACCGATCTACATCGTCGTCTGCTTCATCGTTCACCCGCTGATCGGTTCGCTGGCCCTCGGCGGGGCGCTGGTGCTGGGTTTCCTGGCGGTGGTGAACGAGCGCATGACGCGCGACCTCAGCAAGGACGCGGCGCAGGCGGTGGCGGCCAGCGCGGTGGGACAGGACTCGGTGAGCGCCGGCTCGGACGTGATCCGCGCCCTCGGCATGTCCCAGCCGTTCCTGGCCCAGTTCGAGGCGGGGCGGGCGAAGGTGACCGCGCCGCAGGTGCAGGGCGCGCGCGCCAGCGGCCGGATCGGCGGGCTGATCCGCTTCCTGCGGCTGCTGCTGCAGTCGATCGCCCTGGGGGCCGGCGCCTGGCTGGCGATCGACAAGCAGGTCTCGGCCGGGGCGATCTTCGCCAGTTCCATGCTGGCCGCGAGGGCCCTGTCTCCGATCGACCAGATCGTGGCGAACTGGCGCGTGCTGGCGGCCGCGCGCACGTCCTATGACTCGCTGAAGGACTATCTGCGGCGCGAGCCGGACAGCGCGACCACGCTGTTGCCCACGCCGCGCCCGCGGCTCTCCGTCCAGCGGGCCGCCGTGCTCTCGCCCACGCGCGACCGGCTGCTGCTCAATGGCGTCAGCCTGGACGCCGAGCCGGGCGCGGTGGTGGCCGTGGTCGGTCCGAGCGGCGCGGGCAAGAGCACGCTGCTGCAGCTGATCGCCAACGCCCGCGCCCCCGACCAGGGCGAGATCCGGATCGATGGCGCGCGCTACGCCGACTGGGACCCCGAGCGGCTCGGCCGCCTGATCGGCTACCTGCCGCAGGACTGCGCGCTATTTCCCGGCACCATCAAGGACAACATCTCGCGCTTCGACCGCTGGAGCGGCGTCGAGGCCGATCAGATCGACCGCCTGGCGGTGGCGGCCGCCAAGGACGCCGAGATCCACGACATGATCCTGGCGCTGCCGCAGGGCTACGACACGCTGCTGGGCCCGCGCGGCCGCGGGCTGTCCGCCGGGCAGCAGCAGCGCGTGGCGCTGGCGCGGGCCCTGTACGGCAATCCGATCGTCTATGTGTTCGACGAGCCCAACTCGAGCGCCGACGGCGAGGCCGAGGCGGCGCTGATGAAGCTGATCGCCCGCCTGAAGGCCCAGGGCGCCCTGGTGGTGCTCGCCATCCACCGCGTGTCGCTGATGGGCGCGGTCGACCTCATCGCCCAGCTCAGGGACGGCCGGTTGGAACGGTTCGGCAGCCGTGACAAGGTGCTGGCGGCCCTGCGGGGCGCGCCGGACGAGCCTTCGCCGGCCAAGAGGGTCCAATAGCTCATGGACGCCAGGGTCGACGAGACGCCACCTGCACGCCCAAGCGCCGTCCGCCGGACGCTGCTGGACGGCGGCGTCAGCGGCGCGACCCTCACCGCCTCGCCGCGCCGCGACATCCGTGCTGGCCTGCTGGTGCTCGGCGTCTTCCTGCTGGTCTTCGTCGGCTGGGGCGCGCTGGCGCGCCTCGACGCCGGCGTCTACGCGCCAGGTCAGGTGGTGGTCTACGGCAGCCGCCAGTCCGTGCAGCATCGCGACGGCGGCATCGTCTCCGAGCTCGACGTCCACGAGGGCGATCGCGTCCAGGCCGGCCAGGTGCTGCTGCGGCTCTCGGCCGACGAGCTGCAGGCGAACGAGCGCGCGACCGCCGACCAGGTGTTCGCGCTGGAGGCGCTTCAGGCCCGCCTGCTGGCCGAGATGAACGGCCGGTCCGCCATCCGGCGCCCGGATGACTTCGTGGGCCTGAGCGGCGTCGATCTGCAGGCGGCGGACAACGCCATGGAAATCCAGCAGCACGAGTTCACCTCGCGCGCCGCCGAGCTCGCGACCCAGAAGGCGGTGCTGCAGCAGCGTGAGAACCAGCTGGCCGACGAGATCGACGGCTATCGCCAGCAGCTGTCCGCCAACGGCCGGCAGCAGACGCTCGTCCAGCAGGAGCAGGATGGCCTGAAGGACCTGCTGGAGCGCGGCCTGGTGCCGATGACGCGCGAGCGCTCGCTGGAGCGCGACGCGGCGCAGCTCAGCGGCTCGGGCGGGGAATACACCGCCGATATCGCCCGAACCCAGCAGCAGATCGGCGAGACCCGGCTGCAGATCGTCGACCTCGACCGCCAGCGCATCGCGGATGACAGCAAGGACTACCGGGACGCCGACGAGTCCCTGACCCAGGCGCGGCCCAAGCTCGTGGCCATCAACGAGCAGCTCGAGCGCCTGACGGTCCGCGCGCCCGCCACCGGGCGCGTGGTCGGCCTCAGCATCTTCACCGTCGGCGGGGTGGTGGCGCCGGGCCAGAAGCTGATGGACGTCGTGCCTGAGGACGAGCCGCTGGTAGTCGAGGCCCGCGTCAAGCCGGACGACGCCGACGACCTGAAGGTGGGTCAGACCACCGAGATCCGCATTCCGGCGTTCCGTGATCGCCGCATGCCGCTGCTCACCGGCACGGTTCGGAAGATCTCGGCCGACAGTCTCGTCGACGACAAGACCGGTCAGGCCTACTTCAAGATCGAGGTGGAGGTGCCGCCTTCGCAGCTGCAGATCATCCGCCAGTTCCGCGGCGCCGACGCCGGCCTGATGCCGGGGCTGCCGGTGGAGGTGGTGGTGCCGCTGAAGAACCGCACCGCGCTCGACTACCTGCTCGAGCCGCTACGCGAGATGCTCTGGAAGTCGTTCCGCCAGCGATAGGGCTACGGGTACGGCGCGATGTTGGCGCAGCCCGCCCTGTCCCCCGCCGCCAGAACGTCCGCCAGGCGTGACACATCGAAGACCCGCGGCATGTGTCGGGGCGTCGCCCGTATGTAGACCCGCCGAGCGCCAGCGAGATCAGGCGCAGGCAGCGCGACAAGACCACCCGACGGATTCTCCAGCGGGCCGCCGTTGCGGTAGACGCCGCGCCGCTCGTCCTCGAGCGTCGTCTCACGGACGCTGCGCACCGCGCCGTCATCGACGCGGAAGTAGGCGTCGCTGGTGTCGGTCTCGTGGCCGAGATGGAAGACCAGGCTGTCGCGCTGAAATTCGATGTCCTGCTTGCCGATCCAGCAGCTGGCCTGTCCGGTGAAGGCGTCCTTGTCGATCCTGAGCGTCCAGCCGCCCACATGCCGCGTCGTCTCTCGCACCTGCGGGTGGCCGAACAGTGTGAGCGCCAACAATGCGGCTGCGATCATCTGCCACCCTGGGTATCCTGCCGTCCGCGGTCACTCAATCACGGCGTCCGCTTCGGACGAAAGCCGCCGCCGCCCCTCTGTAGACGAGCCCGCGTTCACGCGCCCGCGTCTTGTGACGTTCGCCCGCTTCAGCCTAGGATGACGGTGTCGGTGGCGGGCTCGCGCTCGCAGTAGGGTTGAGAGGCGAGCGAAGATGCAGATCAATGTTATCTTCGACGCCAGCCTCGCGAACGCGCCAGCCGGCTTCGAGACCGCCGTCGAGGCGGCGGTCTCCTACCTGGACAGCGTCATCGCCACCCCGATCACGGTGAACATCCAGTTCGGGTGGGGGGAGATCGCCGGGCAGGCGATGTCGGCCAACGCGCTCGGCGAGAGCCTGCCCTACGGCTCCTTCCTCACCTACTCGCAGGTGCGCGCCGCGCTGGCCTCCGTCGCCACCGATTCCGACGAGCAGGCGTCGGTCGCCACCCTCGGCGCGACCGATCCGACCGGCGGCGGCCAGTTCTTCGCCGCCGTCGCCGAGCAGCAGGCGCTCGGCCTGTTCCCCGCGGACTACACCGGCATCGACGGCTACGTTGGCCTCAGTTCCGGCGCCTCCTACACGTTCAGCCCGAGCGATCGTGCGGTGTCCGGCGAGTACGACGCCATTGGCATCCTCGAGCACGAGATCACCGAGGTGCTCGGCCGCGACGCCGATCTGGGTCTGGGGCAGACCAACGCCACCAACATCTATTCGCCCATGGACCTCTTCCGTTACGCCTCGGCGGGCGTGCGCGATTTGACCCCGGCGGCCGGCTCCTTCTCGGTCGACGGCACGACGCTGCTGTACCAGTGGAACAACCCGCTGAACGGCGGCGACGGCGGCGACTGGGCGACCTCGGTGGTGGACGACGCGTTCGACGCCTTCGCCACGTCCGGCGTCGAGGAGGCCGTATCGGCGACCGACCTGCGCCTTCTCGACGTGCTCGGCTTTCATCCCACCGCGCCCGCCCCGGCGACGCCGCCCAGCACGCCGTCGGCGTCCGTCGGTGGCTCTTCGCCGATCACGCTGAGCCAGACCACGACCGTCGGCAGCGGGCAGTCGGTCTACTTCCCGTTCTCCGGCGCCGCGACGGACACCACCGGCTACACGCTCAGCGGCGCCGTCAGCCTCACCGACAACGGAACCATCACGGTGATTTCGTCGGCGACGGCGGGCGGCGTCGGCGTCGCGGGCTCGGCGGGAGGCGGCGCCTTCACGGTCGGCGCCAACGCCGCGCTCTATGTCGAGGCCACCGCTAGCGCCGCCCCGGCGCTCGGCTTCGACGGCGGGGGGCTCTCGCCCAACGTCACCGACAACGGCCTCATCCAATCGGTCTCCACGCTGGGCGCGGCGACCGGCGTCGAGACCTCCGACTCCGGCGCCAGCGTCAGCATCGGCGGCAACGGCGTCATCAAGGCGTGGGGCACGGCGGCGGTGGGGGTGGACCTGGCCAACGGCGGCTCGTTCAACAACGCCGGGGCGATCCAGGTGTCGGGCGTCACCCCCATCGCGGTCGAGGGCGCCTCCAGCTTCGTCAACAGCGGGACCATCCAATCCATCGGCGTCAACGGCGGCTCGGGCGGCAGCATCGGCGTGGACATCACGGCGCCTGTGGCCGGGGGCCCGGAGCTGTCCACCCTCACCAACAGCGGCACCATCACGGCCGACATCGCGATCAACATCGACGCCAACTCATTCAACCAGCAGACGCCCAACATCACCATCGGCAACACCGGCAAGATCAGCGGCGCGATCTCGCTGGCCAACGGTAACGACACCATCAACAACAGCAGCGCCATCGACGGTCCGATCTATTTCGGCGACGGCGACAGCGTCTACAACGGCGCCTCCGGCACGCTGTCTGGGGCGATCTACCTCGGGTTCGGGACCAATAGCGTCACGCTCGGCAACGATGGCGAGACGGTCTACGGCGGCTTCGGGGCCGACACCATCACCGGCGGCTCGGGCAACGACGTCATCGAGATCGGCGGCGGCAACAACACCATCAACGGCGGCGGCGGCTTCAACGTGCTGTCCTTCGCCGACTCCCCGGCCCCGGTCACCGTCAACCTAGCGACCGGAACGGCCACCGACGACGGGACCGACTCGATCAAGAACATCCAGGAGGTGATCGGCAGCCAGGCGATCGCTCCCGGGGTGGTCGAGACGCTGCAAGCGGGGGCGGGGACGATCACCCTGATCGCCGGGACCGGCCTCGATACGCTGATCGCCGGCTCCGGGACCGACACGCTGATCGCGGGCAGCGGCGGCGGCACGATGCAAGGCGGCAGCGGCGTCGACACCTTCGTCTTTTCGATCGGCGACACCGACGAGACCATCACCGGCTTCAACACCAGCGATGTCCTGAAGATCTACGGCTACGCCTCGGCCGAGTTCGTCGCGCAGCACGGCTCATCGGTGATCATCACCCTCTCCGGCGAAGATCAGATCACCTTGCAGAACACCACGGTGTCGCAGGTGAATTCGACCGACGTCGTCTATGACGACGCCGCCCTCAGTCCCAGTCAGGCCCTGCCGGCGTCGCTTCCGCCCTACGGAACCAATCCGATCTTCATCGAGCAGAACCTGACCATCCAGGCGGCGGAGACGATCAGCGAGCAGGGCGAGCCCTACGGGCTCGTCAACGAGGGCAATTCCCTGACCATCGACGGCGCCGTCTCGGTCGCCTTTCCCGTCGAGACGCTTTCGGACGACGTCTACGGCTGGATCGACAACAACATCAACGAGTTCGGCGATCCCATCAACCCCACCAACGACACGGTGACCGTGGGCGATGCGGGGTCGCTCACCGTCTCCGACCTGGAAGGCGGCTCGGTGGGTTTCGCGCCGGCCTACGTGACCTCGCTCTCCAACGCCGGCCAGATCATCATCACCGCGGGCGGCGACGCCTGGGGGGTGCAGGCGCCCTCGAGCGTCTTCAACTACAACAGCGTATCGGGCGGCCTGCTGTCCGTCGGGGCGGTCGGCGCGGCCTACGGACTGGCGCTCGGCGAGGGCGGCCAGGTGGTCAACGGCGGCACGATCACGGTGACCGGCGCAACCGCGGCCTACGGGGTCCAGATCGACCAGGCGCAGGGGCAGACGCTCACCAATACCGGCACGATCACGGCGGCGATCGGGACGATCGCATCCGGCGGCGGCGGCGGCGCCGGCGGCGCGGAAGATGACGACGACGACACCGGCCTGACCACCGGGGCCCAGAACGCGGCGAACAGGACCGTCAACCTGCCCGCCTCGCCCGGCAACGCGGGCGTCACCCTCCCGACGACAGGCGGCGCAACGCCCCAGTCGACTTCGGGCGTCCAGGCGTTCGGCATCGCCGTCGGCGGCCTGGCCACGGGCGGCGCCTTCACCATCAACAACGCCGGCGTGATCAATGCGTCGACGGCGATCAGCACCTTCGCCGACGGCGGCGGCCAGCTGCCGGCGCTCATCATCAACAACAGCGGCACGATCGACGGCGCCATCGACCTGGAAGCCGCGGTCTCCAGCCTGCTCAACACCGGCGCGATCACCGGCGCCATCCTGCTCGAGGACAACGGCGCGCCCGGCGCCGCCTCGCCCGGCTACCTGGTCAATCTGAGCCAGGGGACGTTCACCGGCCAGATATCCATCGCCCCGGGGTCGGCCGGCAATGTCCCGATCACCGACACCATCGACACCGGCGTCGGCGCGCCGGTCATCAACGTCGCCGGCGGCGAGTCGAACCTGGACCTGACGGTGAAGGCGTCGACCAGCGGCCAAACCACCATCGACCTCAGCATCGC
>Ga0302326_10023085_pt1 | contig 12697 bp, 6 predicted proteins | sample Palsa_T0_3_FD_202264 | JGI IMG/M metagenome (GOLD analysis project Ga0302326, IMG submission 202264) | Peat permafrost microbial communities from Stordalen Mire near Abisko, Sweden - Palsa_T0_3 | ecosystem: Environmental > Terrestrial > Soil > Palsa > Peat permafrost | place: Sweden: Abisko... | reverse complement strand
CGTGCACTCCAAGATCACTTATTTCGCACCCGATGACCCCGGGTACGTGCTCGACGTCTCGGGAGCGGGGATCCTCAAATCCTCGAAGAACAAGCCCGACGCGCAGAAGTTCCTCGCCTTCCTGGTCTCCAAGCAGGGACAGGAGATCATCGCGCACTCGATCAGCTTCGAGTACCCGCTCGACGACGGCGTGCAGACCACGGCGCCGGAGACGCCGTTCGCGGACCTGCAGCCGAACTCGATCAGCATCGCCGACCTCGGTGATGGCTCGACCGCGATCAGCCTGCTGCGTCAGGCCGGACTGCTGTGACGGCCACGGCCGCCCGGGACGGGGCGCTGCGCCCCGGCCCCGGGCCGGCCGGCGCGCCCGACGGCGCGCGATCGGGCTGGCCGGGGTTGCTCAGGAAACGGCCGAGCGGACTCGTGGTTCTGTCCGCCGTCGTGGCGGCCGTGCTCTTGGTGCCGCTCGCGTTCCTGCTCACCGAGGCGGCCGGCGTCGGCGTGGGCCAGGTCGCGTCCCTGATCAACCGCCCGCTGACCGGGCAACTGCTGTGGAACACGGTCCGCCTCGGCGTCGTGGTCACCGCGTTGTGCGCGGTCATCGGTATCGGGGCGGCCTGGCTGACCGAGCGCACCAATCTGCCCGGCCGACGCGTGTGGGCGGTGCTCCTGGTGGTGCCGCTGGCGATCCCCGACTTCGTGGTGAGCTTCGGGTGGGCGTCGCTCAGCACCGATGTGGCCGGCTTCCGCGGCGCCGTCCTGGTGATGACGCTGTCGGTCTACCCGCTGGTGTACCTGCCGGTCGCGGCCAGCTTCCGCAACGCCGACCCGACCCAGGAAGACGTCGCGCGCAGCCTGGGCTGCGGCCGGCTAAAGACCTTCTGGCGCATCACCCTCGGGCAGGCCAAGGTGGCCATCCTCGGTGGCTGCCTGCTCGTCGTCATGGTGATGATGGCCGAGTACGGCGCGTTCGAGATCCTCGGCTACCAGACCTTCACGACCGAGATTTTCACCGAGTTCTCGCAGGTGTTCGACATCGCGTCCGCCTGCGCGCTCGCGCTCGTGCTGGTCGCGCTGAGCCTGCTCGTGCTCGGGGCCGACGCGCTCGGCCAGCGGCGCGGCCGCGTCAGCCGCGCGAGCCGGACCGGGCAGCGCGCCGCCACCGCCCACCGCCTCGGCCTGTGGACCGTCCCCGTGCTGGTACTGCTCGGCGTCCTAGTGGCGCTGGCCCTCGGCGTACCCGTCGGCTCCGCCGCCTACTGGTGGGTGCACGGCACCAACCAGCCGTTCCAGGGCACGTCGCTGCTGAGCGCTACCGGCTACACGGCCGCCTACAGCGCCTGCGCGGCCGCGCTGGCCACGGCCATGGCACTGCCGGTGGCGATCCTCGCCGTCCGCCGTGGCGGTCGGGTGGCGCACCTGCTCGAGCGCAGCACCTACCTCGTCCTGGCCATGCCGGGGCTGGTCATCGCGCTGTCACTGTCCTACTTCAGCAACCGCTACGGCGATGGCATCGGCTACCAGAGCGCGCCGATGCTGGTGGTCGCCTACGCGATCATGTTCTTCCCGCTCGCCCTGGTCGGCGTGCGCACGTCGGTCGCGCAGGCCCCGGCCGGGCTCGAGGACGTGGCCAGGTCCCTGGGGCAGCGGCGCCTCGCGGTGTTCTGGCGGGTCACCAGGCCACTGGTCACGCCCGGCCTCACCGCCGCGTTCTGCCTGGTGTTTCTCTCCGCCGTGACCGAGCTGACCGCGACCTTGATCCTGGTGCCGACCGGCGTGCAGACCCTCGCCACCCAGTTCTGGAACTACCAGCAGAACCTGGCCTACGGCCAGGCCGCCCCGTTCGCCCTGCTGATGATCGCGATCGCCGCGGTGCCAAGCTACGTGCTCGGCCGGTTCTTCGACCGGTACCCGGTCGGGGGAACCCGGTTCTGGAGACGACGCCACCCGCCGAACGGCTAAAAAGCAGAACCATGCCATGGAACGGGCAGTGGCTCGCACGCGTTCGTTCCATTCCTGCTTGCGCGGGCTGACCTCCAAGGCACAGGTCACATCAGCCGGGCCGGGTTGCCGCCCCAGCGGATCTGGGTGGTGCCCCCAACGGGACCTGGCGCAGAAGGGAACTGCCTGCGCCCCAAGGGGAGTACCGCTGGCAGGCTCGTGGTTGAGTCACGCTTCCGGCTGCGCAACGGGAAGGACGGCCGATGACATCGACGCAGTCATGGAGTTCATGCACCATGCATGATCGATGGTAGGCTGATGCTCATGAGCGAGCCTACAGACGCGGGTATCGTCCAAGTCCGCGACGTCGATCCGGCGACGCTCGCGATCCTCCGCGAGCGTGCTAAGTCGCTCGGCCAGTCGCTGTCAGGCTACTTGCGCGACCTGATGGATGCCGACGCCGCCGCAGAGACCAACGCCGAGGTAATTGCCCGGATCGCCCGGATCAGGGAACCAGTGGAACTGACCATGGACGACATTCTCGCAGCGCGCGATGAGGGGCGGCGTTGACCCTCAGCTACGTGGTCGACTGCTCCCTTGTCATCGACGCGCTGTCGGCACGGGAGGGGGACGAGGTGCTGCGGCAGCGTTTGTCCGCACCGCGTACTCTGCATGCTCCGCATCATCTCGACGTGGAGGTTGCGTCCACAGTTCGAGGGCTTGCGGCCGGGAAGAAGATCAGCGATCGCCGCGGGGAACAGATGCTTGCGGACTATCCCCGGCTGCGGATCACCCGTCATCCAGTCTGGCCCTACCATCCCCGGATGTGGGAACTGCGGCACAATCTGGGCGCGTATGATGCCGCCTACATCGCGCTGGCCGAGGCGCTCGGGTGCGAACTGCTGACAGGCGACGTCAAGCTCAAGAATGCCGACGGGCACCACGCGCCAGTGATCGTTTCCCGCTAGAGACATCGCGCCCGCGGCCTGTGCCTACGGTGAGCCGCCTTGCTCGCGGCCTTCCTTGGCGGCCAGGAGCTGGCACCGCTAGATCACCGGTTGAGTAGCGGCATCAGGCCGACTCCCGAGCGGTCTCGGCGCGCGGCGGGTGCCGGGGGAGCCGAGGCGGGCGGACAGCGAGCCGGTCTCGTCCGCGATCAGCTCCGCACCGTCCCACGCCAGCAGCAGCGCGCTCACCGTGTGCTGGACCGGCGAGTGCGCGAGGTCATAGTGCGCCGCGGCGCGGACAGCGCCCGAGGTCGCCCACAGGTCATATCCGGTCATGAACAGGTCGAGGTCGAACTGCGCGGCCAGGGACATGAGCTCGCCGCGGCCGGTGTCGTCCACTCCCGCGAACGCCTCGTCCAAGGCGAGCAGCCGCGGCGCGTCCGGGCGGGCCGAGTTCAGCATCGCGTGGGCCGCCGCGAACAGCGGCAGGTGCAGCGACACTGACTGCTCGCCGCCGGACAGCCGACTGTGCCTGCCACGGGTCAGTGTCTCTTCCCCGCCTTCGGGACTGACCAGCTGGAACACGAACTGCCGCCACCGCCGGTAGTCCAGCACGGACGCGAGCAACTCGCGGTAGGGCAGGTCCCGGTACCGCGCCCGCTCGGTCTTGATCCGCGCCGCGAAGTGCGCCCGCATCCGGGCCAGCGCGTCCGGGGACAGCCGGGACGCGTCGGCGTCGAGCAGGCCGGTCACCGCCCGCTGCTCGTCGTCGAGCGAGTCGGCCAGCTGCCAGCTCACGCCAACCCGCTTGCCGGACGACATGCGCCTGGTGCGCATCTCCCTGTTCATCGCGCGGATCAGGTCACGCGCATCGACGGTCCGGTCGTGGATCTGCTGTGCCAGCCGGGTGAGCAGCGCGTCTTCCAGGATCCGCTGCTCGCTGTCGGACAGGAGCAGATGCTGGTCCTTGCGCGCGGTCGCGATGCGGGTGGCGAACGCTGCCGCGGGCAGCAGTCCCTGCTCGTCGGCGATCCGCACGACGATGACCCCGTCTGCACTGTCCCATTCGGGGTGATAGTCCTGCCCGGCCGCCGCGAGCTGCGCCTGCAGGTCCTCAAGGGCCCGCGTCAGCCGGGTCGTCGACTGCTTGAGCGAGGTTTCGGTCGCTGTCAGGCCGCGGGTCGCCGCCAGGATCGCGTCATAGATGTCCAGAACGGTCCCTGGTGTCTCGCCGCCGGCCCACTCCTCTTCGGAGGCGGGCCAGGCCAGTCCCGGCGGGCACTGCAGCACGTCGAGCAGTTCCCGTGCCGCGAACGGCGCGAGCCCGCGAGCGGTGCTGAGCTCCTCGGCTAGGGCGACGTTCAGGGCCGCCCGGGCCGCGACGACGCGCTCGGCCACGGCCGACGCCGCCCTGATCGCGCTGATCTCCGCCTCGCGGGCGGTTTTCTCTTCCGCCACAGCGGCGGCGAGCCGGGACTCGGCCTCGCCGATCTGCGCGAGGACCTGCTGGGCCTCGGCCCCGACGGAGTCCCGCAGCGCCTGGAGCTTGGCATCTTCCTCGGCGTAGCGGCGGTGGGCGGAGCGGTGCGTCTCGGCGACCGCGTGCTCCTCCTCCGCCGCACGCTCAAGGCGGTCGCGGGAGTCGGCGGCGGCGTCGGCCTGCCGCGCGCGCTCGCGATGCCTGGCTTCCAGGTCCCGGGCGGCGGCCTCGAAGCGGCGGGTCGCGGCCTCGACCTGCTCGGCGGCCTCCGGTGCGAGCGCGTGCTCGGCGGCGACGCGGCGCCGGACGCGCTCAGTTACGGTGACGGCGGCGACGGACTCGTCGAAGCCCGCCTGGGCCTGCTCGGCGGCGTGCCGCGCGCTGCGCAGATGCCCGGCGGCCCGGCTGTGCTCGCGCTGGGCCTCGGCGATCTGCCGGGTCGGCGGCAGCGTGCGCCGCGCGTCCGCGAACACTTCGAGGATGTCGGCCAGCCCCGCCGCCCGCTGGTCGGCCGCCGCGATCTGCCCCGTCAGGTCGGCGATCTTCATATCGCATTCGGCGATGCGGGAGGCGCGGCGGCGGGCTCGGGCAGTGGCCCCGATGTACTCGGCATGCTCCTTGCGGTGCCGGCCCGCGGTGATGCCGTGGGAGTAGCGCCCGTCGGCGCCGATCACGGCGGCGGAGGAGAAGAGTTCCCCGTCGAGCGCGACTGACCGCAAGGTCGCCGCGATCACCGCGCGGGGGACGCCGACGCCGTCCTCGGGTACCAGCACGTCGGCCAGGCTGGGCCCCTGGACCGGGGAACCGGGGACCAGAAACCCGTCGCTGCCGTCCGCCGTTCCGGGGCCGGGCGCTTCCGGCCGCACCCAGCCGTCGAGCATGCCCGTCGCCTCAAGCGCCGCCTCGATCGCCGCCGCGCGGTCGTCGGTCACGTGGTCCGCGAAGCGGACGAGGCACCAGAGCGGGGCGCCGTCCCGGGCCGAGCGATCCGCCGTCCGGCCGGGGTAGGGCGGCGGGGCGTCGTCCCGTTCGGCGGCGATGGCGTCTCGTTCCGCGCGCACCTGGTCCCGCTGCGCGGAAAGAGCCGACCGGTGGGCGCGCACGGTCGCCTGTTCGTCGCGGACCCGCTGCTCCGCATCCCGGGTCTTGCCGTTGTACGTGCTCTCAAGGAGCGGCGCGTCCGGCTCGCCGAACCGAGCCAGTGCCTCGCCCAGCGCTTCCGTGAGGTCCGCCCACTCGGGTTCTGGCAGCAGCCCGGTGTGGCGGGCCAGCCAGTCGGCCAGGGCCTGACGGGAGCTCTCGACAGCGCGGGCGACGGCGGCGGCGGCCGACTCTTCGGCCCTCTCCGCCTCGGCCAGGGCCTGACCGGCGCGGTCGAGGGCAATCCGGGCGAGGTCACGGGCGTGGGCGGCCTTTCGGTACTCAGCGTCGGCGGCACGCACGGCGCGGATGTTCTCCAGCCGGGCGGCCACCCGGGCGCTGACCCGCTGCGCCAGGCCGGATGCCTCGGCGTCGGCCGACTGCCAACCGATGCCCGCCTGTGCCGCATGGTCGGCAAGTTCGGCGGCGGTCCTGGTGACAATCGCAGCGAACTCGGCCAGCAGGGCACCCGCGCGTTCGGAGTCGGAACGGGCGCGGGCGGTCGCCGCCTGGCGACGAACCAGTTCGGCCTGCGCCTCGTTCGCGGTCTGGGCACAGGTGCGGACCAGGCGTTCCAGGTCGCCCATCTGCTCGACGGCCTGGTAGGCGCTGCTCGCCTTGAGCTGCTCGATCCGTCCGCGCAGCCCCGCGACGGCGGTCTCGGCCTGCTCGCGCCGGTCCTCGGTTTCCCGCTGTGCCGCTTGCGCGGCCCGCTCGTTCTCCTCGCCCGCCTCGACGGCTGTCCGCTGGGCCTGCGTCGCATCGCGGCGGCGGGTCAGCGCGTCGGCTGCCGCACGGGAATGCGTGCGCAGGTAAGTGGTGTAGCTGGCGAGGAACGCACTGGCCGCCTCGTCGGCGGCGACCAGGCCCTCCAGCGTGCGGGCGACCGCCTCCATGTCGTCGAAGCTCCGGGCGGCCTCGCTGATGAGGTCGTCATCGACGGGGCGCAGGCCGTCGCTGAGAGTGTCCGACAGCTTGACCGGGTCGAGGTTCTTGGCGAGCTGCGGCCGTCGCAGGGTCAGGATGAGGGTGAGCAGCTGCTCGTAGCGCTCGGCGCCGAGACGGAACAGGGTGGCATCGATCGCCGCCCGGTATTCGGTCGGCGAAGCGTAGATGCTCGCCTCCCCGATCTCCTCGGCCAGCTGCTTCTTCGTCATCGGGCGGTCGTCGTCGGTGATGAGGGAGAAGTCCTCGCCGACGCGGCCGCGGGTGACGAAATGCCAGCGGAGCGGCGTGTCGCGGTGCCGCTGGGCGTGCAGGCCGATGCCGACCGTGACCGCTTCCCCGGTGTCCCGGTGGCGGAACTCCAGCCAGACGTACCCGACCGCGTTGTCCATACCGCGGTAGAGGAGGTTGGACTTCATCGTCCGGTCCTCGGCCGCGAACGGGTTGAGCCGCTTGGGGTCGATCCGGCCGTCGAGCACGAAGGGAAACAGCACCTCAAGAGCCTTGGTCTTGCCGGATCCGTTCGGGCCGCGGAGCACGAGCCAGCCGCCGGCGAAGGAGAACTCTTCGTCCCGGTAGTCCCACATGTTGATGATGCCGGCCCTCGTGGGCTCGTACCTAGTCACTGGATTTTTTCCTTGAGCTGGGCGGTGACGCCGCGGTAGCGGGCGAGGAGCGGGAGAATCAGGGCGCCGCCGCTGGTGCGGGCGACCAAGCCAACGCTGGCGAGCAGGTCGAGGGCATCGTCGAGCAGGCCGGCCGGGTCGGCGACCTGGCGCTCGGACATGCCGCTGCCGAACTCGTCCACCAGTTTCTTCAGCTCGGCCCGCAGCCAGGACTCGCTCAGGAACGGATAGGCGGCTTCGGCGGGCACCCCTTCCCCGAGGTTCGTCTCGCCGGGCAGCCCCGGCACCCCTTCGCACATGCCCGGGGTGCCGGGTGCGGCGGGCGGCGCGAGGCCGGCCGAGATCGCGGTGTTTGCCGGAAGCACAGTGTCCGCCAGCAGCGCGGCGACACCGGTGCGGGCGGGGAGGGCGGCGTCGATGCGGGCGCTCGCCTCGGCGAGGCGCTCGGCCGCGGTCGCCGCGGGCAGGTGCTCGACGCGTTCGCGGTTGCGCTGGAGGTAGCCGGCGATCCTGGCGCTCAGCAGCAGTGCGGCCTGGGCGACCGTGCCGGTGCCGGGGAATGTGACATCGGTGAGCCGACTGCCGGTGTTGATCAGGGCGACGCCCTCGGCGCGGCGTTCCAAGGGCAGGCCCGTGAGCCTTTCCAGGTCCTCCGCGAGCGCGGGCGACCTCAGCAGGCCGCGCAGGTTCTCGTCCGCGTCCGCGTAGTAGACGACCGGGTTCTCCAGCACGAGGCGGCGGGCACGGCGCCCGGCGCGGCGCCGCTCGGCGTTGACGCCCTGTGCGGGGCCGGCGCTGGCGGCGTCGCCGAGGAGCCCGGTGACCGAGTCCAGGTGCTGGAGCACCCGGCTGGGGGCGTAGACCGCCCCCACGATGTCCCGGTCGATGTCGTAGAGCGCCTCGGCCCGTTCGGGGTCGTTGACCCAGTCGGCGGCGCTGCCGTCGGCCATCCGCAGCGCGCCGCGCGCCTCCAGCCAGGCGACCGCATCGACGAACGCGTCGCGGTCGGCCTTCCGCTCGGTGTCCAGGCCGAGCCCGTCGATGCGCCCGGCGTCGGCGGCCACCGCGTCGGCGAGCTCAGACAGGGCGATCTGGCGGCCGGAACGGCCGAGCGCGGACAGCGTGAGCACCAGGTAGGCGTAGCGGCGCCGGTCGAAGGGCTTCTTCGCCCGCGTGTAGGCCGGCCTCGTGGGGTCGAGCGTGTCCTGAACGCGGCGCAGCCTGATCGTGTCGCCGTTGCTGATGAGCGTGTAACCGAGGGTTTCCGCCAGGTCCTGGCGGAGCTGCGGCGCCCACTTGCGGACGAGCGGCAGCGTCGCCTTGTCCGGGTACGCGGCGGTAATCAGCGGGTAGCGGAGCACCTGGCGGGCGGCCTGCTGGTACTCGCCGAGATCGAGGGCGCTGACGTTCTCGGCGACCCTCATGCCAGCGCCCCGGCCGCCGCCGTCCCCACCGCCGCGCTGGTGACCTCGATGGCCAGGCCGTCGAGGTGAAGCCTGCCGCGGACAGTCTGCACCATGGTCCCTCCCGGCTTGGGCCGCAGCGTGAGGCGCACGCCGTCGGCGGAGCCGGTCGCAACCGGGCCCGGGCCGTCGGCCGCGGTGACGCTGCGGCTGACCGGCACCCGCGCGGTGAGCGCGATGTCGAGCAGGCTGAGCAGCGCCTGCGTCTCCGGCTCGTCGAGCACCCGCTCGTACACGCCGTCGCCCGCGAGCTGCGCGGACGCCGCGCGGCGGGCGACGGTGGCCTTGAGCTGCTCGGCGCGCAGCCGGTCCTTCGCCGCGTCGTCCCGCTGGATCCGGCCCGGCCCCTGCAGGCCGGCCACCCGGCCGGTGCGCACCAGGGTCCGCGCGAGTTTCACTGGCTCGGCCTCCCACCAGGACTGCCGGCCGGGGATCAGGTCGGGGTCCTCGTACCCGACAGCGATGTGACGTGGCCCGCCGAGGCCGAATACGGCCTGGTAAAGCGCGTGCGCGTCGTCATCGCCTGGCAGGTTCGCGAACCACTGGGCGAGGTGGCGCAGCTGGCTTTCGCGGCTGACGCCGCCCCTCCTCGACTCCGTGACGCGCCGGAGCAGGGCGGTGACGTTGGCGATGGCGGTAATGGTGGCGTCCTGCAGCCGGTCGGCCTCGCTGGCGCGCTGTCCGCCGCCTTGGGGGGCACCGAACCACTGGACGAGGCCGCCCCAGCGGTGCCGCCACTCCCGCACCCGTTCCTGCGGCGAGCGGAACAGGCTGTCGTCGGCCTCGGCGGCGAGGGCCGCCACCCGGTCCGGCCCTTCCGCGTTGACCGCCTCGACCGCGTCGGCGAGCAGCGGCGCGTACCTGCTGAGCTCGGAATGGAACTCGCGCATGTGAGCAAGCAGGGCGTCCTTGTGCGCGAGGAACACCTCCGGGCGCGTGTCGTTGGTCCGGGCCAGGTCGCCGAGCATCAGGTAGAACCGGGCGGCGCGCTGCGCCATGTCCGCGAGGACCCCGTCGAGGCGGGACAGCTTCCGGTACACCTCGGGCGCGTCGCCGCTCCTGGCCGCCTCCGCGAGGGCGCTGAGATCGGCCAGGATATCCGGGAAGACGAGTCGGGACAGCTGAGCGTCGTCAAGGCTGGCGGACAGGACATCCTCGACCGCGCGGTAGGCGCGGTAGCCCGCCTGGGTGAACTGGTAGACGTAGTGCCGGTTCCGGTACTCGGCCAGGTTCGCGGCGCGGGTGCCGTCGTAGGAGCGGTCGAGAACCTGCCATTCGGCGAGGGACTCAAGCAGCGACTCGACGTCCGCGGCCTGCGCCTCGGGCTGTTCTTCGGCCATCGCGCCGAGCGCGGCCTGGGCGTCGGAGACGTGCAGCAGTACCTGGTAGTTGGCGCGTGCCCGGTCGAAGGCGCGGAGCAGCCACAGGTACTCGTGCCGTTTCTCGGCCGCCGCGAAGTGGAACAGGCGCAGTCGGTCGTCGGCCGTGAACGCGTCGAGGCCGAAGGCTCCGTCGCCCATAGCGGGTGCCTCTTCGCGGCTTGCGTTGGTCATGGGGGGAGTATTCCAGCCGGTACTGACAGAACAGGGCGCTTAGACGGCACTAGCCCCAATCAGTCCGCTCACGATTCGTCGGCTCGCAGGCCCAACAGAGCCTCGAGGATCGGCAGGGCCGCGCCACGGGACAAGCCCTCATGGTAGCGCTCGTTGCCCGGCGTCCGCAGGCAGCCGTAACAGGACGTCTCAAGCCCGCAGTCGCACGCGCTGACCCGCCGGAGCGCGAAGTCAACCGCCGTGTCGAGGGACGCGGCGATCCGCGCCGCGCTGCCGGCGCCGCCGGGCACCGTGTCGAACAGGACCAGGCCGCTGCCCCCGTCGGCGCCGGCGTGGACGACGCCGTCGATGTCGCCGCGGCTGATCTCCAGGCCTTCAGCGCAGCCTTCAAGCAGCGCGTAGAGCAGCGAGTGCCACCGTGCCCGTTCGCCGGCCCCGGAGTCGCCGACCCCGTCCGGTCCTGGACCGCCCAGGCCGGGAGCATCGAGTCGCACCCGCAGGATATCGGTCTCGTAGGTGTGCGCGAGGGACCGCCAGCGCAGTGGCCCGGTGCACGGCTTACCGCGCAGCGGATTCACGTGGCCCTTGGGGGCGCGGCCGTGGTTGGGGCTGCCCCAGCCGCACCAGTCGCAGATGAGGAAGCCCGCGCCGCCTGGCCCTTCGGACAGGGAGACGAGGCGACCGCGGGTGCCACTGTGGCACCAGGCGACCGCGCCGCCCGGGGAACGCCATCTTTTCTCCGCCAGTTCCGCGCCGAGGGACACCACATGCACGGCGCCGTTCCAGAAGCGCTGCGGCGGGGCGGTTCCCGGCTTGGCCGTGCGGGGGTCGGCCACGAACCCGAACTCCGGCACGCAGTACTCCCGCACCGGCCCGTCCGCCGGCCGCCCGCAGGCCGTGCACGCGGGCTCCAGGTCGTCGCCGCCCTCACGGTAGTGCTGGCAGCCGCGGCAGACCGTGTAGGACCGGGTGATCAGTTCCCGGCCGGGCAGCCGGTAGATCCCGGCGCTGCGCCACAGCACGCCGCCCGCGACCAGTTCGGCGCCCGGCGCGTACTCGTGGATGGCCATCGACAGGTCCCTGGTCAGTTCCAGCCGCGCTCCCACCTGCGAGTCGCAGTGCGCGGTGCGCAGTTCGACCGTGTCCACCGGGAACCCGTACTTGGGCAGGATGTTGCGGTTGGCGAGGAACCCGATCAGGGACCGCCGGGTGATCGTGTTGATGGAACGCTCGAACCGGGCGGCCAGGTCGCTGCGCCGGGACTCGAAGGCGTCCTTGCGCCGCTCCTCGAACATGGCGACATCGTGGGCGAGTTCTGCCCGCACGGCGATGAGCAGCGCGTCGAGCTCGCCCACCCACGCACCGGAGTCGAGGCCGATCCGCTGCTGGACGGACTTCGGGAGCACCGCGCGCAGCGCGGCGTCGACGTCGTCCGGCACCGGCGTCAGGAAGCCGCGCACCCGTTGCGAGGGCGAGACCCCCCGGGACGGGCGGGCGGCGGCGGCTCCGTCGCCCGTCCCCGGATTTCCGCCAAGGAAGAAGTCGCCCGCGGTCTTCCACTCCTGGCCAGCGCTGTCCTTGGCGTCGCGGAAGAACGCCGCGAGCGCTACCGAGTGCGCGTGCCGCCGGTCGATTCGCGGGTTGCCGAGCGGCACGTACGGGGCGCGGACCTGGCCGGTCAGCATCGTCTCGGGGGAGGCGTAGCGGGACAGGTCGTGGGAGCGGCGCTGCGCGTAGGTGAGCACGAGCGCCGGCGCCCCGGCGCGGCGCCCGGCCCGGCCCGCCCGCTGGATGTAGCTCGCCGTGGTCGGCGGCATGTTGCGCAGCAGCACGGCGTTGAGCGCGCCCACGTCCACGCCGAGTTCGAACGTCGTCGAGCACGACAGCACGTTGACCTCGCCGGCCAGGAAACGCTGCTGGATATCGGCCGCTTCGAGCCCGGTCCACTGGGCGGTGTGCTCGCGGGCGGTCAGCGAGACCGGCGCGGTCCGCTGGTACAGCACCCGGTAGTGCTCGTCGTCTTCAGCCGCGGCGCCGCTCACCGGGGCCAGGCGGCCGCCGCAGCGCAGCGTCGGGCAGACCCCGCGCAGGCTCGCCGCGGCCCGACGGCGGCACGCGTCGCACTGGGACAACGCGCCGCCACCGGGCGCGAGGGTCAGCCAGGTGTGGTCGACCTGGTATGCCTGCCCGATCCGGGGCAGGGCCGATCCGGTCAGCCACCCGTCGCGGACCCCAGTCAGCGCCCGCCAGCAGCCCGTGAGGACCTCGCGGGCGTCGCCGTTCGCGACACCGAGCGCGGCGAGCACCCGGCGCAGGTAGTCGAGGCGCCGGTTGGTCCCGCGGGTGGGGAGCCAGCTCAGCACCTTGAGTTTCGCCTCAGCTCCGTCGACGCGCACGTAGATCGGGCCGCGGCGCGGGTCGAACATCTCGTCGGCCGGGTCGACTTCGTCCGGCATGGACAGCGCGCCCTGCAGCCGCAGGGTCCGCGCCAGTTCGGACAGCAGCAGCCAGCACTCGTCCATCGTGAGCCCGAGCGCGAGCAGCGGCGCCGGCGGCCGCCACGCCGCATCGACGTCCAGGGCGACGCGGAGCAGGCCGAGGC
>Ga0302326_10023084_pt1 | contig 12697 bp, 14 predicted proteins | sample Palsa_T0_3_FD_202264 | JGI IMG/M metagenome (GOLD analysis project Ga0302326, IMG submission 202264) | Peat permafrost microbial communities from Stordalen Mire near Abisko, Sweden - Palsa_T0_3 | ecosystem: Environmental > Terrestrial > Soil > Palsa > Peat permafrost | place: Sweden: Abisko... | reverse complement strand
TGTGCCGCCGCGTCGCAGAAGCGGGCTACGCGGCCTTTTCACCTGAGCTGTTTCACCGCTCCGGAAAGGGACTCGAGTTCGGCTACGACGAGTTCCCGAGGATCAAGCCCATCTTCGCCGGCCTTACCAACGCGATGGTCCTCGAGGACCTCCAGGCGTCGTACAGCCACATCGCGGCGCGGCCGGACGTCGATCCCTCGCGCATCGCGAGCTGGGGCTTCTGCCTGGGGGGATGGGCCTCCGTCCTGGCCGCGTGCGAGCTGCCGCTCGCGGCGGCGGTCTCATTCTACGGCGGAGGCATGGTCAATCCGCGCCCCGGGTTCGGGTTCACGCCCATCGTCGACCGGTTTCCCTCGATCCGCTGCCCGCTTCTCCTCGTGTACGGGGCGAGGGACCAGGGCATCACGCCCGCCGACATCGAGGCCGTGCGATCGCGCCTGGCCTCACTCGGCAAGGAGCACGAGGTCGAGATCTACCCGGAGGGAGGGCACGGGTTCTTCTGCGAGGACCGCGCCGCGTACGACCGGCCGTCGGCCGAGGCCGCCTGGACGCGGGCGACCGCCTGGCTGGCCGCGAAGCTGGGCTGAACCCGGCCGGCCCCTAGCGGCGAAAGCCGCCCGGATGCACGTAGCCGCCGCCGCCGCGGCCGTACCAGCCGCGTCCGCCGCCGTCGATCCAGACATCGTCGTGAATCCACACCCCACCGGGGCTGTAGTAGCCGCCGCCGCCCACGACGCCGACGCAACCCGTCCAGGCGAGGGGCACGACGATGACCATCAGGCAGCAGAGAAGAATCGAGCGTGTGTGTTTCATTGGCTGTTGGCGGGATTGGCGCTGTCCATGTATTGAACGAGGCCGACGGTGCCGCCGGTCGAGTCGAGGATGATGGCGAAGCGGCTTCCGAACTCGACCGAGTGCGGGGGGACGAGGACCTCGCCGCCGAGGCCCGGGACCAGGGCGAGCGTCTTGTCGAGGTCCGCGACGCGGATCACCCCGAGCCAGCTCGGCTTCACGTCGTCGCCGTCGGGCTGCATCGCGATGCCGCCGCGCGCCTGCCCGGCGCTCGAGAGCACGAAGTCGCTCTTCTTCTCGGAATTTGTCTCGGGCGCCACGTCGAACCCGAGGGTGTCGTGGTAGAAGGCCGAGGTCGCCGTCGGGCTCTTCACGTAGAGCTCGAACCAGTTCCAGGAACCCCGGTCCGGCTCGGTGTCGGGGGCGTCGCCCGAGCTCGACTGGAGCAGGCCTATCGGGACGCCGTCGGGGCCCGACACGATGGCCTGGTAGCCGCGGTTGGGAAAGTTCTTCGACGGGGCCCGGACCGTCCCCCCCTCCTTCGACAGGGCGGCCACCGTGGCGTCGATGTCGGTCACCGCGTAGTAGCCGATCCACCGCGAGGGGTGATTGGGCCCCTGGACGCTCCGCGAGGACAGCCCGGCGACGGGCGTGCCGCCGTTGCTGAAGACCGTGTAGCTCTTTCCCCACCGGCTGAGCGGCCTCGCGGTCCAGCCGAGGAGCCCGCAGTAGAATCTCGTGGCCCCGTCCGGGTCGGTCGTGAAGAGGTCGGCCCAGACGAGCTTGCCGGGGCGGTGCTCCGTGGTCGGGGGCGAGTTCAGGGCAGGGAACTTGGCGGCGCTGGCCGAAAGCGGAAGCCCGGCGAGAAGCAGCGCGGCCGCGGCGAGGATGAAGGCAGATCGTGGAGTCGGTTTCGTGTTCATAACGCGGATGAATGGGCCGCAGGGGGAAGGTACGCTGGGTGCGCGATGCTTAAAATGGGGTGATACCCTCACCATTGATCCGCGCCCCGCAATTTGGTTCCCTGCCGGCGCATCGCGGAGGGCTCCCTCATGTGGTGCGCGTCGCGTTCATCGCGTCCACGGCGAGCTGCGAGCGGTGCCACGCCTCGCCGATCTTGTCCTTCGCGTCCTCCCAGGTGTCCGGGGTCGCCGCCTTCGCCAGCATCGCCATCGCGCTCGTGAGCTGGGCGCGGCTCGCATCCACCTCCTTCATGCAAAAGTCCCATTCATCCGTGTCCGCGATCATGGCGGCGCGCTTCGCCTTCAACGCGCCCATCTCATCGTTGAGCTTGGACGACATGGCGTCCACGCCCTTGTAAAAGGGATCCTTCTGGGCGTAGGTATCGTCCTTGATCTGAGTCCAGAGGTGGCCCGTCCCCGGGTCGACGCCATCGACCCCGGCGCAGGCCCGGCTGCCGGGAAAAGCCAGGGCGCACGAGGCGAGTACGACCGCCAGGAGGCGGGCGCGCAGGATCATATTCATGCCCGCAGTATAGTCCGCGGGGCCGTTCGCATCCATGGGGCAAAACCCCCATTGTTTCCGGGCGAATCCGGAACCTTGACCCGGCTGGGCGTCTCTGTGTCGCTGTCAGCGCGCTTCGCTTGGTCCAGCGGGCCCGCATGACGAATCTTCGAACCTTGGCAGGGAGTCTGGCCGCAGCTGCCCTGTGCGGCTCGGCGTCACTGGGCGCGCAGGGCGTGCCCGCGGCACCGGCGCCCGCGCCGGCCGGCTTCGAGGTCGCCTGCCGGCAGGACGTGATGATCCCGATGCGCGACGGGGTCCGCCTGGCCACCGACATTTACTTTCCCGCCCATGGCGGCGCGCCCGTCGAGGGCAAGTTCCCGGTCATCCTTACCCGCGGCCCCTACAACAAGTCCACCGGCGGGGGCCCGATGTCCCTCATGTTCGTCCCCTACGGCTACATCCTCGTGATCCAGGACGTCCGCGGTCGCTACCACTCGGAGGGCCGCTGGCGCCCCATCCGGGACGACCCTGACGACGGCTTCGACACCGCACAGTGGATCGGCGGGCAGCCCTGGTCGAACCAGACCATCGGCACCATCGGAACCTCGTACGCCGGCGCGACGCAGCATGCCCTTGCGATCGCCGGCGCCCCCTACGTGAAGGCGATGATCCCGCGCAACGCCATGTCGGACTTCGGGCGCTATGGCGTCCGCCACCACGGGGCGTTCGAGCTTCGCTGGTTCAACTGGGCGCTGACGCTCGGCAACGCCGCGGACACCTCGAACGCCCTGCCGGCCGCCCTCCGCGCCGCCGACCAGCCCTCGGACGCGCCCGCCCTCGTCCGCATGGGCGACCAGGTCCAGGACTACGCGCTCGCCCTGCCGCTGCGCCCGGGCGCCACGCCGCTCCGGTTCGCGCCCGATTACGAGGCCTGGCTCGTCGAGGCGATGGGCCACGGCGCCTATGACGGCTACTGGCGGGATTCCGGCTCGAGCGTGATCGACCACATCGCCGAGTATAAGGACATTCCCGTCTACCACGTGACCGGTTGGTACGACTCCTGGAGCTACCAGGTGGCCAACCTTAATTTCGTGCAGCTCACGAAGGCGAAGAAGAGCCTCCAGAGGCTGATCGTGGGCCCCTGGATCCACAGCCTGGAGAGGCTGACCTACGCCGGCGAGGCCCAGTTCACCCCGGACGCCTCGCTCGAGCTGTCCTCGTTCCAGCGCCGGTGGTTCGACCACTGGCTGAAGGGCGTCGACAACGGCGTGGACCGCGAGCCCCCCGTGCGGATCTACGTGATGGGCGGCGGGGACGCGCACCGGACGCGCGAGGGGCGCATCTTTGTCGGCGGACACTGGCGCGACGAGCACGAGTGGCCGCTCGCCCGGGCAAGGTACACCCCCTATTTCCTGCATTCCGGCGGCTCGCTCTCCACGGACGGACCCTCAGGCGAGCCCCCGGCGTCGTTCGTGTTCGACCCCCGCCACCCCGTCCCGACGCTGGGAGGAAACGTCTCGTCGCAGGGCAGGCTGATGTTCCAGGGGGCCGCCGACCAGCGGGACCGGACGAACTTCTGGCTGACCTCCGACACAAAGCCCCTCTCGGAGCGCAAGGACATCCTAGTGTACAGGACCCCTCCCCTTGAATCCGACCTTGAGGTCACGGGCCCCCTGGTCGTGAATCTCTGGGCGTCCTCAAGCGCGCGCGACACGGACTTCACGGTCAAGCTGGTCGACGTCTATCCCCCCAATCCCGACTATCCCGCGGGCGTCGACCTCAACATTGCGGACGGCATCGTCCGCGCCCGGTACCGCAACAACCTCGACCACGAGGAATTCCTCGAGCCCGGGAAACCGTACGAGTTCACGATCGAGATGTATCCCACGTCCCTGGTCTTCAAGCGCGGGCACCGGATCCGGCTGGATGTCTCGAGCAGCAACTTCCCCCGGTTCGACGTCAATCCCAACACCGGCGAGCCGCTCAACGACAACCACCGGTGGCAGACCGCGGAGAACACCATCTACACGGATGCGGGCCACCCGTCCGACCTGATCCTGCCCGAGATACCGAATTGAGGTGCCGCCCAGAAACATTCTGCATGGCATGACACCGCCCGAAGTGCTGCCCCCGCCCGGACTTGAACCGGGACAATCGGTTTAGAAAACCGACTTCTTTCGCCTAAGATCAATGGGTTGAATATTTTCGGTGCGAATGGGGGATGGCCTTGGATTGTTTTCGATCTCAAGCAGAGCCTTCAGCCTATCCTAAGACTGAGCCAAGGTCTCCGAAACATATTCGTTCAAGCTTTCACCCCTGGCCATCGCCTTTAGGGCAGCCTTCCTGTGAACTTCGGGAGAAAGACGGACAACGAATTTCCCGCTGTATTGCCTGTTCACGGTACCTTCTGGCAACGGCTTGCCATCCGCGATAAGCATCTCGACCCACTCTTCAACGATCGTATGTAGCTGCTTGACCACGTCCGTTTCGGTCACGCCGTGGCAGCTTTGACCAACGAGCGGCGGAGCACTGCCGATGTAGCACCGGTCCTCGTCGCTCCATTCAACTACCTTAAGGTACCGACGAGCGGCTTCCTTGATCGTGGTTTTGGTCGGTTTCATGATTTGCGCTCTTCGATGGCCTTTCGCACCTGCTTCTCCTGGTAATGATGGGCGTCGTTTCCGGGGCTGCCGGAAATTGTAACCCGCATGCCTTTCTTATGTTCAAAGTTTCGATGGCTTCCCTTTCCGCCGCGATTGACGAACCCGGCTCTTTCGAGATCAGAAATTAGCTGCCGAATTTTTCGGGGCACTCATCTAGTATCACCACGATACTATTTAGGTCAAGCGAGGGCGGCGAATTTCATGGGCAGCGTCATTCGGGAGCCTCGGCCTTTCACCGTCCAAGATTGGTCTGGCGGGGCGCCCACCCTGCCGAATGATGCCCAGGCAATTAACCCGGTTCGTCGTGATCCGAGCTTATTTGCCTGTGGTCGAGCCCGCGGCCGGCCCTTCGCCCCCCCTAAGGACTCCGATTCCAGAGTGGTGCCCCCGCCCGGACTTGAACCGGGACAAGCGGTTTAGGAAACCGGTTATTTTCATTAGCTATCAATTAGTTGCGTAAATTTGGGCGGAATAGGGGATGGAGCTCAGCCTTGCTATTATTTGATCGTTACGTAACGTTTTATTGTGCCTTATGAATATCTAAGTCGTTCACGGATCGTCCAAGCGTTGCATCGCCTGGGTGAGTTGGCGCTTGAGCAAAAGGTCACCTTGGAAATCTCACTCTACGGAGGCGCGGTATTTACTTTGGTGTATGGCTCCCGCGAATCGACCAAAGACGTCGATGCGGTTGTTCGCCAAAGCGAGCTCGCCAATGCCTTGGCCCTCGAGGTCTCAAAAGAACTCGAATTACCGGACGATTGGCTAAACGACCATGTGAAGCACTTCCTGGCCGAAAGGGAATCGAAGCGACTGCTTTCCAGTGACGAATTTGGGAAAGGTCTTAGCGTCTCCGTCCCAACGGCCGCGTATCTCCTAGCGATGAAACTCCGCGCATGTCGTCCACCTTTGCCCGGCTATGAGGGTGACTACGGCGACATACGGTTTCTCGTTCGCAAGATGGGGATAGAATCGGTCGAAGCTGCTGAAGCCATCCACGATAGATTCTTCCCCCATGACGCACTTTCCGATGCGGCCAAAGAGGTCGTAAGAACCGCAATTCTATCTGCAGGTGCATGAACCCTCGTCCCGCAACGTTAGTAGAAACCGCAAGGCAATCGGATTCTATCGGGGATTTCGGTCACCATCTCCGAGACTGGCTGCATCAATTGCGGCGTGTTTCGTCGCGGGGACAGGTCGCTGCGGCAATTGCCGATGATCCTCCGAAACTGAAAGATAAATTTCCCGATGGTGAAATAGCCGACGCGTGGCTTGCAGCCTATGCCGAGCACGCTGCCAGACGGGCCGGCGTAAAGACGCCGAAATGGGCGTTTGCCCCGTGGCGTGTTTCCTCCGAGCCGCTCTTTGACCGCGGCAGTGATACGCCGGCGCTAAGGATCCTGGCGCTCGAACGATCGCCATTAGCATTCAAGCGTCGAAATATCTACACTCCGACCGTCGACCTGCCGCTAAAGTTGCGAGCCGGACGCCCAGAAAAGTCCATCGAGGAGAAGCGGATGGCAAATGCGAAGCGGCAGCAACGTTTCAGGTTGGCCCGTAACACGGAGTTGAAGAGCTTGCGGAAGATCCTCGCTTCTAGTGGTGCCCCCGCCCGGACTTGAACCGGGACAAGCGGTTTAGGAAACCGCTTACATTCCTTACTAGTCATGCTTTTATGTGATTTCGGGAGGTATGGGGGATGGAATTCCCCTCCGCCTCGAGCCTCCCGATGCAACTCGTTTCGCTACGGCTCCCGAATAACCAACTTGGGAAACCACCTACGAAAGTCCGAAGGATTCCGTGTGACCAAGCCCTGTCGATTTGCGGCGAAGCCGCCAATCAATATGTCGGCAATCGGACGCTTTGGAGCCTTGTCCTTTCGACGAGCCACAACATAGGCATTCCACGCCGTATGCGACGCATCAACGTCAGCCGCAGTCCATGCCTCGGCATGCGTGATCCCCGCGCCTTCAAGGAATCGTTTCTGCTCAGAGATATCTCCATCGAACGCCGCGGAGAGCTCAATCATCGTGACTGGAGACACGGCTATTCCATCTGCTAGCAGCTTCTCCAGCAAAGCGGCGGAATCCTTGCCGAATTGAGGGTCGTTCTCGAATATATCGAGGACCACGCATGTGTCTACAACCCACATTATGGGCCGCTTTCCCCTTCACGGAGCTCGCGCATCCAGTCGCTTGTCCGGCGGGCGGGTCCCTCCCGCAACCTCCGAGCAAATCCAAGCATCGCCATCGGCCCTGGAGGGGCATCGTTCTGCGTATTGACGCGGAATTCGTGGTCGGAGACAGGAGTGAATTTTAGCCGTTGGCCCGGACGCAGCTTCATCGCCTTGCGCAGGGAAGACGGGATCGATATCTGCCCCCGTTCGGTAATTGTGCTTTCACTCATTTGGCAAATATAACGTGCGGTATCATCATGTCAAGTATGACACTATTGCATGATAACCATCTATGACGGGTTCTCGGCGGCTGGTGGGTTTGCACCGTCCCCGATAAGAGGCACTCAAAAGAGTGCTAGGCATTGTTTTTCTGGCCATGCGTGCTCCGTGTGGGGTTCGGACTCTATGCACCGCCTTTGAATCGTTTCTGCTCGCCGCTCCAATCTTCCCGAAGGTTCGTGCGTTTCCTGTGCGCGGCTTTTGGTTCAATCGTTTTAACGGTCTTTCGCGTTCCCTTGTTGGCCCCACGTTTGCCGTCGAAACGGAGATTCTCTCCGACCTAGAGGTTATATCGCGAAGCTCGGCTGTCGCCCTCAAGGGCACAACCCTTTCGCTCGCAGAAATCGGAATCAAACTGGGCGTCGCCAACATTGTGACGGGCAGCGTCAATCGCTCCGGCAAACCGGGTGCCCTTACGGGCTGCGAGGGAGGATCTCACCGCAAGACCCGTAAAAGCCGACGTTTTTTGGTCAACTTTTGGCAAGGATTCTCAGCTCTTCCGACCTTGGTGTCCATCGACGGTCGATTCCGACGACCAGGCTGCAAACGGCTTGAGTTTTAATCCCTCCTAGAAAGACTCCTCTGGGATGTCGATGACGCGCAGAGATTTGCTTCGCTCAACCGCTCTGCTGGCAAGCGCATCGGCCCTGGCACTAACTACCGAAACGCACGGCGAAGGCGCACCGCAATCCACCATGCCGCCCGTGAATCCCGCCGATCTCCTTGACGTTCCTGATTTTGAGCGCGCAGCGAAGACCGTCATGTCACCGATGGCCTGGAACTTCGTCTCGGGTGCCGCCGCGGATGAAATCACGCTTCGACGGAATCACGAAGCCTATGAACACATTCGCCTGTCGCCACGGGCGCTGGTCAATGTGTCGAAGCTCGATACACGGGTGAAGTTGCTAGGTCGCGAGCTGCCGCATCCCATCCTGCTCGCCCCGACCGCCTACCAAAAGCTCTCTCACCCAGACGGCGAACTCGGAACCGTCCAAGGCGCGGCCAACGCGGACGCAACCATGGTGGTCAGCACGATGTCGACCGTTTCGATCGAAGACATCGCCGCCGCCAACGCCCGGAAGGCGTCCTTGTGGTTTCAGCTCTACGTCCAGCCGGATCGCGGGTTCACGCGCGAACTCGTGCAGCGCGCGGAAGCGGCGGGCTATCAGGCGCTCGTCGTAACTGTGGACGCGCCGGTGCTCGGCCCCCGTTACCGGGAATTGCGGGCAAAGTTCAACCTGCCCCCCGGCATAGAGCGCGCAAATTTCCGCGGCCGAGCCGTCGCGAACGGCGGTCAGCGCCCGACAGAGCAAAGCATTTTCAGCGCCATACTTGACCCGACACTGACCTGGAGGGACATAGGTTGGCTGCAGTCGATCACAAAGCTGCCCGTGCTCCTGAAAGGCATCCAGTATCCCGACGATGCTGAACGCGCCGTGCAAGCGGGCGTGGCGGGAGTGATCGTTTCGAATCACGGTGCGCGCAATCTCGACACCGGGCCAGCCACGATCGATGCGTTACCCGGAGTCGTCGCCAAAGTCGGCGGAAAGTTCCCCGTACTTGTCGACGGGGGCATCCGCCGCGGCACCGATGTGCTCAAGGCGCTTGGCCTCGGCGCGGCCGCCGTGTTGATCGGCCGGCCATACGTTTACGGCCTGGCGGTCGATGGCTCGAACGGCGTCGCGCGCATCGTCACTATTCTCCGGCGCGAACTTGAGAGCGCGATGGCGCTATGCGGCCGCCCTTCGATCGCGTCCATTGATTCGTCGGTGATCTGGAAGTCCGCCTGACATTTCGATCAAACAAGGAACCAAACCAATCAATGAGCGCCGGCATCCTGGCCGTTGGCTCAAGTGGTGCCCCCGCCCGGACTTGAACCGGGACAAGCGGTTTAGGAAACCGCTGCTCTATCCAGTTGAGCTGCGGGGACTTGTAATGGCATTGGCCCGTTGACGGGCCAATTCACACGGTCGATTCTTTTTGGGCCCGTGTAAATCGTTTAATTGGCCGAGGACCTCCCGATCCGGCCGGCAATTCAAGGCGCGCCATTCATCCCCACCTTTAATGGAACTGGGATCCGGCGCCTTGGCAACCGGGCGCCAACCTGGGATTGACACCCAGTCCTGCTCCCGCACCATCCCCCCTCCTTCAAATACATGAGCACCCCGGCCCCGACGCAGCAGACACCAACGCCCGCGCAGATACCGTTCACGGATCCGCAGGCTTGGGTGCGCTTCGTCACCGACACCGGAAAGATCCTGCCCCGCAAGTACACGGGCCTCTGCGCGAAGCACCAGCGCGCCGTCACGCGCACGATCAAGCATTCGCGCAACATGCTGCTTACGAAGTGAGCCGGGGGGCGCCAGACGCATAGATGCCGGAGCTCAAAAGGCTCCGGTCTTTTTTTGCCCCTTCGTCGGCACCCAAGGAGATGTCCCGCGCCTCCCGCATCTACCGGGGAACCCCCCGCAACCTGGCCATGCTTGCGGGCCGCCTGAGAAAGGGTGGCCTCGTCGCCGTCCCCACGGAGACCGTCTACGGGCTCGCGGGAGACGCGACCAGCAGGTCGGCCTGCGTCGGGATCTTCAGGGCGAAGGGCCGGCCGAGGGGCGACCCCCTGATCGTCCACATCGCCTCCCTTCGCGACCTCGGCCGCGTTGCCCGTGCCAATCCGGCGGCGCTCAGGCTGGCCGCGAGGTTCTGGCCGGGACCGCTCACGATCGTGCTCCCCAAGACGGGCCTAGTTCCCGGCGAGGCGACCGCGGGCCTGCCGAGCGTCGCCGTCCGGATGCCCTCCCATCCCCTCTTTCGCCGCCTGATCCGGCTGGCCGGCGTGCCGCTTGCGGCGCCGAGCGCAAACCCGTTCGGCTACGTGAGCCCGACCACCGCGGAGCACGTGAGGAGAAGCCTGGGTTCGAGGGTGACGCACATCTTGGACGGCGGCCCCTCCAGGATCGGCCTTGAATCCACCATCATCGACCTGAGGGATCCCGGCCGCCCAGCCTTGCTTCGCCCAGGGGCCGTCACCCGGGGGGAGCTCGCCCGGGCGCTCGGGATGCCGGTCGCCATGTCCCGCCGGCCGGCCGCGCGGGGCCGCGCCCAGGTCTCCCCCGGCCGGATGAGGCGCCATTACAGCCCGCGCACGCCCGTCACCCTCCACAATTTCCTCTCGCCGAGGATGGCGGCCAAGGGACGCCCCTCCGACGCCTGGCTGTTCATCGCGAAACCCGCGGGGAACGCGCCGGTTCGGGGAGGGAACGTCTTCTGGCTCGACGCGAAGGGGGACCTGCGCCGCGCCGCGCGCCGGCTGTTTGCCACCCTGCGCAGCCTGGACGAGGGCGGGTTCCGGAGGATCCATGTCGAGCGCCCGGCGGGTGCGGGCCTCGCCGAGGCCCTTGCCGACCGGCTCGTCAGGGCCTCGTCGCGGTAGTCAGCGCACGACGGCGGCAAGCTCGCGAAGGAGCCGCCCGTTCTGCTCTTCCGTCCCGACCGTGACCCGGATGTGCTCGGGAAGGCCGTAGGACTTGACGGGCCTCACGATGACGCCGCGGCTCTGGAGGGCGTCGGAGACCCGGGTCCCGTCCCCCACGCGCACGAGGACGAAGTTCGCCTGGCTGGGGACGAAGGCGAGCCCGAGCGCGGCGAAGCCCGCCTCGAGCTGCAGGCGCCCCCGGCGGTTCTCCGACGCGCACATGCGCGCGAACTCCGTGTCGCCGAGCGCGGCGACGGCCGCCGCCTGCGCCACCGCGTTGACGTTGAATGGCTGGCGGACCCTGTCGACGAGCGACGCCAGCTCCCGGGTCGAGTACCCGTAGCCGATCCGCAGGGACGCGAGGCCGTAGAGCTTTGAAAAGGTCCTCAGGCCTATGACGTTCCTGCCCTCGGCGATGAGCGGGCGGATGTCGGGCTGCGCGTCCGCGAAGTCGCCGTACGCCTCGTCGACGACGCAGACGACCGAGCCGGGGAGCCCCCTGATGAAGGCGAGGAGCTCCGCCTCCGGGTTTGCGGTGCCCATCGGGTTGTTCGGGGTGGCGACGATGACTAGCTTCGTCCGGGAGGTCACCGCGCGGGCGAGCGCCCCGAGGTCGTTCCGGAAGTTCACGAGGGGCACCTCCACGGGCCGGGCGCCGAAGAGGAGCGCCACCAGCTTGTAGACCACGAATTCCGGCAGGCCCATGACCACCTCGTCGCCCGGCCCGAGGAACACGTGGCCGAGGAGCTCGATCACCTCGTTGGAGCCGTTGCCGATCACGAACTGCCCGGGGGAGAGGCCGTGGGCCCGGGCGAGCCCCGCCCGAAGCTCAAAGCAGCCCCCGTCGGGGTAGAGCTGGCCCTGCTCGATCGCCCGCTTCGCCGCCAGGACCGCGAGCGGGGACGGCCCGAAGGCGTTCTCGTTGGAGGCGAGCTTTATGATGCCCGCGGGATCCAGGCCCAGCTCGCGCGCGACGTCGTCGATGGGCCTGCCCGGCTCGTACGCGGGATAATTGAGGACGAAGGGCTTGGCTAGGTCGGAGGGTTTCAAGGGCTCGCGGGCTCCATTGGAGACGAAGCCGGACGCCAGCAAAAGCCAAAAGGGAATCGCCTTCGGGGGCGGCGGAAGGTTTAACGCTTGTTCTCATGCTGGGCCGCCTCATCCCCTCCGCGCTCGCGGGCCCCCTCCTTGCCGCCGGGTTCGCCTCGGCCGCCGCGGGCCAACCCGTCGTGGTCGCCACGGGGGAGATTGGCGGCGCCGCCTACGCCATCGCGAGCCGTCCGGACGACTGGAACCACAAGGTGCTCATCATAGCCCACGGGTACCGCCCGGACTCGGCGCCGCTGATCCCGGACCTGCATCCCGAGCATGAGGCGATCAAGGCCATCCTCGCGGACAGATGGATGGTCGCGACCACGAGCTACCGCCGCAACGGCATCATCGTCGAGGACGCGATCTCCGACCTGGACGCGCTGCGGGCGCACATTGCGGACACGTACGGCGAGCCCGAGCGCGTCCTCCTCGAGGGCGACTCGCTGGGGGGGCTGATCGTCACGATCATGGCCGAGCGGGACAAGGGCCTGTACGACGGCGCGGTCGTTTTTGACGCCGCGCTCTATTCCAAGGAGACCGACATGAAGGTGGGGTTGTCGCTCCTGCCGCGCATCCCCCTCCTCTTCGTCGCCACCGAGCGCGAGGTCGCCGCCCCCAGGAGCTACCTGACGTCGCTCGTCTCGAGGCCCGACCCCGTGGTGCAGCCCGAGCTCTTCCTGATAAAGAGGGAGGGGCACACCAACATCAACCAGGCCGAGCACCTCGCGGCCTTCCAGGCCCTGGACGCATGGGTCGACC
>Ga0302326_10023082_pt1 | contig 12697 bp, 14 predicted proteins | sample Palsa_T0_3_FD_202264 | JGI IMG/M metagenome (GOLD analysis project Ga0302326, IMG submission 202264) | Peat permafrost microbial communities from Stordalen Mire near Abisko, Sweden - Palsa_T0_3 | ecosystem: Environmental > Terrestrial > Soil > Palsa > Peat permafrost | place: Sweden: Abisko... | reverse complement strand
GTTTCGTGGAGGCGTGGTAGCAGTGGAGCCAGTTTGTCGATGGCGTCTTCGCGAATCACCAGGCGGTTGATTCCCCAGCGTTGCTGACGTTGGCGAATAGCTGTGAGGATTTCGTCGTCCGAGCCCACGAGCAGGAACGGCGCGGCGAGCAGGTCGTCGACGGGCATGTTCAGTTCAGTGGACAGTCCGGTCACGGCACGCTCCGGATCGTCAAGCTGGTGTCGATCATCGACGAACACACCCGAGAGTGCCTCACCAGCCTGGTCGAGCGCAGCGTCACCGCCGACGCCCTGATCGACGAACTGGACCGCCTCGCACTGACCCGCAACTACCCAGCCGTGCTGCGCTGCGACAACGGCCCCGAGCTGGCCTGCGAGGCGATGGCCGACTGGGCCGGCGAACACGTCGTCCTGTCGTTCATCCCACCCGGCGAGCCATGGCGCAACGGCTACGTCGAATCGTTCAACGGCCGCGTCCGCGACGAGTGCCTCAACATCAACATCTTCTGGTCACTCGCGCAAGCACGGAACGCCCGGTGACGCCCACACGCTGCCCCAGCGGCAACGCCGGCCGCGAGCCGCGCGACCGGCTCACGGCCGATGCCCCGCGGTTGCTACCGATGGACGACGACCAGCAACAGCGGGCTGTCGCGGCGCTCACCGCGCTACTGATTCCGGTCGCCCGCGAGCACCCCGCATCGCGGAGCTTTCACAGCGCCGCGCCGAACTCGCCGCCCACTGCGCCGAACTCGCCCGACAGGCCGACAGCGCCGAACCCGGGCTGCCAACCATCCAGCAAGTACAGGCATTCGCCGAGCAGCTGAGACGAGCGATCGACGACGCGAATCCCGGCGTCCCTAAGTAGGTTCTCGACGCACTCATCGACCGCGTCGAGATCAGCCCCGACAAGCACGCCCAGCCCTACTTCCGCATCCCCAACAACACGAAACACGAAACCCCGACCTCGACAGGCCGGGGCTCGCGTGACCCGGTTCGTATGGGGTCACAAAGACGACGTGGAGCTGAGGGGATTTGAACCCCTGACCCCCTCGATGCGAACGAGGTGCGCTACCGAACTGCGCTACAGCCCCAAGACCGGCAGCCAGCGTAGCAAACATCAGCAGCAGACGGCCGATCGGCGCTGAGACGGAGCAACCGATCCGGGCAGCGCGGACCCGGCAGCGGACCGCGTCAGTCGCCGACCGCGCGCACCGCGGCGTCGGCGTTCTGGTCGTAGAGCTGGTCGCCCACCCTGGCAGAGATGTCGATGATCTCGGCCGTCGGCTCCGGGACGCGGGCAGCTAGCGCATCGCGAGCGCGCTGGCGCTCGGCGACGCGGGCGTCCCTGGCCGCGTGCGCCGCCTCGGCCTCGGCCCGCCGCCGCGCGGCATCCGCGTCGGCGCGGGCAGCCTCGCGCAGCAGCAAAACGAAGGTTCCGAGCGTCCCCGACGGCGCGACGACGATCCACCAGGGCATGATGTTCCTGACCGTCAGCGCCAGAGCCGCCGCGGTGAGCGCGAGCAGAGTAATCAGCATCCGGCGTCGTGCCCGCAGCGCGCTCTGCCTGCTGACAGCGGGGCGGGGCCGGTCCGGCCTGCGGAACGGGCGCCAGCCGAACGGGTGCCAGCCGAACGGGTGCCAGCCGAACGGGTGCCAGCCGAACGGGTGCCAGCCAGGTCCCTCGGACCACAGTGGCCGTCCGCGCAGCCACAGCCCAACCTCGGCGGCTTCGTCCGGCGCTGCCGTACCTCCGGCCACGTCATCCTCGACGGCGCCACGGTCGAGCACGGCGCCACGGTCGAGCACGGCGCCACGGTCGAGCACGGCGCCGGACTCGGCAGCTGCGCGGTACCCGGCAGGCACGCTGTAATCAACGGCGGCGCCGGACTCGGCAGCCGTGTCGTAGTCGAGCATCGCTGCATCCCCGGCGTCCGGCCCCGAGTCCGCCAGGGTCTCCGAGCCATGGCCGGATGGATTATCGGCCGTGCCAGGAACGTCGTGTGACCTCCGTACCCACCGGGGTACGAGTACCCCGGCCCAGATAGCGACGATCGCCAGGTAGAGAATCGCGCTGCTCAAGGCGTTCTCCCGCGAGCGCGCCAACGGCAGTTCGCCGGGACTCCCCCCGGTCGGCATGCTGCGAAGATGGGCGTGCTCACGTCACGCACGGTAAGGCCAGCCGCCCGTGTTGACGAGCATCAACCCCGGTGTGTCGCCAGATAGCCTTAGCGGGCTCGCGACCGGGACGCGGACACGGCACTGCGCCAGCGGGGCAGCAGGCCGTCTTGCACGTCCTCGGCCGTCAGCGCGTAACACAGGTGGTCGCGCCAGGATCCGTCGATATGCAGGCTCCTGCGCCGCAATCCTTCCTCGCGGAAGCCGAGTTTCTCTACCACCCTGCGGCTGGCCTGGTTCTCCGGCCGGATGGTGGCCTCGACACGGTGCAGGCCGACGACGAAGAGGCAATGATCGACGGCCATCGCCAGAGCCGTCGGGACCACGCCCCGGCCAGCCACGCTCTCGTCGATCCAGTAGCCGACCTGCGCCGAGCGCGCCGATCCCCAGACGATGCTGCCCACGGTCAGCTGCCCGGCAAAGCGCCCGGCGTATTCCACTACCCACGGTAGCGTCAGCCCTTGCCTAGCCTCCCGCCGCATCGTGCGGGCCATGGCAACGTACGGGCCCAGGCTGGTCTGGTACAGCGGGGTCTCCGGGTTGGTGGGCTCCCACGGTCGCAGCCAGGCCGCGTTCCGCATCCGCGTTTCGCGCCAGACGGGCGCGTCCTTGACCCGGACCGGCCGCAGGCCGACCGGGGCGTCCAGAAGGTCAGGCTCGGTGAGCGTAACCGGCCATCCGCGCATGCGTCCCACGAGACCATCATTCCCCTGTCACGTAGCTGAACGCCATTCGGTCACCCTATGAAAGTTAAGTGAAACCACAGGGTGGCACGACGAGCCGAGCCCGGGACCGCCCGTACCCGGCCCCGAGGCGGCCCTTATGCCGAACGCGGATGGTCGCCGCCGCGCGCCTGGTCGACGGCGTGCGCCAGGATCGGGGCCAGTACCGCCATCCCGTCCCGCACGCCGCCGCGCGACCCGGGCAGGTTGACCACGAGCGTCTGGCCGGCCAGGCCCGCCAGGCCACGAGACAGCACGGCGGAGACGATCCCGGCAGCGGCGCCGGCGGACCTGATCGCCTCGGCGATGCCGGGGATCTCCCGGTCGATCACCTCCCTGGTCATCTCGGGGGTGCGATCGCCCGGCGTCAGCCCGGTCCCGCCGGTCGTGACGACCACGTCGTAGCCGTCGGCAAGAGCCTCGCGCAGCGCCGCCAGCACCGGCTCGCCGTCGGGGACGACCCGCGGGCCGTCCACCTCCTCGCAGCCGGCGGCGGCCAGCAGCTCCGCGAGCACGGGTCCGGAGGCGTCCGGATAGACGCCCGCAGCGGCCCGGTTCGACACGGTGATGGCCAGAGCCCTGATCATGGCCCGGCCCGGCGCCTCATGGCCTGGCCCAGCGGCCGGTCTTGCCGCCGATCTTCTCCTCGACCCGGACGTCGCTGATCACCGCGGCCGGATCCACCGCCTTGACCATGTCGATCAGGGCCAGCGCGGCGACGGTGACCGCGGTCAGCGCCTCCATCTCCACGCCGGTCCGGTCGGCGGTCCGCGTCGCGGCCACGATCCGCACGCCGTCGTCCTGCACCTGCAGGTCGACGGTGACCGAGTGCAGCCCGATCGGGTGGCACAGCGGGATCAGGTCCGGCGTCCGCTTCGCGCCCTGGATCCCGGCGATCCTGGCCACCGCGAGCGCGTCGCCCTTCGGCATCTGGCCCGCCCGCAGCGCGGCCACGGCGGCGGCCGAAAGCAGCACCCGCCCTGATGCCCGGGCCGACCGGGCGGTCACGTTCTTGCCGGACACGTCGACCATCCGCGCCTGGCCGGCCGAATCGAGGTGGCTGAGCTGCTCAGTCATCGAGGCAGATCACCTCCGCGACGTCGCCCTGCTGCATGCCGGTCACCTGCTCCGGCACGACGATCAGCGCGTTCGCCCGGGCGAGAGTTGCCAGCTGATGTGATGCCTGCCCAGATAGCGGCGTTATCTCCGTTTCGTCGTCAGCCAGCACGCCGCGCAGGAACGATCTCTTGTCCCTCGGCGACCGCAACGGGGCGGTCAGCGCGGCGCGGGTGGTCCGGTGGTGGCCGTCGCTCTTGCCCTGCAGCGCGCGCAGAACGGGCCGCACGAACAGCTGGAACGAGACATATGCGCTCACTGGATTACCGGGCAGGGTCAGGATCGGGGTGCCGGCCGCACCGACCACGCCGAAGCCCTGTGGCATTCCCGGCTGCATCGCCACCTTGCGGAAACTGACCGTCCCCAGCCGCTCGAGCGCAGCCTTCACCACGTCGTGCTCGCCGCCCATGCTCACGCCGCCGCTGGTCACCAGCAGGTCGGCCCGCCCGGCGGCGTCCTCGATCATGGCCAGCACCTGGCCCGGGTCGTCCTGCACGCTCGGCTGCCGGTAGGCGACGGCGCCGGCCGCGCGCGCGGCCGAGGCCAGCATGAAGCTGTTGGATTCCCAGATCCGGCCGCGCACTACCGGCGTGCCCGGCACCGCGAGCTCGTTACCGGTGGAGAAGACGGCCACCCGCGGCCGGGGCCTGGCCAGGACCGAGGCCCGGCCCGCGGCCGCGAGCAGCCCGAGTGGCACGGGGCCGAGCCGGATGCCCGCCGCGAGCAGCGCGTCACCAGGCGCGGCGTCGCCGCCGGCCCGCCGGACCGAGTCGCCGGCGGCGACCGCTCCGCCGATCGCCACCTGCGTGGTCCCGCCGTCGGTCAGCTCGACCGGCACCACCGCGTCCGCGCCGGCCGGCATCGGCGCGCCGGTCATGATCCGCAGGCAGCTGCCGGGGACGAGCTTATGATCGCGGGTGTCGCCGGCCGCGATCTCCCCGGTCACCGGCAGCGTGACGGGGGCGTCGGTGGTCGCGGCCGCTACGTCCGCGGCGCGGACGGCGTACCCGTCCATGGCGGAGTTGTCGAACGGCGGCAGCGGCCACTGCGCCGTGATGTCCTCGGCGAGCACGCCGCCGTCCGCGTCCTCCAGGCTGAGCTCGCGCGGCGCGAGCGGGCGGATGGCGGCCAGGACCTCGGCCAGGTAGCGGTCGACGTTGTCCATGCCGCCCCGGCCTACAGGGTGTCCAGGTAGCCGCGCAACCACGGCACGAACTCGCCGGCCACGTCCTCCCGCTGGCAGGCGAACTGGATCACGGTGCGCAGGTAGTCGAGCTTGTTGCCGGTGTCATAGCGGCGGCCGCGGAACAGCACGCCGAGCACGCCGCCGCCGTCCCCGGCCCCGCCCTGGCCGGCCCCGCCCTGGCCGGCCCCGCCCTGGCCGGCCGTGTCCTGGCCGGCCCCGCTCCGGTCGGCCCCGCTCCGGTCGGCCCCGCTCCGGTCGGCCCCGCTCCGGTCGGCCGTGGCCCCGTCGGCCGTGGCCAGCGTCCGCAGCGCGTCGGTGAGCTGGATCTCGCCGCCCCGGCCGGGCGGCGTATCGCGCAGCACGCCGAAGATGGCAGGGTCGCACACGTAACGCCCGATCACGATCCAGTTGGACGGCGCCTGGCCCGGATCGGGTTTCTCCACCAGGTCGGTGACCGCGACCACGTCGTCCTCGTCGGTCGGCTTGATCGCCGCGCACCCGTAGGCCGATACCTGGTCGGGCTCGACCTCCATCAGCGCGACGATGCTCCCGCCGTAGCGCCGCCTGACGTCGATCATCCGGCCCAGCAGCGGATCGCGGCGGTCGATGAGGTCGTCGCCGAGCAGCACGGCAAACGGCTCGTTGCCGACGTGCTCGGCCGCGCACAGGACGGCGTGGCCCAGCCCTTTGGGCCCGTCCTGGCGCACGTAGTGCATCTCGGCGAGGTTGCTGGACGCACGGACCAGGGCGAGCCCGGCCTGGTCGCCCTTGGCGGCCAGCGCCTCCTCGAGCTCGCTGGCGCGGTCGAAGTGGTCTTCGATGGCGGACTTGCCGCGGCGGGTGACCATCAGCACGTCGCGCAGCCCGGCGGCGACGGCCTCCTCCACCACCAGCTGGATCGCGGGGGTGTCGATGACCGGCAGCATTTCCTTGGGGATGGCCTTTGCCGCGGGCAGGAACCTGGTGCCCAGGCCCGCAGCGGGGATGACTGCCTTGGTCACGGCGGCTGTGTCGGCCATGCTGAGAACCCTAGCTACTCGGCGGGAGGTCTTGTGCACGGCATGCCACCAGAAGGTGCTGGCAATCCAGGCGGAGCGGGTGTTTCCGGCCGCTCGGACCCGGCAAAGGCAGCGCTCCGGCGCCGGCTTGTGGCCGCCCGGGGCAACCTGACCGACGCCCTGCGCGCGGAGGCCGGCCGCCGGCTCAGGGACGCGGTGCTCGCCCTGCCCGAGGCGCAGATGGCCGGCACCGCGGCCGCCTACTACTCGGTCGGCACCGAGCCGGACACCCGCGGCCTGATCTACGCCTTGTGGAAACGCGGCACGTACGTCCTGCTGCCGCTGCTGCTCCCCGGCGGCGACCTGAACTGGGCCTCGTACGAGGGCCCGGACTCGCTGGCCGCCGGGCCGCTCGGCCTGCTCGAGCCGGCCGAGCCGCCGCGCGGGGTGGCCGCCGTCGCCAGCGCCGACCTGGTGATCGTCCCCGCGCTCGCCGTGGACCGCCGCGGCTACCGGCTGGGCCGAGGCGGCGGCTCGTACGACCGCGCCCTGGCCCGCGTCGGCGCGCCCGTTCCGACTGTCGCGCTGCTGTACGACGACGAGCTGCTCGACGAGCTGCCGATCGGCCCGCACGACCTCCCGGTGCGGCTGGCCGCCCGGCCTGGTGAAGGAATCACCAGGCTGCCGTAGCCGTTGCTACCATTTGGCAGTTGGACCCGGCGAGTGCTAACGCCACCGAGGAGGAATCGTGCCGACCTACCAGTACGCCTGCACCGACTGTGCGGAGCGGAGCGAGGTGGTGCAGAAGTTCACCGACGAGCCGCTACTGGTGTGCTCGACGTGTGGCGGCAGGCTCCGCAAGGTCTTCTCGCCGGTCGGCATCGTCTTCAAGGGGTCGGGCTTCTACCGGAACGACTCGCGTGCCAGCGCCACGAAGGAAAAGGCGCTGAACGGAGCAGGCGCCGGCTCGTCCCGGTCAGCTGCGGACTCCTCAGCCGCGGACTCGTCAGGCTCGTCGGACGGGGCAAAGAACGCGGGGAAGGACGGGTCGTCGTCCGGCGACAAGAAGGCCGACAAGGCGGCCGCGGCCGCGTCTTCTGGTTCTTCCTCGTCCTCCGATTCGTCGTCGTCCTCGGGTTCGTCGTCCTCGGGTTCGTCGTCTTCCGGGTCGTCGTCCTCGGGTTCGTCGTCCTCGGGCGCGGCTGGTTCCTCGGCGGCCGGCCAGCGGTCTTCCTCCTCCTCGGGCCCGGGCTCGAAGGTCGCCTGAGCCACCGTGGCCGGCCAGGCCAGCATCGGCGTCATCGGCGGCTCAGGGCTCTATGAGTTCCTCTCGGCTGCCGAGGAGGTGACGGTCGAGACTCCGTTCGGCTCGCCGAGCGACCGTATCGTGATCGGCGACGTCGCCGGTCGGAAGGTCGCGTTCCTGCCCAGGCACGGGCGCGATCACCAGTTTCCCCCGCATCGCATCCCGTATCGCGCGAACCTGTGGGCGCTGCGCTCGCTCGGCGTCCGGCAGGTGCTGGCGCCGAGTGCGGTTGGCTCGCTGACCCCGTCCTACGGACCCGGCACGCTGGCCGTCCCCGACCAGCTCGTGGACCGGACCCGGGGCCGCGCGCAGACCTTCTACGACGAGGGCGGCGCGGTGCACGTCCCCTTCGCCGACCCGTACTGCCCGCGCGGCCGGGCCACCGCCATCTCCGCCGCGCGGGCTTCCGGCTGGGCCCCGGCCGGGTCGGGCACGCTGGTGGTCATCGACGGGCCGCGGTTCTCCAGCCGGGCGGAGTCACGATGGTATGCGGCGCAGGGCTGGACGCTGATCGGCATGACCGGCAGCCCCGAGGCTGCCCTGGCCCGTGAGCTTGCGCTGTGCTACACGACGATCGCCCTGGTCACCGACACCGACGCGGGAGTCGAGGAGGGGGAGGGAGTCACGCACGCTGAGGTGTTCCGCGTGTTCGCCGAGAACATCTCGCGGTTGCGGCACCTTCTGATGCGGACGATCGAGGAACTCCCCGCCGAGCGGGACTGCCCGTGCCCGCGCGCCCTCGACGACATCCGGCTGCCCTTCCTGCTGCCCTGACCGCGGGTGGACCCTGCGCCTGGTCGCTCGGGCCTGGTCGCTCGGGCCTGGTCGCTCGGGCCTGGTCGCTGCCGCTAGTCGAGGTCGCCGTGCTCGATGCGGGCAAGGCGGCGCTCCCGCACCAGCTGGTCGAACTCGTGCTCCACGGTGACGTTCCCCGGCGCGAGCGCGGCGAAGATGCCGGTCACGTCGCGCATGCTGACCACGCCGAGGATGCGGCCGCTCTCGACGATCGGCAGATGCCTGATCCAGCGCGTGGCCATCTCGCTGGCCGCCTCCTGCAGCGGCATGTCGGGCGGCACGGTGAACACCTCGGCCGTCATCACCTCGTCGACGGAGCAGCGGTCGGGGTCTGCGCCGAGCGCTACCGCGCGGAGCACGTCTCGCTCGGTGATGATCCCGGTGAGGCGGCCGTCACTAGTGATCAGCAGCGAGCCGGTCTGCTGCCGCCACATGCGCTCGGCCGCCGAGCGGAGGCTGTCGGATGGCGACTCCGTGACGGTAGCCTGCGTCATCACGTCCTGAACCTGCACCGCACCGCTCCTCATCACCTCGGGCCTTATCCACCCTACGACCGGATGCCCGGCTGCCGCCCGGCGCGAGTCCGCCTTTCGGGCTGGCACGGTAGCTACCATTAGGCTTGGTCCGGCCGCGAGCCGGCCCATGTCAGCCCCGATAGCTCAGCGGATAGAGCAACTGCCTCCTAAGCAGTAGGTCGCGCGTTCGAGTCGCGCTCGGGGCGCAGCTCAAAATACATATTTTGAACTCACGTTCCTCATCCGGGAGCCATGCGGGAGCTGGCCGCGGACATCGGGACCGCGCCGCCGACGGTGGCCGCGTCACCAACCGGATCATGATGCTTGCCAGGACGGGCACGAGCAGCAACTGCCGCGCGCGGTAGGAGTCGGCGGGGTGGCCGATCGCGGGGCGTCTACCGGCGGGAACGCGTCAGGTTCTGTCCGTGGGCCCGATGTGCCGGTAGGCCTTCCGGTTCATAGAGCTTTGTGCATGTCCACAAGGCCTGCCCAGAAGTGGTTCCTTCGCGGGCAAAGTCACGTCAGAGTGTTCGCATGACAACTACGCAGCCGCGTGTGGGTGGGATTGAGGTCCGCTCGATCGACTACGTGCCGCTCGACGAGCGGCACGGCAAGATCTGGCATCTGGGCCCGTTGTGGTTCATGTCGAACGCGCAGATCGCCACGCTGGCGGTCGGCCTGATCAGCATCACCCAAGGCCTATCGCTCTTCTGGTCGGTGCTCGCCATCGTGGCCGGGACGCTCGTCGGCACCTTGTTCATGGCGTTTCACTCCGCCCAGGGTCCGCAGCTCGGCCTGCCGCAGATGATCCAGTCGCGCCCGCAGTTTGGCTACGTCGGCGCGCTGCTCGTCTGGCTGTTCGCATACGTGCAATACGCCGGCTTCAACGTTTTCAACACCATCCTCGGCGGTGATGCCATGAGCCTCACGGCGCATGGCTCGGCCAAGCTGTGGGTCGTCATAGTGACGGTCGCGGCGTTTGTCATTGCCCTTGTCGGATATGACCTCATCCACAAGGCCGAGCGGTGGCTGACTTATTCGATGCTGATAATCTTCGGAATCTTTACGATCGCACTTTTCGTAATCCACTACCCAGCGGGCACCTTCGACGTTGGCAGCTTCAAGGCCAGTCCATTCCTCGGCCAGTTCGGCGTGGTGGCCGGCTACCAGATCAGCTGGGCGATCTATGTCTCGGACTACTCGCGCTACCTGCCGCCGGAAGTGACCGTGCGCAAGACCTTCTACTGGACCTACTGGGGATCCGCGATCGGCGGCGCCTGGATGATGATCGTGGGTGCCGTCCTCGCAGCCTGGGCAGGCAAGAGCTTCGACGGCACCGGCATCGCCGAGCTGAACAAGGTCGGCGACCACGTCTTCGTGGGCTTCGGAGCCATCGTGCTCATCCTCGCCACGCTCGGCCTGGTCTCTGTCACCGCGCTGAACATGTACGGCGGCTCGCTGACGCTCATCAGCGCGATCGACTCGTTCACGAGGGTCCGGCCGACCCTTAGCCTGCGCGTCGTCACCATAGGCGTGACCGCATTGCTTTCACTTGTGGGCGCGCTCGCCGCGACCGCGCACTTCCTCGGAAATTTCAGCAATTTCCTGCTGCTGATCCTCTACTTGTTCGTCCCGTGGACCGCCGTGAACCTGGTCGACTACTACATCGTCCGGCGAGGTCACTACGCGATCGCCGAGATCTTCAAACCCGATGGGATGTACGGCCGCTGGGGCTGGCGGGGAATCCTGGCCTATACCATCGGCTTCGCTGCCATGACACCCTTCTTCCACGTCGGCACGCTCTATGAAGGTGCAGCCGCCAAGGCGCTCGGAGGCGCGGACATCTCGTTCTTCATCGGGCTGCCGATTGCAGGGATCCTGTACTACGTCTTCAGCCGTTCGATCGATGTGGCGGCCGAGACCCGCGTGGCTCAGGCCGAAGCCGCCGAGCTCGAGAGGGCTGCGGCGGAGCACAAGCTTCCCTGACCCGTGATCCGGGGCTCCTGGCCGCTTTGGCGGTCCTGGCGGCTGCTGAGCACGGGACGGTCAGCCCGGCGGCCGTGGTGACCGCGCCCGGCGTGCGGGTCACACGTGCGGGCGTCGAAGGGCCTTCTGATGCGGGCTGCCCGGCAGCCCCGGCGGCATCCGGGAAACGGGCGCAACCGGGGAGGGTCCGGCGCCGTCTCAAGGCGCAGGAAAAGGACCAGTTATGGAGGGAACCACCATGATCACCACAATCGTGCGGCGTGCCGTGCCCGTCTTGGCTGTTGCGGGACTGCTCGCGGTCGCGGCCGTCCGCCCGGCTGCGCACGCCAGCGTGCCGGGGTTACGGCCGCACCAGGCAGGGCAGGCCGCCGCGGTGCCGGCCAGCTTCCAGCCGGCTTCGGCCAGCTTCTTCTCCGCCCGCTCGGGCTACGTCCTGGGCGGCATGGGCTGCCGGCCCGGCCGGGCCGGCCGGCCTGGCCGGGGGTGCCGGGCGTGGCTGGCGGTCACGATCGACGGCGGTAGGCGGTGGCACTTCGCTGGCGCCCCTGACGTCAGGGTCGGCGGCGCGGTCAGCAGCGTCGTGTTCGCCAGCGCGGCGGACGGGTGGCTGTACGGCCCCGGGCTGCGGTACACCCGTGACGGCGGCACGCGCTGGCGCACCGTGTCCCTGGGCGGGGCGGTCGAGCAGGTGGCCGCATCCGCGGGCAGGGTGTACGCGGTGGTCGCGCCGCCAGGCGGCAAGCCTGAGGAGCTGTTCGCGAGCCCGGAGGGCCGGGACGCGTGGGCCCGGGCCGGGCACTTCACGGCCGCGCGCGCCATCCTGGCAGTGTCCGGCCGGGCGGCCTGGCTCGCCAGCGCCAGCACCTTCGGGACCAGCAGCACGCACGTGTGGGCGACCGCTGACGGCGCGCGCTGGCACCGGTACCCGCTGCGCTGCCCGGACTCGGGCCACGGGCGGGGCAAGATCACCTACGGGCTGAGCGGCATGGCAGCGGCCAGCGCCGCGCACGTCGCGTTCCTGTGCTCCGGCGGCGCCGGCCTGGGCAGCGTGCAGAAGGAGGTGCTGACCTCCTCCGACGGCGGCCAGACCGTGCACCTGGCCGGGCGGGCGCCGTTCGCCGGCGACCCGGTCGGGATCGCCTTGCCGCCGGGCCGCCCGCAGGTGATCACCCTCGCCGCCAACTCGGGCGCGAGCTTCCTGGACCGCTCCGCCGACGGCGGGAAGACCTGGACCAGGATGCAGGTCCCCGGTACCGGCGGCGGGCCGGGCCTGAGCTGCCTGTCCTACCCGAGCCCGGCCGTCGGCTGGGTCGTGGTGGGCAACCCCGGCGACGGCAGCGAGAACTGGCTGCAGCGGACATCCGACGCCGGCCGCACCTGGCACAAGATCAGCTTCTGAGCTACCAGCCGTGACCAGCAACCACCGATGCGGAGCTGGCCGTGCCGGGTGCCTTCGGGCTGCCCGGCACGGCCAGCACCGCCGACAGTGGCACGCACCGGCCAGCACCGACGCCCCGCCGGCCCCCGCCGCCACCAGCACCAGCAAGCCCCGGAACATCCCGTGCAGCACACCGGCGAGCAGCACAGACAACCCAGACATGCGCGCGGCGGTCAGCCGAACGAGAGCAGATCCTCGGCTTTGGTGAAGACGGCGTATGATCATCGATTCGTCCGCCCTAATGGCGGTTATCGGCAAAGAACCAGGACACGAGCGCATCGTCCATGAACTCGCCGCCTCGCCGGAAACCTCGATCGGCGCGCCGACTCAGCTGGAGACCGGGATCGTTCTGATGGCGCGGCTTGGGTCGCGGGGGAAGACGGTATTGGCGCGTTTCCTGCAGGAGAACGCTATCCAGAGCGTGGCGTTCGACGAGGAGCATGCGGCCGCGGCGCTGGACG
>Ga0302326_10023081_pt1 | contig 12697 bp, 8 predicted proteins | sample Palsa_T0_3_FD_202264 | JGI IMG/M metagenome (GOLD analysis project Ga0302326, IMG submission 202264) | Peat permafrost microbial communities from Stordalen Mire near Abisko, Sweden - Palsa_T0_3 | ecosystem: Environmental > Terrestrial > Soil > Palsa > Peat permafrost | place: Sweden: Abisko... | reverse complement strand
CGACCTGGAGATCAGCGCCGGGTCGGTCCACGCTCTGCTCGGCGAGAACGGCTCCGGGAAGAGCACCCTCATAAAGTGTCTCGCCGGCTATCACCGGGCCGACCCGGGCGGTGAGGTCACGGTCGACGGCGTACCCCTCACCGGGGGGTCGCCGACGGAGTCGGCTCGTCTGGGGATGCGATTCGTCCACCAGAATCTCGGCCTGATCGACGAGATGTCCGTACTCGACAACCTCAGCCTGACCAGCGATCTCCGCAAGCCGGTCCTGGCCCGAGCGCGTGCACCTCGTGCGGGCATCCGCGGAATGGCCAAGCTCGGAATGCACATCGACCTGGATCGGCCGGTGGCCGGGTTGAGCGCCTTGGAGCGGGCGGCGATTGCGATCGGCCGGGCCGTGGACGACGAGGCGGGACACGCCAAGGTACTTGTCTTGGACGAGCCGACCGCGGCCATGAGCCCCGGCGAGACAGACGACCTCTTCAGATTGATCAAAGAGCTGGCCGACCAGGGCACCGCCGTGCTCTACGTCTCTCACCGTCTAGACGAGGTCATGCACATCTGCCACTCGGCGACCATCCTTCGGGACGGGGTCAAGCAGGCCACGATCAGCTTGTCCGGCGTCGACCGGCGGAAGATCGTCGAATTGATAACCGGCCAGGAGAATGTCGGTTCCGCGGTCGGCGTGGTCGGCGAACCACGCGCGCAGCGAAGTCGCGAGCCGAAGTACGCCTTCCGGGTCCGCCTGGATGGGGTGGGCGACGACCTCGAAATCGGGGTTGGAGCCGGTGAGATCCTCGGAGTCGCCGGTCTCGACGGCTCGGGGCGGGACAGTCTTCCGTTCGCGTTGACCGGTGCACTCGCCGCCGATGTGTCGGTCACCGCGAGCGGGACTTCGCATCGCGGAACCCTCACCGTCCGGCAGGCTATGAAGCACGGAATCGTCCTGGGCCTGTCCGTCGCCTCGGCTGGCTCCTCGCTCGGGCAGATGACGGTGCAGGAGAACCTCACGCTTCCCGACACGTCGCGGATCGCGAAGGGCGGCGTCCTGCGCCGCCGCGCCGAACGGGCGCTGGTCGGGAGGTGGATCAACGATCTAGATGTCCGGCCGCGAGCGCCAAGCATGCTCTTGGTCCAGCTCAGTGGTGGCAACCGGCAGAAAGTCGTTCTCGCCCGTTGTCTGCAGGCCGAGCCGGGTCTGCTGGTGCTCAACGATCCGACGGCCGGAGTCGACGTTGGTGCTCGTCGGATGATCTACGACATCTTGCTGGATCGGGCCGAGTCCGGCCTGTCGGTTCTCGTCTGCTCGTCCGATCTCGAGGACCTGGCGTCGATCTGCACGCGGGTGCTCTGTCTCGTCGAGGGCCGTCTCGCCGCCGAACTAGAGGGTCCCGACATCACCGAAGCCGCAATTCTCGAACACATCGTCCAGACCCGCGAACACCATGATCACAACGACGGGAAACAGCCGTGAGCACCACTGATGCACCCGACGTCCACACAAGGAGCTCCGACCAGGCGCCGGTCGAGCGGCAGCTTCGTCGGTTGCTCGGCTGGGTGTCCCCACAGACCATTAGCGTCGTCTACGTATGGGCGGCGCTCATCGTCGTCTTCTCGTTCTGGATTCCGTCGCTGTTCCTCCGGTACGCGACTGCAACGACCATCCTCAACGAGAATTCCGTCTCAGCGCTTATGGCTTTGGCGCTCGTCCTGCCGCTGTCGGCCGGTACGTATGACCTGTCGATCGGCTCGGTCATGGGACTGGCCGGAGTGATCGCCGGCGAGCTCCTCGCGGGTGGCGCAATCAATCCTTACGTCGTCATCGTTCTCGTGCTGCTCATCTCGGCCTGCATCGGGGCGGTGAACGCCTTCGTGGTGGTGGTGTTGGGCATCGACTCGTTCATCGGAACGCTCGCCACCGGATCGATCCTTGCGGCGGTGACCCTGGGTGTTTCGAATCAGCAGATCATCACCGCCGGCGTCGCGGGCCGATTCAGCCGCTTCGGCACGATCTCGTTCCACGACATCGAGATTCCCTTGCTGTATGTGCTGGTCATCGGTGCGGCGATGTGGTGGGTGCTGAGTCGCACCGTTTTGGGCCGCCGCATCTACGCGGTTGGCTTCAACCCGGACGCAGCCCGCCTGGCCAGCATCTCGGTGAATCGGATCAGGGCCGCCCCGCTGGTCATCTCGAGCCTGCTGTCCGGCCTCGCCGGCATCGTGCTCTGTGCGACGACCGAGGCCGCCGATCCGAGCGCCGGGCCGAGCTACCTGATCCCGGCCTTCTCCGCGGTCTTCCTCGGGGCTACCCAGTTCTCGTCGGGCCGCTTCAATCCTTGGGGAACCCTGGTCACCGTCTTCATGCTCGGCACCGGAAGCGTCGGTCTCCTGCTCGCGGGAGCACCGCAGTGGTCACCGCAGCTGTTCGAGGGCGTGATCCTCATCCTGGCGGTCGCTATCACCGTCCGCCGAGGTCGGCGCCGGGCGGGGAGTCGATGACTGCGGCAAGCAGGGCGGCTGCCGGGAGACGTCTCCGATGAGCGGGCTCAGCTTCGGCGTGCGGCTCGCGGCGCTCACCCCGGGTATCGGCGACGAAGCCCGTCGACTCGAGGCCGAAGGGTTCGACTTCCTGGTCGTCGGCGAACACGTGAGCTTCAACGTCGCCACGGCGAATTCCTTCATCAGCCTCGCGGCCGCGTCAGCCGTCACGAGGTCGATCGGGCTGATGAGCGCGGTGACGCTCGTCCCGCTCTATCCGGTCGGTTTGCTCGCCAAGATGATAAGCGCGCTCGATAACGTCAGTGGCGGCCGATTCGTTCTCGGCGCAGGCCTGGGCGGGGAGAATCCCGCCGAGTTCGCCGCCTGTGGCGTCTCCCTGGCCGAGCGCGGCGACCGAGCCGACGAGGCCCTGGCGGCACTCTGGCACCTCTGGGGTGGACGCGACGGTGAGTCTGGCTTCCGCGGGCTGTTTGCGTCACTCGAAGGCGTCCACATCGAACCGCCGCCGATCAGCCGACCGCACCCACCGATCTGGGTCGCCGGTCGGGGACCCCGGGCTCGGCGGCGCGCCGCGTCGTACGGGGACGGATGGATTCCGTACATGTACACGCCCGACATGCTTCGAGACTCCTTGGTCGAGATCAGGGAGCGCGGGGACCGAGCCACCCCCATCGAGGGCGGCATCTACGTCTGGGTCTGCTCGAACCCGGATGCCGGCCTGGCGGAGAGGTTCGCCGTCGAGAAGCTCGCGGACGTCTATCGACAGGACTTCACCCGACATCTGGACCGCTATCTGGTCGTGGGCGACCCTGACCGCTGTGTCGAGCGGCTGCTCGACTACGTCAAGGCTGGAGCGAGGCGAATCATCCTCAACCAGGCCTGTCCAGACGGGTACCTGGACACCAACCGGCGGATATTCGCCGACACCGTGATTCCGCGCGTCCGTCAGTTGGCAGGCGCCGATCCCGCTATCGAATTCGTGTAACGCCGCCACGACGAAGCAAGCTGCGAAGAGAGACGAGTCGACTATGGGTGTATCGGTAACCGATCTGCTGGCCGAGGATTCGAAGCTGTTCATCGGCGGAGAGTGGGTTTCGCCGGCCGGCCGTGACCGCGTGAGCGTCGTCAACCCGGCATACGGGGAGACGATTGGCAGTCTGCCCGACCCCGGGCGAGACGATGCCGACCGGGCAGTCGCCGCAGCGCGCGCGGCGTTCGACCGCGGCCCGTGGCCACGGATGGATCCTGCCGAGCGGTGGACGCTCGTGCGCCGCTTCTGTGACGAGCTGGAGCGGCGGGCCTCGGATCTCGAGACAGCGTGGACCCTCGAGGTCGGCGCGACCGAACCGTGTACTCGGGCGATGAATCGAGTCGTCCCCAAGGCCGCGTGGGACGACGCGCTCCGCGTCGCGGGCGAACGTGGATTCACGGAAATGCGCGATGGCGGACCGTGGGGACCGATCGAGGTTCACCACACTCCGATAGGGGTCGTCGTCGCGATTCTGACCTACAACGGGCCGGTGAACCACATGGGCCTCAAGGTGGTCCCGGCGCTCCTCGCTGGGTGCCCAGTGATCATCAAACCGTCGCCGGAGACCCAATTGGTGGGCAGCATCCTCGCTTCAGCGGCCCGAGCGGCCGAGCTTCCGGCCGGCGTGATCAGCGTGCTCGCCGGCGGGGTAGAGGTCAGCTCGTATCTCGTCCGCCATCCAGGTGTCGACATGGTGAGCTTCACTGGGGGTACGAAGATCGGTCGCGACATCGCCTCCGTCTGCGGCGGACGGCTCGCCAAGTGCACCTTGGAGCTGGGTGGCAAGTCGGCGGCCATCGTCGGACCGGACATGGCTGCGGAGGAGGGCGTGCCCCTGCTGCTGCCCGGAATGCTCACCCTGCAGGGCCAGATCTGCAATGCACTGTCGCGGATCCTGGTGCCGGGGGCCAGATACGACGAGTACCTCGACGCGCTCAGCGCTGCCTTCGAGGGGCAGGTCGTGGGCGATCCACTGGAGCCATCGACGACGTGGGGCCCGCTGGCCGTGGAGCGGGCGCGAGATCGAGTCGAGACCGAAGTGGCGGCCGCCGTTGCCGCGGGCGCGTCCGTCATTACCGGCGGTCGTCGCCCGGCCGGACACGGTCGTGGCTTCTTCTTCGAGCCGACCCTCGTCACCGACGTGACGGCCGATATGCGGGTCGTGCGCGAGGAGCTGTTCGGTCCGGTCTATTGCGTCATGGCCTACGACGACATACCGAGCGCAATAGAGCTCGCCAACGATACGACCTACGGCCTGTTCGGTGCTGTCTTCACCAATGACGTTTCGCTCGGGCGACAGGTCGCCCGCCAGGTTCGGGCCGGATCGTTCGCCATCAACGGCGGAGGGCCCTGCCTGACCCAACCGTTCGGCGGGGTGAAGGACTCGGGCTTCGGGCGAGAAGGCGGTCTGGAAGGGCTCTACGAGTTCACGGAGATGAAGACGGTAGTCCTGGAGAAGTACCTCGCCTTCTCCGACGATCTGTTGACCGAGGTGTAATAGCGCACTCGCGCACGAAGGGAGAAAACCATGGGTAGGCTGGACGGCAAGGTCGCATTCATCACCGGTGCCGGTCGTGGACAGGGACGGTCACACGCGATTCGCCTGTCGCAGGAAGGCGCTGACATCGTGGCCGTCGACATCTGTCAGGACATCGACGGACTCGGATACGAGATGGCCAACGCGACCGATCTGGACGAGACGGCGCGCCTCGTCGAGGAGTCGGGTCGCAAGGTCGTGGCTCGCGTTGCGGACGTTCGTGACGCCGATGCTCTGGCCGCGGCCGTCGAGGAGGGGCGGAGCGCGCTCGGTCCCATCGACATCGTGTGCGCGAACGCGGGCATCTCGGACTACGCGCGCGCATGGGAGTTCTCGCTGTCGCAGTGGCAGAACATCCTGGACGTCAACCTGACCGGCGTGTGGAACACCGTGCGGGTCGTCGTGCCAGGGATGATCGAAGCCGGAAACGGCGGCTCGATCATTCTGACCGGCTCGCTCGCCGCGTTGAAAGGGATTCCCGGCACGGCGCCGTACACGGCTGCCAAGTTCGGCGTTCGCGGCCTGATGGAGACCCTCGCTCACGAGTTGGGTGAGTACCGGATCCGGGTCAACGCCATCCATCCGACGAACGTGAACACGCGCATGATTCACAATCCGACGATCTACCGGCTGTTCGTGCCGGATGCCGACGGCGAGGTTACGCCGGAGGCCTTCCGCGAGGTGTCGGCAGCCATGAACATCCTGCCGGTGCCCTGGGCGGAGCCGACCGACATCAGTGACGCCGTGTTGTTCCTCGCGTCGGACGAGTCGCGCATCATCACCGGCGTGTCACTGCCGGTCGATGCCGGCGCGAAGATCAAGTAGGAGCAGCCGACTGCGGCCGCGCCGATGGCGTCGGGCCGCAGTCGGCCGGCTGCGATGGAGCCCGCCGGGTCCGGCGTCAGGCCAGGCACGGGCGACCGGTCAGAGGGCCCACTGAACGTGCTTAGGTTCGAAGAACTCGGCCAGGCCGGCTTCGCCGCCCTCGCGGCCGAGTCCGCTGTCACCGAATCCGCCCCAGGGCGCGTCGGCCCGCGTCCCAGCCCCGCCGTTCACCACGACGGTGCCGCTCCGCAGCCGCGGCGCGAGGTCGAGGCAGTCGTCGAGCGGGCCCCAGATGGCGGCGTTCAGCCCGAAGGCAGAGCTGTTCGCGAGCGTGATCGCCGTTGCGGTGTCCCGATAGGGAATCGCCACCGCCACCGGTCCGAAGAGTTCGTGCGTGGCGATCTCGGAGTCGTTCGTGACCTGGTCGACGACGGCCGGATTGAGGAAGAAGCCGCGCTCGTGATCGGGCCGTCCGCCGCCCGCGAGCAGCCGCCCACCGTCGGCGAGCGCTCGCCAGACGTAGGACTCGACCGAGTGCCGGTGTTCAGCGGTGATCAGCGGCCCCATGTCGACCTCGGGGTCGGTCGGATCGCCGACGCGCATCCGGCCGATGGTCTCTCGCGCCAAATCGGTGAAGCTCGCGAAGTCGCGCTCCGGCACGAACACCCTCGTGGTGCATCCGCATCCTTGTCCGGCCGCGGTGGTGAACCGCGCGATGGTTCCGGCGACCGCGGCGGGCAGATCGGCGTCCGGCAGAATTATCGACGGGGATTTGCCCCCCAGCTCGAGGAGCACCTTCTTCGTCGTGTCGGCGGCCTGCTTCATCACCTGGCGACCGACGGCGACCGAACCGGTGAAGGACACCACGTCGATCCCCGGGTGCGAGGAGAGGCGTCGGCCGGTCTCGCCGTCGCCGATCACGAGGTTGGCGACGCCGTCGGCCAAGCCGACCTCGTGCAGGGCACCGAACAGCCGCCACGTGCTCAACGGGGCACGCGGTGAGGGCAGGACGACGCACGTGCACCCTGAGGCCAGGATCGCGCCGAGCTTGCGGGCGAGGAGCAGCAGTGGGTAGTTGTAGGCGGTGATCGCGGCAACCACGCCCGCGGGGACCTGGAGAATACGGCTCGTCGAACGACGGGCCGGGTCCCCGGCGGGGGGGAGCTCGTATTCGTATCCGCCCACAGGACCGCGGCGGGCGGCGTCGGCGAACCAGCGCAGCGTGTCGATCGCGCCGCGCACCTGAAGTCCTTGGGCAAGGCCAACGGTCGACCCGGTCTCCGCGATCACGTCGTCGACCAGCTCGGATTCCATGGCTGTGAGGCGGTCGCACAGGTCATGGAGCAGGTCAGCCCGTCGATCGGCGGTCGTCGACGACCATGGGCCGGCAAACGCGGATCGGGCCGCCCGCACGGCCTGGTCGAGGTCCTCCGCCGAAACCGACCTGATCAGTGCCAAGGTCTGTTCGTTCGCGGGATTCACGACCGCGATCTCCGGGCCGTCGGAGGCAGCGAACCGGCCGTCGACGTAGTGCGGTCTCGACAACGCAAGCCCCGGCCAGGTATGAAGCGCAGACAACTCAGCCCACCTCCCACTTGACCCGACCGACGGGTCGGACGGTTGTACAATGATGACGGGGAAGCTTAATATCTGCAACTATGGTGTCAGTCGACCGACCGGTCGTGCACGGTAGGAAGGAAGTGTCGTGCCAGGTTCGATCGAATTTCCTTACCACACTGAGCGCGCGCAGCTGCGCGAGGCCGTACGGAAGCTGTGCGCACACTTCTCGCTGGACTACTGGGAAGAGCACGACCGCGAGCACCGGTTTCCGGAAGAGTTCTTCGCGGCCTTCGCTCGGGCGGGGTACCTGGGGGTGCTCGTCCCGGAGGAGTTCGGCGGCGGCGGAGGATCGATGTCGGACATGGCGGCGGTCCTCGAAGAGGTCGGCGCGGCCGGGGGCGCGCTCAACGCCGCGAGTTCGGTGCACATCCCGATCTTGTGCATCCCGACGCTGCTGGCGTTCGGGACAGCGCAGCAACGCTCCGAACTGCTGCCCAAGGTTGCCAGCGGCGAGCTGTTCGTGACTTTCGGCGTTACCGAACCCAACGCCGGCACCGAGACGACCCGTATCACGACCGCGGCCCAGCCGGTATCCGGTGGCTACCTGGTCAATGGGGCGAAGGTGTGGAACACCGGTGCCCTACGCGGCCAGATGGTGATGCTCCTGGTCCGGACGAGCGAACCGGCCGGCGAACGTCGAGGGGACGGACTCAGTCTTCTGCTCGTGGACCTGGACTCCGAGGGTGTCGCCATCAGACCGATCCCCAAGATCGGTCGCAACGCGGTCGCGTCGGCTGAGCTTTTCCTCCAGAACGTCTTCGTTCCCGAGGATAGAGTCGTCGGTGAGGTCGGGAAGGGCTTCTATCACCTCCTCCACAGCCTTAACGGAGAGCGGATCCTCGTTTCTGCGGAGGCGCTCGGGATCGGTAGATGGGCCGTCGAGAGGGCGGCGCAGTACGCAACCGAACGCGTCGTGTTCGACCGCCAGATCGGTAGCAACCAGTCCGTGCAACATCCGCTGGCCCAGGCCTACCTGCACCTGTTGGCCGCGTCCGAGGTGCTTTCTCGTGCCTTGCACGTCTATGAGACCCAGGGCGCACGCGCGGTGGGGGCGTTGGCGAACGGTCTGAAGTATCTGGCCTCGGAAGCCGCCTTTGCCGCGACCGACGCGGCGATGCAGACCCATGGTGGCTACGCCTATGCGCGGGAATATCACATCGGACGGCACTGGATCGAATCGCGTCTGCAGCGCATTGCCCCGATCAACAACGAGATGGTCCTCAACTACATAGCCGAGACGGCTCTCGGTCTGCCGCGGAGCTACTGAACGATGCCCGAGGCCGAGCTGCTGAAGGGACTCAGAGTCCTGGAGATCGCGGTCACCGTTCGTGGGGCATATTGCGGCCTGCTGCTCTCGCAGTTGGGCGCCGAGGTGACGCGGGTTCGCCTGCCCTTGGTCGCCGACTGTCCGCCAGAGTACGCAGACGGTCTGGCCCGGTCGTTGCACCAACGCAAGTCCACTGTCGACGGTGATCCGGAGACGTTGTCGGCCCAGATGGTCCGCGCCTTCGACCTCGTCATCACCGATTGTCTGCATGACGACGAGTCCGGCGGGCTCGGTCAGCGACTGGCCGAACGTGTGATTGACGTCGGTGGCGCCACGACCACGGTCATCGACGTGGTGCGGCCACCGACGTTCCGCGCATCCGTTCCGTCAGCACCCGCGGTGGTCAGCGCCGCCTCCGGGATGAGTTGGGGAATCGGACGAGCGGGCGAGGCTCCGCTGACGTTGCCGTACGACCTTCCCGACTATCTGGCTGCGACCGAGGCGGCCGGTGCGGCCGCGCTCACCGCGCTGCTCCGGCAGGTCGGCTCGAACCCGGGTCGACGGTGGAGTGTGAGCGCGACCGAAGTCGTCGCCTCCTACGTCGGCCAGATCTCGTCGGTCTTCCTGCCGTACGGGCGACCGTGGACCCGCGACGGTGCCCGGGCCACCATGTCCGGAGGGTCCTACCCGGGCGCGATGTTTCCGTGCCGCGACGGAAACATCTCGATCATGTGCCGGACGAACCGGGAGTGGCACGCGTTGCTCGATGCCATGGGCCACCCGGAGTGGTCGAGCCGCCCGGGGTACGACGATGCGCGGGTGGTGGCGCGACAGCACGCCGACGAGGTCGATCGATGGGTCCGGGCTTGGACAGCTGAGCACACCACCGACGCCATGACAGCGCTCGGGAAGCAGTTCAACTTTCCGGTGGCGACCGTGCTCACGGTTCAGGAGGCGATCGCGCTCAACCGGTTCAGCGAGGGGCGCCTGTTCGGCACTGCCCCGGGTGGAGTCCCCGCTGGACCCTGGATGGTTCACGAGCCACGACCGAATGCGCGAAGGATCCCGACGCAGCGGCGGCTGGCGCTAGAGCCGCGGGCGGGGAAGCCGCTGCACGGCCTGCGGGTGTTGGATCTGTCGTGGGTCTGGTCGGGACCGATGTGCACCGCGGCGCTGGCCGACCTGGGCGCTGAGATAATCAAGATCGAGCATCGGGGGCGTCCGGACCCGGCTCGCCTGCGCGGACGGGCACTGCGCGACGGCCGGCCGATCGACGGCCCCGAGCTCGAGCTGAGCACCTACTTCAATCAGATGAACCGCGGCAAGCGCAGCGTCAGCATCGACATCACGACAGAGCGAGGTGTCGAACTCGTTCTCGACCTGGCCGAGCGCTGCGACGTCGTCGTCGAGAACATGCGGCCGGGCGCGCTTACCCGCCGCGGCTTGGATTATGCCGCGATGAGTGCGCGGAACCCGGGGATCGTCATGCTGTCGATGTCGATGATGGGACAGACGGGGCCGCTTCGTGAGATCGGCGGCTATGCCCCGGTCATGTCGGGCCTGTCCGGTCTCGACTCCCTCGTGGGATATGGCGCGGAAGATCTCATCGGTCTGTACAACCCGGCGTTGGGTGATCCCAATGGCGCGGCGCATGCACTGGTCCTGTTGCTCGCTGCGCTCCGTCGTCGGGTCACGTTGGGGGCCGGCTGCTGGCTCGACGTCTCCCAGGTGGAATGCTTCATGTCGCTCATGAGGACGCCCATCGTCATCGCTGAAGCCGGCCAGGTGGTCTCGGTCCCGGCCAACAGCCATCAGCACTTTCCGGTCCAGGGGACGTTTCGCGCCTTCGGCACCGACGAGTGGGTCACCGTGGCCGCGCGCGGAGACGGCGAGCGGCGGGCGATCGACGAGTTGGTCGCCGACTCCGGCAGTTCGTCTTTGGTCGAGTGGGTTTCGGCTCGGGCGGCTGGCGAGACCGAAAAGGAACTGCTCACCCGAGGCGTCCCGTGCAGCCGAGTTCAGCAGTTCGAGGATGTCGCAGCCAGTGACTGGGCGGCGGCGGTCAGCCTGTTCCGCGTTCTCGACCATCCTCACCTCGGGCCTCGTCCGTTGTACACCGTGCCGTGGCATCGCGACGGAGGGCCCTCGTTCGCCGCGGACCGCTCCTCGCCTCTTCTCGCGTCCTCTACCGTTGACGTGCTCCGGGGAATTCTCGGCTGTACGACAGAGGATGTCGAGGCCTTGGCCGAAGCGGAGGTTGTTGATATTGGCGCGAAGGAGAGTCCATGATCCCCAAAACACCGGCTGAGTCTCGATCGAGCGACCGAGGCGCCGAATCACAGGACCTGGTCGTGACCGGTGCCGACCTCAAGCGGGCGTCGATCGTCGCGCACGCGGCCGAGCTCTTCGATCGTTCTGGATACGGCAACACGAGCATGACCGACATCGCCAATGCGGTGAATATCGCGAAGCCCACGCTCTACCACTACTTTCGGAGCAAGGAGGAAATCCTCTACTCCATCCATGAGGAGTTCATCACGATCCTGCTCAAGCGGCAGGAGGACCGCGCCGGGACAGGTCTGAACGCGAAGGAGCTGCTGCTCGAGTTCATCGCCGACATCATCGGTCTCATGGATACTCATCGGGGCCATGTGCGCGTGTTCTTCGAGCATCACCGCGAACTCTCGGCTGACGCCCAGAAGCTCATCCGACACAAGCGTGACGAGTTCCGCGAGAGACTGGTCGCCATCCTTGAACAAGGCGTCGACGATGGCGATTTCCGGGAGATCGACGTTCGGCTCGCCGCGTGGGCCGTTCTCGGAATGGCGAACTGGACCTACCAGTGGTACGTCCAGACCGGTACCTACACGGCGCGTCAGGTTGCCCAGCAGTTCTTCGGTTTCATCTCGCAGGGGATCGGAATCTACGGCGGTCCTGAGCTCGCACGGCATCCGACACCGTCTCGCCCGGCTGGTTCTCGATCCTGATCATGGGTTTCATGATCCGACCGTGCTTCGCATCGTCGAAGGCGGTCACCGCATCCTCCAGCAAGTAAACGTCCAGGAGTCGGTCCTCGTTGACGACGCCGGATCCGAGCACCTCGATCGCCCGGACGTAGTCCTCGCGGTGGTACGCGTAGCTGAAGCGGACGGTCGCTCCCTTGCGCATCCCGATCCTGAGGTCATAGGTCTCCGGGCCGTGCGGTATGCCGACGACGGTCACGAAGCCTTCCGGCTCGACCTCGGCCAGACCGAGTTCGAGCCCGAGTGGCGAGCCCGACGCCTCGACCCACAGCTGCGGGGCCTCCCCACCGAGCACCTCTCCGGCCAACGAGCCGTCCGGACGCACGACCGCCGTGTCCAGCCCCATCGACTCGGCCGTCGGGAGCCGGCGGGCCCGGTCGTGTTCGACTCCGACGATGGTGACCGACCACCCGCGGTGCCTGAGGGCGAGTGCAGTCAGGATGCCGATGGGTCCGGGTCCGGAAACGACCGCCTTCGCCGGTGGAAGATGGTCGGCCATGGCCGCCGCGTGTGCGCCGACCGCGGTCGGTTCGACCAGGGCGGCCAGAGTCAATGGCATCTCCTCGGGAACGACCACGATGCCGTCCGCCGGGACCACGCTGTACTCGGCCAGCCCTCCGTCGTAGCTCCACCCCGGGATGCCGCGGTGGCGACAGACGTTGGTGTGCCCGGCCCGGCACTGCTCGCATCGCCCACACTCCTGGATCGACACGACAGCAGCCTTCGAACCGACGAGGCCGGCGTCGGCGTCAGCTCCCACCTCGACGACGACGCCGGCGTATTCGTGACCCTGCACCAGTGGCGGGACGAACGACGTCGTGTCCGTGTAGTGAATACGCAAGTCGCTTCCGCACAGTCCGCAGTGCGACACCTTGATCAATACATCGTTCGGGCCCGGA
>Ga0302326_10023080_pt1 | contig 12697 bp, 15 predicted proteins | sample Palsa_T0_3_FD_202264 | JGI IMG/M metagenome (GOLD analysis project Ga0302326, IMG submission 202264) | Peat permafrost microbial communities from Stordalen Mire near Abisko, Sweden - Palsa_T0_3 | ecosystem: Environmental > Terrestrial > Soil > Palsa > Peat permafrost | place: Sweden: Abisko... | reverse complement strand
TTGGCGGGAGCACGCGGCTTCAGGTCGGCCGCACGGGCTCCGATCCGGACCGCCGCTCGCTGCGCGAGGCCCTCGGGCGCCGGGGTCGCGATCGCGTCCTCGTAGGCGACCATGACCTCAGCGGCAACCTGCGGCCACGCGAACCGCTTGGCACCCTCGGCCGCCGCCCGCCCCATCGCGAGGCGCCCCTCGGGATCCAGCCAGAGATCACGAAGCGCCTCAGCAAGAGCCTGCGCATCGCCCCGCGGGACGAGCACACCGTCGACGCCGTCGCGAACGACATCGCGGTAGCCGGCGATTCCAGAAGCGACCACCGGCGCGCCGGCGGCGAACGCCTCGGTCAACACCATCCCGAAGCTCTCGCCTCCGAGCGACGGTGCGCAGAGGACGTCGGCCTGCTCGAGCACGCTGCGCTTCTCATCCTCACCGACCTTGCCCAGAGCGCGAATCCCCCTGTCGTCGAGCAGCATCGGAGCGATCTCCTCGCGGCTCGCGCCGACCACCGTGAGCTCCGCGGGAACGTGCTCGCGAAGCGCCTCGAATGCCCTCAGCAGGATCGGCAGGCCCTTGCGCTCGACGGCCTGTCCGACGAACACGATCCGCAGCCGATCCGACGCTACGTGCCGGGTCGCGAAAGGCGGGATCTCGACGCCGTTCGGGATCACGCGATAGTGACCGCCGAAGAAACGCCGGCCGGTCCACGCCGCAGCTTCCGAGACCGCGATCCGCACGTGCAGGTGGTTGAGCACCCGCCGGGCGCCGATCACGTTGGCGATCCCGTTGGAGAAGCGGCTCTCCGAGAAGCTGTGGAAGGTACCCACGAGCGGCAGCCGCGTGGTATCGGCGCAAACCCAGCCGGTCACAGGCGCTACCGGCTCGTGGATGTGCACCACGTCGTAGCCACCGGTGCGGAGCTCACGTTGCATCGCCGAGACCCCGTGGGGCGTGATCGACAGGTTCGATACCGCGCCGTTGGCCTTGAATCCCACTGAGCGCCCGAGCGACACGAGATAGTCAGGCGCCGGTCGCGGTTGCGGCCTCGCGCCACGGTGGAGCACCGCGGAGAGGCGATTGTCCGGGTCGAACGGGGCGAGAACGCGGACATCGTGCCCGTCGGCCAGGAACTGCTCGGCCAGGGCCTCGATATGCCTCGTGACGCCGCCGGGGTAGGTCCACGAATACGGCGACACTAAGGCGACTCGCATACAGCCAATGGTACCGCGTCATCCAGCCGCGAGACCAGCGCAGAACCCGCATTTCTGGTGCGCGAGGATATTGGCGGCCGGCGTCCGGCCCGTTTTGGCGGCCGGCGCTCGGCCCGTTCTGGCGGTCGGCGCCCGGCCCGTATCATCCCCTTGTATGCCCGTCCGCCATTTCGTCAAGTACACGTTTCTGAAGGTGGATCCCGCCTGGCGGCGGCTGAACGAAGAGCGTCGTGTCGCGGACAAGCGCGAGTTCATCGCAGCGTGTGAGGACTTCGCCGACGGCCATCTGCTGCGCGCGTTCTCCCTTGTCGGCACCCGCGGCGACGCGGACCTGATGCTGCTCAGCCAGGCGCAGAACCTGGAGCGAATCCACGAGTTTCATGTCGTTCTGGCACAGAGCGGGCTGATGAAATGGTGCACGATCCCGCACTCGTTCCTGGCGATGACCAAGCCCTCGGAGTACTCCGAGGAGTCGCGCCTGGAGGTGCGTCCCGCACACGCCAAGTACCTGTTCGTATATCCGTTCGTGAAGACGCGCGCGTGGTACGCCCTCCCGGCGGACGAGCGCTGGCGGATCATGCAGGATCACATCCGCGTCGGTCGCGAGTTCCCGAGCGTCGACCTGAACACGAGCTACTCCTTCGGCCTCGACGACCAGGAGTTCGTGGTCGCGTTCGAGACAGACAATCCGGCCGACTTCCTCGACCTCGTGCAACGGCTGCGTGGCACCGAGTCGAGTTCCTACACGCTTCGCGACACGCCCACCCTGACATGTATCTCATGCTCGGTGGAGCGCGCGCTCGGCGCTCTTGACGGCGCGGCGCTGAGCCTCGCCGAACCCGCCGGGCGGTGAGCCCCACCAGCGCGCCCAACCCGCCGGGCGGTGAGCCCCACCACCGCGCCCGGGCGCTTGAGCCTGACCTCAGGCTCGGAGCAGCCGGGCCTTCGGTACGACGCCGTAGCGAATTCGGACCTCGATCCGCTCGGTGACCATATTCGGAGCACGCACAGCGATAGTCAGCCGGTCGCCGGCACGTAGAACGCGGCCCGCCAGTGAACGCAGCAGCCTCGGGACCAGACGGCGCGGAGCTGCCAGCTTGTCCCACGGACAGCCTCGGCCTACGCAAGTGATCGAGAGGGACCCATCCGAAGGCACGCCGCGGGCCTGGATCGCAACCAGACGGGTGTGCGCTCGGCTCCAGCTCCAGCTGATCTTGAACATGGTTCTCACGCGCCGCTCCTTGCCGGGGCTACCGTGGTTGCCGGGGGACGACACGGGGGGCACCGGTAGCGAGACCGACACCGGCGGCACGGTCGGCGCCGTCGCCGTCCCAGGGATCTCAGCGGGACCCGCCCAGGCCTTGTCGTACGAGTTCTCCCAGATGCCGCCGTCGCCGCCGCGCCAGAACACGTCCAGCGTCGACGTTCCCTGCATCGCGCTCGGCGCCGCCGCAAGTTTCCCCGAGGTCCCCGGGACCTCGCCCGGCGTCGACCACGCCGAGCCGTTCCACTCCGATCCGCCGAGGCCTCCGTCGGTCGCACGCCAGTACACGTCGAGACTCGAATCGATCGTGTCAGCCACGGCGCTCGGTGCGGACGCAGCCATGCCCGGCGTTCCCGGGACCTCCGCCGGCCCTGACCACGCCGAGCCGTTCCATGAAACCTCATCGAGCCCGCCGTCGCTCCCGGCCCAGAACACGTTCACGTCCTGCCCGCTGTGTAGCGCACTCGGCGCCGACGCCAGCGACCCGGCCGTCCCCGGCGCCTCATCCGGTCCAACCCAAGCGGACCCGTCCCAGACCGCTTCCTCCAGCCCGCCGTCGGTCCCCCGCCAGTACACCTCCAGGTCCGAGCCGATCGCCAGCGCGCTCGGCGCCGACGTCAGTGAACCGGCCGTGCCAGGCACTTCCGCCGGCGCCAGCCAGGCGGATCCGTCCCAGATCGATGCGTACAACCCGCCGTCGGTCCCGCGCCAGAAGACCTCGAGGTCCGAGCTGATCGCCACCGCGCTCGGCGCGGACGCCAACGCTCCGGCAGTTCCCGGGACCTCCACTGCCGCGCTCCAGCTCGAGCCGTCCCAGGAGATCTGCCACAGACCGCCGTCGGAACCCTGCCAGAGGACGCTCGGCTCGCCGTTGTACTGCACTGCGCTGAGCGAGCTGTCGTAGGGGGCGTTCGCGGCACCGGCCGCGGACGGGACCGCGCCTACCAGCAGCAAGACAATCGCCACCAAGAGCCCCCTGCTCCGAACGCCGGGCACGGGGCGTTTATAGCACCCTTCGGGGTCCGCCCCCGAAGCAAGAGCCTCGGGTCCGCCCGCGAAGTGAGAGCCTCGGGTCCGCCCGAAGTGAGAGCCTCGGGGTCCGCCCGAAGCGAGCGCCTCGGGGTCCCCCCCGAAGCGAGAGCGTCAGACCGCCGAAACCTCTTGTTCGTCCTTGACGGTGAAGGAGGAGCCGCAACCGCATGCCGCGATCACATTCGGGTTCTCGACCTTGAACCCGGCGCCCTGGAGCCCGTCGACGAAGTCGATGATCGACCCTTTGACGTACGGTAGGCTCGAGCGGTCGACGAGCAGGCGTATTCCCTTGTCCTCGAACACGGTGTCGCCGTCGCGCTGTTCGTCGAAGGCGAGCGCGTACTGGAAGCCTGAACAGCCGCCGCCGCGAACACCCACCCTCAGACCCGCGGTCTCCGCCTGCGAGACCTGCGACGCCAGGAACTCCTGAACCTTGACTGCGCTCTTATCGGTGAGAGTGATCATGCTTCAGTCAGTATAGCGGCAGCATCTCGCTACGCTTGAGAGCGTGAACCCGACCCCGCAGGAGCTGAAGGATCGGATCGAGGCCGGCATTCCGGGCGCCCGCGCAGACGTCAGCGGCGACGGCCGGCATTTCAACGCCGTCGTATCCGCGCCCGCATTCAGAGGCATCAGCAAGATTGCCCAGCACCGGCTCGTGTACGACGTTTTCGGCACTGAGGTCGGCCCCCGGATTCACGCCCTGTCCATCCAAACCATGCCGAGTGAGGAGCCATGACCGAAGAGACCAGCAACCCAATCCGGGAAGCGATCAAGGGCGCGATCGCCGACAACCCGGTGATGTTGTTCATGAAGGGCACGCCGGACCACCCCGGCTGCGGCTTCTCGGCCCGTGTGGCCGCGATCCTCGAGTCGCTCGACCAGCCGTTCGCCGCGGTCGACATCCTCCCTGATCCACGGATCCGCCAGGAGCTCTCGGCGCTTTCGAACTGGCCGACGATCCCCCAGCTGTTCATCGACGGCGAGCTCGTCGGCGGCTGCGACATCGTCAGCGAGATGTACCAGTCCGGCGAGTTGGCGCAGGCCCTTGGGCTCGAAGAGACCCCGGGCGAGGCCGCGACTGAGCCCGGCGCCGAGGCCGCGCAATCCGCGCCGCTCACGATCGAGAACCGGCTGTAGGGACGCTGTCGCGTAATTCGGGTCGGGCGTCGGCGCGTCGCGTTGTCGCCTCGCGTCCCGTCCGCGTCCGCGGCGGGCGGCGGGCGGCGGGCGGCGGGCGGCGGGCGTCGGGCGGCGGGCGGCGGGCGGCGGGCGGCGCGGCGAGAATCGTCCGTGATGCGTGTCGGACTTGGCGACGTTGCAGTGGTCGGGCGGGGGCGGTGTTCTTTTGCGCACCCCTGGTTCGCTTAAGCGCACCGGCCTCCGTTGCCGTGAGTTCCCGTCCCGTTATCACCTGCTTACAACCCCAGAGAGTTATGCGACAACCTCTAGGATTCAGCCCGGACGCCGGCGCAAGACGAGGAAGGTCACCATATGCTCCGTAGTCAGCCCCGACGGGCGCTCACGTTCGTGTTCGCCTGCCTGGTAATCCTCGCCGCCGCGCCCGCTGCGGCGCTGGCAACCACGCAGACAGCCACGTCCGGCGACGTGACCGCGACGTTCAGCTTCAGCGCCACGTCCCAGAACACCTATCCGGCGAAGACCCTGACGATCTCACGCGCCGGTGTCGTCGTCTACAACGAGCCCGTCACGTCGCGCTACTGCGGGCCGACCGGTGCCACGCAGGAGTACTGCGCCCCTGGCGCCCCCGAGGCGAATCAAAGCTCGGTTCACGTCGTCGACCTCGAAAACGACGGCGAGCCCGACGTCATCGTCGATCTTTACACGGGTGGCGCCCACTGCTGCAGCGTCGAGCAGATCTTCTCATTCGACGCGGTCACCGGGACCTACGTTCTCACTCAGCACGACTTCGAGGACCCCGGGGAGGAGATCAAGGATCTCGGTCACAACGGCCAGTACGAGTTCCTAACCGCCGATGATTCGTTTGCGTATGCGTTCACCGACTACGCCGACTCCGGGCTTCCGATCGAGATCCTCGCTTTTGCCAGCGGCCGCTTCACCAACGTCACGCGCCAATACCCGAAGCTGATCGCCAAGGACGCGGCGGCGTACTTGAAGTACTTCAAGCACGACCTCGGAGACGGCGAGGGCCTGATCGCCGCCTGGGCCGCCGATGAGGACAACCTCGGGCACAGGAAGCTGGTCGCCTCCACGCTCGCGAAGTACCTGAAGGCCGGCGACCTGCGCGGCGGCTTCTCCAGCCCGAAGAGCTTCATCAAGGCTCTGAACAAGCTCCTACACCACGATGGCTACCTCCGCTGACGCTGAGCTCGCCGCGCGCCAGGCGGGCGGCGGCCTCGCCCGCCAGGCGGGCGCCGGCCTCGCCCGCCAGGCGGGCGCCAGTCTCGCCCGCGATGCGGGCGCCGGCATCGTCGCGCTCCGGTTCGACGGCGCGACCCTCTACGCCCTCGACCAGACGCTGCTGCCTTGGCAGGAGGTCACGCTCGAGCTGAGAAGCGCGGCCGACGTCGCCGGGGCGCTGAAGCGGCTCGCGATCCGCGGCGCGCCGCTGATCGGGGTCGCAGGCGCTTACGGCGTGGCGGTCGAGCTCGCGGCGAACCCGGGTCGCGAGGCCCTCGACCGCGCGACCACGCTCCTGCGCGGCGCGCGTCCAACCGCAGCCAATCTCGCTCGCGCCGTCGACCGCGTCCGCGCCGCCGCGCTCGCGGTGCCAGCCGCAGAGATCGCCCCGGCCGCCCGCGCCGCCGCCGAGACGATCCACGCCGAGGAGTTGGCCGCCAGCGCGGCGATGGCGGCCAACGGGGCAGTCCTGCTCGCAGGGCGGCGGCGGCTCATGACCCATTGCAACAGTGGCGCGCTCGCCGGGCCCGGACGCGGCACGGCGCTCTCGGTGGTCGCCGAGCTGGCCGACCGTGGTGAGCTCGACGGCGTGATCGCATGCGAGGCACGTCCGCTCCTGCAGGGCGCGCGCCTGACCGTCTGGGAGCTCGTCAAGCTCGGGATCGCGCACGAGCTGATCGTCGACGCCGCCGCCGCGGGTCTGATCCGGACCGGTGCCGTCGACGCTGTGATCCTCGGGTGCGATCGTGTCGCCGCGAACGGAGACGTCGCCAACAAGGTGGGGACCTACGGGCTCGCGCTGGCCGCGAGGGCGGCGGCGATTCCCTTCGTCGTCGTCGGCCCGACCTCTTCGATCGACTCCGCGGCGCCCTCCGGCGAGGAGATCGCGATCGAGGAGCGCGACGCGGACGAGGTCCGCCTCGCGCTCGGGAAGCCGCTGACGCTTCCTGGAACGCGCTGCCGGAACCCCGCGTTCGACGTCACGCCCGCCGAGCTCGTGACCGCGCTCGTGACCGAGCGCGGGGTCGCCTCGCCGGTCAACGCCGAGTCGATCTCGGCGTTGCTCGACGGGGCCGCGGTTAGCATCGGCCTGTGACCGCAGCCGTTCCAGCGCCATCACCGTGAGGGTCGCTCGCTCGCTAACGCTCGAAGAGGTCCGCGTCGAGGAGATCGAAGACCCGGTCGCGGGCCCCGGCGAGGTCGTGTGCGACGTGCTCGCCTGTGGCGTGTGCGGGTCCGACGTGACCGACTGGTACGTCGCCCGCAAGCTTCCGACCGTCCTCGGCCACGAGCCGACGGGCGTCGTGACCGCGGTCGGCGACGGCGTCGAGTCGGTGGCGGTGGGAGATCGCGTCGCGATCCACCATCACGCCCCTTGCGGTCAGTGCCGCCGCTGCCTGCGCGGCCATGAGACGCTCTGCGAGAGCTTCCGATCGAGCGCGCTCGACCCGGGCGGGTTCGCCGAACGGGTCCGCATCTCAGCCGAGCTGACCCCGGAGCTGCTGGCGCTACCGGAGGACCTCGATCCGGTAGCGGCGACGTTCGTCGAGCCGCTCGCGTGCATCCTGCGCGCCCAGGACCGCGCGGGACTGCGCGCCGGTGACAGCCTGCTCGTCGTCGGGGCCGGAGCCATGGGCCTGCTCAGCGTCGCCGCGGCGCGTGCCCGCTCGGTAGCGGCCGTCTGGGTCCGCGAGCCGCGCCCTGACCGCCTGCAGCTGGCCGAGCAATGGGGCGCCGAGCGGCACGGCAACGAGCTGGTCGACGTCGCGATTGTGTGCACCCCGAAGCCGCAGGCGATCGCCGCAGCCGCAGCCGCGCTCGCGCCCGGCGGGACGCTGTGCCTGTACGCGCCGCCCGCCCCCGGCGATCCGCCCGCGGTCGACGGCACGGAGCTGTTTCTGCGCGAGCTGACCGTGACGGCGAGCTACTCCGCCGGCGCGGGTGACATGCGCGCGGCCCTCGCGCTGCTCGCAGACGGGTCGATCGATCCGCTGCCGCTCGTATCCCACCGGCTGCCGCTCGAAGAGGTCGGAAGAGCGCTCGAGCTCCAGCGGCGCGGCGAGAGCCTGAAGACCGTGATCGTGCCGTGAGGGCGGCGATGCTGCACGGGCCCGGGGACCTGCGGGTCGAGCAGGTTCCCGATCCGGAAGGCGATTTCGTCGTTGCCGTGCACGCCGCAACGACGTGCGGCACCGACGTCAAGATGTGGCGCCACGGACACCGGGCGCTCGGGCCTTATCCCTGCGCGTTCGGGCATGAGACCGCGGGGGAGCTCGTTGATACGGGGGAGCTTGTGCTCGTGTCGGATTCGGTTGCGTGCGGCGTGTGCCCGCCGTGCCGCGCCGAGCGCCCGCAGATCTGCCGTGCACCGACCTGGGTGCTGGGCGGGTTCGCCGAGTTGATCGCGGCCCCGGCGGCCGCGATCCACGCAGTCCCGGATGGCCTCACGGCAAGCGGGGCGGCAATGGCCGAGCCGCTGGCCGCGGCGCTCCACGCGATCAGCCGGGGCAGCGACGCCGATGACGTCGGTGTGCTCGGCGGCGGGCCGATGGGCCTGATGCTCGCCGCGCTGCTGGCCGCGGAGGGCCGCACCGTGACGGTCGCGGACCCCCACCTCGCGCGGCGCGAGCAAGCGGCGGCGCTCGGCGTCGAGGCCGTCGAGCGGCTGTCCGCGCATGCGCTCGTGTTCGAGGCCGTCGGGCGCCCGGGCGCCTGGCGGGATGCGACCCGGGCGGCACAGCCGGGAGCGGTCGTGGTGCTGGTCGGCGGCTGCCCGCTCGGAAGTGAGGTCGCGCTCCCCGCGGACGCGATCCATTACGAGGAGCTCGATCTACGCGGGTCCTTTCACCACTCCCGCAGCGAAGTCGACCGTGCCCTTGCCCTGCTCGGTTCTGGCGTGGTCGATTGGCGCCTGCTCGCCGGCGACACGATCGGGCTCGACCAGCTCCCCGACGCATTGAGCGCACCGCCGACCGAGCATGCCAGCAAATGGATAATCGACCCGCGGCTGCCGTGATCTGGAGACCGGGGGAATCGGCCTATCGGATCCCACCGCGCCCCGACGCATTTGCCCCTGGCAAATGCGTCAATGGAATCGGCGCCAGCCGATTCCACTGCCCCTGGCAAATGCGTCAATGGAATCGGCGCCAGCCGATTCCACTGCCCCTGGCAAATGCGTCAATGGAATCGGCGCCAGCCGATTCCACTGCCCCTGGCAAATGCGTCAATGGAATCGGCGCCAGCCGATTCCACTGCCTCCGGCAAATGCGTCAATGGAATTTGCCCCTGGCAAATTTCACATACTCGACGATCCGGCGCGAGTCGCAGATCGCCTCGCCGTCGATCACGAGCACGGGAACGCGGACCTGGTCGGTGAGCGCCTCGACCTCCTCCCGGCGGGAGCGCCGCTGCGAGACGCGAACCTGCTGGAAGGGGATGTTCTCGCGGGCGAGAGCGCGCGCGACGCGGCCGCAGGGACATAGCCAGTTGGTCGGAGCGGTGCACCGGTAGAGCGTCGCCATCGCTGCTCAGAAGATACGGGTCATCGAGCCGCTCGCGTATCTGCGCACCACCGCCGCTCAGGAGATCCGAGCTACCAGCGAGCCCACCTGGCGAATCGCCCCCCCGGCAAGGCGGAGCCCCAGCGGCTGGCGCGCGCCCGGCCGGGCGAGCCGGTCGCCGTCGCGCTCGCGGTACCACTCGATCGTGTCTTCGAGGCAGTCCTCGTGGGGCGATGTCGTCCAGCCGAGCTCTCGCTTCGCTTTCGTGTTCCGGAACGCCCAGCGCAGCGACGCCGCGCGCAGCTCGGCGGCCGTCGCCGGCGCCGAGCCAGGAATCCACTCGCTCGCGGTGGCGAGTGCGAGCGCGGCCGTGGCGGGAAGCTTGAGCGCGGGGGGCTCGACGCCCGACAGGCGTCCGAGGTCGGCGAAGAGGCGATCGAGCGTGAAGTTGCGGTTGCCGAGGATGTAACGCTCCCCGACACGACCGACCTCATCCGCCAGCAGATGACCCTTCGCTACATCCTCGACCGCAACGATGTTGACCGTTCCGTCCACGTAGACCGGGATCTGCTGGCGCAGGAACCGCCGCACGAGCACGGTCGATGAGCGGCCGGGATCTCCCGGCCCGAGCACGTAGGTAGGGTTCACGATCACCGTCGGCAGGCCGCGTGCGACCAGGCGCAGGACCTCCACCTCGGCTTCGTGCTTGGCGTCAAGGTATGGGATCCCGTATCTGCCGGCGTCCCAAAACTGGGTCTCGTCCGCAGTGGACCCTTTCGGTGCGGGACCGATGGCCGCGACCGAGGACGTGTAGACGACGCGCTCCACGCGAGCGCGCAGCGCCTCCTCGAGCACGATCCGGGTGCCCTCGACGTTGACCGCGAAGGTTCGCGCCCTGCTCAGGGCGAGGTTGGCCGTGCCGGCCGCGTGGAAGACACGCTCGACGCCGCGCAGCGCGCGGCGAATCGCGCGTCGGTCGAGGATGTCCGCCCGCACCTCCTCGACGTCGAGCCCCGCCAGCGCATCCACGTTCGAGCTCGCACGTACGGTCACGCGGACGTCGTCCCCCCGCTGTATGAGCAGACGGGCTACGTGCGAGCCGATCAGGCCCGTCGCCCCGGTCAGGAGGACGCGTGGCACGAGCGCCCGCGCTGGAAAGGCCCACCGGCAGCCGGCGGACCTGCGACTACCGGTAGCGTGAAGAGGTCAATGGACCGCGTCGCCCTTGTCTCCGACACCTGTCACTACCTCCCGCGCGAGTTAGTGGAGGCCAATGGCATCCACGAGGTCAGTCTATATGTCCACCGCGACGGGAGGACCGAACGCGAGAGCGATCTGCGCGACTACGACGCCTACTACGCGCAGCTCGGTGCCGCGGCCGAGCTGCCGACCACGTCCCAGCCCTCGATCGGGGACTTCCTCGCGGTCTATGAGCCGCTGCTCGAGAGCGGCATGGAGATCGTGTCGATCCACCTCTCCGGCGCGCTCTCGGGGACCGTCCGATCCGCGGAGCAGGCCCGCGATCAGCTTGGCGATCGCGCGGGGCGCGTGCACGTGATCGATTCGGCTACCGGCTGCGGCGGTCAGGGCCTCGTCCTGCTCGCCGCCGCCGCAGCGGTCGGAACCGGTGCCGACAGCGCCGCGGTGCTCGCCCGGGCTGAGGAAGCGAGAAGAAAGCTGAAGATGTGGTTCGCGGTCGACACGCTCGAGTACCTCCGCCGCGGCGGTCGCATCGGCAGCGCCCAGGCATGGCTCGGCACGGCGCTCAAGATCAAGCCGATCCTGGCGCTCGAGTCGGAGATCACCCCGTTCGAGCGTGTGCGGACCTCGCGTCGCGCCTTCGAGCGAATGGTCGACCTGATGCGTCGCCGCTGTGCCGACGGCGCTGAAGGATGGGCGATACAGCACATCCAGGCTCCGCGCGAAGCCGAGGCCCTGGCGGAACGCGGACGGGAGATCTTTGGCCACGAGCCCGCATTCGTGTCAGAGATCGGCCCCGTCATCGGAACCCATGTGGGCCCGGGCTTGCTGGGCGCCGGGAGCACTGGCGCCTCGCTGCTGGAACCGCGACGAAACCTCCATTAAAGCTGTCAATCCTGGTGCGGATGCCGGTTCGCGTGGATCATCCATGCCCCGCGGGAGGTCCGACTCCCCTTCAGCAGAACGGAGCACTGTGATGGTCGTAATCGCCATGGGTATCGTCATCGCGGCAGCATGGGTCGCAGTCCTGGTCTTTGTTGTCGCCCTGTGTTATGTATCGGCGCAGGCCGATAAAGCGACACGCATGGAGGTGGCCGCTTTCCCGATGGCCACGCGCGCGGGTCGTGAAGCCGCCCCTGCACCGGCCCCGGCACCCACGCCGCCGCGCCCCCGCAGCGTGGGCCGGCCGGCCGGGACGATGCCGCTCGTGAGCTGAGAGATTCCGCGAGGCGGCGCCGGCGTCACGGCCCGCGAGGCGGCGCCGGCGTCACGGCCCGCGAGGCGGCGCCGGCGTCACGGCCCGCGAGGCGGCGCCGGCTTTAGGGCCCGCGAGGCGGCGCCGGCTTTAGGGCCCGCGACGGACCCAGGCGACCATTTAGTCGGCTGCGCTCGCGATCGACCCGGCCGCGCTCGCGATCGAGTCCGCCGCGCTTGTCAGCGCGGCGCGCTGGCGGCGCCTGCGGCGGCCACCGAACAGGAGCGATCCGACGGCGGCGACGCCGCCGCCGAGCACGAAACCGGCGACGCCGGCGCCGATCAGAACCTCTTTCTGGTGCGCGACAAGCTGCTTGCGCCAATCGGACAGCTCGACGACCTCGACCCGCAGCTTGTCGAGGGAGACAGCGAGCTGCTGGCGGTTCTCCTCGATCGACGCGCGGATCTCCTCAGGGGTGCGAGACGCCATCAGCTCCTGCTCTCCGGCTTCGCCGTCACGGTCGCCCGGATCTTCTGCGCCTCGTCGATCGCCTGCGTCGGCATCGGAGCGCCGACCTTGAGGTGCTTGTAGGCAAACAGGCCCCCGGCGACGGTCAGCGCGCCGAGCACGACGAGGACGATCAGGAAGCCGAGCCAGACGCTCCCGAGCAAATCGTTCAGCCCCCAAGCTGCGGTGGCCAGCAGGTAGATGAAGGCGAAGATGCCGAAGACGGCCGCGGCGGCGCCGATCGCCAGCCCGCGTGCGAGCTTCGTCACCTTCTGCGTGATCTCCGCCTTGGCGAGCTCGATCTCGTCGCGGATCAGCACCGTCACCCGCTCGGAGACCTCGGTCACCGTGGTCGCGATGTTCTCGGGCTTGCCGTTCTCAGCGGGCAAGGCGCCTCAGGATCATCGCCGAT
>Ga0302326_10023079_pt1 | contig 12697 bp, 9 predicted proteins | sample Palsa_T0_3_FD_202264 | JGI IMG/M metagenome (GOLD analysis project Ga0302326, IMG submission 202264) | Peat permafrost microbial communities from Stordalen Mire near Abisko, Sweden - Palsa_T0_3 | ecosystem: Environmental > Terrestrial > Soil > Palsa > Peat permafrost | place: Sweden: Abisko... | reverse complement strand
TTCCCCGGTGCCGGCCACCCGAGCCTCCCCGGCCCCGGCCACCCAAGCCTCCCGGGTGCCGGCCACCCGAGCTTCCCCGGCCACCCGAGCTTCCCCGGTGCCCTCAGCAGGCCAGCCGGGGCTGGCCGCGAATCACCGCCTGAACTCCATCACGACCATCGCTCGCAGGCAGCATCGCTGTCCGCTGTGCCGGGGGTGCTGAATCCGGCCGGCAACTGGGGACCGCCGGACGCGCCGTATGCCGACGCACCTGACAGAACGCAACACGCCGACGTACCTGACAGAACGCAACTGTGGTCAGCCCAGGTGGCCACGGCAGCGGGCCTGGCGACCCAGACACATGATGAGGCCGCCTTCGATAATGACCGGCTGCAGGCCGGGGATTTCCGGAATGCGGACGCCGTCTGGCTGGCGGGGCGGATTCTCTCGGATGCTGATGATCAGGCTGCCGAGATAACGCAGCAGGCATCCGGCGAGGCCGTGACGATACGCGCGGAAGCTGAACGGGAGGCCGCCGAGATAAGGCAGCAGGCTGCCACGATACGCAAGGCTGCTGAACGGGAGGCCGCTGAACTGCGGGCTGCCGCTATGACGATGTCGGCTGACCTTGGCCGGGTGGCTGCATACATCACGGAAAACCTCACTATCCCCGCGATGCCGGCCACGAAGCCAGCGGCCGAGCCAGCTACCAAGCCATCAGCCCGGCCAGCTACCAAGCTAACGGGCCGCCCTGCTGCCAAGCCAGCAGCCCTGCTGGCCGGCCGGCCAGCAGGCGGCCCGCCCCGGCAGTACGCAGCCATGCGGCTGACAAGGGCCGTCGTTGCGGCCTTGCTCCTCTTTGCCGTGACAGCCGGAACTACGGAGATAGCGCTGCACGGATACAGCTTCTTCGTCTTCCGGGCTGCGGGGACAGGCTCGACGCCTAACAGCGGCCTTAAGGAAGATCAGGGTCCGGGCCAGCCTGACGCGCCGGGGGCACATCCGCCGCAGGCAGTGCATAAGCGGTAACCCGGCCTGCTGGGCAGCCCCAGACCAGGACCGTTGTCCCGCGCGCTACGGAAGGAGGAGCCTGCAGATGCCTAGAACTGCCACAGACAGGTGGATGGCGCAGGATTTTACATTCTCGGCCGGGACTATCAGGAAGCAGGCACTCGCGCTCTTCCTCTTGCGCCTTCCGGCGCTGGTCCCGTTGTTCTTCATATCGCGCGCTGTCATAACGCTAAACAATAACACCATGAACGGCGCGGTAGCCGACGTGCTGGGGGACGGAGGCGAGGCACTCTTGTTCCTGACGCTGCTCGTTACCCCGATGATTACCGTAACCAGGCAGCGATGGTTCACCCCGCTCCGGCGATGGTACGGCATAATGTTTGCGATTACGGCCATCTCTGATGCAACCATCGCATCTATTACAACGGGGTTTGCCGGAGGTGTGTTCGGCCGGGTCGCCGGGCATAGCTTTCTGCTGGCCGGACTTACGATGGTGGTCCTGGTAATCCCGCTGCTGGCCACAGCCAATAATCCGGCGCAGCGATGGCTCGGAAGGTACTGGAAGCCGCTGCAGAAGATGACCTACGTAATCTGGGGGCTGCTATTTGTGCACCTGTCGCTGCTGGAGGGATTTGGGTTCCAGCATGGCGCAAATGGCTCAGGGCATCCAACTGACGGTGACCCTATCTTTCATCAGCGCCTATACCAGTATGCCGCATGCAGCATCCCGCTCCTCGTTCTCAGGCTGCCACCGGTAAAACGCTGGATCGCCGGGCAGCAAAAGGCCGACCGGCAGTGGGCGGTATACCTTACCGTCCTGCCGCTTGCCGTGCTATTTGTAGTCGGGTTCTCCTTCATCGTAAATGAGGAGATCTTTAAGGGAGTTGACGCCTTTACGCTGCATCCTAGCGATGAATGACGGGACAACAGGGGGTGGATGGGCACGGCACCGGAACTCCTGGCCCAGGAAGCAGGCCAGGAGTCCTCGTGCCGGGAATGCGGATGCGCTCAGCCCTTCTGCACCGCCTCGGTATACAGGTAAACCGGCCCAGTGCGCGAGCACGCGGCAAACGGGAACGGGATGACCTTGGATGTGAACTGGTTCGGCGGGTAGATGCGCAGGCCAGCTGCCGTGACCGGGTCGCAGGGCTGCTGCGGGTTCCCGAAGTTCTCAGCATCCGCGATTTGCAGCAACACGGTTGCGGTGGCGCCGCGGCCGAGCCTGACCAGCGGCCCGGGCGAACCGTTGCGGGAAGCCGCGCTGCCGAGCTGATGGCGGCTGAGATTGACCGCGGAGACCCCTGGATAGCCGTAAAGGGTGCACGCCCGCCCGGACAGGTTGGTGAAGTTCAGGGTGTAGTCGGCGCCCCCGGCGTAGCCGTCTCCGTTGGTGTTCAGCCAGACGACGAGCCCGGATGTTGCGCAGCCCGGCGTGCTGGCCGCGACGGCAGGTGCCGCCGGGGATGCTGCGGCAGCCAGCGCGGCCACCGGCACCAGCGCTGCGGCGCAGGCTATGGCGGCAGCGCCGATCAGTCGCCTTCGGGAGTAAGAGAGCAGGTGCATGGCGTCCCCCTTTGCTAGACGGCAAGGACCTATGCACCCGTTATGACTATGCGGCAGGTTCACTGGTTGCGGTCCCCCCGCGCGGATCTCCCTGGCCTGCGGTCTGCGGCGGGGTGAATCCCGCTAGCGACCACCTCGGGACGTGACCGATCCCTGGATTCACCCCCTGGCAACTGGGAGCGGGAGGGCAGCCGGGCTCAGGTGAACCAAACACGGTGACCGGCCGTTACCTTCCGTATCTGCTCAACTACAAAACGTTGATTCCGACTACGGGGAGGTCACCGTGCTGCTGGGTACCGGACGGCATTGGCGGATTCTGCTGGCAGTAACGGCAGCCCTGCTCGGCGGGGCTGCGTGCTCGTCAGCCGTGCATCCCGCTGGCACGAGATCAGCAGCGGTCGTACGGGCCGCGCAGCGTCCCTACCTGCAGCGGTTCCATACCGTTAGCCAGATCGCCAGCACCGTGCCGGCGAACGGCGACGTCAACCCTTACGGGGTCACGCTGGTTCCGCAGACGGCAGGCAAGCTGGTCCGGGGCGACATCCTGGTGAGCAATTTCAACAGCAAGGCCAACGTGCAGGGAACGGGCAACACGATCGTCGAGATCTCCCCGGGCGGCTCCATGCGGCCCTTCGCGCGGCTGAACGCGCTGCCGTCGTCCGACCGGTGCCCTGGCGGGATCGGCCTGACCACGGGGCTGGAAGTGCTGCCAGGCGGCTGGGTGGCCGTAGGCAGCCTGCCCACCGTCAAAGGCGGCGTGCTACCTGCCCTGAACCCCACCGGCTGCATCATCGTGCTCGACAGCCACGGGAAGCCCGCAGAGACCTGGGTGAGCAAGGACATCAACGGGCCATGGGACATGACCATGCGGGCCGGGCACGGCCATGCGGCGCTGTTCGTATCGAACGTGCTCAGCCGGGCCGGTGGTCCCCATTCGGTGCCGCCTGCCTCCGGGATATGCACGGTGGTGCGCGTCAACGTCTCGCTGTCTCCCGGCGCCCGCCCCCGGATGACGAGCGTGACGGCGGTCGGCGGCGGATTCCCCTGGCGGAAGAACAAGGCCGCCCTCATCCAGGGTCCGACCGGGCTCGCCCTGGGGCACGGCGGGACCCTCTATGTTGCCTCGACGCTCGGCGACAGCATCACGGCCATCCCGGCCGCGATGACCAGGACAACGCCGACCATGCCGGGGGCGGGAGTCCTGACCAGCGGCGGCTCGCTCAGCGGCCCGCTTGGCCTCACCGCCGCCCCGAACGGTGACCTGATCGCCGTCAACGGCAACAACGGCAGGGCCGTTGAGGTCTCCCCGGCGGGCCGCCAGGTGGCGACCGTGACTCTCGTCCCGCACGGCGCCGGTGATCTCTTCGGCGTGATCACCTCGGCGGACGGCCAGGGGCTGCTCTTCGTCAACGACGGCACCAACGCGCTCGACTTGTTCAGCGCCTGACCGGGGGGCGCGGAGACCAGCGTGCCGGGGAACGCCACGGGATAGGGCAGGCCAGGGGCACGGGATAGGGCAGGCCAGGAAAACGGTCACCAGAGCCGGTGACGCCTACGTCGCCGGCCCGGCCCGCGCGGCCTGGGCCCCCGCCGCGCGGGCGCGCCCGGCGGACAGCTCGCGTTCGGCGGCGTTGCGGGTCAGCGCGGCCGCGCGCTCGAACTCCAGCCGGGCCTCGTCCGGGCGCCCTAGCTTCATCAGCAGATCCCCGCGCACGCTCGGCAGCAGGTGGTAGCCCCGCAGCGAGGGCTCGGCGGCGAGCACGTCGACCAGGTCGAGTCCGGCCTGCGGGCCGAAGGCCATCGACACGGCGACCGCCCGGTTCAGCTCGATCACCGGGGAGGGCGTCACCTCGGCGAGGATCGCGTACAGGCCGGTGATACGCGCCCAGTCGGTGTCCCCGGACCGGAACGCGCGAGCGTGGCAGGCGGCGATGGCGGCCTGCAGCGCATAGGGCCCGCGTGCCCCGCCGAGCTGCTCCGCCTGGGCCAGGGCCGCCAGCCCGCGATTGATCAGCAGGCGATCCCAGCGCGACCGGTCCTGGTCCAGCAGCAGGACCGGCTCCCCGGACGGCCTGGTCCGGGCGCGGACCCTGGATGCCTGGATCTCCATCAGCGCCGCCAGGCCATGGACCTCCGGCTCCCCGGGCGTGAGCTGAGCAAGGACGCGGCCAAGGCGAAGTGCGTCCTCGCAGAGCGCCGGGCGCATCCAGTCATCGCCGGCAGTGGCCGAGTAGCCCTCGTTAAAAATCAGGTAGATGACCTCAAGGACAGCGGAGAGGCGGCCGGGCCGCTCAGCGCTGCCCGGCACCTCGAAGGGCACCTGCGCCCCGGCGAGGGCCTTCTTGGCCCGGACGATGCGCTGCGCGATCGTCGGTTCCGGCACCAGGTAGGCGCGCGCTATCTCGGCGGTGGTCAGGCCGCCGAGCAGCCGCAGGGTCAGCGCAACCCGCGCTGGCACGGCGAGCACCGGATGACAGGCGGTGAACACCAGCCGCAGCAGGTCATCGTCGATGTCATCGGAGAAGGCGTGATCGAAGTCGGGCGTGACGCCGTCCCCCTCCGCCTCCAGCGCGCGGCCGATCTGGGCGTACTTCAGTTGCAGCTCCCGGTTCCGGCGGAACAAGTCGACTGCGCGGCGCTTGGCGACGGTCATCAGCCAGGCACCGGAATTGCGGGGAACCCCGGATTCGGGCCATTGCTCCAGCGCGGCGACCACGGCATCCTGGGCGAGTTCCTCGGCCAGGCCGATGTCATTGGTGTACCGGGCGAGTCCGGCGATGAGCCGCGCTGATTCCATCCGGACGACGGCCTCGATCGCAGCATGAGTCTCCGAGGCCGTCACGACTACCGATCAGATCATCCGCCGGCCGGCCAGGGCAAGGCAGATCCGGCGGAGTTCCGGCTCCGGCGGAGCCCGGGCCGGACTCCGCCGGCCGGTGACGCCGGGCCGGACTCCGCCGGGCCGGTGACGGTCAGTAGACCTGCCGGATCGTGCTCTCGCCCGCACCGGCGATGGCCAGGAATCGCTTCGTCCACTCGATTGCCTCGTCCTTGTCGCGGACCTCCATCAGCGCCCAGCCGCCGACCAGCTCCTTTGCCTCGGTAAAAGGCCCGTCGAGCACGGTGAAGTTCCCGTCGGCGTACTTCACCCTGGTGGCCTCCCCGGCGGGCGCGAGCCCGCCGGTGGCGAGCAGGACGCCGGCCTTGGTGGCCTCCTCGATGAACTTGCCCATCTCGCTCATGAGCTCCGGGCTCGGCGGCGGCATCGGCGTCGACGGATCGGCCAGCGTGTATCCCAGGTATCGCATCGTCCTCGTCCCCTCTGTCGGTGACCGGCCCGCTGGTGGCGGCGCGGCCGGTGGCCGGGCTGGCGATGTTCACCACGGCCCGCCCGTTCTTGCCCATGCGTCGAACGCCGCGGCGCCGGATCGACACCAGGCCGGAAGATACTGCGGAATTCTCCGGCCGCCCGGTCAGGCCCGGTCGTAGGCCCAGATCGTGGTCTTGGTTCCGAGCAGCCGGATCTGATGCCTTTCCCGCATCCTCAGCTGAGCGGGAACCACGCTACGGGGGAGCTGCGGGGCAAGCAGGATGACCCGCCCGCCTGGCCGGGTCACGCGGGCCGTCTCGGCAAGGACGGCGGCCAGCCATTGCCCCATCTCGCCCTGAACGTCGTACTGCTGGCCGAACGGAAGGTTGGACACGCACGCGCCGACGGAGGCGCCTGCCAGATCCAGCCGGCGGGCATCGCCGACCTTGACGGCGGCAGCAGGGACGTTGCGGCGGCTGACGTCCATGGCTGCCGGGTCGGCGTCACGACCCTCGGCCTCCCAGCCGGCGGCGAGCGCCTCGGCGAGGATCGTGCCCGATCCGCAGCACGGGTCGAGCAGGAGCCCGCCGGCGGGCCCGGCCAGGCCGACCATGGCGGCGGCCACGGTGGGACGGAGCGCTCCGGAGCGCTCCGTCACGCGCCCGCGGTGCTGGCGCATGCTGGCATCGGACAGCCGGATCCCGGCAACGAGGCGGCCGGGGGCATACTCGCTGATCCACACCTCGAGCCGGGCCGGATCGGCGATGCTCCACTTCCGCTTGTCCCTGCTGACCGCCGCGGCGAGCTCGCGCCGCAGGTCGGTGCGGAGAAACGACGTCTCCTGGAGCACCCGCGCGATGACCCGGAAGGTGATCGCGGGCGTCAGCGGCCCGGCCTCCTCCGCCCAGATCGAGAGCGCACGCTGCACGCGCTCGGGCTGCCAGGTCCGGCTGGCGATCCAGTGCGGCCTGTCGCCGTCGGTCCGCAGCGTCCGCCCGACCTCGGCGAAAAGATCCTCGATAGTGCGCACCGACCGAAGCTGGCGGCGGCGGCCGCGGTCAACGTCGAGCAAGACGACGTCGGACCGGCCGTCGAATCCGTAACCGGTGACCCGCACCCCGTCGAGTGTCTCCAGTTCGCGGCCGGCCAGCCGGGCCAGCCCGGGCACCGCGGTGGCGAACATCGGAGATGACACGCACCAAGGTTAGGCGTGGCCGCCCGGCGGCGTTCCCGCGATGGCCAGCGGTCACCGCGCGGCAGCGGTCACCGCGCGCCGGCCAGCGCGGCGTCGCTAGGCTGGCGCGATGAGCAGGGACACCGATCGTGAGCATGTGCCGGCGCCGATGCGCCGCGATGTCCGGCTGCTCGGCGGCGTGCTCGGCGATGTGCTCCGCCAGGCCGGCGGCCAGGACCTGCTCGATGACGTGGAGCATCTCAGGCACCTGGTCATCGCGGCGCGGCGTCCCGATCCGGGGGATGATGCCGCTGGCGAGATCGCGGCCCTGGTCGCCTCCTGGCCGCTGGAGCGCGCGGAGGCCGTCGCGCATGCGTTCACCGTCTACTTCCACCTCGCCAACCTGGCCGAGGAGCATCAGCGGATCCGGACCCTGCGCAAGCGGGACACCGCGGCGCAGTCGCCGCGCGAATCGCTTGCCGTGGCGGTCGCGAGCATCCGCGAGCTTGGCCCCGAGCGCGCCGGCGGCCTGCTGGCGGGCCTGCGCGTGCACCCGGTCCTCACCGCCCATCCCACCGAGACCCGCCGTCGCGCGGTGACCGAGGCGCTACGGCGGATCGGGGTGCTGCTGGCCAGCCTGGACGACAGCCGGCTGGGCGCGAGCGACCATGCGGAGGCACTGCGCAGGCTCCGGGAGGAGATCGACCTGCTCTGGCGGACCGCTGCGCTGCGGGTGCAGGCGATGCAGCCGCTTGACGAGGTCCGCACGATCATGGCCGCGTTCGACGAGACGCTGTTCCAGGTGGTGCCTGCCCTGTACCGGTCGCTCGACCGGGCGCTGCAAGGCCAGCGGTCCGGGGACGCTGCTGCCGTCGCGCCCGCGTTCCTGCGGTTCGGCAGCTGGGTCGGCGCGGACCGGGACGGCAATCCGTTCGTGACGGCACAGGTGACCAGGGAAACGGCGGAAATCCAGGCCGACCACGTGCTGCGCGCCCTGGAGAACGTGACTGCCAGGGTCGGGCGCGCGCTGACGGTGCATGCCGAGCCGACCCTGGCCGGGCCGGACATCACCCGCGCGCTCGGGGCCGCAGGCGAGGCACATCCGGACCTGCTGGCCGAGCTGGCCGAGCGCTCTCCGGGGGAGCCGTATCGCACCTATCTGCTGTATGCAGCACGGCGGCTGCGCGCGACCCGGCTGGGCGAGACCGGCCTGGCCTACGGCGGCCCGGCGGAATTCATCGCGGACCTCTGCCTCGTGCAGCGCGCGCTGGCCGGCACGGGCGCCACCCGCCAGGCGTTCGGCGAACTCCAGCACCTGCGCTGGCAGGCAGAGACGTTCGGCTTTCACCTGGCCGGGCTCGAGATCCGCCAGCACAGCGCGGTGCATGCCCGGGCACTGGAGGAGATCCGCGGCGGCGGTCCGCACTCGGCGCAGACCAGCGAGGTGCTCGCGACCTTCCGGGCGGCAGCATGGATCCAGGACCGGTTCGGCCCGGCGGCCTGCCACCGTTACGTAGTCAGCTTCACCAGGTCGGCCGCGGACATCGCGGCCGTCTACGAGCTAGCCAGCCTCCCGATTTATAACGAGCCAATCCCCGTACTCGACGTGGTCCCGCTGTTCGAGAGCGGGGCTGACCTCGCGAACGCCACCCAGGTGCTGGACGACATGCTGAAGCTCGAGCCAGTGGCGGCGCGGCTGGCCGCCACCGGCCGGCACCTGGAGGTCATGCTCGGCTATTCCGACTCGGCCAAGGAACTCGGCCCGGTCAGCGCCACGCTGCGCTTGTTCGACGCACAGCAGCGGCTGGCGCGGTGGGCAGCGGAGCGCGACATCAGGCTGACCCTGTTCCACGGCCGCGGCGGGGCGCTCGGGCGCGGCGGCGGGCCGGCCGGCCGCGCGGTGCTCGCGCAGGCACCCGGCTCGGTGGCCGGCCGGTTCAAGGTCACCGAGCAAGGCGAGGTGATCTTCGCAAGATACGGCCACCCGGTGATCGCGCAGCGCCATCTGGAGCAGGTGGCCTCGGCGGTACTGCTGGCCTCCGCCATTCCCGTTCTCGTGCCCAATGCGCCACCCGCGGCGGATCCCGGTGCAGCGGATCCCGCGGCCGGCGGCCAGTTCAGGCCCATCGCGGACCGGATCGAGGCCGAGGCGCTGCGCGCGTACCGGTCGCTAGTCGAGGCCGATGGATTCGCCCGCTGGTTCGCCCGGATCAGCCCGCTGGAGGAAATCAGCGGGATGCGGATCGGATCCCGGCCGAGTCGCCGCGGCGTCGCCGGTGCCTCCGGCCCCTCCGGACTCGACGACCTGCGGGCCATCCCGTGGGTGTTCGCATGGGCCCAGACGCGAGTGAACCTGCCCGGCTGGTTCGGGCTCGGCAGCGGGCTAGCCGCCGCGGTGGCCGGCCGGACCGGGCTACCGGAGGTGCGCGACGCCTACCTGGCCTGGCCGCTGCTCGCCGTGCTGCTGGACAACGCCGAGATGAGCCTGGCCAAGACGGACCGCAGCATCGCCGCGCGATACCTCGCGCTGGGCGGCAGGCCGGACCTGACTGCGGTGGTCCTCGACGAGTATGACCTGACCCGGCGCCTGGTGCTGGCCGTAACCGGGCACGACAGGCTGCTGGCAGACCGGCCGGTGCTGTCCAGGGCGGTCGCGCTGCGCGATCCGTACGTGGACGCGCTCTCGCACCTGCAGCTGCGAGCCCTCGCCGGACTGCGCCACGGTGATGCCGATCGCGATCGGCTGGAACGGCTCCTGCTGCTCACGGTCAACGGCGTTGCCGCTGGCCTGCAGAACACCGGCTGACTCCGGCGGCTGACTTCGCCGGCCGGCCAGCCGGCGGCGGCGGCCAGCACCAGACCCCCGTGCCAGCCGCTGCCACGGCACCGCAGAGGCTGCCCAGGCGATCATGCGAGGTCGGCTGCGGCCCGGTAGGCTGACCAGCCACAGCCCGTTTGGGGGAATCGCTCCCGGCTCCTACCAGTGGGGGTTTCACCGATGCGACGGATACTGCCCGTGCTGGCTGCCGTGGCGACCACAGCCTTGCTCGCGGCCTGCGGCAGCAGCGCAGCGAGCGGCGGGAGCAGCACGGGGAGCGCATCGCCCGCCGCGAGCGCTTCCGTCGCCAGCTGCTCCAATGCCGCGATCCAGAAGAACCTCTACCAGCGCGGCGCCCTGACCGTCGCGACGGACAAGCCGGCGTACCCGCCGTGGTTCGAGGGCAACGATCCCTCGAACGGGAAAGGCTACGAGAGCGCGGTCGCCTATGCGATCGCCAGGCAACTCGGATTCACCAACTCGCAAGTGCACTGGGCCTACGAGCCGTTCAATGCCTCCTACTCCCCTGGGCCGAAGAAGTTCGACTTCGACATCAACGAGATCTCCTACACGCCCCAGCGAGCGACAGCGGTGACGTTCTCGGATAGTTACTACGACGTGCAGCAGGCGCTCGTGGCACTGAAGAACACCCCGATCGCGACCAGCCACACGCCAGCCGACCTGAAGAGCGACATCTTCGGTGACCAGGTTGGGACGACCAGCCTCGCCTACATCAATAGCGAGATCCAGCCGACCACCAGGCCGAAGGTCTTCCAGACCCTGAACGACGTGAAGGAGGCGCTGCAAACCCATCAGATCGCCGCCCTGGTCACCGACACGCCGACCGCTCAGTACATCTCATCGTCCGAGATCAAGGGCTCGGTCATGGTCGGCCAGTTCCCGAGCACGGGCGAGCACTACGGCCTGCTCTTCAGCCTGGGCAACCCGCTGGTCACCTGCGTCAACAAGGCGATCACGACGCTGAAGAGCAATGGCACGCTGGCGGCGCTGCAGAAGAAGTACCTGAAGATCTACCTCAGCGTCCCGGTGATCAAACCCTGACACGGCTCATCAGCTAGCCCGCGACGGCACGCATGGACGGCAGCCAGCCAGACCCGCCAGTGGATCCTTTCGCGGGCTTTCCCGCCGCCTCGCCCGCAGCCATCGGCGGCGCCTGGCAGACGCCTGGTTCCTTCGGCGCGGCCGGCCGCGGGCCACGGCTGCTGTCCGGCGGCGGACGCCGGGCGACTGTCATCTCGACGACCAGCACGCTGGTCGTACTCGGGGCGCTCGTCGCGGTCTTCCTGCTGGCGCCAGGCAGCAGCCAGGTGCGGCACACGTTCTTCAACCCGACCGACATGTGGCAGTCGTTCGTCGGCGACCCGAAGAAGGGCTACTACTCCGTCGGCGAGGCCATCTGGCTGAATATCAGGATGTTCCTGGCCGCCGAGGTCCTCATCCTCGCGCTTGCGCTGCTCATCGCCCTGATCCGGCAGTCGCGGAGCCCGGTGCTCTTCCCGTTCCGGGTACTGAGCCTGATCTATGTCGACTTCTTCCGCGGCGTTCCGCTGCTGCTCGTGCTCCTTGCCATCGGCTTCGGCGTCCCGGCGCTCCGGCTGCCGTTCGTGTCGACGCAGTCGGCTGCCATCTACGGCGTCGCGACGCTGGTCCTGTCGTACTCGGCCTACGTCTCCGAGGTCTACCGGGCCGGCCTGAACTCCGTGCACCAGAGCCAGGTGGCCGCGGCGCGATCGCTGGGGCTATCGCAGGCGACGGCACTGCGGCACGTGATCCTGCCGCAGGCAGTGCGTAATATCATCCCCCCGCTGCTCAACGACTTCATCAGCCTGCAGAAGGACACCGCGCTGGTCAGCGTCCTCGGTGCCATCGAGGCCAATGAGGCTGCGCAGATCTATAGCAGCACCGTCTTCAACTACTCCAGCTACGCCGTGGCGGCCATCCTTTTCCTGATCCTGACCATTCCGCTTGCCCGGTTCACCGACCGGCTGATCGACCGGGACCGCAGGCGGCGGCTAGCCGGAGCGGCAACATGACCGGGGCGGGCGGGATGCCGGACCCGGGCGTGCCGGACCCAGGGAAGCCGGACCCAGGGATGCCGGGCACGGGAATACCGGGCACGGGAATACCGGGCCCGGGGATGCCGGAAGCTGCGGCGATGTCCGGGACGGCCATCAGGATTGAGGGACTGCGCAAGGCATTCGGTGCCAACCAGGTCCTGAAGGGGATCGATCTCACCGTCAGCACGCACGAGGTGATCTGCCTCATCGGGGCGTCCGGATCAGGCAAGTCGACGCTGCTGCGCTGCCTGAACCTGCTGGAGCCGATCAGCGCGGGCCGGATCAGCCTCTGGGGCCAGGAGATCACCGCGGCCGGCATTGACCAGAACCTGGTCCGCAGGTCCATCGGCATCGTGTTCCAGTCCTACAACCTGTTCCCGCACATGAACGTGCTGCGGAACGTCACGCTCGCGCCGCGGAAAGCGCTGGGCACGCCCAGGCTGCAGGCCGAGGAAGAGGCCAGGGCACTGCTGAGCCGTTTCGGCCTGCTCGACAAGGAGGCCGAGTTCCCGGACAGGCTCTCCGGCGGCCAGCAGCAGCGGGTGGCCATCGTACGAGCGCTCGCGATGCGGCCGCAGATCATGCTGCTCGATGAGGTGACCAGCGCGCTGGATCCCGAGCTCGTCGCCGAGGTGCTCGATGTCATCCGCGAGCTCGCCGCCGCGGGCATGACGATGCTGATCGCCACGCACGAGATGGGATTCGCCCGCGACATCGCCCGCCGGGTCTGCTTCCTCGAAGAGGGGCGCATCATCGAGGACGCC
>Ga0302326_10023078_pt1 | contig 12698 bp, 12 predicted proteins | sample Palsa_T0_3_FD_202264 | JGI IMG/M metagenome (GOLD analysis project Ga0302326, IMG submission 202264) | Peat permafrost microbial communities from Stordalen Mire near Abisko, Sweden - Palsa_T0_3 | ecosystem: Environmental > Terrestrial > Soil > Palsa > Peat permafrost | place: Sweden: Abisko... | reverse complement strand
TCTGCCCATATTGCCTCCTGTCCGGAGGCCCTGATTCTACCTAATCGAGGTGTCCAGTTTTAGCGGGGTGCACTACATCCCTCTCCCAGGAGTACGGGCGTTGGAACCGCGGGATTTTATAAAAGCCCTCGCCGAAAACAGAGGCAATGTCTTTGTCGAAGCATTCGATTTTCATAGCGCCCCCGAGGTAAGCCTACGACACAATCATAATCCAAATGTCCTGGCGGTGACCGAGAAGTGCAACGGAGAGGCGTAGCGTTCCAATTGCTCAAGCAACGGGGAAATGGGGAGTTGGGATTGCGCGGGGCGTTGGGTTTCAGTTCACCGTTTCGAGTGGCGGCAAACCGGTAAGAAAAGGCCGCGCCTCTGGCGCGATATAGGAAGGGAGCGTCCGAGGCGCGGGGAATGTCGCGGCTAGAGCCGAGACTTAGAATGATGCGAACGGAATGCGCGGCTCCTCCGGCTGCGCTCCCCTCGCATAAAGTCGGGATAAACGCTACGTTCAGGGCAGGTCTCTTCGATTGCACTCGGGAACTGCCCGTTCGGCTATGCTCAGGACAGATTCTTCGCTACGCTCAGAATCTGAAAGTTACTTTGGCAGGGGCGAGGAGAAATCAAAATGAAGCTGACGGAGATTATCGTGGCGCGGACGATTCCGGCGGGAGCCGAAGAGGTGTTCGACGCGTTCCTAGACTCGACGCGCCCGGGAGGGCCGTGATTCGGCGGCGAGCGGGTGATCGTGAACGCGGTGGTGGACGGCCTCTTTTATGTTGCCGTGGAGCACAAAGGGCGAACGTGGCCGCATTATGGGCGGTTCATCGCGATTGAGCGACCGCAGAGGATTGAGCACACGTGGATGTCCGAGGGGACGAAAGGCGTCGAGTCGGTGGTGACGGTTACGTTGGCGTCGCGCGGCGCGGAAACGGAGGTGACCCTGCGCCACTCGGGCGTGCCGGATGGCGAGATGGGTCATCGGCACAAAGACGGCTGGGCGTTTGTTCTCTCCGCGCTGGCGGAAAGCATTGCCGCACGGCGGGCGGAGAAGTATTAGCGTGAAAACACGTGATGCAAGTCTGCAAATAAAAAAGGCGCGCAGCCTATCCGCCACGCGCCCTAAAAATCATCTCGACCAATTCTTACTTCGCAGCCGGCGCCTCCGCCACCTTCGTAAACGTCGATTCCAGATCGGATGTCCACGTGTTGCCGCCATCTGTGGACGATTCATATTTGAGTGTGTATTGCGTCTTGGAAACTTCCTTCTCGGTCAAGCGCGTCTTCATCGGCTTACCTTGCATCATCGTCTCGGTTATCCAAGTCCAAGTGTCGCCGCTGACATTTCCTTTGGCCGTGATCTGTTCGCCCCAACTGTCGAATGCGTTGTAGGTGTACATTTTTGTTTCCGGGTCATATCCCAATACGGCCATGATCGTAAAGTCGCCCACCGGTGACTTGTTGTCCGAATGACCCACTATAAAAAATCCGCCGGACAGCCATTCCCAGTTTTGAGTTGACGACACCGGTCCGGCCATGCCGTGCACGGTAGATTTGCCCTCTTCTTTCCAGTTGCCCACAAAATATGCGAGCCGCTTCACCTCTGGTCCTGGTTTCGGCGGTCGTTGCGGAGCCTGCGCCTGAATCGAAACTCCCAGCAACAAAACACAAATCGCAACCGACCCGATTATCCGTTTCATGTGAGATCTCCTTGCAAATTTGCACTGCATCCGACAGCCTTTATTATTGGCCGGCAGGCGGTTGCCATAGTTCCACCTTGTTTCCTCCGGGGCAAGCCGCGAGCGGCTTGCGCTATGGACTATTTCTTGCGGCTGGGGTCGTCGTCGGGATTCACGTAATTGAACTGCAACGGCGACCGCCCGTGAACCTGGACGACGACCTCTCCGCTGGCCATCGCGTAATGGTGCATGTCGGGATCGAGATATGCGAAGCTGCCGGCGGGGAAAGTCCCCATTTTGCTTTCGTCGAAGTGATCGCCCATGCCGACTTTGAAAGTGCCGGAAATGACGGTGACGTTCTCGCGGAAAGGATGCCAGTGGGGAGCGAGGCGGTAACCGTCGGGCATCTTGAGGCGAATGGTGTAATCGCCGCTGGATGCGCCGGGATTGCCTTCGAGCACGGCGAACTGCGCGCCCGCGGGCACGAATGCTGGCGCAGGTCCCCAGGGAATATCAGTGGGCGTGAAAGTGTTGCGTTCGGAAGATGTGGCTCGAGCGCCCATCGTGAATGCCAGAGTCATCGCCAACAGCAATCCGAGCAGTGCGAGTGTGAAAGTCACGTTGCGTTTCATGTTGCCTCCGTTGTCGGATATTGACCCGCCAGGATATTGGCATAAATGCACGGCGGGTTTCAATGGGATCGGGATATTTTTGTTCACAATTGCTGCGGGTGGCGTGATCGAGTTAGTTGCGGGAAAGGACGGCGGCGACGGCGGCGGCGTAGACGACAAGATTTTCGACTTCGTACTGGCGATGGACCAAATGGACGAAAATGGCGGCGAGCAGGACGGCGAACAGGAGCCAGCCGCCGAAGCGCATTGTCGGGGGGATGAGGAAAAGAACCGCCGCGACGATTTCCGTGACGGCGAGAATCTCCAGGATGGCGATGGGGAGATGCGGGGCACGTCCGTGGGAGAGGTTGAGGAGCAAAAGCGCCCCGCCGATGGCGCAGGCCAGCGCGACAGTCCACTGAAGTATGCGAAGAGCGGTGGAATGTCTCATGGGCGAATCTCCTTGCGCGTGGATGCGGACATCGCGCAGCGTTAGGCTACCAGAAACTTGAGCTTTTGTGGGCGATGTGGTTTAGGGCGGCGACTTAGAGCGTCCACTGCCGCTTCGGCAAGCGGGTGGCGTGAGTCGGCGTGCTACGGTACAATTAACGCAGCGTATGGACGAATCGGAAAAATTTCAGAAGGCACAAGGCGGTGAAGGGGCCGCGGGAAACTCCACCGACGGATCGGCGAACATGCCCGGCAACAGGCGCGCGGTCAGCTATTACCGGCAATTTGGGAACTGGATTCAGGATTTGGGCGTGGCGATTGCGCTGGCGCTGGTGATTATTCTATTCGTTTACCAGCCGGTGAAGGTGGAAGGGACGAGCATGGCTCCGCTGCTGAGCGATCAGGAGCGGATTTTTATCAATAAGTTCGTGTATCGTTTCGAGCCGGTGGCGCGCGGCGAAGTTGTGGTGTTCTGGTATCCGCTGGACCGCACGAAATCGTTCATCAAGCGCGTGGTGGGGCTGCCGGGCGAGACGGTGGAGATTCAGCACGGCGTCCTGTTCGTGAATGGAAAAAGGTTTTCAGAGCCGTACGTCCCGGAAAGCTATTTCGACGGGTCAAGCTACGGGCCGGTGCGGATTCCGGCGGGCGAGTACTTCGTGATGGGCGACCATCGCGACAGCTCGAACGATTCGCGGATGTTTGGTTCCGTGCCGCGCGACTGCATTTATGGCAAGGCCGTGTTTGCTTACTGGCCGGTGGAGCGCTTCGGCACGCTGCCCGTCGAGGCCAGTGGAAAACCGTGAACGACGTGGAGGAAATTTCTGACGGACTCCGGCACGCATCGCGCGATTCTGGCCCTGGAAGACGGGCGAATATTTGAAGGACGTCCCGCCGGGGCCCGTACGCGGCGGGGCGGGGAAGTTGTTTTCAATACCAGCCTTACCGGTTATCAGGAAGTTTTCACCGATCCCAGTTACTCCGGACAGATTGTCTGCCTCACTTACCCGCACATCGGAAATGTCGGAACCAATTTGGAAGATGAAGAGGCCGCGCGGCCGCATATCGAGGCGCTGGTGGTGCGGGAATTCACGCATCTGGCATCGAACTGGCGGTCGGATAAATCAGCGCAGGATTACCTGGAGGCGCACAACGTCCCGGTGATTTGGGATATTGATACGCGCGCGCTGGTGCTGCACTTGCGAAAAGTTGGAGCGCTGCGCGGAGTTGTCTCGACCGACGGCACACCGTCCGAAAAGTTGATTGCGGAGGCTCGCGCTCTGCCGACGATGGCGGGGCAGGAATTGGCCAGCCGCGTCACGTGCGCGAAGACGTATCCGTGGGCGAACCCGTCCGGAAGTTTGGCAACGCCTGAATTGACGGAAGCGCTTCAGGCCGAAGAGCGGCGCTATCGCGTGGTGGCGTACGACTTCGGCATCAAGCAAAACATCTTGCGGCTGCTGGTGGATCATCACTGCGACGTGACGGTTGTGCCGGCGCAGACCAGTTCCGCCGACGTGATGACGATGAAGCCGGATGGAGTTTTTCTCAGCAACGGGCCGGGCGATCCGGAGCCGATTGACTACGCGATTGAGAATATCCGCAAGCTGATCGGCCGCGTGCCGGTTTTCGGAATCTGCCTGGGACATCAATTGTGCGGGCTGGCGCTGGGCGGTCGGACGTACAAGTTGAAGTTTGGGCATCACGGGTCGAATCATCCGGTGAAGAATTTGCAGACCGAAAAAGTGGAAATTACGGCGCAGAATCATGGATTCGTGGTGGACCCGGAATCGCTGCCGTCAAGCGACGTGGAGATTACGCACGTCAACCTGAATGATCACACGAACGAGGGGATGCGGCACAGGTCGTTGCCGCTCTTCAGCGTGCAGTACCATCCGGAGGCGTCGCCCGGGCCGCACGACGCGCGGTATTTGTTCGGCCAATTCGTGGACATGATGCGCGAGGCAGGTGGTTGATTTTCATCGCGCGGTTCAAGTTTCAAGGTCATCCCAAGCCATGCGCGCGAAGCGCGCCATGGGGCGAGGGATCTGTTGTTGACTTTTGTTGTGCCAGCAAGATCCGACGATGGCGCGGGTTGAAAGGACGTATCACGTTTACATTCTGGCGAGCCGGTCACGGAATTTGTACGCCGGCGTGACAGATGACTTGGAACGCCGGCTGATCGAGCATCGGTCTGGTAAAGGCAGCAAATTTACACGGAAGTATCGAATTTATCGGCTGGTATACTGCCAGCCATTCAGTACGCCGCGCGATGCGATTGCGCGGGAGAAGCAAATCAAGGCCTGGCGGCGAGAGAAGAGAGTGGCGCTGATTGAATCTAGTAATCCGGCATGGGCGGATTTGGCGGAGACGTTGTTTAGTTGGTCGGTGAAAGGACAGCAGATCCCTCGCCGAAGCGCGCACAAATTGCGCGATGGCTCGGGATGACCTGGAATGGGTTTTGGGTGCATGAATTGGAGTGCGGAGTGAATAGCAGAAGTGACAGCGACGAATACGGGGATGGTCTAGGCTTTTGCATCTGCGGAAGTGGGAACTGAACAAGGTAGAAGAAAGAAAGCGCAGGGGAAGTTAACGGGCGAGGAATGCCGAAGAGGACGGACATACATCGGATACTGATTATCGGCTCGGGGCCGATCATCATCGGGCAGGCGTGCGAGTTCGATTATTCGGGGACGCAGGCGTGCAAGGCGCTGCGCGACGAAGGGTACGAAGTGGTGCTGGTGAATTCGAATCCGGCAACGATTATGACCGACCCGGAAGTGGCGGACCGCACCTATGTCGAACCGCTTTCGTGGGAATACGTGGAAGCGATCATCGTGGAGGAGCGGCCGGACGCGCTGCTGCCCACCGTCGGCGGGCAGACGGGACTGAATCTTTCGCTCGATCTGGCGAACCGCGGCATCCTGGATAAATACGGCGTGAAGCTGATCGGCGCGCAGCCCGACGCGATTCGCATCGGCGAAGACCGGCTGCTTTTCAAGGAAGCGTGCCGCAGCGTGGGCGTGGAAACGCCGGCGTCGGAACTGGTGAAGAACGCGGCGGACGGATTGCGCGTGGCGGAGCAGCTTGGGTATCCGGTGGTGATACGGCCGTCGTTCACGCTGGGCGGAACGGGCGGCTCGATTGCGTACAACGCGGAGGAGTTTACCGAGGCGCTGGCGCAGGCGCTGGACGCCAGTCCGGTGCACGAAGCGCTGCTCGAGGAATCCGTGCTGGGTTGGAAGGAATTCGAGCTGGAGGTGATGCGCGACCGGCGCGACAACTTTGTGGTGATCTGCTCGATTGAAAATGTTGATCCCATGGGCGTTCACACGGGCGATTCGATTACCGTGGCTCCAGCGCAGACGCTGACGGACAAGGAATATCAGCGGATGCGGGACGCTTCGGCGCGGATTATTCGCGCGGTGGGCGTGGAAACGGGCGGGTCGAACATTCAATTCGCCGTGGACACGGAAACCGGGCGCATGGTGGCGATTGAAATGAATCCACGGGTCTCGCGCAGTTCGGCGCTGGCCAGCAAAGCGACCGGGTTTCCCATCGCGAAAATTGCGGCGAAGCTGGCGGTGGGTCTGACACTGGACGAAATTCCCAACGACATCACCAAAATGACGCCGTGTTCGTTCGAGCCGACGATTGATTACGTGGTGGTGAAAATTCCCAAGTGGCAATTCGAGAAATTTCCAGGTTCCGATCCCGTTTTGACCACGCAGATGAAATCGGTGGGCGAAGTGATGGCCATCGGAAGGACCTTCCGCGAGGCGTTGCAGAAGGGCATACGCGCGTTGGAGCCGAGCTCGCCGTGGCGCGCGCCGGTGGAAATCAGTTCGGCGCGGCTCAATGAAAAACTTTCCGTCCCCGGGCCCGACCGCATTCATTGGATTTTTACGGCGCTGGAGCGCGGCTGCACGGTGGAAGAAATCTGCGGGCTGACGAAAATTGATCCGTGGTTCATACGGCAGATCGCGGGGATTATCGAACTGGAAAAGCAGCTTGCGGCGGTCACCCTGGAAACCGTGACTCCGGCGCTGCTCTATGAAGCCAAGCGCGAAGGAGAAAGCGACGAGCGGCTGGCGCAGATTTGGAAAACCACGGCGACGACGGTGCGGCAGGTACGGGCGCGACACGAAATAGCGCCGGTTTTCAAACGCGTGGATACCTGCGCCGCGGAATTTGAATCGTTCACTCCATATCTCTATTCGACGTACGAATCCGAAGACGAAGCCAATCCGGTGGATCGCCCGAAGATCATGATCTTAGGCAGCGGGCCGAACCGCATCGGGCAGGGAATCGAGTTCGATTATTGCTGCTGCCATGCGGCGTTCGCGTTGAAGGAAAACGGATTCGAAACCATTATGGTGAACTGCAATCCGGAAACGGTTTCGACGGATTACGACACGTCCGACCGGCTGTATTTCGAGCCGCTGACGCTCGAGGACGTGCTGGCGATTATCGAGCGGGAAAAACCGCAGGGTGTGATCGTGCAGTTCGGCGGGCAGACGCCGCTGAATCTGGCGATGGAGTTGAAGCGTAACGGCGCGACGATTGTAGGGACGACGCCGGAGTCGATTGACCTGGCGGAAGACCGCAAACGGTTCGGCAAATTGCTGGATGAACTGGGAATACCGCAGCCGCAGAACGGGACGGCGTTGACTCCGGAAGAGGCGTCACGAGTGGCGACGGAGATCGGACTTCCGGTGCTGGTGCGTCCGAGCTATGTGCTGGGCGGACGCGCGATGGTGATTGCTTACGATCTGCGGACGGTGGAGGAGTACGTGGCGCAGGCGGCGCGCATGACGCCGGCGGGAACGGTGCAGAAACCCGTCCTGATTGATCATTTTCTGGAAGACGCGACGGAAGTGGACGTGGACGCGCTGGCGGACGGAACCGACGTGGTGATCGCCGGAATCATGGAGCACATTGAGGAGGCGGGCATTCATTCGGGCGACTCGTCGTGTGTGCTGCCGGCGGTGACGCTGAAGCCGGCGGTTCTGGAAAGAATTCGCGACTACACACAGCAGTTGGCGCATGCGCTCAACGTGATTGGGCTGATGAACGTGCAGTATGCGGTGCAGCGCGACACGGTATACGTGCTGGAAGTGAATCCGCGCGCGTCGCGCACGGTGCCGTACGTGAGCAAGGCCATCGGAGTGCCGCTGGCGAAGGTGGGAGCACGGTTGATGACCGGGCAGAAGCTGCGGGACATGAATCTGCCGATTGTGAAGCATGACGGCGTGGCGGAGCTGGCGTGCCACGATTACTTTTCGGTGAAGTCGCCGGTGTTTCCGTTCAATAAATTTCGCGGTGTAGATGCGATACTGGGACCGGAGATGCGCTCGACCGGCGAAGTGATGGGCGTGGCGTATAGCTTCGGCGCGGCGTTTGCCAAGGCGCAGATGGCGGCGGGACAGCGGCTGCCGCGGACGGGGACGGTGTTCATCAGCGTGAATGAACGCGACAAACGGCACGTGGCGTCGCTGGCGCGGGAATTGGCGACGGCAGGACTAAAAATTATCGCCACGCGCGGAACTGCGGCGGTGATTGCCGCAGCGGGGCTGCCCGTCGAGGCGGTTTATAAGATGAACGAAGGGCGGCCGAATATCGTGGACCGCATCAAAACAGGCAAAGTAGATTTGATTATCAATACGCCGCTGGGCTCGGCGGCGTTTTTCGACGAGAAGGCCATCCGCCGCGCGGCGATTCGTTACAACATTCCATGCATTACCACGCTTTCGGCGGCGTTTGCGGCGGCCACGGGAATTCGGTCGCTATCCGCGAGCGCGCTGGAAGTGGCAGCGCTACAGACGCTGCATGCGCGGAAGACCCCGGCGAGCGTGCCCAAAGATGCCGGCTAAAATTACGCACGGCGCGGGCAACGCGACATTCGCGGGTTCGCTGGGCGGAGTGCTGGCGCCTTTGACCGCGCCGTTCGATGGCGATGAGCGCCTGGCATTGCCGCAATTCCGCGAAAATATCGCCCGATACAATCAGACACAACTATCCGGGTACGTTATCAACGGCTCGACAGGCGAATCTGTGCTGCTGCGCTGGAGCGAAGTCGAAGAGCTATGGGCCGCGGCGCGCGAGGAAATTGCGCCGGGGAAACTTCTGATCGCCGGGACGGGCGCGGAATCCACTGGTGAAACCGTTGAGATAACCAAGCGCGCAGCGGAGATTGGCTGCGATGCCGCGCTGGTCCGCACGCCGAGCTTTTACAAGCCGCAGTTGACGGACGAATTGCAGGCGGAGCATTTTGTCCGTGTCGCTGATGCGTCGCCGATTCCGGTGGTGATTTATTCGGTGCCCAATTTTACCGGCTACACGGCGGAAGCGCCACTGGTGGAGCGGCTGGCGTGTCATCCAAATATTATCGGGATGAAGGATAGTTCTGGGGATGCTGCGCGCGCGCAACGGATCCTGGCGGCGGTGCCGGCGGAGTTCAGGTTGCTGGTGGGCTCGGCAACGCTGCTGGCGGCAACGGTTCGCGCGGGCGCCGCGGGAGCGATTCTGGCGTTGGCGTGCGTTTTCCCCGAGCTGTGCGCGGCGATTTACGAAGCGGCGAAGCAAGGGGACACGTCTAGGTCCGGCGAGTTGCAAGAGAAGCTCACTGGAGCGTCGGCGATGATCATGCGGCATGGAATTCCGGGAATTAAGGTGGCGATGGAATTGCGCGGATATTGCGGCGGCCCGGCGCGGCGTCCCCTGCTTCCGCTGACGGCGGCGGCGAAGGCGGAGATCGAAGCCGTGATGTTTTCGACGGGCTAAGGCGCAATTCTTTAACTTACAGGCGTCCTACTGAGTTTGTGAGCGTCTGAAACACAGCGCTGCCCCAGGCGTTCTCCGTGATCGCAGGAATGACGCCGATGGCGTATCCCGATGCAAAGCTTGTCAGAAAACCTTCGATTCCTTGTCCAATGCCGAAATGGAGCAGGCCGTTGAACAAGGCAAAGCCCAACGCCCCGGGTGCCAGCCAGCCGTTGCCAGCGTTTCGCAGCATTTGATTCACCCTCTTTGCGAAGAACACTCCAAAGAATGCCTCCGCCCATCCCCAAGCCGCGATGGTGATTGCCAGACCTACAAGATTCAAGGGGAAGCCGGCAGCGAGCGACAATCGAATAGCGGTGTGGCGGCGGAACGGCACCCAAATCCATGCGCCGGCATGGCATGAAAGCGCCAGGTCATAAATCGCGGTAACAACTATAGCGAACGTCAGAGACTTGCCCGTTTTACGCATCGTGAAACCATAGTCGGAAAGCCACTCCCGACGAGCTGCCATGAGCAGCAGCGGCACAGGACCCTCCACCGTGAACTGGAAAGCCGCGAGCATCAGCACCGCCGTCAGGCCGCTCATGCGGCGAAACGGCGAGTGCGACGGGGACGCCCAGGGAAGGCTCACAAGCACGACGCTGACCGCAAGAACTAGATCGGTGAGCGCCTGGGAGCGGGTCAGCGGCGGCTTTGGTTTGGCTGTGGGCTCCGGCAATTGGCCCTCTGGATCGCGAACAGCGCGGTTGGGCGACACAGTACGATGTTAGCAGGGCGTAAGCATTCCGGGTGGTGTGGGCCACTCGGAAATCGATTCGCGCCGTCCACCGAGTTCGTTTGTGGCGCGGGCGGGGGCGCATGTATGATGACAGAGAAATGGAGCCGTCCTGTCTCCGCTTGAGCCGGTTGCCGCAGACCACCCGCCTTTTTGCTGATTTCCTCGACGATTTTGACAAGGTGTCGCGGTTCTACGCCTATTCGCCGGATGAAAATGGGCTGTTAGCTTCGGCGCGCGCGGCGCAGAGCGCTGGCCCTAGCGTCGAGACGCGACGCGAGGTCGCGGAAATTCTACGCGAGGAGAATCGGGCATTTGGGGCGGACGAATCCGTTTTGCAGAATCTCGATAAGCTTGCGGCTGGCGCTGTCGCCGTCGTTACCGGTCAGCAAGCGGGACTTTTCGGCGGCCCGGCCTACACTTTTTACAAAGCGGTTACGGCAATTCATTGGGCCGAATGGCTGACGGAGCAGGGAATTCCGGCGATGCCGGTTTTTTGGCTGGCGACCGAGGACCATGACTTCGCGGAAGTGAATCATGTGGACTGGCCGTTGCACGACGGACTGACGCGGCTGGAATATCATCCGGCGAACGCCGGAGTTGGCGAGCCTGTCGGCGGAATATTATCGAACGAGGAAATTAGTAAATTGGCGGCGGGCGCGGCGGCGAATCTGACGGGACCGCGGGCGACCGAAGTTGGAAGCGCGCTGGTGGAATCGTATCGCGCCGGCGAGACGATGGGATCGGCATTTGGAAAGCTGCTGGCGCGGATTTTTGCGGGGCGCGGGCTGATTCTGATGGACCCGCGCAATGCGGAGCTGCACAGGCTGGCCGCGCCTGTGTTTGTGAGCGCGATCGAGCAAGCGGGCCCGCGGACCGACGAGTTGCTGGCGCGAGGAAAGGCGCTGGACAAGGCCGGTTACCATGCGCAGGTGAAGGCGGCCGCGCAGTCCACATTACTGTTTCGCACCCTCAATGGGCGGCGAGAGGCGGTGCGGCGGCGCGAGGAAGAATTTGTGGCGGGCGGAAAAACATTTTCGAGGGACGAAGCGCTGGCGGCGCTGCGGGATTCGCCGGAGGAATTTACGGCCAACGTGCTGCTGCGGCCAGTGATGCAGGACGCGCTGCTGCCCACGGCGGCGTATATCGGCGGCGCGGCGGAGATCGCGTATTTCGCGCAGTCGGAAGTGGTCTATCGCGCGGCGGGAGTGCGCATGCCGGCGGTGTTGCCGCGCGCCGGGTTTACGCTGGTGGATGCGCGCACGTCGCGGACGCTGCGAAAATACCGCTTGCAATTCGCGGACGTGCTGCGCGGGCGGCAGCGTCTGCGCGCGAAGATGGAGCACGAAATTCTGCCGAAAATTCTGGCGCGGCGATTTTCGATGGGCGAGAAGACGCTGCGGCGGCTGCTGAGGAATTTTCGCGCGCCCTTACGGCGGCTGGACCCGACGCTTGCGGGAGCGCTCAAAACGGCGGAGCGCAAAATGCTCTATCAATATGAAAAGCTGCGCGGCAACGCGGGACGGGCGGAGGGATTTCGCACCGGCGTTCTGGAGCGCGACGAGCGGCGGTTGCTGGACGTCTTGTATCCCGGGCGCGGTTTGCAGGAGCGGTCGCTGAGTTTTTTGCCGTTTCTCGCCGCCCAGCCGGGGAATCTGCTCGATGACTTGCTGCGGGTTGTGCGCGAGGAAAGCCCAGCCGAACATCATGTGCTCTTTCTTCGGTAGGATGGCGCGCGAGTGATGGCTCTGTAGAGTTCTGAGCTTGGGAGCGGGCAGTGATATACTCCCGCGACAGCATGAGTTGCCCGGCCTGCGGAAGTGAAGTCCCTGGCGCAGCGCGTTTTTGCCCTGCCTGCGGCGGCGCGGTAGATTTCGACGCCACGGCTACGCTGCAGCCTGGGACCACCCCGCGCGCCCCCGGTTCGCTAGGAGATTCTCCGCGCAAGCGGGATTTCACGCCCAAGGACAGAATTCCCTCTTCCTCCCACTCCTTTGACGGCGCGCGATTCGTCCCCGGGACTATCCTCGAGGAACGCTACCGCATCGTGGCCATGGCCGGACGCGGCGGCATGGGCGAAGTTTATCGCGCTGAGGATCTCAAACTCAGCCAAACCGTGGCGCTGAAATTCCTGCCGGAATCCATTGCACAGGATGGCGTCGCGCTGGCGCGTTTTCATCGTGAAGTCCGCATTGCTCGCCAGGTTTCCCATTCCAACGTGTGCCGCGTTTTCGACATTGGCGAAGCCGATGGTCTGCCGTTCCTCACCATGGAATATGTGGACGGCGAAGATCTGGCCACGCTGCTGCGGCGCATCGGGCGGCTGCCTTCGGATAAGGCGATGGAAGTGGCACGGCAGATTTGCGCAGGGCTTGCCGCCGCGCATGAACACGGTGTGATTCACCGCGA
>Ga0302326_10023077_pt1 | contig 12698 bp, 13 predicted proteins | sample Palsa_T0_3_FD_202264 | JGI IMG/M metagenome (GOLD analysis project Ga0302326, IMG submission 202264) | Peat permafrost microbial communities from Stordalen Mire near Abisko, Sweden - Palsa_T0_3 | ecosystem: Environmental > Terrestrial > Soil > Palsa > Peat permafrost | place: Sweden: Abisko... | reverse complement strand
GCCCAGGATTGGATATTGCGACAGGATAGAGAAGGCGCCTTCGCGCTCGTCTTGCACGCGCTTTTGCAGCTGCGCCATGAATTTCACTTTGTTGGATTCACCAGCCAGAACGTACCGGAGCCGAATTACGCCAATCTTTTGAAGGGCCTGCTTTCGCGCAGTCTCCGCCGTTGAGCGCAGCAACGCTGCTCCCAGGATCGCCAAGAGAATATTGACGGCAAATACACTGAGAATGAACGGGGACCAGTCCCAGTCTGCGAAAATCGAGGATCTTGCGATGATCATCAAAGCCAGCACGAAGAACGGGTAGTAAACCGCTTCGCCCACAACTTTCGATCGCTTTGCGATCAGTCGAATATCGAGGTAATCAACGACATCGTCCAGCTCGATTCCCGGTGGCAGTTTCGGAATTCTTGGTCGCGAGTATTTGGTGCCGGCTCCCGTGAGATACTTGATGAAGAGCCTGTTCGTATAAGCGACATCCAGCACCCAATAGGTAAGCACGTAAAAAAGGAAGACGGATGCAATCAGGATGATCTTATCGGCCGTTTCACCGGCGGAAGTGCGAGCCGGTATATAGGGCAGCCCCAAGATTTCGCGGAGACACGCAAAAACGCCGAATGTCAGAATGACCATTGGAATGGTGCGCGCCAGTCGCACCGTCCACCCTCCACGCCGCTGGTATTCCCACCAGAGGTTTTGTGCGTAGACGCAGTCGGTGGGGCGGGGCCGAGCGGGCTTCTGACGCAAGACGCCGTCGGCATTTCCAATTACCTTCCAGTTCAATAGATCGAGGGTCGGGGCGCCGCTGTCCGTCGCCATTGATATGACCGCGTTCCCACCGGCATTTCGGTCCAGTCTCATTTTTTGAGCAGTCTTCCTGAGGCGCTGCAGGCCAAAGATTTTCTGAACCTCCTTGTCGTTCTCGTGTCTCATGACGATCGACCGGCCGATCAGATGCACGCTGAGCAATCCCGCAAATACGCGGAGCATTTCGGTCGGCCAAATACTGTTGCCGGAAATTAAAGTGAAAGGTTCTCCTGCCGCAGTCCTGGGCCAAAATTCCCATACCAGGATTGCAGCGCCCAACGCACATAGAAGGAACGCGATCGTATTTTCGGCGAGCATTTCCCAGCGAAATCTCACGGGGCGCACGCCGAAAACGATGGGAACCGCCAGCAGGCACGCCATGCAAACCATCAGGCAAATAATGGATCCGATGCGTGATTCGAGCGGCTGGACCAAGTCGTAACGCGGCGGATGAATCGTCGGGGGCGCCTTCGGTATCGCGACTTCGGAGGATTCGCCGTCGGGCTCCAGTAATTTGGGGTCTCCCGAGGTGATGTCAAAGGCGCCAAAACGACTGATCTGAAAAAGCCTCGGCTGCTCCGCCATGTTGCCGCTGGCATCCGTTTTTGGCAGTTTCGTCGCACCCGTGGCATTGAGGGCAGCGGTGAAAATGGCGGTCTGGGACGAGTCACGGAAGGGTGGAATGCCATTTTGATAGTACTCGTGAAGGCGAAACCCGTAGCTCGAGGCGATCAGCAGATTATGAGTGGCGTTCCATTCTGAGGGCAACGTGTACACCGCGTCGAGCTCGGTGGTAAAAAACAGAACCTTCGGGAGGCGGTCGCGAATCGCCTGAAGGATCAGCAGCTTGTCATACACGTCGGTCCCCAGCAGGCCGATCGCCTGTAAGCGGCGTCCTTTTTGTTGCAACGAATCATCGAGCTGCGCCAGCTGATCGGCGAGGCGGCGCAGATAATCGGCCTGATTTTGCCCCTGCGGCGACTCTCCGGGCTCTGCCAGCTTGGACGCGGGCTGTCCCTTGGCATTGGGATCTTCGCCGAGCTGCTCGGTCTCGTCAGAGGTTTTTTCGCCTGTCCGTCCATCCAGGCCGCGCAAATACGTGAAGGTGTAAAGCCAACATGGCATCGATGACGGGGCGCCGATGAGGCAGTCGACTGACTTGCCACTAGCTGCAGAGGCGAACGTCAAAGGCAGCGCCCTGCCATAGCGCGTATCGGCCTCCGAGATAACCGCGATAGCAGAGTCTTCTTGATCGGTTCCTGCGGGGCTGCCGATCATGCAGCGCCCTCGAAGTTCCGTGGCCAAGCATTCACATAAGTTACGATCGGTTTTGCCCAGTCGCAAAAGTGTGATCCCCGCGTGCTTTTTCAGGTATTCTCCGATGTTCTCGCTGTTATCCGTGTGCAGCGGAAGATCGCGGAGAAGCAGCGCATCTTCTTCGGTGGCGGTCGCGCAGTAGAAGCTGACGGCATCGAGGATTTGTTTCTCGTGACACTCCAGACCGCAGCTATTGGCCACCAGATTGCGTAACGTCGTGGACGTGCGCGGCCCTATGATCTTCCATAGGCAAGTGGTGGGCGGGGGGGTGACTGCCTCGACCAGGGCCGCCAGCCGAGAGAGGGGGAAATCTCCAATCGCATCTTCGTCCAGCCAAAGAACGAGAATATTCTCGAAGTGTGCTGGGCAAAGGTGTGAGTGAATCGGCGCCTTCGATGCGGCCAGCCATTCGTATGGAACGGTCAACTGATGAACCTGCATGTCGGGGTAGTCGGCGGCGAGCTTTCGGGGTAGCTTCGTTTGCAACAGCACGTCGAGAAGCAGAGCATTCGGCGGGCTGTCGGGCCCGGCGGACAGACGTTCCGGCCAGGGGAGTTTAACGTACCCAATGTGATCCTCCTGTGCCTGCCGGTAGCCGGCGAAGAGCAGAGCCTCCAACAGGGCCGCCCTGGTGCGCAGCCGATTCTCGGCCAACTCCGCGTACGGGCCACTTGGCACCATCACCGGAAGGATCAACGTTGACGATTGAGCGGACTTGATTTCATGTTGCAGAACCGAAAGCGAGTGGGCGGCGTCCTGGTCGTCGTTCGTTTCATAGGAGGAAACGATATTGAAGTTGGCAATCCCCGCGGAATTGACTGTCGCGTTTGGATGGTTGTTCCCTTGGGCGCTCAATTCCGCTTCATAATCCCAGGCCGCTTTGAAAGGGTCTTGCCAGATCCGGGACTGAACATCTTCATACCCCACCGCCTCGCCCGGATGCGTCTCCACGACGGCAGGACGTTGGGACTCCAAGCCATGATAGTAATACAACACCCCGCCCAACCCGGCGAGCAGCGCCATGATCATTTGCCAGGGTACGTTTGGCGCAGAACTGCTGTCGTCAATCATGGCCCACCCCAATTCCCCTTTTCGACATGGCGTCCAACGCGCGGTTCGGTTGGTTCCCGATCTTGCAGGTGTGTCCTACATCGCCGCTTGGAACAAAGTCAAGAATGGGTCTATTTGGAGACATCAGCGATCAAAGACGTTGGACCTTCCCAGACCTGTAAATTGGGCGAAAGGTTTTCGCCGCTTCGGCCCGATCTCTGAGTAAGTCAGGAGCGCCCGAAAGTCGCATCAGCACGCTCTTAGGCTACCAGTTTGTTTTGCGGATGGACGGCGTCCGAGCGGCACAGAGGAATTTGGCAGGCCGCGGCGAAAAACCTCTCTGGGGCGCGGGGGGCGTTTTCCTACACATTCTTCCGGTGCGCAGATGAGGGTCTTTTCTTCTTTAGGAGGTTCCATGCGTTCGTTCCCTGCCAGGTCGCGCCACGTTTGTGTTCCCGCGGCAATCGAGCCGCTGGAGGGTCGAACGCTTCTCAGCGCGACAATCTATCTGTGTGACGGTTCGGACAATCTCTACTCGGCCAATACCGCGACGGGGCAGGAAACGAAAATCGGCAATGGCGGCGTGGGACTCCTGGATATTGCCGAGAACGCCCAAGGCCAGCTCTTCGGCGTCGATGGATCGGGCAATCTCTACAGCGTCAATGCCACGACGGCGGCGGACACGCTCATCGGCCCGCTGGGGACGGAAGTGAATTCCCTGGCGTTTTCTCTGCAAGGCACGCTCTACGGCGCGAACGGTTCGCTTTACACCATCAGTACCTCAACCGGCGCAGCGACCGTCGTTGGCAGCCTCGGCGGGGATGACTCCGACGGCGACCTGGCATTCGACAATCACGGCAACCTGTTCCTCTCCGCATCCGACGGCAACCTGGCCAAAGTGAATCCGACAACCGGCCAGGCAACCGACATCGGCCCCATCGGCTTCCCGGACATCTTTGCCCTGGCGTTTGGATCGGATGGAGTCATGTACGGAATTGACGATGACACCAGCCAGGTTCTTGCGCTCAGTCTGTCAACGGGGACCGGGACGCCGGTCTCGGTTCTATCCCTCGCCAGCGGCGCCTTTGGGGCGGCGTCGGAGCCTGCGGCGCCGTCTCCCCAGACGCCGGCGTTCGGTCACGTGAAGCTTCCCTCCGCCGTGGTCGCCGGGACGAAGTTCACGGCGAACGTGCCCGTGGTCATCACCAATCATGGAACCACCTACCACAACGATCTCACCGTCACTCTCTTTGCCGAGATCGGGACGGGACTCGACGGGACCCAGGTGGTCGTCGCATCGCTGAAAAAGAAGGTTTCGCTCAAAGCCGGCAAGAGCGAAACGGTGCAGTTGAAACTGAAATCGCTGCCGAAAACGCTGGCGGCGGGGACGTATCATCTGCTGGCCGAAGTGGTCAACGCATCGGGCCTGACGGACGTGACGGCGACGACAAAGACGGTGAAAGTGACGGCGGCGGTGATCAAGGCGGCCGTCTCGGCCTCGCTGGACGGCGTGTCGACGACGAAGGTGGGAACAGCGCAATTCACGATCGGGTGACAAGAAGTTGAACCGGCTTCCCGCCCACCGCCCGATGGTGCGGTCGGTCAGGATGGAATGGCAACGGAGAAACAACCGGCTGTTCGTCCGTGCATCGCGTCGTCGGCAACCCCAAGACCGGGTGAACCCGCGCGGCCAGGATGCTGCTCAAGCGGTTGCCGTAGACCAGCACCGGATCGTGCCGCGATCCTTTATTCCCACGACGTCGGCACCAACCTTGAATCGCGGATCGCTCGATCCCGCGTCACCAGCACCACGTCACCGAGCGATTCGATCAGTTTCGCAGTTGTCGCCACAATGCAACGGTCATGGATATCCGGGAGCGCGGCATATTTCGCCGTTCCCATCGCCATTTCCGCGGTGAAATCGTGCAATACAAATCTTTCGTCATCCCGCAGGATCGTAAGAACCGGGTCGAGCTTCAAACCCGTCGGACCTTTGGCGCACAAATCTACAAGCTCGGCGATGACGATGGCGGCCAAATGCAAGTCCAACTCCATGTTGTCCAACAAAGCCCGAACCGATGCGGGAAGCTTGTGGTTGGCTTCGAGCCACCCCACGAGCACATGGGTATCCAAGACCATCCCGTTCATGATTCGGGTGCGTCCAGCTTGGCATTCCAGGATTTCTTGACCCGTTCGAGTTCTTCATCGCTGGTAAATTGCCGGTCGGACGGAGCGAACATGCCGAAATAGGTGATCCCACGCCGACGGGTCGCTCGCTTGGGCGCGTGCTGGTCCACAAACTCAACCACCACCCGCGCTTCGGCGACCCCTTCCGGCAAACGGTCCAGCAGAATGGTCCCGTTTTTATATGTCCCTTGGATTGTCTGGCTCATGCGCTGCCTCCGATAGCTGATCCCGACCGTCTAGTTCATTCTATCCGAGTAAGTTCGCTTCCCTCGCGGCTCGATGCCGATGGCACGCAAATGCTTGGCCGGCGCCATGCAGTCGATCGCGCCGGTATCGACCAGAAACAACCCCTCCCATCGCCGCTGCGGGTCGGCGGGATGAGTCACGGCGACTGTGACATGCGTTGCGCTTGCCCGCCACCGGCTGCCTATTGACTTCACTTTTGCAGGCGTTCCGTGAGATCGGCCAGGCGGCACTCGATCCGCAGCGATTGTTCGCGCGCCGACAGTTCGGCGGCTGCGATGCGGCTCTCCACCGCCCAGATGGCGCAAGCGAAGTAGAAGACGAACACATAAAACGCGCTAAACAGGGACTTGGGGTCCGAGGGGGCGCGCAGCCCGAGGATCAGCGCCACAACGGTGAGTGTTCCAGCGGTGCCGGTCAGAAGACTCGCAATTGATAAGACCGAATTTCGCGAATGCTTCCGCTTTCCCAGGTCACGAAAAATCAACACCGATGCCCCCAGGAATCCGGCGGCCAGAGCCATGTGTCCGACCAGCATCAGTCCGCGGACATGATGAAACAAATCCGCCCGCACGATGAGGGCGACGATGACCAGCAACCCAACCGCCAGCACAACGCCGAGCATCCCCGATCGTGTCGTCAGCGGCGGTTGAAGCAGATCATCAAGCTCTTTCTGGTAAGCGCTCCGAAGAGCGGGTGACATCTCCTGCACGCCCAGAAGTCGCTGTCGAAATTCCTCGGATGGTCCCGGCATGGCTATCTCCTTTCAACAAAATCGTGCGAATCGCCTGCTTGGCATAATGAAGTCGTGATTTCACCGTTCCCACCGGAACGCCCAGCAGGACCGCCATCTCATCCAGTGACAATTCCTGAAGAAAAAAGAGCGTCAATGCCTCGCGTTGCAGAAGCGGCAACTGTGCCAGGGCATGATGAACCTGCTCGGCATCGTCGAAGCTGGCGATAGGGTCTGTCGGAGCGTCTTCGCACATCCGTGCCGCGTCCAAATCGGTCTCGAAGAACTCCGGACGCCGAAGGCGGCTGATGGCGGCATTGCGGGCGGTTCGGTAAAGAAAAGCCGGCAACGCGTGGGGATCTCGCAGAGATGCCAGGGAACGCAGGGTTTTCAACCAGGTCTCCTGCAGAAGCTCCCACGCATCCGCCTCGGATGGGGCCAGACGACGCAGATAATAGAACAAGGATCGTTCCCACAGCCTGACAATGCATTCAAACGCCGAGCGGTCGCCGCGCTGCCAGCGCACCGTCAACAGCGCGGATTCGAGCATTTGTCTGTCACGCGGCAACGGGCCTCCTGTGCATCCGACTCGGACAGGACGCGGGACCACCGGGAAAGGTTCATTATTTTTCCGTTTGGTTTCAAGCCGCTGGTTTCTCGCGCCGACAGTGTGTACAATATGTGCGCGATCGATATATCGAATGGGATATGCGACATGCGGATTATTTCCAGGAAGCGGCTGGAGGAGTTCTGGTCGCTCTATCCGAGGACCGAGAAAGAGCTTTCAATCTGGCATGACATCACCGCCGGGGCCGCTTGGAAGACCCCCGCAGACGTGAAGGCGGCGTTCGGACAGCGTGTGGATTTTGTGCATACCAAGAACGATCACGCGGTAGCCGTATTTGATGTCTCCAACAACCGATGCAGGATGATTACGGCAATTCACTACTTGAAGAACCACCCCATCAAGGGCCGGGTTTATGTGCTGCGTGTGCTCACACACGAAGAATATGATCTGGAGCACTGGAAGGATGAACTATGAGCCGCGTACACGTTTCGCACGGTGAGCCTCCGGAAACTTTCGAGAAGCTCTGCGCCATGCACTTGCCTCGGACGATCCGCGACAAGGTCGACTACGAGAACACCGCGGAAATTGTCGACCGCCTCGCCGTGTTGACTCGCCGCACCACGGGGCAGGAGGAATACCTCGAGACGCTGACGCAACTGATCGAGGCGTACGACAACGCCAATTTCCAGGTTGCGGCGGCGTCCGCTCCGCTGGATGCGATTCGGTTTTTGATGAAGGCCCACGATCTCAGTGCATCCGACATCGGCCGGATTCTCGGCAGCCGGTCGCTCGGAGCGGCCATCTTGCGGGGGGATCGGCAAATCAGCAAAGCCAATGCGCTGAGGCTCGCCGCGCATTTCAAGCTGAATCCCGGGCTGTTTATTGGCGGGTGACTTCTCCGGCCGCGTGCGCCTTCTACGCCGGAGTGCCCGCTTATGTCGGTCGCGAATCGCCGGTGTCGACTTTGATCACGCCGGATTGGCGTTTGACGGCGATGACGCGCTGCTCGAGGGTTTTGAAGAGGAACTGGGCCTTGGGAATGCTGGGAATGACCAGCACGGGGGTGGTGGGATGCTTCGAGATGATGGTGATCTGGCCGACGCCGAGGATGCGGGCGAGGAGGGATTGGTGAAAGCGGAGGTCTTCGACGTGCCAGAGCTCGAGCGTGTCGATGTTGCGGGAGAGCAGGCCGCGCTGGAAATCGATGCGATAGTTGGTGATGCGGAATCGATGGGATTTGGCGCGAATCCACGGCACGAAGAGGAGAATGAGCCCGATGACGACCATTGCCAGGGAGAACAGCGCCGGCGGCCAATCGTCGTGATAGACGCGGATGAGGATCGGAACGATGACCAGAAGTCCGCCGGCCAGGAGCCAGAGGAATCCCTTGGCCAGCTCGCCGCGGAGAAGGGGGGAGCCTTCGAAGTAAACTTCTTCGGTGTCGCCGGCGGGTTTGTGCGGGCGATCAGCGGGGGCGGCCTGGGGATCGGGGATGTCGGAGACGGGTTGGGTCATACGGCCTCCGGGATGGCGGAGAGTTCCAGCAGGTGCTTCCACATCGGCTCGGGGACGGGAACGACGCTGAGCCGGCCGATGCGGAGCAGGTCCCAGCCGGCGAAGGCCTTGTCGGCGCGAATCTCGGCCAGGCTCACGGGCTGGGGAAGCTTGCGCTGCGGCTTGATGTCCACGACGACGAGCCGGTCATCTTCTTCGCTGGGATTGGGATAAGGATTGCTGAAGATCTGGGCGATGCCGACGGCGGCGCGCTGGTCGCCGGTGTGATAGATCAGGGCGAGATCGCCCTTCTTCATGGCTCGGATATTTTTCAGCGCGGCGGCATTGGTCACGCCGTCCCAGGCGGTGCGCTTGTCGCGCACGAGTTGGTCCCACGCGTAGCAGTCCGGCTCGGTTTTGAGCAGCCAGTAGGCCATTAGACTCTCGGGATTCCGCCGAGGCGTGGGCCGGAAGCGGCAGCGGGGCCGGCGGCGACGGGGGCTTCGGCCAGGGGGCGTTGAATGGTTTGCGTGATCTTGCGCAGCAGATCGACGAACTCCACCTGGGCCAGGTTCAGGGCCTTGATCTTGATGTGGGAAACGATCTTGTTTTGCAGGGCCTCGACCGCATGCTGCTGGGCATCGGTGGGGGCGATGCCGGACTGATGCTGGCGGGTCAGGGCGTCCACCTGGCGATCCAGCTCGGCCAGCAGGCGCGAGGCGTCGGCATCCTCCTCGACGGCTTTGCGGGCCTGTTTATAGCGGGCGACGATCGGATGCTGGGCGACGAGCTCGCCGACTTTGGCGGCCTCGTCCATGATCTGCTGGGTGTCAACTGGCATGTTCTTCCTTGTTGGAGCCGCTACTATAGTTGAACTCGGAACCGGGAGGAAGAGCCGCCCGCCACGGCGGGCAGGCTGCGACGCGAAGAAGCGAAGACAGACGCGAAGAAATAGAAATAAGGCACGGAGGCACGAAGGCACACATGCACGAAGCGAAGACCGGATGCGGCGTGGCCTCGTATTTCAAATAAAAATGAATTTCCTTCGCGTCTGTCTTCGCGTCTTCGCCTCTTCGCGGCTCTTATGATCTCCGTGAACCGCTACGATCGTCAGATTCTTCTTCCGCAGATTGGGCCGGCTGGACAGGCGGCGCTGGCTGCTTCGCGCGCGGTTGTCGTCGGCTGCGGGGCGTTGGGGTGCGTGTTGGCGGAACAACTGGTGCGGGCGGGTGTGGGGCATCTCAAGATCGTGGATCGGGACATTGTTGAGACCACGAATCTCCAGCGGCAAACGCTCTTCGATGAATCGGATGCGCGGCGCGGGCTGCCCAAGGCGGTGGCGGCGGCGAATCGGCTGCGGAGCGTCAATGGCGAGGTGAACATTGAGCCGATTGTCAGCGACCTGCATGCGGGGAATGCTGAGGCGATTTTGGGGTCGGCGTTGATTCTTGACGGGACGGATAATGCCGAGACGCGGTATTTGCTGAATGACATAGCGGTGAAAAATCATATTCCGTGGATTTACGGGGCGTGCGTCGGGGTTGAAGGGCGGATGATGGCGGTTCGGCCGGGGCGAACGCCGTGTCTGCGATGCATCTATCCGACGCCGCCGGCGGCGGGAACGGTGCCGACTTGCGACACGACCGGCGTTCTCGGCGCCGTCGCTGCGGCGGTGGCGTCGATGCAGGCGGTGGCGGCGATTCAACTATTGATCGGCGCGGAGCCGCCGGCCCAACTGGTTTCGATGGATCTTTGGCGGGGTCGGCTGCATGGCACACCGCTGGATGGGCCGCGGGGGGATTGCCCGTGCTGCGGGGAGCGGCGGTTTGAGTTTCTCGATCGGCCGGTGCGCGAGCCGGCGGCGTTATGCGGGCGGAACGCGGTGCAAGTACAGCCGGCGCGGCAGAGCGAGCCGGTGGATTTGGATTTGCTGGCGGCGAAGCTGCGCGGCGTCGGGCAGGTCGAACTGACGCCTTATCTGCTGCGCTGCCGGTTGGAGGCATTGGCAGAGTTAAGGCTTACGCTATTTGCCGACGGGCGGATGATCGTGCATGGCACCAGCGACATCGACCGAGCGCGGTCCATCTATGCGCGGTACGTTGGGATCTGAGACGCACCAAATGACCGTGAGCGTCATCTTGCATAGAAGAGATTGCACGTCGTGGCGTTCTGCGCTTTATTCAGGAAGAGGCCGGTGCCGTTGGTGTCGAATCCGAAATCTTCGGGGGCGAGGCATTCGACGTGGCCGTCGGCAAACGTCTGGTTGCCGCGGTGGTTATGGCGGTTGGTGAAGATGTCGTCCTCGTCGCCTGCGCCGGAGACGTAGGCGCAACCGTCGTTTGGCCATTGCTCTTCGATGACGAGCACTTTCGTGGCTGGGCAGATGATGTCCGTCCAGCGAATGCCCAAAACGGCGGGGCTCGCATGGGGGGCGGAAAGCCGCATTTGCGCGTTGAAGGAATAGGTAAAGTTGCGCGGGAGCACCTGAACCGTTCCCTTGCGCACGACGCGAACGTCGTTCAAATCGGTCGGGCAATTAAATACGTCGAAGCAGGCGTCTGGATTCGCGGCCAGATAGGACCACAGCCTGCCTGTCGAGTAGCTGATGGTGCCGGCTGTCGGGCAGGGGTACATCCAACTGGCGGTGGTTTCACCAATCTGCGGCGGAATTGGGAGGCGTCCTTTGTTCTCCTGGCTGTAGAACACCAGAGCCATGTAGATCTGTCGTTCGTTGTTGGCGCATTTGATTTGTTTTCCCTGTTCCGCCACCTTGGTAATCGCAGGCATCAACAGCGCGATGAGAACGGCAATCGTCCCGATCACAACGCAGAGCTCAACAAGCGTGAATGCCCGCCTGGAGCGATGAAACATCTTCCGCCTCCCGCAGCCCGGCCCGGAAGGTATCACTCGCGTATCTACAATTCAATCTTTTTTTCATAAATGATGGTGGGACATCGGGCGGGCCCATGAGGGTCGGGTGTCAGGCCTCCGCCCCGCCAAAGCGCAAGTTGCTGATTGAAAATCCCCCGTCTCTCCACTAGGGTTTGGTGGGATATTGTGATCGAGCTTTCCGGGCAGAATATTTCGCAGTCAAAGAGCGTGTTGCAACTCATCGGCAATACGCCGATGTTGTCGTTTCGCCGCGTGGCGGGAGCCGTCGCGCCGGTCGAGTTGTACGCCAAGGCCGAGTGGTACAACCCCGGCGGGAGCATTAAGGACCGTGCGGCGCTGGGCATGATTCTGGATGGCGAACGCCGGGGGTTGCTGACCAGAGACAAGATCATCGTCGATGCCACCAGCGGGAACACCGGCATCGCCTACGCCATGATCGGCGCCGAGCGCGGCTACAAGGTGAAGCTGGCGCTGCCCAGGAACGCCAGCATGGAGCGCCAGCAGTGCCTGCTGGCCTACGGGGCCGAGCTGATGTTGACCGATCCAACCGGCGGCACCGACGGGGCGCAGCGGTTCGTCAAAGCCCTGGTCGCGGCTGATCCCGACCGCTACTTCTACCCGGACCAATACAACAACGACGCCAACTGGCGGGCCCACTACGAAACCACGGCGATGGAAATCTGGCGGCAGACCGATGGCCGGGTAACGCATTTCGTGACCGGGCTGGGTACCACGGGCACGTTCATGGGCGTGACCCGGCGGCTCAAGGAGCTGAATCCGGCGATTCGGTGCATCAGCATGCAGCCGGACGGGCCGTTGCACGGGCTCGAGGGCCTCAAGCACATGCCGACGGCCATCGTGCCGGGGTTTTATCGTCCGGAGCTGGCGGATGAGCAGGTGGAAGTGGCCACCGAAGCGGCACATGCGATGGTTCTGCGGTTGGCCCGCGCGGAGGGCTTGCTGGTGGGGGTTTCCTCCGGCGCGAACCTGGTGGCGGCGATGAATGTGGCCCGGCGGTTGAAGGAAGGGGTTGTCGTCACTATTTTCTGTGACTCGGCCGCCAAGTACCTTTCGGAGAGTTTTTGGACCGACGCCCATTAGGTGACGGAGCATTGGCCGTGAGGGACGAACTGCGTGGCCTGGCCGCGAGTGTTGAGCCGCGGCGTCCACGCCGCGATGGGCGCGGGAGCGAAGAGACAAACGCGGCGTGGACGCCGCGGCTAAACACGTTTGGCGCAACGGCAGTTTATTTAGGACGCGTGTATGAGTCCGCTGGTTTTATCCGGGAAGATCGCCCGACGGATCGAAGCCGAGGGCGTCGCGGCGTTCCCCAACGAATGCTGCGGGATGCTCATCGGTCGCGAACTCGGCCATGGGCGGGTCGTCGATCGGATCGAGCCGGCG